>ERZ1370068.1142-contig-11042_pt1 | contig 26411 bp, 47 predicted proteins | sample MGYA00561227_ERZ1370068 | MGnify/ENA primary metagenome ERZ1370068 (study PRJEB38410, sample SAMEA6850437) | metagenome | study: Metagenomic assessment of the ecological functions of the soil: analysis of the soil microbiota associated with the...
CTTCGAGTTTGATCGGACGTCAACGGTCGTTGCGATGAGCGGAATTAGCCCCAGAGCGCCGAGGCAACGCGCCGTTGGCGTAGTAGAGGAATTTTCCGGGGGATTGTCCACTCCGCGCTCTTTCTCGCTAAAAGGGGACCAGATGCGCTTCCGGTCGCCGGCAACCGTTCAAGCCAAAACCGGCCAACGCCATCGATGCGCCCATCAACTTCAAGCAAAAGCTGCGTCGCGACCATTCCACGCCATTCAATCCCGCCGCGCCCGCTGGAAATTCCCGTTCCAGCCATCAACCACGAAATTCGGGCGTATCGCTAACCCGCCAAAGGCTGCGCCAGTAACGCTTTCCCGGTCAGCGGCTTCCGGCGGATGCTGGAATACGCGCTTCATCGGTGGCACCCTGGCAATTCGTGCGGCGGATCGAATGTTCCAGCGCTCCTTCAACGTCCGGCCGATCTCCAGCCTGCGTGAGCTTTTTCCTTCTTCGACCAGTCGTCCTTACATCCTGCGGTTGGCCGTATTTCGCCACGAACTCCGCCGGTTTCTCATCAGTCCGGCTTCCAATCGAGGTTCGTGACCTGCGTCCTCCGGGCGGAGGAAATTTTCCGGTGCCGATGGCATTCGAGGCACCACGCCATGCTGTGCGGTTTCGGTCATGGTAAACGATGCGGCATGCCGAGTTGACCTGGCCGTGACAGCTCGCGCAACTGATGCCGCGGTTGACGTGCGCGCGCTGTGGTTGTAATAAACGTAATCGGGCGAGCGATGGAGTCTGCACCCACTCGACCGGGCTGCCCGGTCTTCCAGCTCGCCCGCACCGGCTCGAGCTTCGGGATTGTCTTTCTGCACCTGCGTGTGGCAGTCCATGCAGGTCTGGTTGTTCGGGCAAATTCGGAGTGCGCCGCGACATCGACGAAGCTGTGGCAGTAACGGCAATCCATCCCGAGCTGGGAGCACGTGGACATCGTGCGGAAACGGCACGGGCTGGATCGGCTGATAACCGCACGCGGGTGTATTTCGGCGTGACGTAATACCAGGTGGCGGCGGTCAGGCCGCAGACGATGACGCACGCCGCAAGATGGCGATTGAGTGGCAACCAGTTCGTCCAGCGTGGAAAAAATTCGCCATGGATTTAACGGATGCGGATGCCGCGCGACGCCAACTGCCAAACTAAAAATGAGCAAAAGCTCAGATTGCGATGCTTCGTTCAAACGCCGGAAATGTGTGAGGCCGATCGCCGGGAACAGCCAGGCGGCAAACTCTATGAATCGAGCCTGCATGGCAAAAAGAAAATTCGTGGATCGACATTATCTCAAGAAAATTGTGGCGCCTCCTCCCATTATGGAGAGGCTCAGAATTACCGGAACTGATAACGTCAAAACTTCGCCACACCGTCAAGTGAAAGCGCATGCTTTTCACATCTTGTTGCGCAGCAGTCTCCTTTCCTGTCATTTTTAGTTCAAAGCGCGAACGCCAGCTGAAGATGTCAATCTGATTTTCGTCAACGGGAATATCTACACCGCAAACGAGCGCAAGCTGCGCGCCGAAGCGATCGCGGTCAAACATCAGCGGATCGTTTTTGTAGGCTAAAACGGAGACGCGAAACAATTTTGGCGGCAATGAGACGCGCACCGATCTCGACAAGATCGCGAAAACCCGTTTTCTCACGCGCGCGGACGGTCACGCCTCAACAAACCAGCCCGCGTTGCGGGCGCGATGGTCACGAACTCCAATTAAGAAACTCGGCGGCTCGCACGCCCGCGCTGCTAAGATGCCGAGTTGCTTACGAGCATAGATACTCGTCGTGATACTCGCGTTGCGGCGCGAACTGGACGGTCTGGTCGCAGCCGGTCTCCGGGATACTCGAAGATTTTGCCTTCGTAGTTGCGGATCACGATCTTTTCGTTGTCGTGATAGAGGATGTAACCGGGATTGATCGGCACTTTGCCGCCGCCGCCGGGCGCGTCGATGACGAATTGCGGCACGGCGTAACCGGTGGTGTGACCGCGCAAGCCTTCGATGATCTCGATGCCTTTCGCGACCGAGGTGCGCAGATGCGATGAGCCATTGATCAGGTCGCACTGGTAGATGTAATACGGGCGCACCCGGCACATGAGCAGTTTGTGCACGAGCGTTCTTCATCGTTTCGAGATCGTCGTTTACGCCTGCCAGCAGCACGCTTTGGTTGCCGAGCGGAATGCCGGCGTTGGCGAGGCGCTCGAGCGCTTCTTTCACTTCAATCGTCAGCTCGCGCGGATGATTCACGTGCACGCTCATCCAGAGCGGATGATGTTTTTGCAGCATCGCGCAAAGCTCAGGCGTGATTCGTTGCGGCAGGAAAATCGGAACGCGCGTGCCGATGCGAAGAAACTCGATGTGCGGAATCGCGCGCAGGCGGCTAAGCAACTTGTCGAGCTTATCGTCGCTGAAAATAAGTGCGTCGCCGCCGCTCAAGAGGACGTCGCGCACTTCGGTGTGTTGTTCGAGATAACGGAACGCTTCCTCGAAATCGGTGTGCAATTCCTGTTCGCCCACGCCGCTCGACCACGCGACTGCGCGTGCAATATCGGCAGTAACTGGCGCAACGATCCGTCACCAGAAACAGAACGCGGTCTGGATATCGATGCACCAGACCCGGCACCGGCATGTGCGAATCTTCGCCGCACGGGTCAGCCATGTCGTAGCGGCGACGTCCACGGTTCTCCTCGATCCGCGGAATGACCTGACGCCGGATCGGATCGTCCGGATTGTCCGCGCGGGATCAGGTTGAAAAAGTGCGGCGTGACGGCGAGCGCGAGCTTGTCGCCGGAAAGCAGAACGCCGCTGCGTTCCTCTTCGCTAAGATCGACATGTTGCTCGAGTTGAGCGAGCGACGTGACCCGGTTTTTGAGCTGCCATTTCCAATCGTTCCAGAGTTCGGGCGCGACCTCGGGCCAATAGCCCGGCGCATGCGAGACGAACTCTTTCCCATCGCCCTTTTCTGCCGCAAAAGTGATCATTTTGAGTTGCGAAGAAAAACGTTAAGGTCGTTAACAATCGTGTCAACGCAGGCACCGAAAAGTGCGCCACGAACGTCCTGCTACGCGACCCTGCGAATGAATTCCATTCGCGCGGGGCTGGCGTTTCTCGCAAGACCGCTACGGCCATGGTCACTGGACCGTGACGAGCGTGCCGATCGGGATTTCGGAAAAGAACTTGCGTGCCGCTTCTGAAGGCAGCCGGATACAACCGTGCGATGCCGGATAATTGGGCACAACTCCTGCATGCATTCCGAAATCGAGGCAACTCAGACGCATGAAGTACGGCATGTCCACATGGTAGATCGTGGAACGATGGTATCGTTCCTTATTGGTGATCACAAATTCGCCCCTTTTCGTCGAATAACCTGATCGGCCAGTCGAACATTGCGTGCGATACACCGGCACGCCGTTCTTAACGAGGGCGACCCGTTGCAAAGCGAGAGAAATTTCGAGGCGCAATTGATCCGGTGATGGTCCGCCGCCGAGAAGAATTTGTGCGGCGCGCCAGTGACCCGTCTCTGCCGGCAATATCCAACGCAGACATCTTGTTCCGGCTCGTCAGTCGGTTCCGGTTGGCACCGGCATCGAGCAGAGCGCGCAGGTAGTCGTCCTGTCCAAGCCCAGCGGCAAGCATCACGACGGTAAGGTTCCTGTCTTCTTCCACGTAGCTGCGAAGCGCTTTCGATGACAGCATCGCCAGAAAATCCTTGTCGCAATGCGATGGAAGAACAGTGTTAGGATCGGCTCCGCAAGCCAGAAGCGTGCTGAAAGAGAGGAGTTGTTTCCCGCGATGGCATAGGCAAGAAACGGCACCTTCTTGCCCTCAGGCGTCGGAGGCGCTGGCATGTTTGCCAAGCAAGCAACCGGATTTGGCTCCTTGTTTCCCGGCCAGCAAGCGCTGCGGTCAGAGCGCGCGTCGCGTGCTGGTTGTCCACTGCGGCATCACGGCGGCAAGCGCTCGCAGTCACGGTATCTCGACAATCTCTGAATTACCGCCATCGAGGGCCATTCCCAAAAGATCGCGGCCGTCCGTTGCAAGGCGCTTCCGCGTGGAGATTGGCTGAATGTGCCAGAAGCAGACCGAAACATCTCGAGGTTGCCGTGCATTGCCGCTGCCATCAGCGGCGTGAAACCGTTTTTATCAGCAAGGTCGACCGAGCGCACCAGCATCAATGAGCCGCTGCGCTGTCTTCCAATCCCGTTGCGACGCCGCGATTAGCAACGGTGTCCGCCCTTGCGCATCGCGCCCGTTTGGATCGACGTGTTCGATTAAGCACAAGTCGATAAGCGAATCGCGCTGAATCGTGACGGCGCGAACCAGTTCTCCGGGCGAGATGGAAATGCGCGCAGGCGGCTCAGGGCCAACCGCTATCGCCCAAAACAATATCAAAAGTACAACGCCTGCCCCAAAGACGAATTGCCTCTTGAACGCGCGCATAAACAGGGTTGAGCCAGTAATTATACGAGCTTCGTCAAGCAATGTAGGACTGCTGCGATCGAACTGCGAGGGCGTTTTTGAGTAAGCGGGGATTGGACGGTCCAGTTGAACATTGCATGTTCAGTGCTGTCCAAGTTCCAACCAATGCGTTTATCCATTTTGATTACATGCGCGGCAATTAGCATCGATATCGTTTGCGGCGCAACCCGAGGTCGTTCCGACGCCTACGGTTCCCGCCGCGGCGGCCGAAGCGGGCAAGGACGTCGTTCATCAATTGAACAATGCATTCGCGAAGGTCTTCGAAACCGTGGCGCCAAGCGTCGTCATTATTGAGATTTCGAAGAAAACGACGGCGGCGAGAGTTCGCCATTCGACGATCTGTTCTTCCAAGGACCGCCTGACGAAAACAATCAGCGCCGTAACCCGAACGGATTCCGGCCGATCCAAAGTGAAGGCTCCGGTTTCATCGTTCGGCCAGACGGTTATATCTTTACGAACTTTCACGTGGTCGAGGGCGCTGACAAAATCGACGTGAAATTGAGAGATGGCCGAGAATTTCCGGCCAGGGTCGTGGGCACGTGATGAGAAGACCGATATCGCCGTAATTAAGATCGACGCGAAAGATTTGCCGATCGTTCAGCTCGGCGACAGCGACAGCGGTGCGCGTAGGTCAATTTGCCTTCGCCATTGGCGCGCCGTTCAAGCTCGACTACACGTTCACCTATGGGGTGGTGAGCGGCAAAGGGCCGGAACAAATTGCTCGCCACCGGCGGCTACTCGATCTCGGATTATTTGCAGACCGACGCGTCGATTAATCCCAGGCAACAGCGGCGGTCCACTCTGCGACATCGACGGCAAAGTGATCGGCATGAATACGCTGATCAACGGGATGAACCGCGGGCTGGGTTTCGCCATCCCAGTTAACATGGCAAAAGAGATCGGCGCCGAACTTATCGCCGGCCACAAAATCGTGCGGCCCTGGCTCGGCATCCGCATCGAGACGCTCGGCGACGATCCCTCAATCCGCGATTTGCTCAAAAGGCGCCGACAAAGGCGTGGTCGTGCGCACGAGTCGAAGCCGACGCGCCCGCTTACAAAAGCGATTTGCGGCCGTTCGATGTGATTACGCAAGTCGATGGAACACCGGTCGAAACCGACTCGCAACTCCAGCACGAGATTTTGAAAAAGAAGATCGGCCAAAATGTCGAGCTGACCGTTTGGCGCAAAGGGCAGACGATAAAAGTCCCTGTCAAGACGGGCGAATTGCCTAACGAGATCGCACGAGCTTCAAATGAGCCGATCCAGCCCGGCCAACCGAAACAGGAAGATGCCGGCAAATTTGGATTGCAGGTGCAGGGAATTAACCAAGGAAGTTGCCGAACGCCTTCACCTCGATGTGTCGAACAGGGTGTCATCGTCACCGATGTCGCGGACAACAGCCTCGCCGCCCAGCAGGACATCCAGCGCGAGGACATCATTACTGAAGTGGACGGCAAACCGGTCACGAACGTGCAATCATTCCGCGAAGCGCTCAACAAAGCCGATCCCAGACGCGGCGTCCTTACTCTATCTCGACCGCAAAGGCGAGCAAGACTTTCGCCGTGTTGAAGAGCGGGCAGCGGTTAGAGCAATCAGCCTCTTCGGCTGCCGACGATCACGAGAACGATCCCGCCGACCAGGCAAATCCCGCCGAGCACCGGGGAAAACGGAACGTGGTGCTCTTTGTCCGCACTCGACTTGGAGCGGCCCGGCATCGATCACTTTTTCGCGCGTCGTGTAGGTGAAGCCGCCGTAAGCGAAACGCGATGATGCCGACGACGATAAGAATGATACCGACGATGCCGGCCGGTTTCATTCTTGGCGTAACGTTACAATGGGACGCCGGCCTTGAATCAGATTAATAATCAGCACGACGATGGCGATCACGAGCAGGATGTGAATGAATCCGCCCAAGGTGTAGGAGCTGACCAATCCAAGCAGCCAGAGCACAAGCAAGATCACAAAGATTGTCCAGAGCATAAGGTTCCTTTCGGTTGAGTCTTACTTCTGCTTCGCGCCGCGCGCAGCCTTGCGCTTATCGACGTCAAAAATCGTGACTGAGGATTTTGGATAATCTTCAGCAACTCGCATAAAATACGTCATTTCATTTGTCAATCTTGTCCACAACGGCGCGCAAATTCCAGTCGTTCGCTTCAAGTTGTTGGCGCGCCGGAATCGTAATCCTGATCCCGACAATTGAGCGACCAGCCGCGGTCGCACGATCACGCAGTTTCGAATTCGACGCGTGCAGATCAATCATCAAGTTGCCCCGCACTTTGCCGAGCGCCACCATCGCGGCCGTGCTGATAATGTTGAGCGCGACTTTCGTCGCTGTGCCCGCCTTCAACCTGGTCGATCCGGTGAGAACTTCCGGCCCAACCGCGAGATTGATTGCAAGATCGACAATCACCTTTTGCGAACCTGCCGGATTGCAGGTTAGCAAAATAGTCTTTGCGCCTAACGACTTCGACCGCCCAAGCGCGCCGAGGACAAAAGGCGTCCGGCCGCTGGCCTGGTGATGCCAATCACAACATCACTGCTTTTAATGCCGCGCTGCATCAAGGCCAGGACGCCGCCGCTTTCCTCGTCTTCGGCGCCTTCGACGGCTGCGATAGAAGCGCAGTTACCCCGCCCGCGATTACTCCCTGCACCAGATCGGGCGACGCGCCAAAGGTCGGCGGGATTTCGCTCGCATCGAGCACCCCAATACGTCCGCTGCTGCCAGCGCCGACATAAAAGAGGCGGCCGCCATTTCGCAACGATTCGGTAACGATTTCAATGGCTCGCGCAAGATCGGTAATGCGCTCCTCGCAGCGCGTCTTGCACAGATTTTTCTTCCTCGACAAAGAGTTCGACCAAGGCGCGCGGACTCAGTTCTTCCAGATTCTCCGAGCGCGGATTGCGCTGCTCGGTGAGCACGGCAGCCAGATTGTCAATTTCGCTTTCGGGAAGCTTCGATTGGAAAATGACGTGATCGTTCAACTCTGCCGCCAGCCACGCTGCGCCAAGTTCGAGGCGTGCGCTCCGCAGTCGCCACGCGAGCATCGGGAAGATTCTTCTTCAGTCTGCGCCGAAATGCGTGCGTGTAGATGGAGTCGCGATGAAAAAGCCCGCCGAGGAGCATGACCTTCGGCGCAAGCAGATGAAGCCTAGACGCGACTGCCTCTGTGTATTCGCTCAGAGCATGGGCGCCGTTTTCTACAATTTCCGTTACGCGCGCATCGCCGCTGGCTGCGGCTTCAAAAACAACCGGTGTGAGCATCGCGACCTCCATTTTGTCTGCCGTCTGGGCCCAGCGAACGACTTCATCGAGATTATTCAACGAAAGTGCGTGCAAGACTTTCGCGGTGAATTGCATCTCGCCGCGGTGCAAATCGTATTCACGCAGGAGGAGGCGCAGCGCCTGAATGGAAGAAAATAACCGCCGCCTGTGTCGCCGAGGATGTGTCCCCAGCCGCCGGCATTCTCGATTCTGTGGCCCCGCGCGTCCGTGTAACCGAGGAGCCACTTCCAGCGCTGACCACCATTCCGTCGCCATGTCCGAGGGCAGCTGCAAGGCCGGATTCGCGATCACTGCCAGTGACGATTCTGGCGTTTGGCCAGATTTCGGCGCAGAGCCGTGAAAGCGATTGTCGATCCTCGGCGGTCCCACAGCCGGCAAGAAAGATTCCAGCACGATCGATCTCGCTCGGAAGTTCGCAGAAGATCGCTCTCAGCCGATCTGGCGTTTCCAACCGGACGTTTGACGGAGGCAATCTTCCTTGATCGAGAATGCGCAGTTGTGGGCCGAGGGTCGGCGCCCCTCGGCTTCAGTTCGCTCGACCAAAGACCCAGGCAGTCTTAGTGCCGCCGCCTTCCACGCCCAAGATTTTCTCTGTGCGCTCCATTGCCGAGGATTCGACCGACTTATATCATCCCACATGACTGCGGACGAAACGCAAGCGGCAAAACGTGTCGCGCAATTGCGTCGCGAAATCGAAGAGCACGACCGCCGTTACTACCAAGAAGCTGCGCCCATAATCAGCGATCGCGAATACGATCGGCTCTATCGGGAGCTTGTCGATCTTGAAACGCAGTTTCCGCAGCTCGTGTCACCCGATTCCCCGACACAGCGCGTCGGCGGTAAGCCACTCGAGGCCTTTGCGCAAATCGCGCATCGAGTCCCGATGCTGAGCCTGGATAACACTTACTCCGAAAAAGAAGTCGCGAGTTTTTACGCGCGGATCACGCGCCTTTTACCGAACGAGAGGATTCCGGTTGTGATCGAGCCGAAAGTGGACGGCGTCGCTGTTTCATTGCTTTTATGAAAACGGGCGGCTTCGTCATGCGGCCACGCGCGGAGATGGCGCGGTGGGCGACGAGTATCACGCAGAAATATTAAAAACTATTCGTTCCATTCCTGAGCGCTTGCACAGCGCACCACCGAGCGTTTTCGAAGTGCGCGGTGGAAGTTTTCATGGATAAGCGCGGCTATCGCAAAATTAAACGAAGAACGAAGCGAGGCGGGCTTGCCCCTGTTCGCGAACCCGAGAATGCAGCGGCTGGGTCGCTCGAAGCAACTCGATCCAGCGATTCGTTGCCAAACGACCGCTTGGCATCGTGTTTTACGGCACGGCGCGAGGTGGAAGATGTCGATCTTGAAAAAGCATTCCGAACTGTTTCCGCTTCTTAAAAAATTCGGCTTGCCCACGAGCGAGCGCTGGTGGCTGGCCGATTCGGTCGAGAAATTTTGAAATGCGATCCGCGAACTGGACAAAATTCGAGCCGATTTTGCGTATCAAACCGATGGCGCAGTCGTGAAAGTCGACGCTTTCGCGCAGCGTGAACGGCGGCGTTCACGGCCAAATCGCCGCGCTGGGCGATCGCATACAAATACGTAGCGAGCGTGCGTAGAGACGCGTTTGATCGACATTCTGATTCAGGTCGGCCGCACCGGTGTGCTTACGCCAGTGGCGGTGCTTGAGCCGGTGACGGTGAGCGGCAGCCGGGTTGCGCGTGCGACCCTCCACAATGAAGACGAAATCAAAGCGCAAAGACATCCGCATCGGCGACACAGTTGTGATCGAGAAAGCCGGCGAAGTGATCCCAGCAGTGATTCGAGGTGGTGAAATCGAAGCGGCTGCGCAGCGCAAGGCCGTTCGATTTCTTGAAGCACGTTCACGGCAAATGCCCTGTCTGTGGCAGCCCCGTCCGGCGCGATCCGCAATTCGTCGCCTGGCGCTGCGAAAATATTCAGTGCGCCCGGCACAAACGACGCGGCGAGTGGAATTTTCGCAGCGCGGCGCACCTCGACATCGAAAGCGTAGGCGGAATTGTGGCGGACAAGCTTGTCGAGCGCGGTCTTGTGCGCGAACCGCTGGATTTGTTTGAACTCAAACTTGAGCAGCTCGCTAACTTGAACCTCGGCACGGAAGAAGCGCCGCGGATTTTCAGGGGAGAAAAATGCGACCAAAGCCATTCATGCGATCGAGCGGGCAAGAACTTTGCCGCTTTCGCGCTGGCTTTTCGCCCTCGCAATTCCTGATGTCGGGAAAACAACGCAGCGCATGCAGCTGGCGCGCTTCCATGAAACGATCGAAGATGTCGCGGGCTCACAATTACTACGGGACGTTCTGACTGTCACGAAAAAGAGCGACCAGAATCGCCAAACAAATCGCCGAATCGTTTGATCGAGGCAGGTTTTGCTGAGAAGATCAAAAGCAAAAGCTGCAAAAGGAAGCCGGTATCGTGACCGAGGTGGGACCGGTAGTCGCGAAAAGCGTTCTCGAGTTTTTTGAGTCCGAACCCGGTCGCAAAATTCTGCGGCGAATGAAACAGCTGCGACATTTCTCCCAAAGAGCGAAAAATTTCGGCAAAGAAAGCGGCAAAGCTGCCGCTGGCCGACAAAGCCTTTGTAGCCTTACCGGCGCTCTGCCATCAATGACACGCGAGGAAGCAACGGCAGAAAATCGAAGCGCTCGGCGGCCATGTCAGCGGCAGCGTTAGCAAGAAAACTGATTATGTTCTGGCGGGCGCAGAGCCGGGCAGCAAGTTCGAGAAAGCGAAACAGCTCGGCATCCGCATTCTCGCCGAGGCGGAATTTCGGAAGACTGCTGGCGCGCCTGACCGTGTTGCAGGACTCTCAAGGCGCGTGCTGCGCGCCTCGGAATCGAGCTTGAGCGGAATCGCCTGATTCATCATCGTCGGCGCAGCAATCAGCGGCGGACGCTGGCTGGCCGGATGAGTCTCAGCCTGCACGTTAAAAGTCAGTTTCTCGTCTCCCGGATCACTGTGATCGGGACGGTGTCGCCAGCGGTGATAAAGAACGAAGCATCCAGCACGTCTTCCGGCTCAGTGGACTTTGTTCCGCCCCACTTGCAGGAGAATGTCGCCGGCCTTGACCCGGAACTGGCCGCCGGCGTGCCGTCCATGATCTCGCGTCATTTCCGCTCGAGAACCTTCCACCGGCGCGGCCGCCTCGGAAACATTAATCCCGATCCAACCGTGCGCGGGCCTCGCCGAAACGGACGAAATCGCTGCGGATTTTCTCGGCCGCTTCGATTGGCACGGCATAACACGAAGAGTTGTTTTCGAGGACTGCTGCACCACAATGCCAACGACCTCCGCCTTTCATGTTCAAGAGCGGCGCGCCAGCCTCTCCCGCTGTGTTGGCAGATTGAGCCGCAGGTGAGTGGTCGAAAAGTAGCGGCCGAGATATTTCCGATCAAATCCTGCGACCATTCCGAAATTCGGTGTTTCCGGCAAATCCAGTGGATAACCAATCGCGACGACAGGCGTTGCCACTCCCAGCTCCTCGGATTTTCCAATCGGCAACGCGGGCGTGACTGCGTCTGTTTTCAATATGCGCCGTCCCGCTGCCGGATATCGGCCAAAACCTGGCGCGCTGGATATTTCTTGCCATTAAATTCAATCGTGAAATTGTCCGCTTCACCTCCGACCGTATACGCGGTGTAAAGGGTTCCCGTGGGATCGATGAAAAATCCGGGTGCCTGCAATTTCGCAGTGCTCGTCAACACCGTGAGATCTTGACCACCGCGTTGGCGGCGTCGCCCAAAGAGCTCCTTTAACCTGCTGGCTGAGCTGCCGTGGCGGATTGCCTCTTGAGCGTAAAACAGAGGAACCGCGACAAAGCGAAAGACCCAGCGCGAGCGCTGAGTCGGCAGATTGACGCGAAACCGAGACCGGAAGGAAATTCCGGCGCGCGATTAAAATCTGAAAGTCGACTCATAACTCACGGGGACGCTATCGAGCACGTAACGCGGCGGGATCCCGCGACTGCGGGAGTGAGTTTGGGCGCTTCTGATCAAGACTACAAGCGGCTGCGTCCGTGAAGATCCGCGTGGCCACCGGAGACGCAAGGCGTCCATTCTCCTTCGGCGTTCACTGCTGTCGATAACGCCGGCGGACTCTGGAGACGGCGACATTGGACGGTCCTCGGTTCCTGATAAATCTTCAATGAAATGACTCGCGGCGCATACCAGGACTGCCGCAATAGCCGCTGGGTAAGAAGCGAGCGAACGAACATCAATCGGAACATGAAATCGTGAGCGCGCTCCAGCAGATCCGCCAAAGCGGCTGGCGGAGCAATTCATCGCGCTGCCGGCGATGAAACTCGTGCAAGGAAATTTTCGAAATAGCCAGGTGGCGGTTGCTCGTAATCCGCTTCAGCCGAAGCAGCCTCGCGATTTCGTTGTCGTTAAATTCGTCCATTTCAGCGCCGGGTTAAGAAACAGGGTTTTCCGAAATTCGTCCAGATAATTCTTGCAGTTGCCGATTCGCGTAGAAGAGCCTCGAACGGTGCTGTTCCTCCGAAACACGCAAGATCTTACTGATCTCCGCGTGGGGCATCCCTGAATATGGAACATGGTGACCACGGCTCTGTGTTCATCAGACAATTTCATCATCGGCCTCGTTCAATCTTCGCTGCAGCTCGGACAGGTCTGCTTCCCGCACCGGACTGCTCGTCGCCGTCAGCTCCGATGAACTCCTTGTCGTTTTGGATGCTGGCATCGACGTCGTCCAGGCTGAGTTGAAAACGGCGGCCGCGTTTCTTGAGAAATTCAGTGTCATGTTTACCGCGATCGAATGGATCCAGGTATAAAAGGACGACTTGCCGCGGAAACCGCGGATCGCTTTGTAGGCTTTGGAAAAAATATCCTGCAACAGATCGTTGGTGTCCTCGTGGTTCGAGGTCATGTTGTAAACCAGACCGTAAAGACGCGGCGTGTATTTGACCACGAGTTGATCGAACGCGGTCGCATCTCCCGATTGCGTGCGCGCCACCAACTGCTGATCTTCGTCGGTTCTTGGCTGCGTCCATCGCGTCGCGCTTAGATTTAGCACGAGCGCCGAGACCGGACGATAACAAATCCGAAATCCGGCGAGCAGGCAGCGCGATGCGACGGATTCATCTTCTTCGAACTGAGCCGCTCGGAATCTAATCAGCGGCCGATCGCGCACGCGAAAGCAACCAGAGCAGATTGCCCAGTGCCGCGATGAACGCCGCTACGTAGGTGAGCGCAGCCGCATTGAGAACTTTGTTTACCCCGGCAACTTCGGCGCCCGGCTGCACGATACCCATTTGTTGCAAGAATGATTTTCGCGCGCGCGCGAGGCGTCAAACTCCACTGGCAGCGTGATCAGCTGAAAGACAAGCAGAATCAGATAGCAATAAATGCCGAGCGTAATCAGACCGGTGATGTGAAAAAACAGCCCGCCGAAGATCACGAATGGCAGCATTTGCGACGCGACCATTGTCACCGGCACGATCGGCCATTCGCGCGCTTGAGCGGCGCGTAAGCTTTGGCGTGCTGAATGGCGTGACCGGTTTCATGCGCGGCGATGCCGAGCGCTGCGACCGAGGGCGTGTTATAAACGTTGCTCGACAGGTGCAGCTTCTTGTCCCTCGGATCGTAATGGTCGCCCAAGAAAATCGTTCGTCTCGACAACCTCGACATCGTGAATTTGCGCCGCCTGCAGAATTTCACGCGCGCATTCCGCGCCGGTGATGTTCGAGGCTGGCGCGGCACTCTCGCCCCATTTTCGAAACGCGCTAGCTGACTCGAAACTGGCGCCCAAAGCCCGATAATCAGCGGGACGCCTGATATACAGCAGCCAACTGAGATCCGAACCGAAACCGTAAGGATAAAACATGCCTGTCTTAAGTGTGTCTAGCGCAAACTTAGACGCGCAACTGTCATGCTTCGTTCGTGTAGTGCGATCCGCGCAGTCACTGCTTCGATGCGAATTAAGACGGCAAAGCCAGCACCTGTTTACACGTCTGACGGACGGCCTACGTCCAGATTTCGAACCGCTTCGGAAAACGCGAAAGCATCTTGCAACCGGTCTTTCGTGACGCACCACTACATCTTCCATGGCGCACGCCACCCAGCTCCGGGATAATACAGTCCGGGCTCGACTGTCAGCACTTGTCGATCTTTCAGCGTAACTTTTGCAACCGCGGATGCTCGTGGATCTCCAGCCCCAGCCCGTGCCCGGTGCCGTGAAAAATCCAACGTCGCCGGCCCTTGCGAATCTCCGTCGGAAAACCACGCTCGCGAAGAATTTCTGAATTGCCTTGTGAATTGCCATTCCATTCGACGCCCGCCTTGATCTTTTTCAAAGCGAGCGCTTGCCCGGCTTTCACCGTTTCCCAAAAGCTTTCGCTGCGCATCGCTCGCGCGTCCGCGCAAAACGGTGCGCGTCATGTCGCCAAAATAGCCGGTCTTCGCGTCGCGCGGGAAAACATCGAGAATGATCAGCGAGTTCGCGTAAAGCGGACCGAAGCCGCGCTCATGCGGATCACAGGCCTGATCGCCGCCGGCGACGATCGTGCCGGTCGGAATTCCACCGGCGCGCAAGATCGTGGAGTCAATTTCTGCGCGCAGCATTTCGGAGGTCAACGTTTTGCCGCTCCAGCGCTAATCGTTTTCCGGCGCCAGGTTTCGATGCTTTCAAAACTTCGATCGCGCGCTGCGAGTCCTGTTTCGGTAATTCGCAGCGCGCGGCCGATCAGTCTCAATTTCCTTCTCGGATTTCGCTTCGCGTTCCGGCCAGAAAAGTCCGTTTGTCGCCCGAACGCGGATTTTATTTGCGGCGAGTTCCTGCGCGTAGCCGAGCGGGAAAATTTGACGGGAACGATTGCCGATTTTACGCCGCGTTTCCGGAGAAAATGCGCAAGAACTTTTTCGTAAGGTGGCGCCTTCTTCGATTTTCCCTGCATTTCGCGCTCCAGCTCGCTGAACATGACGAATTCGTCCGCGTTGGCCTGCTTTGCGGCCGCGATCAATTTCCAAATCGCTCAAGACAAGTGTGCGCTTGCCATTTCGCTGGAGAAAATAAACGGGTCGGGCGCCAAAAACTTCGTCGCGTAAAGCATGTCTGGATCGGTCTCGCTCGCGGCAACGATCAGGCAGGGTTGCTTGTTCGTTTTCCTTTACTCATTCAGTGTTCGTTGTCCATTTACGCTCATCCTTCATGCTTATCCCCGATTGCGAACGAGGTGCCCCACATTAGTTCGCGTCTATTCTGCTAATCACACGTCCGACTTGAAGTAGGCGCTTCTGTTTTACGTGAGAAATTGCTCGACTTGCTCGAAATGACAAACACGAACGCATGTCAATCCGTGGCCGCTTAGCTCTTCGCACTTCCAGTTGCCTTCGCAAAATCCAATGGAGCAGGGCGAGCAATCCAAGTGTCGATCCAATCAAAACAGTCGTGTTGAAGACAAAGACGCCGATCTTAATGCCGAAATAGCGTTTTTGTGCGCCGAAGAACACGTTTGGCCGATTGCCGCGGCGATAATCGCTTTGCTCCATCTCGGCGTTTGAGATCAGATCGGAGACCTTCTGGTTCACGTAAATCTGCTCGGCTGTAATCGGCCCGTTTGCGTTCTTGAAAAGGGATGCGGTCGAACTGGCCGCTTGCGATCGAGGACTTGATCGACCAGTTCGAGATAGCGATCGATCTCGCTTGACGGATGCCGGCTTCCAGACCGGAAAGCAACGCGAGTGACTTCCTTCAGGTCGTCCAGCCGCTTACTTTCCGCAGGATCCTGTCGATGATTCGCGACGATGCGGTCGAATCTCGCGCTGTGTCCCGATCCTGCCGCCGCGTGAGCGGGTTGAGCTTGGCTTGCGCGACAATCATCTCTTCATACGACCAACGCATGGCGACAAATTGACAAACAAACGGCACCTCCAGCTTGCTCTCCATTTTCTTGCTTTGCTCCGTGCTCGGATGTTCCGGAGAACCAGTGCGTGAGCGTAGTAAACAAGCGCGAGAGTTCCGGTTCATGTCCTCGTATTTGATGAGGGCGCCGCCCATGATGATCTGCGGAATTAGGACGAGCGGGACGATGTTGGCCGCCGTTTTCGGATCGGCGACGAGCGAAGAAATGAGCAGACCAAGCGACACGCCGCCCATCGCCGTCATGAGCATGATTCCCAGATCAATCCAAAACATCCCGCGGATTTGCAGGACGTAATTGCCGATCAGAACGAAAAGCACGCATTGGATCAGCGCAAAAATCGCCGAGGCGTGAGCGTCTTTCGAGATCACGTAATAAGAGAGGCGAACGTTGAGATTGCGCTCGCGTTGCAGCACCGGCGCGGTCGCGGATGATATCGTCGGCGCTGTTGGTCAACCCGAGGAACATCGCGACGATCAGGCTGAGGAACAAAAACGTCGGGATGTGATAAGCGGACGCGAAATCGTATTTCCCGCTTTCTGAATAGCGCAGAATGCGTTGCGATGAGCAACGCGAGCACGGGCGAAACGCCGATGGTGATGACGAGGTTGGCGCGATTGCGCAGTTTGCTTATGAATGAGCGGCGCAGCAGCGTGCGAAATTGCGTCCATTCGTCGTGCCAGCGAAATGGGCAGGCGCTTCTTCTGGGCGGGCGCGGCGGGCAGTAGCGCCACCGGTTCTTTGCGCAAGGAAACTTGTTTGACGTCCTGGATCAATCGGAAACGCTTCGTATTTGTCGCGCCAGAATTCCGGCGAGTAACGGCGCGCGGCGACAAGCTGGCCGCGACTATTTTCCTCGTAAATAATGTCGCCGCTGATATCGCGCAGCGGTGTCTCGAGCACGTCAAAAATGAACTCAGGGCGGGTTGTTCCGCAGGATGGACACGCGCCCAGTTCGGCGCCGAACTGATGCTGGTGTTCCGCTTCGGCAAAATAGCGAAGCATGTCCGAAGGCGTGCCGAAAAAGACGAGCCGTCCGCCCTTGTCGAGGAGGATCGCTTTGTGAAACATCTGGAAGAGTTTCGAGCTCGGCTGGTGAATGGTGACAATGATGATCTTGTTGTGCGCCATGCCGCGGATGATCTCGATCGACGTGCTCAGAGTCCTTCGAGGAAAGGCCGGAAGTCGGTTCATCGAAAAGATAAACGTCCGACATGCCGATCATATCGAGGCCGATGTTGAGGCGTTTGCGCTCGCCGCCGCTCAACGTTTTGCTTCTCCGCGCTGCCAACGACGGCGTCCCGACGTTCGCCCAAGCCGAGCTCGATCAGTTTTGCGTCCAGGCGCCGCATGCGATCCCGTCGCGAGAGGTGCGGCGAACGAATCGCCGCCGCAAACTGCAGGTTTTCGCCGATCGTGAGATGTTCGTCGAAGGCGTCTTGCTGCGGCATGTAACTGACGTAGCGCTTGAGAGCGTCGAGGTTCGGATAAAGCGATTGTCCGTTGAGGATGACCTCGCCGCTGGTTGGCTGGAGTTGCCCGGCCAGCACCTTTAAGAGCGTGCTTTTTCCCGAACCGCTCGCACCCATCACGCAAACGAGCTCGCCACGAGTGACACTGAAGGAAATTCCCTCGAGCCCGATCTTCGCCTTTGCTGAAACCGATGCGTGACTTCGTTCACCTCGAGCGTGCGAATGATATTGCGCTCTTCCTCGATGATTCGTTCCGAAAAATTGCAACGAAGAAATTGTCCGACGTCGATTCGAATCGTGTCGCCGTCTTTGAGCGGCGCGGTTGTGCGCACGGGAGTGTCGCCCACCAGGATCGGGCGATCGGCTTCGATCACCTCCAACAGGCCCGACCCGCTGGTCGTAATCGCAAAAAATCTTCAGCAGCACGTCGCCGCTGGTGCCCGGGTGAAAGCAGAATATCGTCGGCTTCAAGCCGGCTCGGATCGTTCGAAACCAAATATTCGGATTTGGAGGCTTTTAGTTGAAACCGGCCACCCAACGCACGAGCCCGCCGGCGCAGATCGATCAAATCCATCTCGCTGTCGTTGTGGAAAATGATCTTGTCTTCCAAAGTCGCTTCGACCTGCGTGCCGGCTTTCAATTTCACTCCGTTGAGCTCAGCATCGACATCGCGCAACGCTTTGACGCCGCACCTTTAATCCGAAAGTAATCCGGAGCGAGCTTTCGCGCGTCCGCGAGCGCTCCAGTTCCACTTCGTCCGAGTCCTTGTTTACACGGATGAAAATCTGCGGAAGCGAAACATTCTTCTTCGCGTTGAAATATTGCGCCAGCTCCTGATAGCTGAGCACCTGATTGCCAACCAAGAATGCGCTGTCCTGGATAAATTCGGCAGAACCCGCCGCGCACCAGCGGTCGCCCGCGCACCGACACGTTCTGCCCGCTGTAATTTTTCAGCAAAATGAGATCGTGATAGCGAAATGCCATCAAGCGATCGTTGCCGTCGAGGTTCTTGAGCGTCACATCCGCCTTCCCATTCGTGCCGAAAGAGAGCGACTCGAGCGGGCGACGCGCCGCGCTGGTAGATCGACGGATCGGAATCCTCCGAGGCATTGAGTTGGTAAACGATGTCGATGGCTTGCGCGGCCATGCCGAGTTGTGACATGAACGAATAGAACGCGACGACCTGCTCCTGTTTCAATCCGGCTTGCGAGATCAGGTCGTAAAGCTGAACGCCCAGCATGATCTTGCGCTCCGTGCTCAGTTGCGCGCCGAGTTTCTGCGCCATGGCGGCGAGATCCTGCTGCTCGTAAAGCGCCTGCCGGAACAACTGTCGCAGCTCCGAGTAAACCGCCTCCGGATAATCGTAACGCAGAAAACCAAGGCTCGAGTCGATCTCTTCCTCGAGTAGAACGCCATCCGCCTTTGGTAAAACTCGCCAGCACCTGGATCAACAAGCGGCAACAGATTTGGCCTTCCGAGACGCTGCGGGGCTTGCGCAAGGCGCGGCGCACCCAGCGGCGCCCGGTCCGCCGCACCCGATAGGCAAGCGGCGTCACGCGCTGCACGGCGCGATCGATCTTATCTGCAACCGATGAAACCAGTTCTGTCATGTCGCATGTTCGGCCACAAATTTTACCCGAAACCGACGAGCGACGCAATGTGCAGGCTACGATACGATGGATAAGTGAGGGCTCGCTGTCAACCTTTAACATTCAAACGATCTCAGCGCTCGCAATGTCGATCTTTTCACTATTCATTATCAGCATTCACTGTGCCAACGCGACCCGCTGGCTCTTTGCATTGACAAATCCGTTCATGGTAACCTGCATTTCGCGCGTTAAGCGTTTTAATTCCATGCCTCAAGCTGATCGCAACTCTCAAAGGAGAATAAATCCCGCGGGAACGAGCCCAATTTTAACTGGCGCGGCGTCATTCTCATCGTGATCGCCTTCAGCTTCATTGCACTCGCGATGCTCTTTTACCGGGGCGGGATGCAGCCCGTCGAAGACGTCCCTTACAACCGTTTTCTCGAGCTGCTCGAGAACAAGCAGATCGTTAACGACAAAAATTATCCGCTTCAATCTGGTCGTCGAGGATGGCCGACCGACGCAAACCTTGCGCGGCGCTTACATCCGCCAGGGAGCGGGTTCAGCGCCTGCCGCAGCAGGTTCCGTTTCGAACCACGGTCTATTTGAGTTTCACGAGCAATCTGCAGGAAAAACTCGCGGCCGCCGGCATTCAACCGGCCATCAAAACCGAATCAAATGTGCTTGCCCAAACCGTGGTCGGTTTTCTCCCGATCGCCCTTTTCCTGCTCGTGCTTTACTTCCTGTTCCGTCAGCAAATCCGCATGGCCGGCAAAGGCGCGCTCAATTTCGGGAAATCGAAAGCGCGCATGCTCGCGCGCGACAAAAACAAAATCACATTTCGCGATGTCGCCGGCGTCGAGGAAGCGAAGGATGAAGTGCAGGAGCTCGTCGAGTTCCTGCGCGATCCGAAAAAATTCCAGAAGCTCGGCGGCCGCATTCCAAAGGGCGTTCTCCTGGTCGGGCCGCCCGGCACCGGCAAAACGCTGCTTGCGCGCGCTATCGCGGGCGAAGCGGATGTTCCGTTCTTCTCGATCAGCGGCTCGGATTTTGTTGAGATGTTTGTCGGCGTCGGCGCCTCGCGCGTGCGCGACATGTTCGAGCAGGGCAAGAAATCCGCGCCTTGCATCATTTTCATCGACGAAATCGACGCCGTCGGGCGTCATCGCGGTCACGGCGTTGGCGGCGGCCACGACGAGCGCGAGCAAACGCTAAATGCGTTGCTCGTCGAGATGGACGGCTTCGATACGCAGGAAGGCGTCATCATCATCGCAGCCACGAACCGCCCCGATGTTCTCGATCCGGCGCTGCTGCGACCGGGACGCTTCGATCGCCAGATCACCGTCAATCTGCCCGACGTAAAAGGGCGCGAAGAAATTCTGCGCGTTCACGCCAAGAAAGTGAAACTGGCGGAAGGCGTCGATCTTGCCGTGGTCGCGCGCGGCACGCCGGGTTATTCCGGCGCGGAGCTGGCGAACGTGATCAACGAAGCGGCGCTGCTCGCCGCGCGTCGCGGATTAAAGGGAATCACGCTCGCCGAACTTGAAGAAGCGCGCGACAAAGTCCGCTGGGGCAAGGAACGCCGCAGTCTTGCGCTCAGCGAAAAGAAAAACAGAACACCGCCTATCACGAAGCGGGTCACGCGCTGTTGCTGGAACTTCTGCCGCACACCGAGCCGCTGCACAAGGTCACCATCATCCCGCGCGGCCCGTCGCTTGGATCGACAATGTGGTTGCCAGAGGAAGACAAATACACCAATCGCAAAAACGAATTGCTCGCCGGTCTTGCCGTCAGCATGGGCGGCCGCGTTGCGGAGGAAATTAGTCTTCGGCGACATCACCAATGGCGCGCGGGGCGACATCAAAATGGCAACGGCAATCGCGCGCCGCATGGTTTGCGAATGGGGCATGAGCGAGAAAATGGGCATGGTCGAATACGGCGACCACGAAGATTACGTTTTCCTCGGCCGCGACATTTCGCGCGCGCGCGATTACAGCGAAGCGACCGCGGAACAAATCGATCAGGAAGTGAAAAAACTACTCGATGACGCGTATCAACTGGCGAAACAAACGCTCATCGCCCATCGCGACAAGCTGGAGATCATCGCCAAAGCATTGCTTGAGTACGAAACGCTCGACGGCTCGCAAATTAAAGAAATCGTCGAGCACGGCCGCTTGATCAATCCGCCCGGCGGCATCGCCCCCGCCGACGGTCAAAAAATGCCGCCGGAAAACCGCCCAAGCAAGTCGTGGCCGCGCCCGACGTCACGCCGCCGCTCCCCGGCGCCCTCGGCGGCGCGCCAGCGCAACTAGCAGCACGCTCGCCTGCACGCGCGGTCGGTGATCTTGTGGTCTCGCCAGACGCAGAAATGTTCTCTCCGCTGCGCCATGCATTCCGATTTCGTCTTAGGTAGGGGCGATTGACCTCAATCGCCCATGTGCCGTCCTACTTCGGCGAACGGGAGTCGGCGTGTGTTTTCACTTCGCGCCGTTGGACGTCGACGAGGTGGCGCAACTCGCGCTCCATGGTTTTGAAGGCGTCGTGGATCACTTTGTTGAGCGGGTCGTGCGTGCCGTTGTCCTTTTGCTTGTTCGTCGGCAACAAGCTCGTGACCGCGCGAAACAGTCACATCGATGCGAACACGGTATTGATTTCCTTTGTGATGGGTGTGGTTCGGTTGTTCGATCGCCACATCGCAGCGGTTAATGTGATCGCAAAATTTTTCCAGCCGCGCGCGCTTTGTCCAATACGAGATTGTCGATCTGGTCGGATTTTTCCAGACCCCGATAACTGATCTTAACAGGCAGTTGCATGATTAATTAGATACTAACGCGCTCTCCGCCGTTGAGCGAAGCGAAATGTTTCGACGGTCCCGATGCCGGATAGTCGACGCTGGGTAATACCGACGCTGCGATCCCGCAGCCATCATCTAGAATCAAGCATCCAGAATCCACCATCTTCAAATTTGCTGGAGCGAACGAAAGTGCGCCGGCAATTTTGATGGCTCTGTTTTGACCAGATCGGATTTGACGTGCTCGACAATCCGGTCGCGGACCTTGCTCGGTAAAAGATCGACAATGGCAGCATGGATCGACGCCGGCGCGGCAAACGACCAGCCTTCGACGCCGTCGCTCTCCACGATCTTTGCAATCTGATCGGCGAGCTGTTTATGAATGCGGCGATCGGTTTCGGTTTCCAAGCTGTGTCCGTTCCGCGATCGAATTTGCATGCCGTCCGCCCGCGCCGTCGCTCACCGGAAAGCGCCCGGCCAAATCAGCTTACCTTATCAACGAGCCTCCCGTGCGCGTCGGTGACGTTGAATGCCTGCACTAGTTTCAGGCTCGGCCCGCGCGTGGGCGTCTCATCCACCCGATATGCTTTTAAACTGCCGCGATCCGTGACGATGATAAGAGAACTCGGTGTCATGGCGAATCAGCGACCAAGATTGGTCGCGCATGAAAACGCGCACATTACATCTCTATAACTGATTCGTGTTTTGGCAACAAGATTGCGCTGCATATTTTCATGTCGATCTTAACTGCGCAGACTATTTCCGCGCGCTCGTTCTTCCTTCGGCACTGAGCGCGGGAAACTCGACATGACGCTTTTTCCAAGATTCCTCGCGGGCCTGAGCTTGCGCGCCACTAATCAGTTTAAGCAAACATGTGGCGCGGCCGCCAAGATCGAGATCGTCACCGGAGGCGAATTTTCTCGCCTCCGTCAGAAAAACCTTCGGCGTGCATCGTGTCGAGGATGAGTTGCCATTCAGATGTGTTCCTGGCCCGGCAGGACAAAGGGGATCGGCTCATAGTGAGCATTGATCAGCAACAGAAATGTGTCGTCGCGAATCGGTTCGCCTTCAAAACTGAGGACATCGATCGTATCGCCGCTCAGCAGCATGCCGATACAGCGAACAAACGGCGATGCCCATTCTTCTTCGCTCATCTCGTTACCGCCGGGATTGAACCACATCACATCCCGAATCTCGGAACCGCGTATCCGTCGACCCTGAAAAAATTTCGGACGGCGAAACACTGGATGTGCCTTCCGGAGCTGAAATCAGTTTTCGCGTGAACTCGAGGAACTGGATTCTGTTTTTCATCGCGCTTCCAGTTGAACCAGCTGATCTCGTTGTCCTGGCAATAACGCATTGTTATTGCCGTTCTGCGATCTTCCCCACTCATCGCCGCCGGTCGAGCATCGGCACGCCTTGGGAAAGAAAAAGTGTGGTCAGGAAATTACGGCGCTGGCGTTCGCGCAAGGCGTTGATCTGCAGGTCATCGCGTTGGACCTTCCGACGCCGCAATTCCACGATAGATTGTTGTTATCGCCGTCATTGTTGCCGTCGCCGTTCAGCCTCGTTGTGCTTTTCGTTGTAGCTGACCAGGTCGTTCAGCGTGAAACCATCGTGCGCGGTAACGAAATTGATGCTGGCGTATGGGGCGTCGCCCATTGTGCTGATATAGATCGGGGCTGCCCGGTGAGCGCGGTAGCCCCATCTCGCCAATGCGGCCCTCATCGCCTTTCCAAAAGCTGCGAATCGTGTCGCGGTATTTGCCGTTCCATTCTGCCCAAAGCGACGGGAAATTTCCAACCTGATAGCCGCCCTCGCCCACGTCCCACGGTTCCGCGATTAGCTTCACCTGCGAAAGCACCGGGTCCTGGTGAATGATTTCGAAGAAAGCGTGCAGTTTGTTAACGCCTTCGTGATCGCGGCGCCAGACTGACAGCAAGATCAAAGCGAAATCCGTCCACGTGCATTTCAGAAGACCCAGTAACGCAAGCTGTCCATCACCAGCTGGAGCGTGCGCGGATGCAGCAGGTTAAACAGTGTTGCCCGTGCCGGTGAAATCCAGGTAGAAACGCGGATTGTCCGGATGCAGCCGGTAGTAAGCGAGATTGTCGATACCGCGGAAGCAAAGCGTCGGACCGAGATGATTTCCTTCGGCAGTGTGATTGTAAACCACGTCGAGAATTACTTCGATGCCGGCGGCGTGCAGACTGCGCACCATCGATTTGAACTCGGAGACCTGTTCGCCCATTTGCCCGCTGCTGGAGTGCTGCGCGTGCGGCGCGAAAAATCCGATCGTATTGTATCCCCAATAATTCGTCAGGCCGCGATCGATCAAGGCCTTGTCGTCGATGTGCGCGTGCACGGGCAATAGCTCGACTCGCGGTCACGCCGAGCTTTTTGAAATAATCAATGGCCGCCGGGCTGCCGAGCGCCGCATAAGTGCCTCGCAACTCCTCTGGCACGTCGGGCCAAAGTTTGCTGAAGCCTTTCACGTGCAGCTCATAAATCACAGAACTGTGCAACGGGATGCCGGGTCTCCTGTCGCCCTGCCAGTCGAATCCGGCATCGATGACCACCGACTTCGGCACTCCCACGCATCATCGCGGAAATCCTGAGTCAGATCTTCGTTTCTTGTCTCCGACGACGTAACCGAACATCTCATCTGCCCAGCTCACTTCTCCGGCGATGGCTTTTGCGTAGGGATCGAGAAGGAGTTTCGAACTGTTAAAACGCAACCCGCGCTCTGGATCATGCGGACCGGAAACGCGAAAACCGTCATGCAACTGCGCCGGGCCGCACGTCAGGCAAAAACACGTGCCAGACCTGATCAGTGTGTCTCGGTGACCGGGATGCGAATGTTTTCTTCGGTGGCCTCGATGTTGTCGAACAAGCACAGCTCAACACCGGTGGCGTGCTCGGAAAAAAATGGCGAAGTTGACGCCGTTGCCCATCCAGGTCGCGCCAAGTGGATACGGAAAACCGGGCCAAGTCTTTACCGAAGTCATAAGCGCGCCGCGTTCCTATCGGATATGGAACCCGTTGGCAATTACTAAGGTAAGGCGTTCTACTCCACCAAACAGACAATATGCCCGTGTTACAAGCGCTGGGCGTTGTATGTTTGGCCAATTCAGAACGGGAGATGCGCTTAAAATTCATCCTTTTAGTTGGCGTAATATTGGGCGTTCCCGGTGCGATCTATTTCTACTCTCATCACAATTGGAATCCGTTGCCTCCAAATACGACGATTGATCGCATCGTCGTCGAAAAATCAACAAGGAAATTGTCGATCTTCCGTGCCGACGAAAAACTTAAAACGTATCGAGTTGCGTTGGTCACCATCCGACCGGCGCGAAACAGCACAGAAGGCGACCAGAAAACCCCGGAAGGCGTCTACAAGATTGATAATCGCAATCCACATAGCAATTTTCATCTCGCGCTCCACATCTCTATCCGTCCGCTGAAGACACCGCGCGGGCCGCAGCGCCGGGGGCTCTCTGCCGGTTGCGACATTATGGTTCACGGGCTGCCGAATGGTCGCAGTTGGCTCGGCGCGTTTCATCGTCGAAAGGATTGGACGGCTGGCTGTGTTGCGGCGAGGCGACGAAGGAATCGAAGAGCTTTGGCGGAGTCACGCCCGACGAGAGCACAATTGAAATCCTTCCATATGAGTTGAACGCGGGCGCTTTCAACTTGTCGATGTGCGTCCCGGGCCCGCGGAATATGCAAAGCATGAAGAGGCTTACCTCATATTTGTTGCTCAAATTTGGTCGGTCCTTTCGGCCCGACCTTTTGCTAACTTTAATCCACGATGCGGTTGCCCACAATCCAGAACATTGGTCCTGGCGGCGATCTACGGTCTTTCGGAGCTTTATCTGGTGCTGACTCGGCGCTCCCAGACGCAAACGGTTGCCCGTGACCGCTTGCTCTCTTATTCTTCTTTGGACAATCATCTTTGTTAGTCTTTGGTCACCGGGATCCAAATGGTCCGGCTCTTCCCAAGGCGCGACCGTGCCGTATCCGGGCAAAGTTTACCTCTTCGGCTTCTTGCTGTTTCTCGGAGGCCTGATTCTGCGTTGGTATACGATCGGATATCTCGGTCGCTTCTATTTTACGGTTGATGTGTGGCGATCTCGGCCGAACATAAGCTGATCGACTCCGGTCCTATCGTCTCTATTCGGCATCCGACATACACGGGCGCACTTCTGGCCTTCCTCGGCTTGGAAGCTTCCTGCTTTGGAAATTGGCTGTCGATCTTGTTTCTGACGCTACCGATTATCGCCGCGTTTCTCCTGGCGCATCGGGGGTCGAGGAACGCGCCCTTCTGCGGCGCGCTCGGCGAGGACTACCGCGCCTACGCGGGGCCGGACGAAGACGCCCAATTCCGTTCGTCTACTAGCGCTAAATGTCTAACGCGCGTTTACAAATCACTGCAGCGCGCTCACGCGCTTTTTCGACATCTGATGGACGCAGAATGATCAGTCCTTTTGCTGCCTCGGGGGCGGCTGCAAGATAAGCGTATTCAATATTCACTTCGGCCTTCGCGAGTCGTTCAGCAATTGTTTGCGAGCACGCCTGGTTCGTTCTCGGTCTCGATCGTAGAGCATCGGAGCTCGAGCGCGAGCACGCCGGCCTCGCCCAAGCATGAGCGCTTTGGTCGGATCGCTCACCACCATGCGCACGACGGAATGATCGACTGTGTCGGACGTAGCCAGGGCGTGAATGTTGACTTCGGCCTGGGCAAGCGCCTCACGCGGGCGAGGGCGCCGGGACGATTCGCTAGAAAGACCGCGAAGTTGGGTCGCCGATTCCATAGGAGAGCTTGGGTTTGGGTTCATGGCGTTTCCTAACGTGACGCCGGGAATAGCAATACGTAACTT
>ERZ1370068.7288-contig-6215_pt1 | contig 26409 bp, 41 predicted proteins | sample MGYA00561227_ERZ1370068 | MGnify/ENA primary metagenome ERZ1370068 (study PRJEB38410, sample SAMEA6850437) | metagenome | study: Metagenomic assessment of the ecological functions of the soil: analysis of the soil microbiota associated with the...
GCCGATTCGATGTCATTTTTGTCGTCTTCGCCAATCGCTGAAGACATAGGAACCCCAGAAAACTGGCCGCGTTTCCCTGACGCAGCGCAGTTGGCACATGCAGCAGAGAACTAATATGTCAGGAACGGGCAGAGCGCATTCATTTCGGCAGCATCAAAGAAGGCATTGAGCCGCCAAATCTCATCGAAGTTCAGCTGAACTGCACGTCGATTTCTTGCAAAAGGACGTGCCGCTTCAATAAACGGAAGAACTCCGGCTTGCAGGCTGTGTTCAGGGAAGTTTTCCCGATCCAGAGCTGCCGATGAGAAAGCGACGCTGGATTTCAGCCATTACGAAATCGGCGAACCAAAATTGACTGCGCTGGAGGCGCAGCGCGAGGGTCAGACTTTACAGCGCGCCGCTACACGCTCACTTTCCAGCTTAAGGAAGAGAAGGGGACGAAAGAAGAGAGGTTTACATGGGCGAAATCCCGCTCATGACGGCGCAGGGCACGTTCGTCATCAACGGCGCGGAGCGAGTGGTGGTAGTCAGCAGTTGCACCGATCGCCGAGGATCGCGTTTGAATCGTCTGTCCATCTCAACGGCAAAGTGCTCTACAGTTTCGCATCATCCCCGACCGCGGCTCGTGGATCGAGGTGCAGTTCGACACCGCCGATCTGCTTTACATTTATCTCGATCGCCGGAAACGCCGCCGCAAATTTCTGGCCACGACGTTCCTGCGTGCGCTCGGCTACGGCTCCGACGAAGAGAGTCATCAAACTTTTTTATAACATCGAGACGCTGAAATTGAGCGAGAAGCTCGATGAAGAGATGCTCGCGACCAAGGTGCTGACGGCCGAAGTGCGAGACGGCGAGGTTACCGTGGCGCGCGCGTTTGAGCCACTGACTCTGGCGACCGTGCGCCAGATCATGGCGCTCGGGACCAGCGAGGTGAAGGTCATCGACATTTCGATGACGACACGGTGGTGAAGGCGCTTGAAAAAGATCCGGCGCACGATCAGGAAGAGGCGCTCAAAGATATCTATCGCCGATTGCGCCCCGGGGATCCGCCGACGGTGGCGAATGCGCGCGCGCTGCTGAAGCGGCTGTTTTTCGATCCGAAGAAGCCATACGATCTCGGGCGAGTCGGGCGTTACAAGCTCAACCAAAAGCTTGGCATCGATGTCGATCCGAGCGAACGAATTCTCACCGACCGCGATTTTATCGCCGCGATCAAATACCTGATCAACCTGCGGCGTGGCGAAGGCACGCTTGATGACATCGATCATCTCGGCAGCCGCCGCGTCCGGACGGTGGGCGAGTTGCTGGCTAATCAATGTCGCGTCGGTCTGGCGCGCACCGAGCGGCTGGTGAAAGAGCGCATGACGCTCTTCGACATCAACATCGACGGGATGACACCGCAGAAGTTGATCAATCCCAAGGCGCTCAGCGCGGTCATTCGCGATTTCTTTGGTCGCTCGCAGCTGTCGCAATTCATGGATCAGACGAATCCGCTGGCGGAATTGACGCACAAGCGCCGTCTGTCGGCGCTGGGACCTGGGTGGTTTAGTCACGCGATCGCGCCGGGATTCGAGGTGCGCGACGTTCATCCATCGCATTACGGGCGCATTTGTCCGATCGAGACGCCGGAAGGCCCGAACATCGGTCTGATCAGCTCGATGTCGACCTTTGCCCGGATCAACGAATTTGGATTCATTGAAACGCCGTATCGCAAGGTGCACAACGGTCGCGTGACCGATGAAGTAGAATATCTGACCGGCGACCGCGAAGAAAGTTATCCTGGTGGCGCAAGCGAATGCGCCGGTCGATGGCCGCGGTCATTTCACCGGTGAAAAAGTCTCGGTGCGTTATCGCGGCGACTTCCTGGAAGTTGAGCCTTCCAAAGTGCATTACATGGACGTGTCGCCGAAGCAGCTGGTTTCGGTGGCGGCGGGTTTGATTCCATTTTTCGAACACGACGACGCAAACCGCGCGCTCATGGGTTCGAACATGCAGCGTCAGGGCGTGCCGCTGATCGTTAGTCGAGGCGCCGCTCGTTGGCACGGGCCTGGAAGGCAAAGTCGCGCGCGACTCGCACGCCGTCGTTGATCGCGACAGAGAGCGGCAAGGTCGCGTCGGTCACGGCTGATCAAATTGTCGTGACGAAAGACGGCCACATGCCGGAAGGGCGCAAGAAATTGAAGACCGATTCGGAAGCAGGCATTCACGTTTACGAATTGCGCAAGTTCATGCGGTCGAATGCGGGCACGTGCGTGAACCAGAAGCCGATCGTGAAGAAGGGCCAGCACGTGAAGCGCGGTCAGTGATCGCTGCCGACGGACCGAACACTGATCACGGCGAGCTGGCGCTCGGTCGCAACGTGCTGGTCGCGTTCATGCCGTGGAACGGGTACAACTTTGAGGACGCCATCATGATCTCGGAGAAGGTGGTGAAGGAAGACATCTACACTTCCATTCACATCGACGAGTTCGAGATCGGCGCGCGCGACACCAAGCTCGGGCCCGAAGAAATCACGCGTGACATTCCGAACGTGAGCGAAGAGGCGCTGCGCAACCTCGGACCGGACGGCGTGGTGCGTGTCGGCGCGGAAGTGAAGCCGGGCGATATTCTGGTTGGCAAAATCACGCCGAAGATCGGAAACCGAGCTGGCGCCGGAAGAACGGTTGCTGCGCGCCATCTTCGGCGAAAAGGCCGCGGACGTGAAGGACACGTCGCTGACGGTGCCCTCCGGCACCTACGGAATCGTGATGGACGTGAAGGTTTCTTCGCGTCGCGAGGTTTCGCGGGAGAAACTGACGCCGACGGAAACGAAACGTCAGCTCAAGACGATTACGGAAGATTATCGCAAGAAGAAAGAGGGATTGACGCGAGCAGTTAACTGATTCGCTCTCGAACATCTTGTTGGGCGAAAAGATTCCGCTCGATGTGGTGAACGCCGAGACGGGCGAGATCATCATCCCGGCCAATCGCAAGATCACCAAGACGCTGCTGCGGAAACTGGCCAACGTTTACGATCACATCGAGATCGATCCCTCGCCGATTCGTAACAAGATCCGCGAGATCGATCGCTTCCTACGAACACAAGTTCGCCGAGCTCGAACTCGAGCGGGAACGCTCAATGGACCGCGTGGAGAGCGGCGACGACATCGATCCGGGCATCATCAAGCAGGTCAAAGTTTATATCGCAGCAAGCGCAAGCTGTCAGTGGGCGATAAGATGGCTGGGCGCCACGGGAACAAGGGCGTGGTCGCGCGCATCGTGCCGGAAGAAGACATGCCATTCCTCCCGGACGGAACGCCAGTGGAAATCGTGCTCAACCCGTTGGGCGTGCCGAGCCGTATGAACGTCGGCCAGGTTCTTGAAACTCACCTTGGCGTGGCAGCGAAAGCGCTCGGCTTCCAGGTCGCAACTCCGGTCTTCGACGGAATTTCTGAAACCAAGATCCGCGATTATCTGAAGGACGCGAAGAAAGTCGAAGGCTTCAGCTGGGTGCAGGAAAACGGCAAGGCGCGCACTGTTCGATGGCCGGACCGGCGATGCGTTCGATCAGGAAGTCGTGGTCGGCTATATCTATATGATGAAACTCGGTCACTTGGTCGCCGATAAAATTCACGCGCGCGCGGTCGGACCGTACTCGCTCGTCACGCAACAGCCGCTCGGCGGTAAAGCCGCAGTATGGCGGTCAGCGTTTCGGTGAAATGGAAGTGTGGGCGCTGGAGGCTTATGGCGCCGCCTACACGCTTGCAGGAATTGCTGACCGTGAAATCCGACGACGTGCAAGGGCGCACCCGGATTTACGAATCGATCGTGAAGGGTGATAACTCGCTCGAAGCAGGCACACCGGAATCTTTCAACGTGTTGATCAAGGAAATGCAGAGTCTCGGCCTCGACGTCAAAGTCGGCGGTCAGGCTCCGACCAGTGTTTTTGATACAGCAGCTTAACAATTTTCTAACAGCGGAACTAAAGGCACATTAATGAACGAACATTCCTGGCGGGAGTTAGTTGGCGAAAGAACGAGCAGTTGGTTTCGATCAGGTCGCGATTGGCGTGGCCTCGAGCGATACCATGCGCTCCATGGAGCAAGGGCGAAGTTAAAAATCCGGAAACGATCAACTACCGGACGTTCAAGCCGGAGAAGGGCGGCCTTTTCTGCGAACGCATTTTCGGGCCGACGCGCGATTGGGAATGTTCCTGCGGAAAATACAAGCGGATCAAACATAAGGGCGTCATTTGCGACCGTTGCGGCGTGGAAGTGACGCTGGCGCGGGTGCGGCGCGAGCGAATGGGCCACATCGAGCTGGCGGTGCCAGTTTCGCACATCTGGTTTTACAAGTGCATGCCGTCACGCCTTGGTCTCATGCTTCGATATGAGCGCTCGGCAACTCGAGCGCGTCATTTATTACGAAGATTACATCGTGGTTGATCCGGGCAGACGCCGTTGCAAAGACGCAGCTGCTGAACGAAGTCGAATTTCGCGAAGCCCAGGAGCAGTATGGCGAGGCTTTCGTTGCCGGGATGGGCGCGGAAGCGGTCAAAAATTGTTAGCCGAGATCGACCTGCACAAGCTCAACAAGGAGCTGGAGCAGGCGATGGGAAACACCAAGAGCAAACAGATTCGCAAGAAGCTCGCGAAACGTTTGAAACTCGTGCAGGGCTTCATCTCCTCGCACGCGCGCCCGGAATGGATGATTCTCGAAGTGTTGCCGGTGATTCCACCGGATCTGCGCCCGCTGGTTCCGCTGGAAGGCGGACGTTTTGCCACTCAGCGATCTGAACGATCTTTATCGCCGCGTCATCAACCGCAACAATCGGTCTGAAGAACTTGCTCCAGCTCAAAACGCCGGACGTCATCATTCGTAACGAAAAGCGGATGTTCGCAGGAAGCAGTGGACGCGCTGTTCGACAACGGTCGGCACGGCCGCGCCGTCACGGGCGCGGGCAATCGTCCGCTCAAATCGCTTAGCGACATGCTCAAGGGCAAAGGCGGACGTTTCCGTCAGAAACTTGCTCGGCAAACGCGTCGATTACTCCGGGCCGCTCCGTCATCGTGATCGGGCCGGAGCTGAAACTGCATCAGTGCGGTTTGCCGAAGAAGATGGCGCTGGTTTTGTTCGAGCCGTTCATCATCCGGCGGCTGAAAGATCTCGGCTACGTCCACACCGTGCGCAGCGCGAAGAAGATGATCGAGCGCCAGACGCCGGAAGTGTGGGACATTCTCGACGAAGTCACCCGCGGACATCCGGTGCTGCTCAATCGCGCGCCGACTTTGCACCGGCTCTCGATCCAGGCGTTTGAGCCGCAGTTGATCGAAGGCGAAGCGATCCGCATTCATCCGCTCGTTTGCACCGGCTTACAACGCCGACTTCGACGGCGACCAGATGGCGTGCACGTCCCGCTTGTCGGTCGAAGCGCAAATGGAAGCGCGCATGCTGATGCTGGCGCCGAACAACATTTTCTCGCCTTCGAGCGGCAAACCGATCACTACGCCTTCGCAGGACATCACGCTCGGCTGTTATTATCTGACCCAAAATCCGCGACGCGCTGCGACCGGTGATGGCGACGCACGACTCCCGCTGTTCGCGGATGCGGTTGAGGTCGAATTCGCGATGGCGGAAGGCTCGGTTAGAACGCACGATCGCATTCGGTTCAAGAATCCCGATTTCGGTCGTGATACGATTTACGGCGACAAGAACGCGCGCGTGATCGAGACCACCGCCGGCCGCGTGCATCTTCAATCAGATTTGGCCGAAGGACATCGGGTTCTTTAACAAGGCTGCGGGCAAGAAACAACTCAGCGATATTATCTGGCGTTGCTACCACGTGGCTGGCCAGGAAGGAACGGTCGAGACGCTCGATAAGCTCAAGGAACTAGGTTTCGCGAAGCGACCAAGGCCGGTGTCTCGATCGGAATTTCGACATGATCATTCCGAAGGAGAAAGAGACCGAGCTCGCAGAACGCCTACAAACAGATCCGACCAGGTCGAGCAACAATATCGCAAGGGCATCATCACCGATGGCGAGCGTTACAACAAGATCATCGACATCTGGACGCACGCGGGTGACGAGATTTCCAACGTCATGTTCCGCACTCTCGAGCATAACGAGGGCCGCAAGGAATTGAACCCGGTTTACCTGATGGTCGATTCCGGCGCGCGCGGCAATCGCCAGCAGGTGAATCAGCTCGCCGGCATGCGCGGTTTGATGGCGAAACCGTCGGGCGAAATCATCGAACGGCCGATCACCTCGAACTTCCGCGAAGGCTTGACCGTGCTCGAGTATTTCATTTCCACCCACGGCGCGCGCAAAGGTCTGGCCGATACCGCGCTCAAGACCGCGGACTCCGGTTACCTCACGACGAAAACTGGTCGATGCGTCGCAGGACGTGATCATCAACGAGATGGATTGCGGAACGGTCAACGGCATCACCGTTCGCTCGATTTACGAGGGCGACGAAGAAGTGGTCGATCTCGGCCACGCGCATCATCGGTCGCGTCAGCTGCGAGACGATTGTCGACCCGGTCGACGAAGAAGAAGAAGTCGTGAAAGCGAACCAGCTGATCGACGAGCAGATCGCGGCGCGATCTGCAAAGCGTCGGGCGTCGAGGAATCTGAAGATTCGCTCGGTCCTGACCTGCGAATGCGGGCGCGGCGTTTGCGCGCATGTGCTACGGACGCAACCTCGCCACCGGCCAGTTCGTGAAACTGGGCGAAGCGGTCGGCATTATCGCCGCGCAATCGATTGGCGAGCCGGGCACGCAGTTGACGATGCGGACGTTCCACATCGGCGGCACTGCGAGCCAGACCTTCAAGCAGCCGATCATCAAGGCGAAGAACGACGGTCATCGTGCAGTTCAACGATCTGCGCACCGTGCAGGCGCTCGACGGCAGCTGGATTGTGCTGAACAAGAACGGCTCGATCAGCGTGCACAACGCCGAAGGCCGCGAGCTCGAGCGCTACAACGTCGTCATCGGCTCGGTTATCTCGAAAGCCGACGGCGCCGAGGTGAAGAAGGGCGAAACCTTCGTGCAATGGGATCTCGTACAACGTTCCGATTCTGACCGACAAGAGGCGGCAAGATCGAATTCCGCGACATGATCGCGGGCGTCACCATCAAGCGCGACGTCGATGAAGCGACCGGCCTGATGGGCACGGTCATCATCGAGCACAAGGAAGATTTGCATCCGCAGATTGTGATCGTGGGCGACGAAGAAGGAAGTGCTCGCCAGCTATTCGATTCCGGCCGGCGCGCACGTCATCGTCGAGGAAGGCCAGAAGATTCGCGCCGGCGCGTTGCTCGCGAAGACGCCGCGCAAAGATAGCGAAGACCAAGGACATCACCGGCGGTCTGCCGCGGGTGGCGGAATTGTTCGAAGCGCGCCGTCCGAAAGACGCGGCGGAGATCGCGAAGATCGACGGCATTGTCGAAATGGGCGGCACGGTTCGCGGCAAACGGACGCCTGATTTTGAAGGACCCGGAGACCGGCGCGGAAGAAGAGCATCTGATTCCGCTCACGAAACACATCATCGTGTTCAAGGGCGACTTCGTGAAGAAGGGCCAGCAGCTGACCGAAGGTCCGGTGCGTGCCGCACGAAATTCTCGAAGTCTGCGGGCCGCAGGATTTGCAGGAGCACCTGGTCAACGAAGTGCAGGAAGTTTACCGACTCCAAGGCGTCGAGATTAACGACAAGCACATCGAGATCATCGTGCGCCAGATGTTGCGCAAGGTGAAGATCACCGATCCGGGCGACACGACGTTGCTCTGGGGCGATCAGGTCGACAAGCTCGATTTCGAGGAAGAGAACAAGCGCGTAGTCGAGCAGGGCGGCAAGCCGGCGGAAGCGAGCGCCGGTGCTGCTCGGCATCACCAAGGCTTCGCTCGAAACCGACAGCTTCATCTCGGCGGCATCGTTCCAGGATACGACCCGCGTTCTGACCGAAGCGGCGACGCTCGGCAAGGTCGATCGTCTGCGCGGCTTCAAGGAAAACGTGATCATGGGTCACTTGATTCCAGCAGGCACGGGATTCGCGAGGCATCGCGAGATCCAGTCTCGTGGAAAAAGGCGAGCCAGTTGGCGCAGCGGTGATTGAAGAAACTGAGCCGCAGCCGGCGATCGGGTAAGCAGCGGGCGAATGGAATTGTGGAGCGTCTGTGTCAGACGCCGATCCCTGCAATTGGCGTTTCACAGAAACGCCCTACAATTGGAGGCTGATGTCCATCGCGACTAAGACTGGCGACAAAGGCGAAACGTCGCTCATGTATGCGCGACGCGTTTCGAAAACCGATCATCGCGTCGATGCCTACGGGTGCGTCGATGAACTTAACAGCGCGTTGGGCTGGCACTGCGCCGCGGTGTCGGAATGAATCTGTGCGGGCAGAAATTGTCGCCGCGCAAAAAAGGAATTGATTACGGTGATGGGAGAGCTTGGCGACTGCGCCTCAAGACTTGGAACGTTATCGCAAAGATGGATTCGAGATCACTACCAGCGCGATGGTCGATCAGCGTAACAGCGGTAATTAACAAGATCGAGGAGAGCCAAACGATGAAGCTTAAGGACTGGGTCATTCCCGGGCGACTCGTTTCCGTCAGCCGCGCTCGATCTCGCGCGCACGACCTGCCGCCGCGCCGAACGCCGCGTTGCCGCACTTGTGAACGACGACAAGAACTTTCAATATCGAGATTCTACGTTACCTCAACCGTCTCTTCCGACCTCCGCTGGCTCCTGGCACGAAAATCGAGGCACAGAACGGAGGTTCTGATAGCACTATTTTAATCGTCCGGCAGATTTCGGGGATTAACGCAGATTTTTTCCTTTCTACCTTCTCCTGCTTCCAGTCGATCTGCGTAATCTGTGGATCAAAAACTCTGAATATTCCGTTTGCCTTCCCCTCGCCTTGGCAGGCAGATTTATCGTTCACTCGCCAGTCGGCGGGCGCGTTGATTTTCCCTATGGCAGATACTACTGAACTTGTGCCGGAATTGCTGGAGGCCGGCGTGCATTTTGGGCACCAGACCAAGCGCTGGAACCCGAAAATGCGGCCCTACATTTTCGAGCAGAGAAACCAGATCTACATCATCAACCTGGATGAGACGGTGCAGCAATTGCAGCGCGCCACTCAGTTTTTCGAGGAAATAACTGCGGCGCGGCGGGAAGATTTTGTTTGTCGGGTGCAAGAAACAGGCGCAGCAGGCAGTGAAAGAAGCGGCCCTGGCCTGCGGTCAGTTTTTCGTCAACCAACGCTGGCTTGGCGGCACGCTTGACCAATTTGGCGACGATTCGCAAGAGCATCGGTCGTCTGAAATACATCGAGCAAATCGAGCAGTCGCCGGCTTTCAAGAAAAATGGGCAAGCAAGAAATCGCCGCGCCTCAATCGCGAAGGCCAAGCTCCGCCGCAACCTGGACGGCATTCTGGAAATGTCGCAATTGCCCGATGCGCTTGGTCGTCGCTCGACACGACCCGCGAGCAGAACGCGGTGAACGGAAGCGCGTCGTCTCAGTATTCCGACCGTGGCGATTGTCGATACTAATGCCGATCCCGGAGATCATCGATTATCCGATTGCCGGTAACGACGATGCTATCCGGGCCATTCGCGTGATCCTGCAGAAGCTGGTCGATGCGATTGTGTCGCGCGAGCGGCGATTCGTCGGTCACCGCGCAGGCAGAGATGGCCGGCGTATCCGCTTAAGACGGGCGAGAAATCGACGGCTGAGCGTCGAGTTCTCACACTGTAACGATGTAACTTTTACCTTTTAACGAATGCCAACCATGCAAATCGATCCACAACCGTTAAGGAAGCTTCGCGACCGCAACGAACGCGGGAATGATGGATTGCAAACGCGCGCTGACCGAGAGAGCCAATGGCGACCTGGCGAAAGCGGAGGTGATTTTGCGGACGAAGCGGAATTGCCAGCGCCAGCAAGAAAGCGTCGCGCGTCACGAAGGAAGGGCATCGTTGCCTCTTACATTCATTTGCAGGGGAAAGTGGGCGTGCTAGTCGAAGTGAATTGCGAGACCGGATTTCGTAGCCAAGAACGAAAATTTCCGTGCGTTCGTTAAGGATATCACGCTGCACATCGCCGCGGCGCATCCGCTCTACGTGAGTCGTGACGATGTCCCCGGCGAATCTGATTGAAGCCGAGCGCGAAATTTACAAGGCGCAAGTGAAAGCGCAAACCGGAAGCGGTCAGTGAACAAGATCGTGACGGCAAGCTGGAGAAATTTTACAGCACGGTTTGTTTGCTGGAACAGGGTTTTATCAAAAATCCCGACCAGACGATCAAGGAATTCGTGAGCGCCAAGATCGCAGAGTTGGGTGAGAACATTGTGATTCGTCGTTTCACCCGCTACCTGGTTGGCGAAGCGTTGGCGCACGATGCCACCGCCACACCAGCGAGCGAACGAGCGGCTTAAAGGCAGGACGGCTGCCCCACTGCCGGTCCGAGCCGGACAAGCGGATCTCGCGTGCGTCTCTCTCTCAACGGGAGAGCAGGAGAGCAAGCTGGTGATATGCGCCGATCTCATTTCTGGCTAGCGCTGAGCATGCTCGGTCCCTTCCCGTCGGGGGGGAAGGTTAGATGAGGGCTTTCAGAATCCGTTTCATCCGCGTCATCCGCGGTTAAATTGATTGGTCATGGGCCTGAGCCAGCATAAACACAAACGCGATTTTAAGAAGACAGCGGAGCCGGCTGGTGCCGCCAAGACCAGCGGGCGAAAAGCGCGCGCTCTACGTTTTGTTATCCAGAAACATGATGCCCGCCGGTTGCATTACGATTTCCGGTTGGAAATGGAGGGTGTTCTGAAATCGTGGGCGGTGCCGAAGGGCCTGCCGTGGGCGCAGGCGGAGAAACATCTCGCCGTCGAGGTGGAAGATCATCCGATCGCGATACGCGGACTTCGAGGGCATCATTCCCGAAGGGCGCTACGGTGGTGGCACGGTCATGGTTTGGGACCGCGGAACGTATGAGCTAACGCCTGCGGGCGATCCGGTGGAGGCAGTCCGCAAAGGTAAAATTCCATACGATTTTGCATGGCGAAAAAGCCAAAGGCGAGTGGGCGCTCATTCGCATCCGACCCCAGGATGGGAAGAACCAATGGCTCTTTGATGAAAACCGCGGGCGGGGTGAAACCGATTTCAAAAAACGCGACGACCAATCGGTCAAGACTGGCCGGACGATGAAACAAATTGCATCGGCCCGAGACGCGGAATGGCAATCCAATCGCGTGAATGAAAAGATTCGTTCAAAGCGCGCATTGCTAACGCAGCGAGAAACGCCTCGCTTAAAAAAGACGAAAGTGAAATAGGGCGCGCAAAAACTGGCGTCATTCCGAGGCGAGCAAAACAAAGTCGAGGGGCCCAGCGGTCGAACGTCTCGGTCGTTTCGGGGATCCTTCGGCTTCGCCGCGCTCCGCCTCAGGATGACGCGCTGGCTAAACTGCCGAAAGCAAAGCCGCGCTTCATCGAGCCGATGAAGCCGAAACTAGTGGAGCACGCGCCAACCACAGGCGATTGGCGTGTATGAACCGAAGTTCGATGGCATTCGCGCACTTGCGATCAAAAACGGGCGCACAATCCAATTAATCTCGCGAAATGAGAAAAGCTAAACGATCGGTTCCCTGAGATCGTGCAGGCGGCTGCGGACTTTGACGCCGCATGAATGCGGGTGGTCGATGGCGAAGTCGCTCGCAATGGACGGCGAAGGTCGGTCATCGTTTCAGCTTTTTGCAGCGCGCCGAGCTCGATGGCAAAGACGCAGCCGCTGGCGTTTTACGTTTTCGATCTCCCGCAACTGAATGGCCATAGTTTGACCAACGTACCGCTGACTCTGCGGGCAAGGACGCGCTGATGCGCATGATTCCGCCATCGGGCGATGTTATTCGTTTTCGGGGACGCTCGGAGCTGGATGCCAAGACTTTCGCTGTCCGAAATTCAGCGGCGCGGCTTGAGGGGCTTATCGGGAAGCAAACGCGATTCCGCTTACGAGCCCGGCCGGCGCAGCGGAACCTGGATTAAGTTAAAATGCGTGACCGAGCAGGAATTTGTCATCGGAGGTTTCACACCGCTGGCGGGCGCGCGCAAACATTTCGGCGCATTGTTGGTGGGTTACTATGACAAGGGGCGACTGCGTTTTGCCGGCAAAGTCGGCACCGGGTTCGACGCGAAATTACCGAGCAGTTGTACTAAGAGGATGCGGGCGGAAGAGAGCACCACCTGTCCGTTTACCGACCTGCCATCGAAGCAAAATGGCGAATGGGTGCAGGGAATCACCCCCGGGCGAAATGCGGAAATTTACCTGGGTGAATCCAAAACTCTGTCTGTCAGATCAAATTGCCGAATGGACCCGCGACTTGAAACTGCGCCAGCCCGTGTTTGTGGGACTACGCTGTGGACACGGATCCGCGTGAAGTGGAGAGGGAGACGCAGGGGCATCGGATTCCAGCCTTTGAGGGAACCCGGTCGGCTCGCACGAGACTACAAGGCCCTTGTGGTCACGATCAGCTTGTCGTTCTGGCACCGTCGCCATCCTGATATGTCGCCGAAAGATCACTCGCGTCACCACGCCTGGCGGATTCACGACGAAAGCCGTCGTTAAACCTGCGATTGAATGATTGAATCAACTCAGGGGTAAGAAGCGCGCGCGAAATTGGTAACCGTTCGCTTCGGCGGAGCGGACGTTGAAGTTAAAATTATCGTCCACGCAGCAAACCGAACTGAATGTTTCCATTAAACCATCGTCCCCTGAGTCGGCCCAATGTGCCGAATCGAGCGTGCACTGACGTCGAGCGACACAATGGAATTGGCAAAGGCGACCCGCGCATGATTGCGTGCCTCGCGGAATTCGGGTTCATCTTTGCAAGAGAGCGTTAACGTCGTCGGCGGTGAATTCAATTGTGGTTTCTACCCGATTTCTGATCGCACTGCGAGCGAGTCCAATTTTGCTTTCGCCAGCTGCAATGCCGTCGGCGTTACCGGCCGCGTCTGGATTTGAGCCGGCGCGGTTGCGGTAAACATGTTGATGCCGCGGGTTTACGACAAACAGACCACTGCCGATCAGAAACAACGCCGAGAACAACCACGACAACAACGAGGACCAGACAGCCCTTGGCGAAGCACCTATCCCGCTCGGCACGGGCGGCGGTTGCGCTTGCCTGATTGGTGGAGCGTCCATTTCGCGGCGACAACTAGCGCGACCAAACCAGCCTTTGAAAGAATTTTCTTGTGCGAGAAGAACATTGGCGTCGCCACCAGTGGACCCGTAGATTGAAAAGATGAAAGCCAGTAGTGGTGATGCCAAAAGCGGCGGTCCTCGATCCGCAGGGCAGCCGTGTGGAGGCAATGCAGCATCTCGAATGCGCGAAGTCAAAATGTGCGGATTGGCAAATACCTGAAATCGATCTCGAGCGCGACGACGCTGACGTGGAAGCGCGCTGCACAAGCTTTGCCGCGATTTGCTTTTGAATCCGGTCATCGAAGATTATCAGTTGGTGAAGGAATGAAAGCTCTGCGTTATTTTTCTGCGTCGTTTTTCCGCCGCTCGCTGTTCTGCTCACCGGACGGATTGCCAGTTTTTCCTGAGTCTAATCCTTGACGCTTCTCGGCTGGATTCCAGGTGTGATTCACGCCTGCCTGGTGGTAACTGATTATCATGAAGAACGACGAGCGACGCGGCTCGCTCACGCTTGATGAAATTCGCAGTCATCCAGTTTCCCTGGTTCTAACTGTACCAGGATTGCCTGCGCGCGATCCCAACGGCCTCGATGGGTTGAGCGCGGAATACGTTTGGCACAAAGAGACGACGCTGGCCGGCTTCGATGCCATCGTGCTACCGGGCGGATTTGCTTATGGTGATTATTTGCGCTGCGGGGCCATCGCGCGTTTCTCGCCCATCATGAACGAAGTAGTGCGCGCGGCGAAAGAGGGTCAGCTCATTCTCGGCACCTGCAACGGCTTTCGGGCGTTATGCGAGGCGGGGTTGCTGCCGGGTGCCCTCGTTCGCAATCGCGGGTTGCGTTTTGTTTGCGATATGGTCAACCTGCGAATCGAAGTCGCCGACTCGTCTTTCACGCACGATTGTGCGCAAGGCACCATCTTGCGGGATGCCGATTGCTCACGGCGAAGGCTGTTATTTTGCCGATCCGAAAACATTACGGGAATTGAATCGGAACGGGCAGATCATGATGCGCTATTGGCGATGCGACCGGCGCGACCACACCCGAATCGAATCCAAACGGTTCCATTGAAAACATTGCCGGCATTTGTAATCGGAAGGGAAATGTTTTCGGTTTAATGCCGCATCCGGACCGCGCATCCGATGTCCGTCTCGGCAGTGCGGACGGCGCCAAAATATTCCTCTCCATGGCTGGAGACCATTCTGGCCGGACGCGCGCGAGCTGCGGCGTGAGTCTGTTCCTAACGGGAACTGGCACTGGCGTCGACAAAACCTTCGTCACCACTTCGCTTTTTGCAGTGATTGCGGCCCGGCGAATTCCGCGCTGCGGCACTGAAAAGCAATGTGCGGTGGCGACCGGGATGATGCAGGTTGGAGGCCAGCTGCGAGCTCAGCGGGAATTGCGGGGTGTGTTCAAAAACGTAACACAGTTGTCAATATTTCGACACCTTGGGAGGGATCGAAATCAGCCCTTCCCTCGGCAAAAACGGTGGCACTCTCGCATTGCTGGGAAAGCGCTCTTACAACTCAACCCACTATGCTACTGCAAAAGACTCTCCACATGGGCCAGTCGTTGCTAGAGTGCAAAACCGCCTGGCGAATATCCATTCCTACCGGCGCCAGTTTGTGATGGTAACGAGGGCGATCATTACCTCATCGAAAACGGTCGATTTTTCGCTTCGTGGGCCGCTCGGTTTCGCGGGCCACACCGTTCTGCTCGGTCTCGAGAGCGATCCGCCGGATGAGGTCGTTTTCGAATCCGTCGGCGGCAATCTCGATCTGATGGGAATTGTCGATTTCACGGAGGTGCGGCCGAACTGCACCGAAATCACCCCTGGCAATGCACTACGAGATTAAAAAATAAATTTTTCGCGTGGCTGGATCGGCGATTGCATTTCATGGACGCATTCGTCAACCGCGAGCTGCGCAGTATTCGAGCACACTTTGAGGGAATCGCAGCGCCGTATGCCGAGCCGGCAACTATCTTGCCTATGCTCGAGACGGCAACTGCGTAGGGCAGTGGAAAGGGCGCGGTCGGGACGCCGCGCCCTTTTTCCTGCACGACATGTCGCGCCGGGATCCCCAATCCCGGCTGTAGAGGCTAGCGTGCCGCCCGCATTTTTGCCAATTTTTCTTCAGAGGTGGCTGTCGCCGCCTAGAGTTACCCAATCCGCACTGCGTGGGTTTTGTCGAGGGTCGCAAGATTTGATTCGCGGACAATGTGATCTGCTCGGTTGGATTGCGTAGCTTCGCGCCGTCCAATTGAATGCTCCCTTGTTTGATCAGGCGACTTGTTTCAGCGCGCGACTTCGTAATCGCAGCAGACAGCGAAAGCTCGAGCGACAATTGTGACGACATCGCCAGATTGCGCCGACAAAACTGGAAGCTTCGGTTTCCGACAATCGCTTTTCGCTGAAGCGTGTCGTCCATTCTTCTTTCGCCCTGACGCGACCTCGCGTGAATAATACGTAGCGACGATTTCAGCCGCGAGATGCTTCTTCGCTCTCCAGCGGATGCTCGCCCTTCGGAAGCCTGCGCGAGAGCAGCAGCAAACAATACCGCGCCATTAATTCATCGGAGATGCTCATCAATTTGCCGAACATCTCGGCCGGTGGATCATTGAGCGCGACATAGTTGCCGAGGCTCTTGCTCATCTTTTGTTTACCGTCGAGCCCTCCAGGATCGGTGTCAGCAGGACGATTTGCTCTGGTTGTCCGTTCATTCTTTGCAGGTCGCGCCCGAGTAGGGATGTTGAACAACTGATCGGTCCCACCGGAGTTCCACGTCCGCTTTTACCATCACCGAATCGTAGGCTTGCATGATCGGGTATTGAATTTCGTGCGCATGAATCGGTTGCTCGTTTTTGATCCGGTCGCGAAAATCTTCCCGTTGCAGCAACTGCTGCAAAGTCACATTGCCGTTGAGCCGGATTACGTCTTCGAACGATAATTTTCCGAGCCAGGAGCCGTTATAAACAATTTCGGTCTTGCTTTGATCGAGAATTTTAAAGGCTTGTTCGCGATAGGTCGCGGCATTTGTGGTCCACTTCGTCGCGCGTGATCGTCGGGCGCGTCGCTGAACGCCCGCTGGGGTCGCCAATCAACGCGGTGAAATCTCCGATGATTAAAACGGCCTGGCGGCCAAGCTCCTGAAAATCCCGCAGTTTCCGGAGGATGATGGTATGCCCGGAGATGAAGGTCGGCACTGGTCGGATCGACGCCGAGTTTCACGCGCAACGCGCGGTTGGCGCGGAGTTTTTCCGCCAACTCCGCTTCACTGATAACTTGCGCGGCGCCTCGGGTGAGTCGTGCAAGCTGATCGCGCATATTCATGCGCACTAAAAAGAGCAGGCGCGCGGAAACAACCTACTTGTTTTTGTTCAACAACTCGCGCACTTCGTCGATCGTGAGTGGTCGATCCTGCGCATGCAGCGCCTTTTGACTTTTGCCCTGTCCCAGAAACGGTCCGGTTACCGGCGAAATCGCGAGTGGCGTATTTTTTCGTGAATGCGCATTCGTTGAAACACCTCGCGCCTTTTTCGTTTCAAATCCTTTCATCGGCGGCGCAGTGGGCACTGTTGCTGATTTGGCTGTGTAACTGCGGAGCTGAAGGCGCTCGTAGGCGCCTGGCGATCGGCGACGAAGGTTTTGGTGAGCTTTTTTCCGAAACGTAAAAGGTCTTGGTCGAAGCGGATCGGGTGGGGGCTTCCGTTCCACCGTTGAACTTTTTGTTTTGGTCCGAATTCGACAGTTTTGTGTCCGGGCTCAGGAGCCGGTCGACGAGTTTGCGCTCCTGTTCCTGGGCATAACCCGCAGTCGCAAAGAGCGAGGAACGCGAAGGTGAAAAGGGCGGCGCGCACCGTTTCAGCGTGCAAAATTGAGGGCGATTTGTAAAGAAAAAGCCGTGATTTCGGCCTCGAGGTTCGAGCCGGACTGGCATGACTGCTCGATCCACCTTGAGTATTGCTCGATTTTACTCCCGTGGCAGCCGGCGCGGCTCAAAGACTGGCAGTTCGATGAGCTGGAAGCTCATGACACTCACGTATCGTGAAGCGATGGAGGACTTGCTGTTTTCCGTGACGATCAGGCGCTGATGCGCGAAGCTCTTGCGTCTTGCGGAAGAAAGCCGCGGCGAGCGACGAGTGCCGGATCGGCGCGCGGTGATCGCGAAAACGGGCGCATTGTTGGTCGAGGATGCCAACCGGGTCGAAATGCTAAAGGACCTGACGGCGCACGCCGAGATTCTGGCGATCACCCAAGCGGCGGCCGCAGTCGGTGATTGGAGACTGAACGATTGCGACTTGGCGGTGACAAAGAGCCGTGTCCGATGTGCGCGGGCGCAGCCGCTAGCCCGATTGGCTGGTGGTTTTCGGTTGCGAAGACCCGCGGGGCGCGCGCCGGGGGTGCTTGATCTTCTGCAAATGTCGCAGCTAAATCATCGTTGCGACATTGCGAGCGGTGTGCTGGCGCAGAGTGCAGTGCATTGCTTCAGGAATTCTTTCGCAAACGCGATACGATCGAGAAGTAGAAGCCGGCGTTAATGCGTTGCGCGATGGGACGTTCGGGTGGATCGAGCAATCGCGCCACTGGCGGATGACGGAGCGCCCGATCCACCATTATTCACGTTTGGCGCCCGTCCGGGCCACAAGCCGCTGGAGCCTCGAACAAAGCTACATCCACAGGCGGGGATGCGGCATGAGATTGGCTGTGGATCTTAGAGATGAAAACCCCACCAACGACTCCGCCGCGGACTTCTTCCTGATTGGCTACAAACGATTGCTTCGTTCCAGTCGCCGCCAGACCTCGCTCGGCCCTACGCCGGGCATTCTCGCGCACCATGTTAAGAAATCCTCCCTCGAGTCTTCCCACGGTGATTTTGCCCTGGGACTGGTGTGACGGCGTTGGGGGAGCATGGCCTTGTTTCAATAATCAATCAAAATTCCGGTCCGGTGCTCGAATCGTCGACCACGAAAACCTCGTTAAAGCCCTCGAACGAGGTTTTTGTCCGAACTCGCGCACGTTGCGGCAGCTGTCATCCCAGGTTTTTGATCCTCCCAGTGAGCGCGATTTTCTGCCCGAGATGATTCCTATTCGGGCTAATCGGCGTCCTGGGTGCGGCGTGGCCGATCATCTCGATGTTCCACCGCCATGGCCGGGCGGCACTGAACGGCGCGACTAGAGCTACTTCGGTAGGCTGCTTTTCGGTTCGCCTTTGAATCGAAAACACGAGCGTTCCCGCCTTTTTTCGTTGCTGGTGAGCGCCACCGCCTGTTCGCCCTCTTTACCGAGAACGGCGATCAGGCCGCGATTCCTCGTCGCATCCCATATATGCAGTCTGGTAGCCCGTTTTCCCCTTGATCGAAACAACCCCGTCGCCATCCACTGTCGTGATTTCCGCCACCGGTCGGCCTTCCGCGTCCGCTACCACGAACGTGCCGCCCTGGTCTTCCCGCGAGCATCAACACATTGGTTTGTCCGGCAGAATTTTGCGCGCTTACGATGCCGCCCAGCTCGATGCACCTTCAACCCGGCCCGTGGTTTTCCGTCAGCCGACGCCACAAAAATCTCGCCCGCGCCGTCCTTGGTTTCCGCCGATTGAGACCACGACCTCCCTGGTCCTTGTTCCAAATCTCAAAACGCGCGCTCCCGTTCTCGTCTACTTTGAAATCAATCCGCGCGCTCGGCCGTCGTTATCGTTCAGGTATATGCAGGCATATCCCCTTCGGCCTTGAGCAGAATCGGCATCTTATCGGCGCTGTGACGTATCGATATCACTTCGGCGTCGAGCAGTAAGAACGACGGCGCGGCTGCTGTGGCAGCTTTTCTTCCTGACCCAGCACGCGCGTAAAACATGGTCGAGTTCGCGTCGCAGCGCCGCGCTACCTCATTCCCTTAATTGATTAAGTTCGTCTGCCATAAGCGTGATTGTGGCAATCCCAGGCGCCGGCCCCATTCTACTGCGGACAAATTCGGCGACAAGCTCGCTGATTATCCATGGCTGCCCGCCAGATTCGAACTCCAGACTTCGATTTTTTACCTACGGCCGCCGCACTCTTCGTAGAAACATAACAACACATTATTGACTTCCGCAACCGTTCCCAATCTTCGCATATTGTGTCCACTTAGATGCCATCACTAGTTCGAAAGCCGCGGAGTCCTTATTGGTATTGTGCGTTACCGACGCAACCGGCCGGCGGCTGAAGAAATCCACGAAGCTGACGGCTAGAAGCAAGGCAATGCAGATGCGTCGCTGGCAACGTGCGGCCGATATGCGCGGCAACGCACTCACCGAAGAACGCGCCTCGTGAAGTTATCTCCCGAGATCGTCTCGAGCGTTCATGGTGGCATCGTTTCGGCCGCGAGCCCACAGCGGCGGCGGCGAACGATGATTCAAGATCAACCCATCTTCTGGAAGTCCTGAAGATCTTCAGCCGCGAATATAAACAACTCCGCGCGCGAGTTCTTGGACTTTCTTTGGGCCCAAAGCCGACCTCGAACATCCTCTCAATTACGAGCGGGGACGTGCGTGCATGGCGCGATCACCTCGCGTAGAGCTGTCGGACTATCCGCCACGACGCCGCTGAATGATCATATCACCTTATTCTTTCCGCACTTCATCTGCGCAGCGATCATAGCCAACAATCCATGCACAGCTATTCAGGAGGTCGTCAGAGATCCTGTGACGCCAAAGAGACGCCGCAAACAGGCACCATCGGGCAGATCGGGGCGCTACTGGCGCGAAAGCACCAGGATTGCCGACTGATATCGTCACGCGTTCTATACGGGCGCACGTTTGGCAACTGCGCTGAATCTTCGCTGGCGAAATATTGATTACAACGGGGGCCGGACAAAAAGAGGCAAAACAATGTTCTCCTCGAGAACTACTCTAAACACGGTGTGACGAACGCAGCGCGCCTTTGCACGAGGCGTTGAAAGAACACTTTTGTCTCTGCCGACGCCAGGTGTCAGGATGACGCACTTCCTTTTTCGGCACTGGCGCCACCACCTGTCCAAGGAATTTCGCAAGCTCATGCTGGAAGCGCGAATTGAAAATCAGAAGGTGGAGAAAGGGAAAGGCGCGCGACACGGGCGCTTGATTCCACTATTCCGGCACCAACATATCGTTGCTCGCAAACGCTGACGCCAGAGGAACGGCGAGGCATTAACCGCGCACGCGACGCGCGATATCCACAGGATACACGATGCATGAGTTTGAAGAGCTTCGAAAGCGAATGCGTCCGTGCTGAAATTATGAAGGCGAACATTCCATTCAAAAAAGGCATAAACAAAATCACGCGAAGAAAAAGCTCTGCCGCGGTTCAAAAATTGTTGAAGTAGAAATCAGATGAGATCTGCGTCGAGCCAGACCGTGCGACGACGGCGAAAAAGCCGTCGAGAAGATCGTGCAAGAAAAACGTGGAATGGCACCGCGAACACGGATCTCACCCCAGGAATGCCGAGAGGCTCATGCGGCAATACGCTGACGCTGGCCCCGCACAAAATCTTGAAACAGCCGGCTACGGCGCTTCAAAACGTCGTGCGCACTCCCCGTCAATCGGGCGCGCGCACTCCACTCCGCCGCCAATCGCCTATTTGCGGCAAGCAAACCGTCAATCGGGGATTCAAACCCGTCAATCTCTCGCCGCGTTCGCAAAATCCGAAAGACCGGGTGGCATAATACAGCACTATGCGGCAGAAATGACACAACAAAACCAGAATGGGTCCGGGCACCGCGAGATTGCGAGCCTGGACGAAGTAGTTTCATCAGGCCGCCGCCAGGACTCATCCGCAGCTAAATCGCTTCATGAACCCTCAGACAGAAAAAAAGGCACGCGCCTTTTTCCATTTGCAATCAATCCCTTCTCGATTACATCAGGAGCGGAGTCCGACGCCGTATGCTCTGAGCTGCGCCACCGAAACTCAAACGGAGGTATGAAGAACGTGGATCTCCACCCGCTTCAGCGGCCGACAGTATGCTGCGCGGACACGAGCAAACCATCACGCCAGATGAACGTCCCGGGTGCACCGAGCTTCACAAACCCTTCCGACCATTTCAGCGTTCCGTTAACATGATATTGTTCGCGACGATCGCCGACCTCGTATTGCGAGGAATTCTGGCTACCGCAACCAATCGGTTGATTGAACGGGCAAATTAGATTCAGTCGAAGCCATGGTCACTGGCATTTCGGGCCTTTCTTACTCGGTCAATATCGCCGAATGCTTGGCCGATGATTGCTCACTGAACCGCCACGCCGCAGCAGAAAGAGCCAAGAAGATTGGTCGCGGTTGGGGAGCCTCGATGCTGCAACCGCCGCAAATCAGCTACTCGGAGCTGGCAAAGTCAGGGCGACTCAACCTCCAATTTGCTCGATGAACTGGACAAACGCCGGTTCGATGGAGAAGCCGCCACCAGCGCGCGCCGCCGGTATTCAAGCTGCGTTGATTACCTCACCTGCACGGCGGGAAATCTGACCGGGGTCCAGGGCGCGTCCGTATGGCGGCAAGACTGTCGCCTGACTTCGGCGTTGATCGGGCAGGCAACCTTCGTGGCGAGCCGGAAGGTGATTGCCATGGGCATGTAACTTCCGGACAACCCCGACGGGTCTGCAGCCAGTCCATTTCGACACCGATGCAAAGCCCAAGCGACCAACACCACAAGGTTCTGCTCGCGGCGCATGAGCGCGCCGGCAGAGCGCCGAAGTGGCTGAGAAGCTACGCGCTCGCGAGACCTAGTTCCGCGAGCGCGACGAAAAATCGGCGGCAGGCGATTGCTCTCGAAAATGGAAGCGGGCGAAAAAGAATGCGGGGGCATCCTCGTGGTCATTCTGGGGCGCGGGATGCAGTCTGAATCAACGACCCGAACGACGACTCAGGCCGAAGCGTTTGGGCTTGTCGATGCAGCTCCACCAACTCGCAATCCAATACACGACCTCGATCGTCGCTATCATCCACGAAAACCGGCAGCGAGAGATTGGCAAAAACCCGCGGCATTTCGGCAGCCAGCTGTTGAGCGCAAAGGCAGAAACGAACCTGCGGCTGCGCGATAAAGACATACGGCGTGACGACAATCTGGTATCCCGCACGCGCACATTCCCAAAGCCTTAGCCGCGCTTTGTCTGGGACGACGACGAGCAGATGGCAAATACAAAGCGGTCCTCGCCGGCTCACATGACCAAAGAGTTTCGATCCTAACGAAATGTCGAACTGATGAGAACGGGCGCGAACTCGGTTTACGGAAACATTCGAGTTATGCAAGGAACGCGGCTGGTCGGAACCACGCTTATGAGAGAGCGTGGAAGCAACTTAAAACCGAGAACGGTAATGTCATGAATCACCCCGAAACCCGCGGCAAATTGAGCGCCAATAGTCAACAGGCTCATAAGGTTCAAAAGTGTTCAAATACCCCTTCTGACCAAGCGTGGTTCATAAGGTCCACCGCCTATATAATAGGCGGGGATGATCCCTCACTTATGAGTCGCGACTGACCGTGAAGGGTTCATAACTCAATGATTGAACCGGGCTGATAAGAACAACGCGATTCCCTAAGCGGCGCAATGTTGTGCATTAGCCATCTGCATCCGGCCTTGCGACATAGCGAGCTGGATCCGTTGATACGACTCACCCAGGTATCGAACCAATGCCCCAGCGCGCCGTTGACGAAGACGCGCAGGAAGCCGCGCTAAAAGTGTTGTTCTGGGTTTTGAAGGTATCGGCCGAGAAGAATTGCTCGCCGAAAATATTGCGACTTCGCTGTGGCGGGCCTGAAGAAGACTCGATGCAAAGTGTTGCCAAGAATGGGGTCACCAGGGCCGCGATTAGTAAATTCGCAACCGTTCGCGGACTCCGCTTGAATGCAGAGCCTGAGGTCTAAGACCGTCGGTGAGGCGTATGCGAACGCACAAACGTGGAAATCGAAGGCGCTGGGCAAATGATGCGCCCGCCGATTGCAGCGTTTAGTGAGGATGAACCAAAATCACACGGGTGACGACTCGATTGGCATCGTCCCCCCGACAAACTCGCTGGAGGCGGACGTGCGACCCCGGTTGGATGGACCGCGGGCTAATCAGATCGGCCATGTTCATTACGTCAGCTAACGCCTGCTTATCGAGGCCTGACCGTCACTCGGTTGAGTGGCGGGCGCAGTCTGGACAACGATTTTGTCGCCGGGCGCGAAAGCGTTTACCGCCATGACGTGGGTTGAATCAGAGTGTCGCCACGGTTTGCGTTGTCGTGATGGTGGTTTCGCGCGTGGTGCCTGTCTGCGCGAATGCGAACGGCGCGATGAATGCGCAGCTGAGAATGATAGCTATTGTTTTCATCCGATTTTCCCTCCGTTCAACTTTCCATCTTGCTTCGATTAGATTTCGCGCCGCCAGCGATTGGTGCGCGCCGGATGTCCACTACAAACCCGTAGCGAACCCAGCACTCTTTGCTTGTAACTTTCTCATCAACGCGCCCGCTTTAACTCAAAGCTGCTGTCGCTGATGGAGTCCGTTAGGAAGCTCGCGCGTGCGCGTCCGTCCCGGTCCCGGAATATCTAAAGCGTAGCTTACGTCGCGTTCTCGAGCGCGTGGGTAGTGGTTCGCCGGACAACGAGCGCGGAATTGACGCGACCCGTGAGGAACTCTCCCGCCTTCATGACGATTCCGCGGCGTTTCTCGCCAGCATGGAAGACCGCGAAGGGAAGGCTCTACCCGTCACTCTTCCAGACGGTTCGACGGCTAAGCGCGCATCCCCGGTTTCAAATGTTGGATGTGGACGGCGAGTTTCTGCGGAAGCATCGGATTGCGGGTGGCAGCCAGGCACCACGGCGCTCCCGCTGCACTGTCTGGGGCACATCGGTTACTCGGTCGCGCCCCTGAAGCAGGGCCTCATGCAAAGTTGGCCCTGCGCTGCCTGATACCGTCGGAAGCCAAAGCAGTTGGCTCTCCATATGTTGAGATCACTACTGATCCCAGCAACATCGCGTCGCAGCGCGTCATCGAATGGAGGCGTCTTGATCGAGCACTTCGTTAAACCGCAACAGTTCGGCGGCAAGCTCGGTTTGCGTTCGCGTCACCTTACATGACGGCGCCTTTAGCCAGCGGCGTGGGAGCGAACGACAACCCGCCTTACTCGCTTCAAGCGGTATAGCCTATTGGCCACCGTTAGCACAATACTAATATTGCGGGTCCTTCCTATAGGGACGCCGGGTTGGCAAAACTGTCGTCGATTTTGCTGAATTTCTTCTCAATATGCGTTCACGCCAACAACCTGACGCCGGGCTGTTGACGCTGAGCGACTTACGTAAATCGACCGGCTACGAAGTTGAGGGAATGGTCGAGTGCCTCAACGCGAGCAACTTACGCACCGCCTCATCAGCGAACATCTGGCGGTTTTATCGTCGCAGTTTTATCAGGTGAGGACGCGGTCTTTGGCGCAAGCGACTGAACGATCTTCTCAAAAAGCGCGGATCGCCACGGAGCGAGTCCCAAAATGGCAGCAATTTCAATTCTCCATAGGTGAGACCGCTTGCCCCCTGTATGATGACGGCGAGCTGCTTCGCACGCGAGATTTTTCAACACCAACCCACGCAGCGATCATCGCCAAATACTTGACCATCACCATACCTTCAGCCCCATCTTTTTCGACAAAAAGCCCAGCGCGCGATGCCCTCCCGCAGCGCAGTCCCTTCTCATTGCGCCTCGAGATGTCGATACACCCAGAACGCAAAAAAGTCGGACCGTTAGTTATACGTGCCTGATGATTTTCTTCCTTTGCTGGGTGCGGCAGTGAAAGCGCACTGAGCCAGAATCGAAGCATTCGAGCACTAACACTGAAGAATGGGCGACCAAAGAACGTGCCGGTTGTTGATCGGGTTGTCGCCAGGCGATCAATGCATCTTTGCCGCAGGGGCGTCCCTTGTCAACAGAGAAGCCACTTTTCCCTATCCTCTGCAGGTAACGCTCCGAGACTTTTGAGGCCCGACCAGACTTCAATGTTTGATGCGGCGGGTCCGTATCAGCCTTCGAATCAAACCACGCCGGCTTACCTTTGCACTAATGCCCATCCTGGCAGCGATAGTTAACAACCGAGTCCAAGCCGACTTTGCGTCCGCAAAACGGCCCAGGTGCGATAATTAAACGCGGCGATCTCATCAGCGTTAAACGTTCCAGGATCGAGATCGAGCGAGCGTCGAGTTTCGCGCTGATTCGCATAGCGTCCAGGGCTGCCGCTGGATGAACAATCCCAGCATCTGAATATCCAAGGTGAGTCATCAGCTGGCAACTTCTGGCGCGCAAGTTCCAGCACCATCAGAGCGCCGTCGTGAAATCGAGGTCTGCGTAGATATGATGCGCGCGTGCCAGGGTGAGTTTCCCCAGCAGTGGGACGTAGACGAGCCGCGGCTTCGCGGCCGCTTGCCCCGTAATGCCAGACGCCCCTCGTGTATGGTCCAACCACATATAAAACAGGTCATGGGCCCAGGCGAGTTGGCATGTCGAAAAAGATGGATCACGCGCCACTGCTTGGTTGGCAGTTCAATTGCCTGCAAAGGTTATTCGCTTGTGGGCTCGTAGGTAGTTTTCGACGGCGGCTAACGTCTTGGCACGAGTGTAAAAGAGATCGAACGCGGTGAGATCCCTGCGTGGGAGGTTGCTCAATTGCAGTTTTTCAGTGGGCGAGAGCCGGCCTGTAATTGTCGGTATTTGGCCTAAGATCTCGCTCTGAATGGCGAAGACATCGGCGAGATCACGATCGTAAGTCTGCCCCCACAAATGCTCTCTCGTCGCGCGTCGATCAACTGCGGCACTCACCCGCACTTTGTTGGCGGCGCGTTGCACGCTGCCTTCCACCACATGCGCCACACCTAACTCCCTCCTTACCTTCTTCCGCAGGTTACGGGCGCGTCGCCTTATACCGCATCACGCTCGTGCGGTTGATTACTGTGGTCCGCGATCTGCGAAAGGTCGGTCAGAGACGGTCCCACCCCATCGGCAAAGTATCGCCTTTGCTTTTCCTCGCCCCAGGCGGGGGAAATCTGGCAGCACGCGCGATCGATTTTTCCGAAATGGCGGCCGTAGCACTTCACTGTTAGGCACACTCGTGGACTTTGTTATCCGGTAAAGTGACGCCGCGGCAAACGCCAGAGGTAACTGCCACCAAGAGCTAGCACTAAGCCAATGATGAGAAGTCTTTCGTGCCGGTGTAACTGCTGCGCGCCACACTGCCGGACAAATACGTAATCGAATCGTGCTGCGT
>ERZ1370068.1202-contig-11097_pt1:0-25000 | contig 26391 bp, 35 predicted proteins | sample MGYA00561227_ERZ1370068 | MGnify/ENA primary metagenome ERZ1370068 (study PRJEB38410, sample SAMEA6850437) | metagenome | study: Metagenomic assessment of the ecological functions of the soil: analysis of the soil microbiota associated with the...
GCCGCCTCATCCGTACCCCCGTCCCCACCTCCCGGCCCCCAGCACCGCCGCGCCCTCCGTCCTCTTCTCTCGCCCCTGACATCCATCGACGCCGCGCGCGTGGCATGCCTATACTGTAGGCTCTGATTCACGCGCTCGTCATCGTCAACCCCGCCGCCGGCAACGGCGCCGGTCGCAAGCTCGAAGGGCCCGTGGTTCGCGCCTTCCGGGCCCAGGGCTGGTCGGTGGAGCTGGTGCGCACCGACAGTCCGGGACACGGCGTCGCGCTCGCCGAGCAGGCAGTGGCGGGCGGTGCCCACCACGTCGTGGCGATGGGTGGCGACGGCACGGTGCACGATGTGGCGAACGGGATGCTGCGCCACGCCACGCCGGCCACCCTCGGCGTCATTCCGGTGGGCACCGGCAACGATTTCGCGAAGCTGGTTGGCGTGTACGGCCACAATCCCGTCCGCGCGGTGACACGGTTGGTGAGCGCGCGCGCGCGGCGCTTCGATGCGGGGCGCGTGGGCGACGAGTACTTCGTCAACAGCATGGGGCTCGGCTTCGGGCCCGAGGTCGTGCGTGTTCGCGACGCGAGCAACGCGCGGGGCGGCTGGCTATCGTACCTGACGCCCCTGCCCAGGGCGTTCCTCGGATTCCGGCCGCCGGAGCTCGAGGTGAGCGCCGCGGAACACCGCGAGCGGGGACCCATGATGATGGTGGAGGTGTGTAACGGCACCACCGCGGGGGGCGCGTACCGTTTCGCGCCGGCGGCGGATCCGGCGGACGGCTACCTCGACGTGTGTCTGGTGCGACGCGTGTCGCTGCCGCGCTTCCTCCTGGCGATTCCACGCGTGATGCGCGGGTAGCCACGCCGGCATGAAGGAGATCACGATGTTTCGGACTCGTGAAGTGACGCTGCGCGCGCCGGAGACACCGCTGTTGCTGCACCTGGACGGGGAGCTGCGCGCGCCTGGCCGGCAGGAATGCACGATCAGCGTGGTGGCGGCTGCACTCAACGTCTTGGTGGCGAGGTGAAGAAGGCGGGTGGGCGGGCAGGCGGGTGGGCGGGCAACGCAATGCTGCTTGCGCTGCTTGCTACCCGCCTACCCGCCTGCCCGCCTTCCCGCCCAGAAGCCCGATCCGACACTCGCTCCGCGCACCGTCCCCTGTCGCCGCGCCGGACAGCTCCAAGCGCATCAAGCCCGTCTCCGTGCTGTGGCGCTCGCTCTTGATCCCAGGCTGGGGTCAGGCCCGGACCGGGCGCAATGTCGAAGGGGCCGCCTTTGTGGTATTTGAGGGCGTCGCGATCATGATGACTGCGCGAGCGGTACAGGAACTGCACTACATGGAGGCGAGCGGCTCGGTGAGCAACGTCGCCAGCAAGCGGCAGCAGATCCAGGATTGGGCCGTGCTCTGGGCTTCAATCATCTGTTCGCAGCCGCCGAGGCATTCGTCGCGGCCCACCTGATGGACTTCCCAAGGAACTCAAGATCCGCGCGTTGCCCGCGCGGTGTTGGAGTCAGCTTCCCCTGCCGTAACTCTGCGCGGCTCGAACTGCTCTCAGTTCGACGCTGTCGCGCGTCACCACCGCATAGCGGTATCCGTCGAGCCACGCACCCGGGTTGAGATATGCCCGTCCGTCGGGCAAGCTGTTCGAGCGCGGGGCGGTGCGTGTGGGCGAGGATCACGAGGTCGAGATCGGGGCGGCGCGTGAGCAGGTCTGCGGCGTACTGCGTCTGCGCCCGCGCCGCGCGGTCGAGCACCCGCGCGTCGCGCGTGTGGTCGCCCAGGCGCTGCGGACAGCTTGTCGGCGATCAGGAATCCCAGGTCGGGGTGCAGGGCCCGGAACAGGCCGAATCGTCGCCGGATGGCGCGTCACGCGGTGCAGCAGCTTTCGCGCGCCCAGTGCTGCTCGGTGAGCCCGTCGCCGTGGGCCACGAACGCGCCGCCGTCCCGGCGATCTCGAGCTCAGCCTGCCCGGCGTGGAACGCGATCCCCAGGTCCCGCGTAAAGAAGTCGCCGCCCCAGCGGTCGTGGTTGCCGCCCACGAATGTGATCGGGATACCGCGGCGCGCGCAGGTCGTGCAGGCGGGCCACGCTCTGGAAGTGGCGCCGCGGAATGGCGGCGCCGTATTCGAACCAGAAATCGAACAGGTCGCCGTTGATGAGCAGGGCATCCCCCAGGTCGGGGACGGCGGCGAGAAACGCGTGAAACGCCGCGGCCTCGGGCGACGCGCCTTGGCCCAGATGGGCATCAGCGACCACGACGACGCGGGAGGGCATTACGGCCCAAGCTAGGAATCGCCGCACAGGGCCGCAAGCGCCTGTCGCATTTGACTTTTCGCCACCCCGCATCGAAGTTGCCCGGGCGTGATCAGCTCGACCACTGTGCGCGTGAACTACTCCGAAACCGACCAGATGGGCGTGGTCTATCACGCCAACTACCTCATCTGGTTCGACCGCGCGCGCACCGAGCTGATGCGCGACACCGGGCTGACCTACCGGGCCCTGGAGCAGCAGGGGTGTACCTCGCGGTGTCGCAGGTCAAGGTTCGCTATCGCGCCCCGGCGCGTTACGATGATCTCTTGCGCATTCGGTGCTGGGTGCGCGAGCTGCTTTCACGCCGGGTGACATTCGGCTACGCGGTGGAACACACCGAGACGCGGCGCGCTGCTCGCCACCGCCGAGACGGCGCTCATCGCACTCACGCATCAGCACACACTCGGGCGGATACCCCAGCATGTTTGCGATCTTCTCACGCCGATTCCGGATCCCGTGCGCCTGTAGCGCGGCGCTGCTCTTCGCCAGCCGCCGTGTTGTGCCGGCCGATCGCCGCTCAGCAGCCGGACGAAGCCCTCGTCGGCGAGCTGGCGCGTCTGCTCGCCGCCGCCGATGCGCGCCTGTTCGATGCGTCGCTGCTCGAGGCGGCGCTGCGCAGTGCGGACCGCGGCGTGCGGCGCCAGGCCGCGCTTGCCGCCGGACGGATCGGCGACGCGGCCGCGGCGTCCATCCTCCTTCCCGCCCTCTCCGACTCCGATGCGACGGTGCAGGCGAATGCGGCGTTCTCCCTTGGTCTGCTCAAGAGCACGAGCGCGGTGCCCGCCCTTCTCGAGCTCGTGCGCGCGGTCCCGGCGGCCCAGCAGGACGCGCCGCAGGCCGAAGCGGCGACGGCCCTGGCCCGGATCGGCGGCGGGGAAGCGGGCCGCGCGCTACACGACATCCTCGGTAACGGCAGTACGCCGGGCGTCGCGACGCCACGGGCGGCGAGCGCGGCGCTGGTGGCGGCGTGGCGGCTTGGGGACCGGGGGTTGGTGGGCCCGATTACCGGATACGCCGATGATCCCGATCCGGTCGTGCGGTGGCACGCGCTCTACGCATTGGGCCGGCTGCGGGCGCCCAAGGGGGCGGCGGCGTTGGTGGCGGGGCTGCGGGATCCGGATGCGCGGGTCCGCGCGGTAGCGGCGCGCGGACTCACGCGCGCGCTGCTCGACAGCGCCCGCATTCAGTGGAAAAAGCGTGGCTGATGCCCTGCGGCCGCTGCTGTCGGACTCGGGCGTCGCCGTGCGGGTCAGCGCCCTGCGCGCGCTCGCCGCCGTGGGCGATAGCAGCCTCGCCTCGAGCGCGACATCACACGTCACCGATCCCGACGTCAACGTCGCCGTGCAGGCCGAGACCACGCTGGGCGTGTTGGGCGGGAGCAGCGCCGTTGCGGCTCTCGCGGCACGGACGCAGAGCTCCGTCTTCGCTCTGCGGCGGCAGGCCCTGATTGCGCTGGCGCAGGCCGACCCCGCAGCCGGCGTGGCGGCGGCGGCGGGCGTCGTCGCCGACGCCGATTGGCGCTGGCGCGCCGTGGCCGCCGAAGCGTTCGGTGCGGCGCGCGCGCGCGACCGTCTTGAAGCCCAGCTCGCCGATCCCGACGGGCGTGTCGTGGCGCAGGCACTGCAGGCGCTGGCGCGCGTCGTGCCAGCACCCGATACCGGCCTCGCGCGTCGCGCCCGGTCGCTGCTCGAACACGCGGACCCCGCGGTGCGCAGCGTTGCTGCGGACCTGCTTGCGAGCCACCCCACGGTCGCCGACGTCGACGTGCTGATCGGGGCGTACACGCGTGCGGGGGGGACCCGTTCAATGACGCGCGTCTGTCGGCGCTGTCCGCCCTGGGCGCAATCGCACAGGCGAGCGCCGACGGCAGGGTGCGGGTCGCCACCCGCTTCGTTGGCGTGGTGCCGCGGCCGGACGACTACCTCGTCCGCCGCCTCGCCGCCGAGCGCCTTCCGGACGCCGCGGCCCAGTGGGGCCTGCGGCCCCGATCGCCACGGGACGCACCGACGCCGACTACCGCGACGTGGCGCGTCGCTACCTGGCTCCAGCCCTCGCCGGCCAGGCGCTGCCGCGGGCCAGCATCGAGACCGATCGCGGGACCGTGATCGTGGAGCTGCTGTCCGACCAGGCGCCGCTCACCGTCGCCGCGTTCCTGTCCCTGGTAGACCGGCGATACTTCGATGGATCGCGCTGGCATCGCGTCGTGCCCAACTTTGTCGTTCAGGACGGTGACCCCGCGGCGATGGGTGGGGCGGCCCCGGCTTCGCGCAGCGGGACGAGTTGAATCCCACCCCATACGAGACGGGGACAGTCGGCATGGCGCTGTCGGGCCCCGACACCGGGGGCAGCCAGTTCTTCATCACGCATTCGCCCCAGCCTCACCTCGACGGCGCCTATACGGTATTCGGTCGCGTGGTCTCAGGGATGACGGTGCTCGCCGGCATCGCGCAGGGCGACCGCATCCGGAGTGTCCATCGATGACGTTCGGCGGCTCCACGCATTGCCGGACCCGCGCCACCGCTTCAAGTTTGTAGGCTACTCCCTCAAGGTTTAACTATTGAATCGCCAACGGCTTGTGCTTGACCGCCTCCGTGCCCTGTCCTACATTGCCGCTTGTGCGCTGCTCGCGGGCTGCCCGGCCAGCATCGCTCCGGTTGTGCCGGTGCGCCCCCGTTGATACCCGTGCCGCTTGCGCCCGCCGATCTGGATCGGAGGCGCTCGCGTGGACGCGGCAGCATGGTGCCTGCACACGGTACCGGCGATTCGCTTCCGGTTTCAGTTCCAGGACCCGAAGCGGCAAGGCGGGCGGGCGGGGCACCGCGCCGGATCGCGCCACCCGATTCGCTCCGGTTCGACTACGTGGGACCGCTCGGCCTGGGTGCGGGTGCCGCGATCGTCGTGGGCGACTCCACCGTGTGGGCCGATCCCGAGCCAGAACTTTCGGCCCTGGTGCCGGGCATCCCGATGTTATGGGCCGCGCTCGGCATCGTGCGGCCGCCGGCACCCGACGCGCAGGTGGAGCGCGGTGGCACCGAATCGCGCAGCGTCATGGCGGTTCACCCATGGCGACGACACGCTCGACTATGTCGCGACCGCATGGCGGTTCCGCGGCTGCTCGAAGCGGAGTGGCGGCGGAAGGGAAAGGTGCTGGCGCGCAGCCGCACGGAGTTCGACGGTCATCGCGTTACCGGCGACAGGCGCGGGTAGAATTTCCGGAGGTGCCGGGCTCGTTTCGAGCTCACGGTGGCTGGGTGGATACGGCGGCGACGATCGCGCCGGCGATCTGGCGCAGTCGCCGCTAGCGCCGCCAGTGTGGTGCTGGCCGGCTGCTGGTACGGATTCGCCGGCGGCGGCCTCCCGAACATCAAGACCGTGGCCATCATTCCCTTTGACAACCAGACCCCGGAGCCCGCGCTCACCAAGGACGTCAACGACGCCATCACCGGATGCGATCCAGGGGCGCCTCGGCCTGCGCTCTGCCGCGCAGTCCAACGCCGACGCGGTCGTCCGCGGGCGCGTCGTGCACTACGACGCGAACGTCCCCGTCGCGTTCCAGCCGGGCGTCGGCCGCGCCGATGTCACGCAGCGCCAGGTGCAGATCACCGTGGATGTCCAGATCGTCAATCAGAAGAACGGCAAGACCCTGTGGCAGCGTCAGGGCCTCCTGGTGGTGGGCGAGTACACGCCGCCGCAGGAAGCCCAGGGACGCAAGCTCGCGCTTGCAAAAGCTCGAGAATGACATCGTCGATGGAGCGCAGTCGCAGTGGTGAGCGCGCCGATGCGTCGCGCGCGAATCCGCGGAGCCAGCTCGACGGGCTGCCTGTTCTCGCTGCTGCTATTTGTGGCGGTGCTGTACTACGGCGTGAACATTGGCGAGGTCTACTTCCGCTACTACCGCCTGCTCGACGAGATCGAATCGCAGGCCCGCATCGCCGCCGGCCTGGACAACGGTACCATCGCGCGGCGCATTGCCGCCGCGGTGGACGGAGATCGGCGTTCCCGATTCGGCGCGGCAGGTGGTCGTGAAACGTACGCTCACGCCGCGTGAGATCACGATCTCCACCGACTATAGCGAGACCGTCGATCTTCCGTTCCTCAAACACACCTTCGTCTTCCATCCCAAAGCCACGCAGCCGCTCTAGCGCCTGGGCCGTCGTGGCCGGCGCGCTGCTGATCACGGCGCTCGCCGGAGCCGCGGGATCAGGGGCGACGTCGTCCGTTTCTTCATGGTGTTTGCCGCCATGCTCGTGGTGGGCAAATTCTCGGCCGAGCTGTTCGAGCGGGTGGGCCAGCCCGCCGTCTTAGGCGAGCTCGTAGCCGGCATCGTGCTGGGCGCGCTCCACGTCATCCCCACGGCGCCCGACGATCCGCTCACCGGCATCATCCGTCTGCTCGCCCAGGTGCGGCGTGGCGGTCCTGCTGTTCGAAATCGGGCTCGAGACCGACCTGAAAGCCATGGCGCGCGTGGGCACAGCCGCCACATCGGTCGCCGTCGTCGGCGTCGTGGTGCCGTTCGGGCTGGGATTCCTGTACTGGATGTCCCCGCTGCATGGCTACGAGCACACCCTCGCCGACCCCGTCACGACGGCGATCTTCGTGGGCGCCACCCTCACCGCCACCTCCGTGGGGATCACCGCCCGGATCCTGATCGACCTGAAATGCATGCACACCGTCGAGGCGCGGCTGGTGCTCGGCGCCGCGGTGATTGACGACGTGCTGGGCCTCGTTATCCTCGGCGTCGTCACCGGCGTCGCCGCCGGTTCGGGGCTCAGCCTGCTCGGCGTCACCCGCACACTCGCGGTGGCGGTGGGATTCCTGGTGGCGGCCGTCGCCGTCGGCTCCGCCGCTCGCGCCGCGCCTGTTCGGGTTTGTGGACCGGATGCGCGTGCGGGGCGTGTTGCTCGTCTCGGCGTTCGGGTTCCTGCTGCTGCTCGCAGGGCTAGCCGACCGCGCCGGCTCGGCGCTGATCATCGGCGCATTTGCCGCCGGGCTCATTGTGGCGGGCACGAATCAGTTCCGGGCCGTCTCGGAGCGCATGAAGCCCGTGGCCGACATCTTCACGCCGGTGTTCTTTCTGAGCATCGGGGCCGCGGTGGACGTGCGGGCGTGGAATCCGTTCGATCCCGCGGCCGGGAAGTCCTCATGATCGGAGCCGCCCTGTTCGTGATCGCCGTCGCCGGCAAGCTCGCCAGCGGCTGGGCGTTTCCGTGGCTGCGCTTCAACCGCTGGGCGGTGGGGATCGGGATGGCCCCGCGTGGCGAGGTCGGCCTCATCTTCGCGCAGATCGGCCTCGCCGCGGGAATCCTCACCAACCGGCTGTTCAGCGCCATCCTGTTGATGGTGATCGGCACGACTCTCATTGCGCCGCCGCTCCTCAAATGGGCGTTCGTCGCGTCTGGGGAGCACCGTGCAGGAAGTGTCCCCTCAGTGAGCAGCGCCGGCAAGATCCGCGGCCTCGAAGACGCGGCGCGCGTGGCGTGCGGCCCTGTCGGGACCGCTGGCTGTTCACCAATGGCGTGTTCGATCTGCTGCACGTTGGCCACGTGGCGTTGCTCGAGGCGGCACGGGCCGAGGGCGCCGCCCTGGTCGTGGCGGTGAACAGCGATGCGTCGGTACGGCGCCTCGGCAAGGGTGCGGAGCGTCCTGTCGTCCCGCAGGGCGAGCGCGCGCGCCTGGTCGCCGCGCTCCAGAGTGTGGACGCGGTCGTCCTGTTCGACGACGACACGCCGCTGGCGCTGATTCGCCGGCTCCGGCCCGACGTGCTCGTGAAGGGCGCGGACTACGCCCGCGACGCCATCGTCGGTGGCGACGATGTGGAAGGGTGGGGCGGGCGTGTGGTGCGCGTACCACTGGTGCCGGGTTATTCGACGACGGAACTGCTCTCACGCTTTCGAGGAGGATTGTCGCGGTGAAGTTGTTGATCGCCACCCGGAACGAAGGCAAGGCCCGTTGAGATCCGCGACTTGTTCACCGGCCTCCCCTTCGAGCTCGTCTTTCCCGCCGATCAAAAGTTCCTCGAGCCCCTGCCCGAGGAGGCCGACGTCGAGCACGGGGCGACGTTCATCGAGAATGCGGCGGCGAAGGCGCGCTACTTCGCGCGTCGCAGCGGGCTGGTCACGGTCGCTGAGGACTCGGGGCTCGAGGTGGATGCGCTCTGAATGGGGCGCCGGGCGTGCACTCGGCGCGGTTCGCGGCGATGTATGGAGACAAGGGGCAGGGGACGACGGGGCGACGGGGCTAACAACGCGCTGCTGCTCAAGCGCCTGGACGGAGTGCCCGAGGAGCAGCGCACGGCGCGGTACCGCTGCGTGGTGGCGTATCTCGAGACCCGATGCGGGGCGCCGCAGCATTGTAGAGGCGACGTGCGAGGGCCGGATCCTCACCGGCGCCGTTGGGGACGGGCGGCTTCGGCTACGATCCGCTACTTCTGGTCGCCAGCTGGATCTGCAACATGAGGTTCGCCGAAGCGCCGCTCGCCGCCAAGCAGCGCGTGTCGCACCGCGGCCGCGCGTTCCGCGCGCTCATCGAGGTATTAGTGCGCCGCTATGCGTAGGGTACCGGTTGGAGGAGGAAGGCGGGCTGACTAAGTTGCTGTTCGCTGTCGTCAACGGGGCGTAGCGCAGTCCGGTAGCGCGCCTGGTTTGGGACCAGGAGGCCCCGGGTTCAAATCCCGGCGCCCCGATTGTTGGAAGAATCAGATCTGCAACGACTTCCTACCAGCAGAGCCGACGCCCAGACGATCCGCCAGGTAGCGCTCCACCCAACGCAGCGGATCGCAGGCCGTTGATCGAAAGAATGTTCAAAAACTCCGCCGCAGTTCCCGACAATACGTGCCGGGCGCGCTCTTCCACCTTCCCTCTTGGTCAGTCTGACTGACCTCGGGGTGTCCCAACCTTTCCCCAAGACACTAGGTCCTGTAGTCAACGGAACGCGAGAGGAGACCGACAATGGCAATCACGCTGCGGAGGAAGTGGAGATGGCACACGACACGCTACGAGGACGGCTGCGTCGCGATCGAGGCTGGTCCGCTATTCATCTGGCTCGAGGGCGGCGGCCATAGCGACTAGCCGAGATGACCGCGCGCTGAGCCGACGGACTGAATCGAATGATGCGGCGGGCGTCACGTGTCAGCCTGACACAACAAAGCCCCGGCACCGTGCTAACGGATGCCGGGGCTCAGTTGAAGGGTCCGGCGCCCCGACTTCGTGGCTCCTAGTGTCCAACCCCCGCCAACCACCACAGGGTTCACGATTTCCCGATGCGGAGCGCTTCCTCTATGAGCGTCTTTACCGGCGCGAGCTTGCCCTCACCCCGACGCAGCAGGCCCTCGAGGTCGGCGATGGACTGGGCGATCGGCGCCGGGCGGTGGATCGACCGTGAGGAGCCGTTTCCGGATCCCCACCAGCCCGAGGTGAAGGAGCACTCGACTCGGTTCGGGTCTGAGGGTGGCCCCGGCCTCGAGCTCCGTCAGGATGCGCTTCGCTTCGTCTCTCGCCTTGCGCACGGCAAGGCCGACATTCTGGTGGACGACGCTCATGTGGGAATCATGAATGGCCGCTTCGTTCCTAGTTACTGAGGGTCGCCCATCAGGCCGTCGCCTTCGTGCTGTATCATAAGGGCCACAAGGGTCCCGGTTCCATCCCGGCCCCCGACTACGGAAGTCGTTGCAGCGCGGCACGCGGCGGTTTTATCGCCAGCCGCCAAGTCGCGAAAGGGCAGGCGCGTCGCCGGCGCGAAGTAAGCTCGCGGCTCGGCCGCTTCCCGTAAACCGGGCGGCGCGGTACTCCGCTTCAGCGGGTGATAACTCGAGCGGCGGCTTGAGCCGCGCAATTCCGCCTCGCGGGCGGAACGCGCCGGGCCCCTCGAGCCCGCGTGTCTCCATGTCGGCAGCGGTGAAGTGGAAAGGCGTGCGGCAGTGTGGACGCCTCGCCGGCCGCGATGGGCACGTCTTTGGCGTGGAACCGGCGCCGGATTCGCAGCCGGCACGTCATATCCGGCAATCGCGAGTGTGTGTAGGGACCGGCTCGCGTGCCGATGATTACCACCGCGGTGCCTCCATCGGCCGGTGTGTTGAGGTAGATCTCCGTCCAATGAAGGCGGACCTTCGCCGCCGATCGAGCCGTTCCCCAACCGTGCCGAGGCCCGTTTTGGCATAGACCCTTGCGTTGGACACTTCTCCGCGGTACGCGCTTGACTCCGGGATCGAAGCCGAGCCGGTGGGCCCAGGGATCGGCAATCACCGCCCCGGCCACCACGCCCCGTCCAGCGTCATCTGTTGATCTTGGCATCCCACTCCATGCGTTTCCGCTCGGCGACCCAGGACTGGCAAGGCATTGATCGGGTGGAGCCGGGCGTGTCGAGCTTACGGCGGGTCGCGCGGCCTGCGCCGGAGCAGCTGACCCCGGCAGCCCCGGAGATGGTAGCCCGGGACAGTGCACCGGACGAGCCGCGCGTCCGCCTTCAACACCCCGGACCCACACCGAGCTGACTCCGCAGCGGTTGAATCCCCGGCCAGTGGCGGCACAACGCTCGCAGCGAGCGCGCGAAACGACTACCGCCGCCGTCCACCAGCGGTGAACCGGATGCCGTCGGCGCCGACCGACCGGGGCAGGGGGCATGCATACGATGCGGCATTGTCCGGGCACGTCGATCCACCCTTGCGCGCGCGCGGCGCCATCGGCGCAGACGGTCGCTCCCTCAGCAGAGCAGGCGGCCGGCTGTGAGTGATCCCCGCCAAGAAAACCCCGCTGCCGATACCTGCCGCAACGACCTGCCTGCCACTTGTGCTCACTGCCACCGACGCGCTCCGGGACCGGATGCGCGCGGAATTCGCCGTCGGGGCGTGCCGTTCCCCTAACTGTCCTCGACCCGGTTATAGCCCCAGCAGTACGCATCGCCATCGCGGGGTGACGCCGCAGTGGATTCGGAGGAGCCACGCCAGATCGACGCGAACCGCCCCCAGACTGACGACCGGCCGCGGCGCGGCGATCGGCGGCGGTGTCCCGGGCGACAATGCCGGTAGCCGAGCGCGCCGCCGCGAGCGCTCTCCCCCAGCAGAGAAGGCGGCCGCCGGTGGTGATGGCGCAGGTGTGAGGGTCTCGACTGACGCTGACGCTGGGCGCAGGCCGCCCCGGGCACGCGGCGCCGTTCTCGGCCGGGGATGCACCTCCGCCGTACGTGATGCGATCATCATCATCATCCCAACAGACGACGTCAAAGCTTGCGGAGACGGTGACGCCGCACGTGACCCAGTACACCGGCGGCCAGCATGCTGAGTTTCGGCACGCCGGGCACGCGCGTCGGCGTCCGCACGGCGCGCACCGTTGCCGCCGGCTTCCCGGAACTCCACTCCCGCCCCAGCAATACGGACCGCCGTCGCGGCTGAGCGCGCGCGTCTGAAAGCCGCCGGCGGCAGAACCGCCGCGCGAACGGGACGCCGCACTCGGCACGCGCAGCGGAGGGTCCCGTTCCCCGCCGTCACCCCAACAGAACACTCGCTCCGTCCGAGTGAAAGGGGCGCAGGCATGGTAGTCTCTCTCGGCGCCGACCGCGATGGGTGCGCCGGTGGCGCGGTCGCGGCCGGCGCGCGCTGCGTCGAGCACGCGCCGAGCAGCCGGTGAAGTGGCGAAAAGTTCGCGCCTCCTACGGCACGAGAGGAACACCAGCCGGTCGCAGTCCCGTCCCGGGTCCGGAGCCCCCGGGCCTCCACGAACTCGACAACAGCAGCACGTTGTGCCCGCTGACCAGCTGGACCGCCACGCTCTGTATGCTTCCGGGTGTGGGTGCGAACAGCGACGTCACGTCCGTGCCCCTTTCAACTCGGCAAGGATCGAGGACGCATAGTGACCTCCCGCTTGCGGTACGTGTCGCGAAGGTGCGGTTCGGCGCACCGTAGTGTGGAGCGCGGTGACGGCTGCGCAATCAGGGGTCTCCCAGACCAACCATCGATCACAACCCCGGCGGCGGCTCGTGATTCACCTTGCCGGGGTCGTGGGACTGGCGATGCCGCTAACCCGTTCCACATTATGCAGTCAGCTGCCGCCGGAAGCAACGTTTCGGGCGCCCGCCTGACGCCTGCTAACGGAGTTCCTGGATGACTCGAGCGCAACACATCCTGTTGCTACGCCCGCTCTGCGGCGGTGCGTTCTGTCGTGTCCTTGCAGGCGTGCATGCGGTGCGCGGTTCCTGCCCGACCCGGATGGCCTCTAGCTGCGACGCCCCAGAGAGACCGTTGCGCGTCACGACGGACGGCGACCCTCGGCACCTGATCGTGAAGAACCCCACCATCTCAGGCGACAGCATCGTCACTGGACTGTTCCGGAGCGCGGGGGCATCCCCCTCGACGACGTGGTGTGGGTCGAGGCGCGGGCGCCGGACCGGATGGCCACCGGCTTCTTCATACTCGGGGTAGGCGGGTGCTTCGACCTTGGTGGCTCTCCTTCAGTAGCGGCGGCGCCTCTGTACCGGCGCAGGTTCAGCCCGCTACAATTGCAGTCGTGATCATTCACTCTTTGCTCCGCACCCTGCGCGCGATCGGCTGGACCGCCGGTGCTCGTCCTCACGGCCGCATGCCAGCATGCGCATTCGGATGTGCGCGAACTGGTGTCGCCTTCGGGCAAGTACCGGGCGGTGCTGTACACCGATTCGACGAGCTTCCCGGTGCCCTCGTGCGACCAGAGGGTCGGTATCGTGGCACAAGCGGAGTTGTTTCAGCCGGGGCGCGCGGAGGAGGAGGCGTTCGTCGCGTTCTCGGTGAGTTGCAGCAGCAAGGTCACGCTGGAGTGGAAGTCCGACAGCCTCATGGCGATCGTCTACACGGTCAGCTACGGCGTGACGACCTACCAAACGCCCACTTCAAGGGACGGGGTCGTGCGGTTGACCTACGTCGCGCGACCCTAAAGGAGCGAGCGCATGCGAGTCTCTACCGGCCTTCTCCTGCTTGCTCTACCCCTCGTCGCCTGCACCATGAAGAGGATGATGCCGCTTCCCTGCGGAGTGCCTGCGAGGAGAAGGCCGACTTGAAGGCTTGCAATGGCCTTGCCCGGTTGCACTTCGAAGGTGTCGGCGCGCCGGAAGGCAGGACCGCGCGATTCTGCTATTCGAGCGCGCTTGCGGCGGCGGATACACCAACGGGTGTGAAAACCTGAACGTCTTGGCCGGCCTGGTACGCCCAGGGTGGCGGCGTGCCGCAGGACTCGGCCAAGGCCGCTGATCTATATCAGAGAGGCGTGCAAGGGCGGCGTCACGGCGGCGATGCGGACGCTAATCGAGCAGCATTTGCTTGGTCCACCCGTTTTCCCATATTGACCGATGCCGATGGGCCTGCTGACGTTCGCGGCACTCTTTTACGTCGCCGCCGAGTACGAGCACGTCGACCGGGTGGAAGTGGGCGCTCGCGAGTGTTGCGCTCTCACTCACCGTTCAGTATATGTTCGCGCTTTCCTTCATCCTGGTTCTCCCCGCGCAGTTCGGCCTGTTCTGCGTGCTGGCATGGGCAAATATCCAGCGAAAGAAACGGTTTGAGCTGGAGGCGGGCTGCCAGGGCCGAGGAGGACCGTCGCGTCCGACAGGGAGCGAGCGACGCTCGCGCGCGAGAAAACGCAACAAGAAGCCGCACAACCCGATCCCGCCCGGGCCGCCCGGGGAGGCGAAGCAGGCCGAAGAGTTGAAAGCGCGACAGGAGCGCGTACGACGCGTGCGGGAAGAACGCGAAACAGGCGGAACGCGAAGCGGCGCGCGAGAAAGAGCGGAGGGCAGTAGGCGAGGTCGAACCCTCACGCGACCCATCCCGCTCTGGCGAGTTGCCAGGCGGTACCGATGCCGAGGCCCAACCAGAGCAAATCCAACACCCGAACGTACTGCCGAGCAACGGCAGGAAGCCTAAGTTCGCGATCAGGGTGTCTGTGTTCGAGCGAATGACCCTTTCGATCTCGGGCCGCCCCGCAGCCTTCGCGCGCGCGCGCCTCCTCCATTATGTGGTGCTTGACCTCCTCACCGCGGCCGGACCGAGCATCATGCTGCTCGTGCTGGCTGTCGATGCGCGACTTGAAGCTCGGGTGAAAACGATCGATGGCGTAGCATGTCTACCGCGAACATCATGGTTGTCGTCTCGGGATTCCGCCGGATCTCATCCCGAGCCATTTGCGGGAGAGCCACCACGACAATCAACACCTTCGCGAGGAGCACGGTACCGAGGGTCAGTGTAGCGGCGACCAAACCGAGCGACGGGTCCGGTTTCCCCGTGGACTTGGCGAGGGTCACCCCAAGGAGAGCGCCAACGCCCCACGCGGCCACGCTGATTTCAGCGTGCGTTACCCATACCAGCAGCAGCCAGACCACCGCCAGTAGAATGCCGGCAATGATCCCTGCCAGCAGCGGACTTCCGCCGCTCGGCTCGACGCGGGGCTTCGCGCTGGGCTGCACGTCGCAAAAGTATACGTGCCCCGGACCCCAGGCGCCGCCCGGTAGGGGCCGGTTTGTGAACCTCATCCAGAATTACATCTACACGTTCCCGACCGGCGCGACTGACTCGGCGTCGGGATTCAAGATCTACGAGGCGACGCAGGGCGACGCCGTAGCACCTCATCAACTTCGGCGCCCGGTTCGCGGTGCCGGCGGGTCGGAATCTCGTACGCTTTGACTTCACGCTCCGCAACGCGTTGAACACGAGTTACGCGGACTACCTGAGCCGTATCAAAACGAACGCCCCGGACCCGGGGATGGGACGTATGTTCGTCGCGCGGATCACTGCCGGGTTGTAAGGGTAGGGTACGAGGCCGGGGCGCTCTCCTGCGCCCCGGCCGAGCACCTGGTTGGAGGAGCCCCGCAGCCTGGGTAGGTTTACACGCAATGATCCTTACACTCCTACGCCGTACCGCCACCGCCACCCTGTTGTGTTTGCTCACGGTGCAGCCCAGCGCGCAGGCTCAGGTTCGCTGGGTCGTGGATGCGAAAGGCAGCCTCGCCTGGTGGCAGGTCGATCCCCACATGAACCACCTCTGGGCGACCACGTGCCCGGAGGAGCCCACGTGGAAGGTCGGCGAGGGCCACAGCACCGGTTGGACGAACCGTGGGGCGGTTGAAGCCGCGGGTTCGAGCTTCGCCAACGTCTCCGACACGATCCACGTCCCGCGCTACCCACGCCCCCGTATCCGAACCTTCTGCAGTGAAGCGCTGAAAGGCGAGGTTGTGCTGCCAGACACTGTGGGATGGCGCGGGCGCATGGCGAGATCGTGGTCCAAGCGGACCAGATCGTCACGGGCATGCGGGAGCGCGACGACTTCATGCCGACAACGCGGTGCTCGGAGTGCATATGTATCCGGACATCAAGTTCACCCTCGACAGCCTGGTGGACATGCGCCGGAATGGCGACACGATCCGTGGCACGGCGATGGGCGTCTGGACCCTGCGCGGCAAGTCAAAGCCGATCAGCGCCGCCGTCGAAGCGTACCCGGTGACGGGTGGCACCCGCGTGTTTGCCAAGTTTCGTCTTCCGGTCATGGAGCTCATCAAGGACTTTGGAGTCTCGAGGAGAGCCATGGGCCTCGGAATCATGCTGAACATCTGGAAGACCCTGTTTGTCGGGGTGGACATGTTGATGCGCTCCGAGAATCCGCTAGCAGGAACAGACTAGCAGCCCTCAGGTCCCACCACCGCACAATGAATGAAGGTGGTGTCTCATACTGCTAGCAACCTGGCCCTCCCTCGTCTACGGTAACTTCTTGTGACGCGGAGGCCTGTCCCCCATCCGCTGATGTCACGGTGACGCTGACGTTGAAGTGTTCGAGAACCTGGACTCTGTACGTGCTGGGGCCACCCGTTTTGTCCCACGACGCTGCCTGACATCCAGCTGTAGGTGTACGGTCCAGTGCCACCCGTGGGCGTGGCCGTCCAGCCGCAGATCTGATTTGCGTGAACCCACGTTGGCCCGCTGATACCAACGGACGTGATGGCGTTCATCGCGACCGCACCCTGGGTTGGTCAGGGGTCGGAGTCGCCGCGGGTGGCGGCAGCTCCGGCTGCGGCTTGCCACCACCGGACTGGCGCCGCCCGCGGTCTTGCGGCGAGGACGGGGGCGGGGGTGGAGGCGCTTGTGCAGGCTCCACGGCCTTGGGTGGCTCGGGCGCCGGCGGTGCTGCAGGTGGCTGCGGCTCCGGCTGCGGGCTGCCCACCACCTTGGACGCCGCCCGCGGTCGTGCGGCGGTGGGGCGCGGCGGTTGGTTGGCCGGCGGAGCCGGCTCTGCCGGCAGCATAGGTGGCGTCGGGAGCGGAGGATCAGCTGGGCGCTGAGCCGCGGTGCCGCCCGCGGTCATCCCTGGGCGGCGGTGCAGGCTGCTCCGTTGGCTGGGGCGCTTCAGGGGCTGTCCGGCCGGTTTCCTGTCCCCGTCGCCCGCCGGGGTTGCCGCGGTCATACGGCTGGTTCCCGCGGTCATGCGGCTGGTTCCCGCGGTCGTCCGGCTGGTTCCGGCGGCCCGGCTGCTCCCGCGTTGTCCGGGGACACGGGACGAGGCGCGGGCAAGCCCCGGCGTGACGGTCGCAGCTCGGCCCCATCGCCCCCGGTGGCGGGACGGACCTCCCGGCGCTGCGACCCCGGGTTGCGGTCCCGCAGTCCGGCGAGTGTCGCCTCATCGAGCGGGCGGCCCGGATCGCGCTGCAAGGCGCGCTCGCGCGCCGTGAACGATATGGGCGGAGGAGGTGGCGCTCGGCGCGAGACCACACGCCGCGTCACGTTGTCTTCCGGGGGACGTCGCACCGGCCGCGCGGCCGGTCGCAGCACACTCTCACGAGTCGGTGCGAACGGCGCGGCCGTTCCACGATCGGCGCGCTGTTGAGCCGGTTTCGCGGCACCACGATGAGGCCGCGGCCCACGGGGCGCCCGCCCACGAATGTCTCACGCGTGACCACCGTGACTCCACCCGGCGACGCACGGTTCCGATACCGCGTGTTCGCCATGTCGGCGAGGGTGAGACTCCCGGGGGCGTTGTTGATCCTGCGCACGTAGCGGTCGCTCACGCGGTACACCGGGACGTAGACCTCGTTGGGCCCGAGTGGAAACCATCCCACGCCGCCCCCCAGTCCGATGCTCACGTTCCAGGTGGAGCCGCCCACGAACACCACCAACGCCGGGGCGTACACCGGCCGCGCCACGACCGGCCCGGGTACCCACGCCCAGCCGCGACCCCTATAGACCCAGCGGCCGTAGTGATAGGGCGCGAACCCCCAGGGCGCGTCGTCGATCCACGTCCATCCCCACGGCTCGATCCAACCCCAGTGGCCGTTGCGGTATGGTGACCAGCCGGCGACGACGTGGCGGGGCACCCACACGGGTCCGTACTCCGGAGTCCGCTGCCAGTCGCCGGTGTCGTCCAGGTCTTCGTATCCGGGCATGTCACGTGACACGTATCGCGCCGAAGGCTGGCGTCGCGACGGCGATCGCGCAGGGCGCCCCACCGCTCCCACTCGTCGGTTGTGCGGGCGCTGCGGACGTCATAGGAGGGCGAATCGATGTCGTACACAGTGGCGGCTTCGCCAGGATCGACGGACACCGCGGAGCCCGCCGCTGTCAGGCTCGGCCCGGCCCTCGCGCACCGTGAGCGTCGTCGAGTATCCCCTGGCGTCCACGTCCACCCGGTAGGAGCCCGGCGCCAGCAACGAGACGGCGCCGTTCGAGGTGTCGATCTCGTACGCCTCGTCGTAGTCGAGATCGCGGATCCGTACCTGGAGGGATCCCTGGCTCAACTGGATCTGCGTCAGCTGGTCGTCGAGCGCCAGAAAACCGGCGGCGGTGGTCCGGCCGAGCCGGATCGCCGCCGAGCCGAGCGTGATCTCGGCCCGGGCGCCAGGTTCGGCCCACAGCTCGTCGCCTGCGGTAATGGTGTAGTTCAGGGTGGCGGCGGTCCACTCGTCCTCGCCGCCCGGCCGGAACGACACGTCACCGCCGATGAAGCTCAGGCGCCCGGCGCGGTCCGGCGGGTCCTGCGCGGCCGCCGAGCCCGTGAGGCCTACGATCAGGAGCAGTGCGGGCGCGAGGGCGGGGAACACGCGGCGTGCGATCTTCATGGCGGTCTCCTGGGTGTGGTCCGATTTCACGGCCCTACCAACGGTCCCTACTATAAGAAGCACCGGTACTAGGGACAACCAACCCGCGGACTGGGCCGATGTTCCCCCGGGTGGGGTGCCCTCAGCAGCGCGTCACTCATTGCCTGGCAATCGCACCCATGACGGCCGCACAGCGCGAGCCCTCCCCGCTGTCGGCGACCCCCGAGAAGCCGAAGCCGTTCCAGCGGTAGCGCATGGTCCGCGTAGAGGCGACGAATGGATCGGGGCGCATGAACGAGTCACCCCGGTGCAACGCGCAGAGTCGCCCGCGTTCGTCCACCAACGCGTCGATAAGCGGCCAGGCGAGCGCCGTCCCCCGCCATTTAGCGACCAGACCACGCTCATTAACCGCGTAGACGTGTGGTCGAAGGGCGACTTCGCCGTCCATCGCTGATGGATGCCGCTCAAGCGCCAGCAGAAGTGGTCCGCCTCCTCTGCAGCCAATCCGGCTGGAGGGACACCAGTGCTACGGGGCGCGACCTCCAGCGGACCGCGCCGTCCTTCCACCCTTCGATGACGACTCCGTCGTCGGTGCCAGAACGGCGACCAGGGCTCCGGGCGCAGTGAGTACCCTGAGACCGTCAAGGATGGTTTCAGCCTCACATCGCAGCCAGCGAGCGCCCCGGCTTCGGGCGTTCCGGATACCACTGGCGTCGCTGAGGCATGCCGCGCGTGCGTGCGAACACCGCCACAACTCAGGCCGCCGTCCAGAATGGTGCAGTCAGCGATGAGATCCTTCCTTGGTTTCGGGATAGCGTTGATCCGAAGACGTGATTCCCGAGCGCGAGAAGAACACCGGATGCCGGGGTGCACGCAGTCGGGCAGCTGCACGACGTGCGGATGATGCCCGATCACCATGTCTGCTCCCTCATCCACCAGCCACTCGGCGGCGGCGCGCTGTGCCTGGTTGGGCCAATCCTGCAATTCCGTGCCCCAGTGAATTGACACCACGACGAGGTTCGCGAGCGTGCGAGCCAGACGAAGCTTCTGCGCCAGTGCGACCGACGGCACCGCCTGGACCCGGCCGTCCGCCTCTCGCACCAGACTGACGGCGATCACCCCCAGTGTCACGTCGCCGAAGCGGACAAATTGCGGCGAGTGGTCGAAGTCGAGCGCGAGAAGGCCGGTCGATCGCAGCGCCTCGCGCGTTCGGACGCGCCCTCCGAACCAAGGTCCGCGGCATGATTGTTCTCGACAAAGACCGTGCTGAACCCGGCACGCGCGAGCAGTGCCGGCGTCGTGTCAGGAAACGCGAAGCACGGGGTACCGGGACCTACCTGGCACTCCGACTCTGAGCCGATCGCACCCTCGAGATTACCTGCCACCCAGTCCGCCGTCGCGAAGAGTCGCGTGATGGAATCCCACGGCGACGCGCCGGTGCGGGCCATCTCGACCGCTACTTGGCGCGAGAGGAGAATGTCGCCGGTGAAGAAGAGCCGCACCCCGCGGCCGGACGGCGGCCTCAGGACGGCCATGCCGGCCACGGCTGGCACGCCGCCGACGATCAGTGCGACGCGACGGTACGACACGACCCTCGGGCGGCGTGACAAGCCCCTGGATCCACGCTGGGCGCGGATGCGCACGGATCTCGTTTTCGCCAACGCGCGTTGTCGTAGACCTCGCGGGATGTGAACTCGTAGTACGAGTAGATGCTGCCCACGACGATCTGGCGGCGCCCGAGGAACGGCACGATCTGAAGCCACTCCATCGGACCGCCCACCGCCACCTCGAGCACGCCGAGCTTGGGGTCGCCGGCCCACGTCGGCGATTCGGGGAGTGGATCAGGCTTCGAGAGCGCGAGATCCGTCTGCGCGAGACTCTTGTAGAGCAGGAACTGATGCTCCACCGAGCCTCCACCTGGCGGATGGCCTGGTACTCGGAATCGGAGAGCGCCTCGCCCCGAAGCTCCTTCCGGCCCATTTGCGCGAATTGCCTCGCTTCTGCCGCCGAACTGGTTAGACGTGCCAGGATTCCCTGCCGAAGGGGCTCATCGTTCCACCGTGGTGTCACGCCACCGGTAGAGTCGAGGTCGTGTGACGCCGACACGCTGTTTGCGAGCGCGCCGTACAGGTCGGCGATCGCCTCGAAGGTCTTGGGCGCTGGCTCGACGTAGCCCAAGGCCGGGTTTTGGAATGAGTGTCTCGAACCCGGCCTCACCTGCCTCAGCGGCGTCTGCGCGCTCGGTAACGAGAGGATCGCGGCTTCGCGCAGCGTCGCCCAGGATGCAAGGCCCGTCTGCAGACGCTTGGCGGGCCACACCGGCGCGTTGGCAGGCGTACCCGGAATGGCGGCCGAATCGGCCCACTCAACGGCGAGCGCGTCCAACCATCGCTGATACAACGTCGAGGAGTCCGTCGATGCCGGCCGACGTGCCGCAATCCCGTCGAGCACGGGGGCCGAAACGCGCATAGGCGGCGAAGTCGGCGGAGAGCGGGGATCGGGCGAGTGCATTGCCGAACATCGTTGCCACGTCCAATCCCGACGGGGTCAGGCGCCGCCCGCTCGGGCCGACGATCTCGTTCATCGGCGGGCCAATCCGCATGGAACACCGTCGACTCGAGCACCTCGTTGTCGATGCCCCAGGACAGTGGAAACAGCGACCCCCATTTCCACGGATGCTTGCGCGTACGCGGCCGGCCGTAGCGTTGGGCCTTTCGTCCAGAGGAGCAGGGAGCGCGGTGGCGCGATGAACGGTCGATAGACGCCGATCCACTCGACCGCCCTGCGCTGCACGTCAGGGGAAGGGACGCAGAAGCGGCGCCGGATCCATTGACCGGCTGAGTTCCGTGAGGTAGTGCACCCGGCGGAAATACCGCGCCATCTCCGGGGCTCGAGGCATAGTGGCCGCGCGGCTTGAGTCACCCGAAGTCGAATGTTGAGTCGAGGACGGTGGATAGCGCCAGGGCGTTCCCGTGCGCGATGCGGCCGGCTTCCCGGTCGTATCGCCGCGAACAAAACCCGCGAGCGCGGCGAACGCCTTGGCCCAGCGGGACCCGGGTGAGGCACGACCGAGCGCCTCGTTGGCGGCGACGACGAACGACTGGTACGCAGGCGTGGCGCGGCGACGTTCGAGCAGGATGAAGACGCCGTTGAACGCCGCAGCGAAATTCTCCCACACGAGATCCGTCGTTACGAGGAACGGTGGTGGGAAATCGGTCGAATAGCCGTACCTCTCGTACAGGGAATAGCCGGCTGGTCTGTACTTGCCTGCTCGCGAAGCAGTCCGGCATTTCTCACAAACAGTTGCTCGTCGCACGCGTTGCCGCCTACGCCAGGCGTTCACGACGTCGGCAAGCGGCACGGCGATGGGGGTGTAAGCGAGAGCGGTGCGTGAACCACGCTTCGACACGATGCCGATGAGTCCCCTCCCGTCGCGGCACGGATACGGGGCGGCGATGAAGGTATACTGGGTCGCCTCATGCTCGATCGCGCGCCCGTCATCGCGAACCACCGCAACGCCCTGGCGTGCCGATTCGCACACCAGACGTGGCGGCGCCGTTCGGCGTGATGCTCACTGACCCACCACGGGAGCGGCCGCGAGGAAGTCGGTCCCCGACCAGTTCCTGTAGTCATACGAGCAGGTGTGCCGCAGCCGCGACGATCCTGCCAGAGCAGCGGCTCGCCACGCGGATGCTACGGCCATCGGGACACCAGAAGGCGCGATGACTCCTTGGGGCTGCACATCAGCGTCGGCGACGCTGTCCGCGGTCGCCTCGGGTCCGACAACCTGGTACTCGATCTGCCCCGTCTCCGTTACCGAGCGCAGTGAGGAGCTGCCGTCGGGTAAGGTGACGGAGAAGAACAAACGATGCGAGCACGCCACCGGTGGTGCCGAACGGTCGTGGACTGACGATGAGGCGGGTGATCGCTCGCGGCGTCGCGAGCACTTCTCTGACGCCACGAACCTCCGTCGTGTGCGAACAAGAGCACCTGCGTCTGCCCGCCGGAGGTGCCGGTGACAAACAGCGACGTGCCTGTCGGATGGCTTGCGATCGCGCGCCCGGTGAAGCCGGCGGGCAGGTCAAAGAGAAGCGAGGTTGTGTCGCTACCCGCCGCCCAGGAGATGACGCGCGCCCCGCCTCCGGCATCGTGCATGAGCACCGCGACCGCGGGTTCCCTTCGGCGACACGGCGACATCGACCGGCGTCACATCGGCCGGGAGGGTGAGCTCGCTCGCCGCCTGCGGAGAGTCCGTGAAGGTGAGTTCGCTCGCCGGACTGCGGCAACGCCGTGCCGTAACCGGACAACCCTGTCACCCCTCCCACCGCTTCCGGCCGCGGAGTCCCTGGCCGGAGGCTTCGCGCGGCAGCCGCAGGCCACTACGAGCCCGAGTGATGCACCAGCTCGCGCTGCCACCATTGTGCCGCCTTTCAGCACGCCACTAGCAGCGCGTGCGCACGGGGGCCACGGATGCGGTTTCGACAGCTCAGCGGCCACCTGCATTCGACGCCAACCCAGGTCTCCAACCTACCAGAATACCGCGATACCGGCCCACTCGCGCCGACCTCGGGATGCCGTTCGCGCATCCGCTCATAGCGGCGTTCGGCGACCGGCCGCCGGCGCGACCGGTGCGAGCCGGCTGGAGGGCCGAGAACATCACGCACGCAGATACAATTCCCGGCACACCGTCGAGCGCACGGCTCGCAGACGAGAACACCGATCGGGAGCGCCTGGTGCTGATCTTCACGGTGAGCCGCGACTAGGGCAAGGGAGCGAGAGTCTGGTAAAGCGGATCTACGGCCATTTGGGCCTGGGCACTGCGCGCTGACGCGGTGGAGTGCCGGGTGGACCAGCACAAGAAGGTGCTCAAGAAGCAGCTCGCCGCCCTGCTGCGGCAAGGCGGCATTGTTAAGGGCACTGTTTGCATGACACTGTTTGTTGCGCGGCCCCGCATCGTCGGGTTATTGCGCAGTAACGCCGCGCCCGTAGCTCAGGTGGATAGAGCAGCAGCCTCTAAGCTGTTGGTCGGAGGTTCGAGTCCTCCTGGCGCATCCCCTCATCGCGTGATGGCGCTCACCCCTGCGCTGCATCATTCGAGTGGGTAACAACACGGCGGCAGCCTCGCACCAACAGGCGATTTCACCTCCGCGTGTGTGGACCCACAGCAAGGAGTGTCCGTCATGCCGCTGTCCGCTCGCGTTTCTCTGGGCAGTTTCAGTGTCGCCGCCGTGCTGATGTTCGGCGCGGGGGCGTGCGCCACCGAGGGGACGGCGCCGGCGGTGCCGCTTCTCTCGCAAGCGCAAGCCGACTCCATCGCCGAGCAGGTTGCGTCTCGACGTCGAGGACGAAAATGCCGGCGCCACTGATGACCGGCGATGCGGGGCTCGGCGCTGCCGCGTCGTTCGCCGTGGGTTGGGTCCCCTCGCGTTGCTCCGCTGCGCGCCCACGCGTACCCCTGCGTCACCCGCTGACACCGACAGCGACGGCGTGCCGGACTCGGTGCGCATCGATTTCACGGGGTGCGTCCTCTCGTGGCCGTTCGAGACCGACACGGTGCGCGGCACGATTGACGTCCTGGATCCCACGCCGTCGGTCGCCGATCACGCGGTGGAGCGGATCTTCACCGACGTCGCCCGCGTGCGCGTGTTCACACTCTCCGGGAAGTTCACGTCGGAAACCCGCAACGGCACGCGTCTCACGCATCGGGATGCGACGACGCTCCAGAACACCGAGACGAACTTCCGTACGGACTACGTATTCCGGAATGGGGGACGGCTGCGCACGTGAAGAGCGTGGATGTCGACCTTCACGGCGGACGTCGCGGGGTCGATCGTGCCGCAGCAGCCGCTGCCGTCGGGGAATTGGAGCATCGGCGGGACGTCGTCGTGGACGCGCGGTGCGAACACGTACGCGCTCACGGTGACCACCGGCCCGGCGCTCCACTACAATGCGAGCTGTACCACCGCGCCGCGGTTCGACGCCGGGACGCTGACGGTGGTGGCGACCCGCGGGGGCCGCACGGCCACCCTCACGATCGCATTCACCGCTTGCGGCGAGCGCACCGTCACGCGGTCGTAGGCGGGTGTCACACGGCCGGAGGATCCGAGGGCCCGCGCTCGCGCGGGCTCTCGCTGTTTTTGGCCCTCGGTGCAAGGCCTATCTTCAAGCCAGCGACCCTCTCGACTCGGAGTCCCGAACCCCCGTTAGCATTGATGTCTTGCCGCGAGATTTTTACGCGGCGGCTCTTTGAGAATTGATGATCGAGCGTGTGGAGTGCGGCCCCGATTGAGCGGTGCGTGGTCAGACACGTGCCGTGAGGGGTTTGACTCTGAATTGTGATAAACGGACGACATAGTACCAGTCGTTCTGTTCGAGCTGTTCGAACTACTTCGAAATCATTGGAGAGTTTGATCCTGGCTCAGGACGAACGCTGGCGGCGTGCCTAACACATGCAAGTCGAACGGGACTGGGGGCAACTCCAGTTCAGTGGCAGACGGGTGCGTAACACGTGAGGAACTTGTCCGATCGGCGGGGATAGCCGGCCCAACGGCCGGGTAATACCGCGTACGATCGTTTGGGGGCATCCCTGGATGATGAAAGCAGCCGCAAGGTTGCGCCGACGGAGAGCCTCGCGGCCTATCAGCTAGTTGGCGGGGTAACG
>ERZ1370068.5816-contig-4823_pt1 | contig 26391 bp, 34 predicted proteins | sample MGYA00561227_ERZ1370068 | MGnify/ENA primary metagenome ERZ1370068 (study PRJEB38410, sample SAMEA6850437) | metagenome | study: Metagenomic assessment of the ecological functions of the soil: analysis of the soil microbiota associated with the...
GCTTACGTATTTGCTGCGGCCACGAAAAACGGCGCGCCCGTCCGGTGGTGGAAGAACACGGCGCTCTTCAAAGAGTCTATGCCCCTGCGGTCCTCGCCAGCACGCGGCCAGAAACAGACGCCGAGCTGGCGTCGATCCTGCTCGCAGGTGATACCGGAATAGTCGCGATGCCTGCAGCCCGCGCAGTTCCTCGAAGACTCCTGCGGAGACGTGGAAGAACCCGGCCTTTCAGGCGGTGGGCCTGTGGCCCGCGAGTTCAAAGCCAGCCGTGGCAGCCCCGGCGCAGCGGCGCCACCGCCTGGCGGATGGACGATCCTGGCCGGCGGTGGCTAGAATGATCGCCTCCCTCTTCCTCCTGAGGCCGCGCTCGGCTGCACCAGTCGTCCGCGTAGTGGGGCCTCGTTCTCTGAGTGAAGAAGTCCACGATCGCCAAGAACCTGAGCTTCATAGCTTCAGCCATGTCACATGGCGTCAGCAGGGAGACGAGGGCTGCAGCTCAGATCTACAGGCCCTTGATCTCGCCGCGGTGGATCGCCTCCATGACTCATGGCGCTCGGTCCCCGGTCCCCGGACTCCTCAGTGATGCCTCAGCTAATGCGGCGATGCGCCGTGCTCCTGGGCCTTCGTGTCGGTGATGATCGCTGCCATTCAGGCTGGTCTTACCTTGGTTCAAGCTTGGAAACCGACTCCTGGTCAGCGTTCTGGTTTCAGATCAGGTGCAGCGATCCGGCGTTTTTGCAAAGGTGACCGCCCTGTGTCGTAGATGTTGATAACTCTGAGGCGAGATCGCCTCCACGCCTGAGTAGGCTGATGCGCGTGGCGGATCGCGCGATCCGCCTGGAAGAAACCAGGGGCCGCCGATGGCGTCGGGGTGGATCGGTCGGGTCGCGTGCGCCAGATCCAGGCCTGCACTGACGCGCGGCTAATCTCCTCGAACCCCGGTGCCCAAAGTTTGGCGATGAACTTGCGTCCGCCCAGCCCGTCCCTCAGACGACAGATGCTCGGCGAATATGGCTCACGTCTGTGCTGGACGCACCGGGTGGTAGAGAGAGGTCCGCGTTCCGCGGATCAGTCGCAAGGGTCGATCGACGATGAGCTGCGCCGCCTGGCGGCCGCATCCACGCGAGGTAGTTTGTCGATGGCACTGGCTGGCTGTTGGCGCGAAGATCAGATCCACTTGCGCGCCTGGGATTGTCGCCCACGGGTTCGGCAATCGTCCACGCCGAAGGCTGCTTGAGCGCCGCCAGCCTCGCCGAGACCATGCTTCGCCCGTTGTGGAAGTCGATATGAGTATGCAGCCCAGCGATACGCTGAACTTCCTGATAGGTGCTGACTTCAAGAGAGACGCGCCGCCAGATGGCGACCGCATCCTTGCCGTGGCGACCTGACTCGCGCAGCGCTGTGCCGGCTCCCAGGCCGTCCCACGCGACCGCCTCGAACCGGGTCGGTGCGCCGCGCCTGAGCCGGTCGGATGTCGTCGCAGAAGCGCTGACGCCTGGGAGCATCCCGCGGCTGAAGGGAAATCTCCACGGCTCAGCCCACCACCTGGTTGTCAAGACCCGAAGCTGGATCCCGCACCGCTGTCCGGCAGCAGCAGTGCGTCTTCACCAGGCGGTCCGGCAGGATGCGGCAAAACGCCTGCTCGGGCCATAGCTCCCGGAGGGGCGGCGTAGCTCCGGCGGGGCCCGAAGGCTCTGGAGGAGAACGGACGGGGATGACGGCGGCTCAGCGACGTGCGGGCCTCCTCCTTGATGCGCATCTGGGCCAGGGCGATCAGTCTTCCTCTTGCAGGCCGGAGCACATCGGCCGCGCCAACGGCGCCCGCTGCGGCCCGGGCATAACCTGCAGTAGTCGAAGCTTCTGAGCCGGGGCGGGACCACGGCCACAAAGGTCGATACCACGTGCGATGCGCTGAGGCGCAGCAGTCCGCCGCACCGCGCGCAGGCGCGCCCTCCCGCCTCGCCCAGCAGTCCCGTGGTACAGCTTCGACGCCGCTGGAGTCTCGGGGCCGGCCGCCGGAACGATGTGGCAAGAACTTCCCGGAAGGGCACATGCAGCGGGGGCCGCGATGACCGTGATGGCGTGCAGGACCGAGGAAGGAACCCGTAGAACTGGCCCGCGCAGCCGGTGGGTCGAGACCGTGAGGGCCAGCTCCCGTCACCGAGATCGCGAACAGGAGGATCAGCGGGAAGAAGTCCATCGCGGCAGGATCTGGACCGCCAGGGCCCTGCGGTGCGCGCATCCGCCGCCAGAGCTGGACAGCGTGATGCCGGCCAGGACCAGGACGGCGGCGATGCTCGATGCCCAGGTGGAAGAGCAGCCACGACGTGATCGTTCGCACGCGGAAGGACGATCGTGGGAAAGCTTCTGAACACGTAGGCGACGTAGTCGCGCGGGTCCTGGCCGACGGTCCCGAAAGCGGATCCAGCCGAAGACCAACGGAAACGCAGAGCGGCGGCCGCCGGGAGGCATCCCCAGAAGAGGCACTGGTGCATCCACCAGCGCAGGACCGACCGGACGCGCGATGACGGTCTGGCCCAGGAGGGTGCGTGCCCGTGAGCGCAGCCAGCCTCGGCAGCGTCGCCAGGAGGCCACGCTGCCGGACGAGCATGAAGCCGCGCTTCCAGAACACTCGCGTGGGCGGCCGCTGGTGCTTCACACGGCGTAGTGATAGAGCCACGCCCCGGGCCGCAAAGACGACCGCCGAACGCGTTGAGACCACGGAAGCGCGGCGTCGAAGCATTCTGGAGAGCCGCGCGAGCCCACGACGAGCGGTATCGCCACGAGCAGGGCGGTGACCATCGTCGCCCAGCCGCCTGCCGGAGCTTCTCGGCCAGCGGCCGCAGCTCGGGCGAGATCTCCACCTCGGCCGCTGCCTGGTGGCAGGAAGACGCATGGCGTTGTGACGCGGGCGAGAGAGCACGAACGAGGCCAGCGCGAGTGGAGCACGAATCCGGGCCAGAGATCACCCCCCAGCGTGTCGGCGAACACGCCCAGCATGAGCGGCGGGAAGAAGCCGCCCAGGCCTCCCATGGCTCCGACCAGCTTCCGGTGACCGTGCCCGTGGCCGCGGGGAAGTACTTGGGGACGAGCGCGAAGACCGCCCGTTGCCGGATGTGCCGAGGAGGTGCCAGCGCGCGAGCCGCTCCGGCGAACGGCACCATGGACGGCCAGGCCAGGAGGAGCGCGTGAAGGGATGCGACGCCCAGGAACACGGCATTCAGCACCCGGGCGCCGCTAGATCCGGTCCGAGCGCGCCGCCGACAGGCCGCATCAGCGTCGCCAGCACGACGAACCCCGCGGCTCGGAACCCGGCGTCGGCCGGCGTCGAGCCCGAAGAGCAGTCCCGGCAACAACGTGGTCAGGTAGATGGAGAAGGCGACGAACCCTGCCGAAGGTCAGGAAGTAGAACGCGGCGAGGACCCACGAGGAGCTTCTCGTGGGCGAGGATGGCGACCATCTCGCCCAGGCGCTTGCGGCGCGCCACGCGCCGGCGCATCGCGGGCGAGGATCGCGAAGCCGATCGCGGTCGCGACCATGAAGCGCGACGCCACGACATGGAAGACGTCTCTCCACCCGGATGTAGCCCGCGCGCCACCGGCCCCAGGAAGACCGAGGCCGACTGGCCGATGGTCCCCATGCCGCATGAGGCCCAGCACGCTGCCCTGCTTGTTCTGGCGGGTCCGCGCGCGAGACGTATCCCACTCCCGCAGAGAAGGGCGCCCGAACCGGGCGAGGCCCAGGAAGAAGGCCGCGACCAGCGGCATCGGGAACGTCGTCATCGCCGGGACCAGGGCGGCTGGCACCGCCGCCGCCGCCGCGCGAGCAGCGTGAAGACGAGCCGGCCGCCGACAACGGTCGGCGAGCGCGTGATGCCCGCGGGCAGGCGGGCCACGGCGCCCAGCAGGACGGGGACCGCCACCAGCAGCGCGGTCTGGGTGCCGCTCAGGTGGAAGCGCCGCGGTAGCCGTACTGCGCGAAGGCGCCGGACCAGGCCCCAGGCGGCGAGGCACACGCCGAAGGACACCGTCATGCGAGCGTGAGGTGGCGTCCGAGTTGGGATGCTTGGCCGCGGTCATATGCAGCCCTCCGCCAGTTTCCCTAGGCCCCGGCGGTCCTGGATGAGGAACCCCGTCCCTGTCCGTCCAGACGATGTCCTCCTTCCCCCATCGGCTCAAGGTCCGGATGCAGGTCTCGATCGTGGTCCCGGTCAGGGTCGGCCAGGTCCTGGCGCGTGAGCGGCATCGGGATGGAAGGTACTCGTCGCGCACGGCACCCATTTTCTCCGCGAGCTTCAGGAAGAGATGGGCGAAGCGCGTTTCACCCGCCCGCCGGCCACCTCCGGGATGCGGCGTGTCAGCTCGACGATCCGGCTGGTGAGCCAGAGGATGAAGCTGCGGACCAGCGTGGGATGGCGCTCGAGAAGGGCGAAGAAGGGTGCGCGCTTCACCAGCAGGCAGACGGTTGGCTCGAGGGCGAACGCGGTGGCCGGATAGGGCCGGCCCTCGTACACCACGACGGCGCCGATCGGGTCTCCGGGACCGAAGATTCTCCAGGATGACGTCCTTCCCCGACGGCAGGAGCTTCACCACTTTCGCTCGTCCCCTGACGATCGTGTAGAAGGAAGTCGAGGGATCCCCTCGGTGAAGAGGACGTCCCCCTTGTCGTAGGAGCGGAGGACAGAAACCTCCGCCAGCCGCGTGCGGTCGTCGCCCGACAAGGGGCGATGGGACCATAGTCCGGAATGCCTCCTCGATACGCGCGTCCACGGCGACATACTATCGCCACTCCGTCGCCCGCTCGCGCCGTTTTCGGGTCGAGCCGCGAGGCAGTGGGCACCCGCGCATGGTCGCGTCTCTCGACACCATTCTCGGCAGCGTCGAGCGGCGCCGGCGTGACGGACGTCAGGTGCGCGCGGCGGGCAATGCCCCTACAGTTCAGGGCATGACGAACAACACCACGCGACGATCCCTGGCGCCCAGGCCCTCGCCCTTTCCTCGCTCTCTCGCCGGCCGAGCACGGCATCGCCAGCCGCGTGCTGGCGAAGACCTCAAAGGGGGGAACGTGACGCTGTTCGCGTTCGGCTCCGGCAGGGCCTGGGGAGCACACGTCCCCGTTCGACGCTGGTCCTGGTCTGGAGGGGCGAGCTGGCCCTCACGATCGGCGGCGTGGCGGCCCTGGCCTTCCGGAACCGTCGTCCGCATGCCCGGCGGAGTGCCGCATGCGCTGGCCGCCCGCGAACGGTTGCCGGATGCTCCTGGTGATGCTGCGGAGGCGCCGCCGTAGCGTCGACGCCGCCTGGATGCGGCGGACCAGCGCGTCCCGCTCCTCCGGGCCGAGGACGCGATCGGTCATCGGATAGAGCACCGTGCTCCTCCTTGCGGTTGTGGTCGCCGAGCACCAGGTGCAGCTGCCCGCGCAGGGTCAAGGCCGCGGCCTGGTTGGGAGAGCCAGTCCGATCCCCTCGATCAACGCCTCGATCTCCCGATGCTCGTAGCGCATCACTCCCGTCGGACCCGTTCCGCAGTGGCTTTCGAACTCCGGGAACAGCACCTGCTCCTCGAACCCGGATGTGCCGGCGGAGGCCCACGGTGAACTCGTCCCCAGCTCGCGCGCCTGGCGCTGGTCGCCCGCGGCCAGCCGCTCGAAGACCTCCTCCTCGAGCGCGTCCAGGCGGTCGTGGTCCCAGGCCAGCGCCTCGCCGACCTCGCGCAGGGAGCCGGCGCTCGAGCCTCGACGGACCAGCTCGATGCGGAACTCCTGCGGCCCGGCCTCCAGCAGCGACCACTCGAAGAGGCCGCTCCTTCGGCTCTGAAGGCAGCCCAGCAGTCGGGCGCCGCATCACCACTGACGACCACCATGCGCTCCCCGGGAGCGAGGAGGTCGAACGCTTCGAGGACGGCTCCGTCGACGCCTGCCCTGTCGGAGCGACGGATGTCGACGGACGTGGCGGCCGCGGTCGTGCTCATCAAGTGTCCTCCCTGGGCGGGACATCGCCCGTACGCCCATTTCTCGACGCAGCCGCAGCGTACCCGGGAGAGCCGCACCTCCTCATGACGGAGGTCATACGAGCGACACGTCTCCGCGGCCGGTTTCTCCTGTACTGCCGGCTGGCGACGGTATCATCATCAAGTCGTCGTCCTCGTGCGGGCCCCCAGATCCGCGGTGTCGTTCCCGTCGCGAGTCTGCGTAAGGTCAAACAGACCGCAGCAGCTCCCCGCCCCGGGCCCATGAGGCAATCCAGATGACCTCGATGCTTTCGCGAGCAATCCGCCGCCATTCGTGTCTGGCTCGGAATGAACGATCCACCGAGAACCACTTGTACGCGTCCCATGGATGGCTGCTTCCGCGCGCGGGCGAGCTCGTACCGGTTCCGGCCCCAGCGCCGCCGCCGATGCCGCGCATCGGGCCGCGTCGTTGAGCGCGGCCCAGGCTGTCGTCCATCCCCTGGTCCAGGACGCGTCCGACGCGGAGCACATGGGCAACCGGTTCCTCCTGTCGCGTGATCGCCTTCCAGCGCAGCAAGCAGCTGCAACGAGGCGCCACGGCGCGCGTCGAGCGGAACGGGCACAAGCCGACCTACGTCGCCGTCCTCGAGGTGCTGGCGAACAGGGTCTCCTGGAGCCGCGACTAGGCCTCGGTCGTCCCCACCGGGGGCCGTAGCCCCACCCGGACCCAGGCGCCCCGAGCGGCGCGAGAGGAAGGGTGCATCATGATCGAGACGGTTCGCCTCGTTTCCGACGGCGAAGAGCTCGTGTCGTTTCAGGGCGAGGCCTTTGGCCTCCACGTGGGCGCGTGGACCCTCGCCAGGCCGGCGCTCGACCGCAGGGCCGGCTCCGCAGCGCCATCCAGCGACGGCCGAGGGCACCGTGCCGACGCCTTCCCCCGGGACCGGCGCAGGGCCGCCGGCAGCCGCGCTCCTCGTCCAGTACCTCGGCTTCCAGGATGCGCCCGACCGCCGTGAGTACGAGATCCGCGTCCGGCGCGGCGACCAGAGCCACCAGTACACGCTGTGGATCGCTCAGGCGTCCTTCGCGCAGCGCCATGCGCTGTTCCAGGACGGACCCGACATCTGCTATCAGAAGCTGTTGCGCGCGCTGGCGGGCCGGAGCCGCCGGCCGCCGACTGCATCGCGGTGACGGAGGGACCTGGCGGCCTACCGCCGAGACCCACTCACGGACGCCGCGTCGGGGTTCTCGCACCAGGCTCCGAAGGACGAGGCGAAGCCGGCGAGCCGCGTCGCCTGTCGAACAGCGCCGACCGGGACCCGACGCCGCGCCTTCCGCGCGGGCCCGGGCCCCGTCTAGCACCCTGCTAGGGGAAGGGGCCGACCCGGCTCCGCTGGCAGCGCAAGCGGTCTCGGCTCTACCGTGGACCGCACCAGGCTCGCCATCTCCTCGAGGATGGTGATGGTCCGGCTCGAGTCGGTCCAGACCTCCTTGAAGACCGCCGCATCGCGCATCCTGCGGTCGGTGGCGCGCGCCTCCGCCAGGAGGTCGTCGACGATGGCCCCGATGGCCTTCGGGTTCACCGCCCCTCGCGTCCGCCCGCGCGTGGAGATCCCGGCTCAAGGCCGCGAAGTAGTGGAGCTCGCCGATGAACTGCGCGCCGCGCGCCTGGTAGCTTCCGATCTCGCCCGAGGGCCCGCCCATGGGCCGGGCCGCGCTTCGTCGAGAGAAGCGGCCAGCTCCAGAACTGTGCGAGCGGGGCGCCGGACAGTGCGGGCGCACTACGTAGACCGCCCGGCACCACCACCTGGCCGCCGGACGGCGACGAGCGCATGCGCTCGAGCACCTCCTCACCGCGGTCCATTCCGGATAGGTCCGCGGCAGCGCCCCGCGATGCGAAGCCGCTCCTCCACCGCCCTCGCGACCTCGGCCAGCTGCGGCCAGCCGCGGTGCCACGTCGAGGAGCTCCTCCTGGTATCCGTCGATGGCACCGCGGAAGTCCCTGGTCGAGCGCGCGAACGCACGGATCGAGGCCAGGAATCGCCCCTCGGACCGGCGTCCCGAGGGCGCGTCGCTGGCTCCCTCGAGGCAGACCCTGTGCGGTCTCGTCGAGATAGCGAGCGAGCAGCCGCATCGTCGCGTAGCGCAGGCCGGCCAGTTTGGACTCGTCGGGGCCGACGGACTCGGAGGACGCCACGACCGGCGCCAGAGCGGCCAGGAGCAGGACTGTGGTGGCCGTGCTGGCCAGGGAGCCCGTGGACCCCTCTCACCGGTCACCACCGTCGGCCGCGGGAGGCATCCCCGCCGCCTCGGAGGGCGTCAGCCGCGAGCGATCGCAGTATCCGTGTCGGCTCAGGCAGGCGTTGTAGTTGCGCTTGCGCTCGGCCGCGACCAGGCTCGCGGCCTCCGTTCGACTCAGCAGCGCGTGAGTCGCAGCCCTCTCGACCCTCCTGGCACTCGCTGAAATTACGCTCATGGAGCGTCGCGTGGACCCTGGCGGCATCCCGCGCGTTCAGGCGGGACCGGTCGCAACCCTCCCAACCATTGCTGCAGTTCCAGACGTTGCGCTCGCGCTCTTCCTGCGCGACTTCGCGCGCCTCCGCCGGGGTCAGGCTCGTGTAATCACAGGCCGCGAGCCCGGACTTGCAGTCGGAAACGACGCGCGCCGTTGGGAGGATCCGATCTCGGCGTCCTCGGCGGCCGTGAGGGGCGGACGCCAGGCGGGGCTCGTTGCCGTTCTTGCAGCCCTCGATCTGTCGCTGCCGGTCGGCGGCGACGACCTCACGGGCTTCCGAAGCCGTGAGTCGTGACTCGTCGCAGGAACCGATGCCGTCCCGGCACAGCGACACGTTGCGGTCGTGCTGCGCGAGCGCCAGCGCATTTGCCTCCGGCTCCGTGAGCATGGCGAGATCGCAGGGGCCCGAGTCGTTCCGGCAGTGAGAGAGGTTCTGCGCGCGACCGGCCGCGGCCACTTCTCCCTCCTCGGCGCGCGTCAGGCGCGAGTTGCGGTCACAGGAGGACCAATCCCTTCTTGCAGGCGTGCAGGTTGGCCGCCGGATCCGTCTCGCTCGCGAACAGCGGGGCGGCCTGCCCCGACCAGTCCGATCAACGGCGCCCACAGACACTTCGCCAGAATCGTTCTCACAACCAGACCGCCTCTCGTCCCGCGCGCTCGGGTGACGCGCCACCGCCCTTTCGCAAGCGGTGGCGAGTCCGTACGATGTGAATCCTCAGTACATGCCGCCGCCCTGCATGCCACCTTCCATGTGACTCTCCGCCCTTCGCTGAGGGGATCTCGCTGATGATGGCTTCGGTGGTCAGCAGGAGCGACGCGATGGACGCGGCGTTCTGCAGCGCCGAGCGGACGACCTTGGTCGGGTCGATGACGCCGGCCTCGACCAGGTTCTCGAACTTCTCGGTCAGGGCGTTGAAGCCTTCGTCGGGCTTCAGCTCGCGCACCTTGGCCACCACGACCGCGCCCTCGTGGCCCGCGTTGGCGGCGATCTGCCGGAGCGGCTCTTCGAGGAGCTCGCCGGACGATGGCGACGCCGACGGCCTCGTCACCCGTGGCCTTCAGGGCGTCGAGTACGCTTGGTGCAGCGCAGCAGGAGCGCGACGCCGCCGCCGGGGACGATGCCCTCCTCGACCGCCGCCTTGGTCGCGTGCATGGCGTCCTCGACGCGGCCCTTCTTCTCCTTCATCTCGGTCTCGGTGGCGGCTCCGACCTTGATGATCGCCACGCCGCCGACCAGCTTGGCCAGCGCGCTCCTGCAGCTTCTCGCGGTCGTAGTCGGACGTCGTGTCCTCGACCTGGGTCCGGAGCTGCTTCACCCGGCCCTCGATGTCCTGCTTCTTGCCGGCGCCTTCGACGATCGTGGTGTTGTCCTTGTCGATCGTGATCTTCTTGGCCTTGCCCGAGGTCCGTCGATCTTGAGGTTCTCGAGCTTGATGCCGAGGTCCTCGGTGATGGCCTTGCCGCCGGTCAGGACCGCGATGTCCTCGAGCATGGCCTTGCGGCGGTCGCCGTAGCCCGGCGCCTTGACCGCGGCCACGCTGCAGCGTGCCGCGCAGCTTGTTCACGACCAGGGTCGCCAGCGCGTCGCCCTCCAGGTCTTCGGCGACGATCAGCAGCGGCTGGCCGAGCTTGGCCACCTGCTCGAGCACGGGCAGCAGGTCCTTCATGCTGGAGATCTTCTTCTCGTGGATCAGGACGAGGCGCGTTCTCGAGCACGCACTTCCATCCGCTCGGGATCGGTCACGAAGTAGGGCGAGAGGTAGCCGCGGTCGAACTGCATGCCTTCCACGACCTCGAGCGAGGTCTCCATCGACTTGGCTTCCTCGACGGTGATGACGCCGTCCTTGCCGACCTTCTCCATGGCCTCGGCGATGATGTTGCCGATCGTCCGGTCGTTGTTGGCCGAGATGGTGCCGACCTGGGCGATCATCTTGCCCTTGACCGGCTTGCTGAGCTTCTTGAGCTCCTCGGTCACGGCCGCCACGGCCTTCTCGATGCCCCGCTTCAGCTCCATCGGGTTGGCGCCGGCGGTGACGTTCTTGCTGCCCTCGCGGTAGATGGCCTGGGCGAGGATGGTCGCGGTGGTGGTGCCGTCGCCGGCCACGTCGGAGGTCTTGCTCGCGACCTCCTTCACCATCTGGGCGCCCATGTTCTCGAGCGGCTCCTTGAGGCTCGATCTCCTTCGCCACCGTCACGCCGTCCTTGGTGATGAGCGGGGAGCCGAACTCTTGTCGAGGACGACGTTGCGGCCCTTGGGGCCGAGCGTCACCTTGACCGCGTCGGCCAGGCGGTTGACACCGCGCAGGATCGCCTGACGGGACTCGTCGCCGTACGTGATCTGCTTCGCCATGTGTTGCGGCTTCTCGTCTTTCTCTGAGTAACGACTACGCCAGCACGGCCAGGACTTCGTCCTCGCGGAGGATGAGGACGTCCTCGCCGTCGATCTTGATCTCGCGTGCCGGTGTACTTGCCGAACAGGATCTTGTCGCCGACCTTGACGTCGAGGGCGAGCTTCGTGCCGTTCTCAGGATCTTGCCGTTGCCGACGGCCAGGACCTCGCCCTCCTGGGGCTTCTCCTTGGCCGTGTCGGGGATGATGATGCCGCCCTTGGCCGTCTCCTTCTCCTCGATGCGGCGAACCAGCAGGCGGTCGTGAAGCGGACGTACTTTCATGGCGTTCCTATTCCTTTCGATGGGTCTGGGGCCTCGGCGACAGGACCGGTGCGAGCACCCGGCTCGTGGTCCACGTCGTCGAGGACCTGCCCAAGCGATCAGGCGACCTCTTGACCACGACCGCGACCGAGAGCGTCACGGCCATCAGGCCAGGACCACCCACGCGAGACCCCTGAGGGCGAAGCCTTCAGGCACGAAGATGGCGGTGAACGCCGCGACGCATGCGACCAGCGACACGGCACTCATCCAGTAGTTGGACACGAACGGCTTCATTGGAGGCCCTCCCTCCCGACGAACGGTCCGGCTTTGGTGAAGGAGGCCGCCGGGGCTCAGGAACGACACCTGGTCGGCGGGCTTTGATCAAGCGGGCGGCGTCTGCCCATCGCGCCACGACTGAACGCGGCCAGTCCCGCCACGGTCACCGGCACGACGGTCGCAGCCGGGGCCCCTGGGCGAACAGGAGGCCACCCAGACAGCCGACGTCGCGGACACGAGCGCAGCAATCGTAGCGATCCAGGCGTTTGACATGGGACCAGCCTAGCGCGCGGAAGCGAACCGGTTGAAGACGCCCAGCCCCGCAGAATCCCGATGAGCAGCGCGGCGCCGAGAACGGCAACGACCCACGCACCAACTCGCCGTGCGGCGCGTTCAGGGCATTCGCGACGGCAGTGCCCAGAACGACCCGATGATGCCGACGACGACGTTGGCCAGGATCCCCATCTGTGCATTGGTCTTCATCAGGATGCTCGCCAGCCAACCGACGACACACTCCGATGATGAGAGTCAGAAACAAGCCCATTTCTCCTCCTCGCGCGCCGCCGGGACGGCGCTGCAATCCCGCTCCGGCCGGCGACCACTGGAACGTGAAGCAGCAAGAGCCGAGCCATCGCGCTCCGCTCCTCGCAGGCCTCCTGGCCGCGACCGAGGCACCGAGGTCCCGCCGAGCGCGCCCGCCGAACAGGCGCGCCATCTCGGTTTCTGTAATCCGCTGCGCTGCGAGCGGCAATTGCGGCCGAGCCGACCCCTGGCTCAGCCGGCCGCCGGCTCCCGGCTCGGGTTGGGGCATCAGGCGCCCCTGCTTGGCCCGGTACATCGCCGCGTCCGCGCTCCGCACCAGGGCGCCCGCGGACTCGCCGTCGTCGGGAAGACGCCCATCCCTACGCTCGCGCTGATCACGACCTCGGAGCCCTCGAAGCGGAACGGAGCGCGCAGCGCATCGAGGAACTTTGTGGACGACCAGGCCCGGCCTCGGCGCCCGTCACCTGCGGGAGAAGCACCGCGAACTCGTCTCCGCCGAGGCGAGCGACCGTGTCTTCGCCGCGCACGGCGCCGCGAATCCGCCAGGCCAGCTCGACCAAGCACGCGGTCGCCGGGCCGTGGCCATGGGAGTCGTTGACCGCCTTGAAGCCGTCAGGTCGAGGTAGAGCACCGCCAGCCGGCTCTTCCTGCGAGCGGCGTGCGTCATGGCGAGCTCAGCCGGTCTTCGAAGAGGCGATGATTCGGCAGCCCTGTCAGCTCGTCGTGCAAAGGCAAGTCCGCGGAAGTGCTGCTTCAGCTCCTGCATGGCCGCGAGCTCGGCGCGCAGGCCGTCCCGCTCGCCCAGCGCCTGGCCGAGGCTCCCGAGCAGAGCGCCCGGGCGCCTCCAGCGAGCGACCTCGCCCATCCGTGCCGCCGCCTCGATTGGCCCACCGAAGACGAGGCAGCGAGCAGCGTGTGTGCCACCCCGGAAGGCTCGCGACGCGCATGGCCCTGCTCTTGCTACCGGACGGCGATGGAGGTTCCTATGAACCAACGCACGGAATATTGGACCTGGTTGAGCTGTTTCCTCGTCGGATCGATCGCGGGCGCCGGTGCGGCGCTCCTCCTGGCCCCTGAATCAGGTCCGGGAGACCCGGGGCCGAGTGGGCCGCAAGCTGCGTCGCGCCGCGCGCGCCGCCGGGATCTGAACCATCGAGTGCTGGATCCGGATTCCGCCCTGGCCGGCAACGGCGGGCGCCGGAAAACGCAAGGAAGACGCGCCGCCGTCGCCTTAGGTGGGCCCGCATTCTTCCGGATCCTGTAAACCGCTTGTTTCTCGCGCTCTCAAGCGGCGCCCTGAAGGCACCCTGCATGACGACTGAAGCGCCCGCCATCGGACCGGCTCGATCGCCCGGGCTGGGCCTTCGCCGCGGGCGTCGGAGAGTCCTGCTGGCCGCCGCACTCAAGCTGGCGCTTGACCCCATCGTCGACCGCAGCAGCTTCTTCCTGCTGCTCCTGGGCGCGGTCGTGGGAGCGGCCTGGCTCGGCGGGCGAAGCCCGGTCTCGCCACCACGCTGCTGGGCGCCCTCGCCGGGAGCAGCATCGGGCTGCCCGGCGGCCTGCCGATCCCGCGGGCCGATCCTGTCGACGCGATCAGCCTCGGCCTGTTCCTCGTCAGGGCGGGCTCATCAGCCTGATCGTGAACGGCTGCGCCGGGCGACCGCGCGGCCCACGTCGACCGGCAGACCTCGAGCGCGAGGCCACGACGAGAAGGAGAGACGGTCCCCGTGGGACGCGAACGACGAGCGGAGCCCGCGACCTTCGACCAGTTGGGGCTGACGCCTCTCGGGCCAGCTCGACATGGAGAGGCTGGTCAAGGCCGTGACCGACGCCGGCGTCGCGATCACCGGCGCCGCGTTCGGCGCCTTCCTGTACAGAGACTGGATCCGACGGCGCGACGCACTACGTCTCGGGAGCTCCCCGGAAGCCTTCGTCGACTTTCCCCTGTCTCAGGATGCCGAATGCCTTCGGATCGCCGTTCCGCGGCGTGCCGTCTCTCGAAGCGACGACCTCGCGCGCGGATCCGCGCTATGGCCAGAACCTCGCCGTTCAAGCAGATGCCGTCCGGCCAGTCTGCCCGCACGCAGCTATCTCGCGGCCCCGGTGCGCTCGCGCGCCGGCGAGCTGCTCGGCGGCCTCTTCTTCGGACATCCCGACCCGGGTTCTTCCACGAGCGTGACGAGCGCCTGATCGCCGGCCTCGCGGCCCACGCGGCCATCGCCGTGGACAACGCGCACCTCTACCGTGAGGCGCAGGAGGCGCGCGCGGCGGCCGAGGCGGCGAACGGCCTGAAGGACGAGTTCCTGGCGACCCTGTCCCACGAGCTGCGGACGCCGCTGACCGCGATCGTCGGCTGGGCCGACCTGCTCCAGCGCGGCAAGCTCCCGCCCGACGAGACGACCCGCGCCGTGGACACCATCATCCGCAACGCCACCGCGCAGAACCAGATCATCGACGAGCTGCTCGACGTGTCGCGGATCATCACCGGCAAGCTCCAGCTCGATCTGCGGCCCGTCGACATCGCGACCGTCGTGAAGGCGGCGATCGGCACGGTCACCCCGGCGGCCAGCGCGAAGGGCATCCGGCTCCAGCTGATCCAGAACCCGGCGGGCAGCTACGGTCATGGGCGATCCCGAGCGCCTCCAGCAGGTGTTCTGGAACCTGTTCTCGAACGCCATCAAGTTCACGCCCAAGAACGGCCGGGTTCGGGTGAGCGTCGAGTCCGTCGGCTCGAACGTCGAGGTCGTCGTCGCCGACACCGGCTCGGGCATCGACGCCGAGTTCCTGCCCCGCGTCTTCGACCGGTTCACGCAGAACGACTCCGTCGAGCACGCGGCACGCTCGCGGCCTCGGCCTGGGCCTGTCCATCGCGCGCCAGCTGGTCGAGCTCCACGGCGGCAGCATCCAGGCGCGAGAGCCCGGGCGTCGGCCACGGCTCCACGTTCACGGCGAGGTTCCCGCGTTCCCCGGTCACGGCCAGCGCCGCTCGATCCGCGCGTCTACTCGCAGGCGGACAGAGCCGTCGGACTGGACGAAGGGCCCGACCTCACCGGGATACGGGTGCTGGTCGTGGAGGACGACGACGACGCCCGCGGCCTGGTCGAGAAGGTGCTCGAGACCAGGGCGCCACCGTGAAGACGGTCTCCTCGGCCCGCGAGGCGCTGGACATCCTGGGAAGGAGCGGGTCGACGTGCTGCTGAGCGACATCGAGATGCCGGGCACCGACGGCTACCAGCTGATCAAGGAGCTGCGCCTGCGCCCCGCAGCAGGGCGGGTCCGTTCCCGCGGCGGCGCTCACCGCCTATGCCCGAACCGAGGATCGCCTGCGCGCGCTGCGCGCGGGATTCCAGCTACACTTGGCCAAGCCCGTGCAGCCTTCCGAGCTGGTCACCGTCGTCGCGAGCCTGGCGGCGACGCCGCGAACGGATGACAGAGGCAAGCGCCGACGGTGCGACGCCGCCCGAGAGCGACCAGGAGCTGCGACGAGTTCCTCGATCACGCGACGCGTCGGCTTGCGCTGGGTCGGCCCCGACGGACGCATCCTGTGGGCGAACCGGGCCGAGCTGGACGCTGGTCGGGTACTCCGAGCGCGAGTACGTCGGTCACGCACATCGCCGAGTTCTTCGTCGAGCCGCGAGACCGCCGCCGACATCCTGCGGTCGGCTGCGCCCGCGAGGAGCGCGGTCGACGCGTATCGAGACACGCCTGCGCAGCCAAGGACGGCTCCGTCAAGCAGGTGCTGATCGACGGCAGCGGCCTCTTCCGCGACGGCCGGCTCGTCCACAGCCGCCTGCGTCACTCGCGACATCACCGGCCCTCATGGAGCGGGAGCAGGCCGCGCGGCATCGGGCGGAGGCGACGAGCCATCTGCAAGGACGAGTTCCCTGGCCCTGCTCTCCCACGAGCTGCGCACGCCGCTGGGAGCGATCCTGGTGTGGCTCGGCCTCGCTGCGGCAGGGCGGGTTCGATCCGGCCGAGAGGGAGCGGGCGCTCGAGATCATCGAGCGCAGCGCGCGCTCGCTGGAGCGCATCATCGAAGACCTGCTGCACGCGTCGCGCATCGCCGCGGGCGGGCTCATGCTCCACCCGCAGCTCGTCGACGTCCGCAGCGTGGTCCAGGTCGCCGTCGACGCGGCGCTGCCGGCGACGCGGCGCTCAAGGGCCTGTCGCCTCACCTGGGCGTCCAGCGCGGAGGTCCCGATCTGGGTGAAGGGCGACCCGGGCCGGCTGCAGCAGGCCGTCTCCAACCTGCTGTCGAACGCGCATCAAGTTCACACCGGCCGGAGGCGGCGTCGAGGTCTCCCTCGACAGCGTCGACCAGCAGGCCCGGCTCCGCGTCGCCGACAGCGGCGAGGGGATGAGCCGCGGCGTTCCTGCCGTTCGCCTTCGAGCGGTTCCGGCAGCAGGACAGCACCAGCACCCGCGCCCACCACGGCCTGGGGCTGGGCCTCTACGTGGTGCGCCACGTGATCGGCCACCACGGCGGCTTCGGTGAGCGCCGAGAGCCCGGGCCCGGCCGGCGGCAGCACGTTCACGGTGCTGCTTCCGCTGGCGGCGCGACCAGCGAGACGCGTTCGCGTGGCGCCCGGCGGCCGTCCGGGAGCCGAGCGGCGACCGCCCTCCCGGACGGCCTCACGGTCCTGCTCGTGGACGACGAGAGCGACGCGCGCGAGGCCCTGCGGCTGATCCTCCAGCAGAACGGGATGGTCGTCACGACCGCGGCTTCCGCGCGGGAGGCGTTCGCGTCCGTCGAGCGGCTGCAACCCGACGTCCTGCTGAGCGACATCGCCATGCCCGGAGAGGATGGCCTCTCGCTGATCCGCCGCGTCCGCCTGCTGCCACCGGGCGGCGGCGGTCGCATCCCGGCGGCCGCGCTGTCGGCCTACGCCGGGGCCGCGGACCGACGGAGCGGGCGCTGCTGGCCGGGTTCCAGGACCACGTCGCGCAAGCCGGTCGGATCCGGCCCACCTGCTCGCCGTGATCGCGAGGCTGACCGGGCACGCCGTAGGCGCCGAGCGGTCCTCGGACACGGCCGGCCCTGACTGAACGCGATGGCGCCCCGCAGGCATTGATCGTCGACGACGACCGCGGGTTTCGCCGGAGGGTCTCGCGCGGCTCGTCAAGGCGCGAGGGCTGCGACGTCACCACGGTCTTCGAGCCTGGCGGAGGCGCGCGCGCGGATCCTCCAGAGCCGGCCGGACATCGTGCTGGCCGACCTGCGCCTGCCCGGACGGCAGCGGCGCTCGACCTCCTCGAGAGGCTCGAGGGCGGACTCGATGCCGGAGGTGGTCCTGATCACCGGCTCACGCCAGCGTCGAGACCGCGGTCGACGCGCTCCGCCGCGGCGCGGCGTCGACTACCTGACCGAAGCCCGTCGACTTCGCGCGCGTCAAGATGGCGCCTCGCGGCACCGTGAAGCGCGCGCCTCGAGCTGCAAGCGGCGAGATCGGAGCGCTGCGCGGCGAGCTGCGCAAGCTCGGACGGTTCGGCGCGCTGGTCGGCGCCTCCCCGCCGATGCAGAAGGTCTACGACCTGATCGAGCGCGTCGCCGGCAGCAGTGCGCCAGCATCCTGATCTCGCGGCGAGACCGGCACGCGGCAAGGAAGCTGGTCGCAGAGGCCATCCACGCGATCAGCCGGCGCCGCAGCAAGCCGTTCCTGGCCGGTGAACTGCGGAGCCATCTCCGCCAACCTCATCGAGAGCGAGCTGTTCGGCCACGAGCGCGGCAGCTTCACCGGGCGCCGACCGGCAGCACAAGGGGCACTTCGAGCGAGCCCACGAGGGCACCCTGTTCCTCGACGAGAGTCACCGAGATGCCGATCGAACTCCAGGTCCGGCTGCTGCGGGTGCTGGAAGGCCCGGCGGTCACGCGCGTGGGCGGGACCACGGCGGTCCCGGTCGACGTGCGGGTCGATCGCCGCCACCAACCACCGCGTCGAGCTGGCCGTCTCGGCGGGCAAGCTGCGCGAGGACCTGTTCTACCGCCTGAACGTGGTCAGCATCCCGGTGCCTCCGCTGCGCGACCGCGGCGAGGACGTGGTCCTGCTGGCCGCCCACTTCCTGGACGAGCTGAACGCGGCCGCGGGGCTGCGACGCCGCCTCACCGAGAGCAGCCTGGCCCGCCTCCGGGAGCATCGCTGGCCGGGCAACGTGCGCGAGCTGAAGAACGTCCTGGAGCGCGCGTACATCCTCACCGACGGCGATCTGGACGTGGGCCTGCTGGCGGCCGCCGACCCGAGCCGGCGTCGTCAGGGGAGCCGAGCGTCGGGAGCCTCGCTCAGCGACTCGGAACGCCGCTTGATCCTGGCGACCCTCGATCACTTCGAGGGCGACAAGCGGAGGGCGGCGGCCATGCTCAAGATCAGCCTCAACACGCTCTACAGTCGCCTGCGAGAGTACAAGCTGGACTGACGCGGGGGCGCCACCGACCGCCCCTTCTCTTGCGTTTTCCGCAATCTGCGAGGAGCTCCTGGCGGCGGACCCTCTCGTGCGAGCGCGCCGCGGGCGCCTGCGCGCGCTGCCGCCCTCCACTGGCCCTGGTCTTGCATCGTGCGCGTCGGTCGTTCGTCTAGGGGGCAGGCCTCGCCACGGGTGCGGTCGTACTGGCCCTCGAGCTTCGCACGCAACCGAAGCGGAAGTGGGCCCCGGAATGCGGAGTCTCCGAGTCAGCGTCCTCGACCTCATGACCAAGGGCCCCAACCGGGCGTTCTCTGGGGCCGGCTCATGCAGCCGAACCTCGCGAGCGTCATGCCGCAGGTGATCGGCGTCTGGTGCGAGGAGGCGGGCCACGATGTGCGCTTCCTCTGCTACACGGGCGGCGAGGATCTCACGCGCGAGCTTCCCCGTGATGCCGACGTCCTGTTCATAGCGGCTCACACGCAGTCGGCGCAGCTCGCGTACTCGCTGAGCAACCTGTACCGCCGGCAGGGCGTCGTCACGGTCCTCGGCGGCCCGCATGCCCGCTGCTACCCGCAGCGACGCGGCGCGCTACTTCGACTACGTGCTCGGCTTCACCGACAAGGCGCTGGTCACGGAGGTCCTGCGGGACTGCGCGCCCGCACGATCCCGGGCTGCAGCCTCACCGCGAAACGACAGCCCACGCACCTGCCTGGGATCGCGGCAGCGCTGGAAGTTCATCGCGCCCACGATCGCCAAGGACGCCCATCCTGAAGATCGTGCCGACCCTGGGGAGCCTGGGCTGCCCCTACACGTGCCCGTTCTGCATCGACGCCGCCGTCGACTACCAGCCGCTCGACACCCACCAGATCAAGGAGGACCTGCGGTTCGTGCTGACGCGGCTGAAGCGTCCGTGCGTGGGCTGGCACGATCCCAACTTCGGCGTGCGCTTCGAGGAGATCATGTACGGCCATCGAGGAAGCCGTGCCGCAGCGATCGCATCGACTTCGCGGCCGAGAGCAGCCTGTCGCTGCTCTCCGAGACGCGCAGCTGGGCCGGCTCCGTGCGAACGGCTTCAAGGCGATGCTGCCCGGCGTCGAGTCCTGGTACTCGCTGGGCGCCAAGTCGAGCACGGGGCGAGCTCGCGGGCGTGGACAAGGTCCGCAAGGTCGCCGACCACCTGAACACCGTCCTGCGCTACGTTCCCTACGTGCAGGCCAACTTCGTGCTGGGGCTCGACGACGACGACGGGGACGGAGCCCTTCGAGCTGACCAAGCGCTTCCTGACCTGGCGCCGGGCGTCTTTCCCGCGTATTCGCTGCTCTCGGCGTTCGGCCAGGCGGCCGAGCTCAACCTGGACCTGCAGCGTGCGGGACGGGTGCTGCCCACTCCCTTCCACTTCCTCGACAACAACCGCGCGACCAACGTCCGTCCGAAGAACTACACGTGGACCGCCCTCTACGACCACGTGATCGGCCTCCGGAAGCACTCGTTCTCCTGGCGGGCGGTCGCGCGCCGGTTCCAGGCGAACCGGGGCACGATCCCGCGCTGGCTGAACGCGGCGCGCGCGCGTTCCTCGGAGGGCAGGGGCCGCATCCGGTACGACACCACCATCAGGCGCCTGCTCGACACCGACCAGGGGCTGCGCCGATTCTTCGAGGGCGAGACCGCGGTCGTCCCGCGCTTCTACATGGACCAGATGCGGAGCGACCTGGGTGCGTTCTGGGGCGCGCTCCCCCAGGGCGCCCTCTCACACGACCCGAACGCGTACCTCCGGGCGTCGGCGCACCCTTCGCCGAGGGTGAGCGCATCCGACTCGCCGCCCGCCGCAGGATGGTGACGATCCGGCCCGGTCGTCCCCGAACCGCGGGCCGGAGCGCCACGACGGGCCGGCCGATCAGAATGTCGCGAACTGACGCTCTACGGCCTTGTGGTCCGCCGTCCAAGCGGCGTAGAGCTCCTGCGACATCGCGTCAGGGAAGATGTCCTCCCTCCCGGCCTCCACCCCATCGAGCAGGGCGTCCGCCACCTCGCCCGGCGACGCCTTCGCCATGTCGAAGCCTCGAGCCATGTCCGTGTCCACCGGACCGGGGAACATCCGCATGGACCTGATCTTCCGGCTGGCCAGGTCCGCGCGCAGAGACTGGGTCATCGACCAGGCCGCCGCCTTCGACGCGTTGTACGGCGCGAGCCCGGCATGCTCGCCGAGCGCGACGACGGTCAACACGTTGACCACCGCTCCCCCGCCGTTGCCCTCGATCACGGGGCGAAGGCGCGCGTCACGTGCAGGCGTTCCGTAGTAGTTCGTGTCCATGCTGCGCCGCACGGCCTCTCCCGGCGCGTCCAGCAGGCTGCCGGTGTCCAGTACGCCCGCGTTGTTGATCAGCAGGCTGACGTCCCTGGCCTGCGACGCCGCGGCCGCGATCTCCGCGGTCTTGGTGACGTCGAGCTGCAACGGCCGTACGCGCGCCGGGTCGAGGGCGACCAGGGTCTTCAGGTCCGCCAGGTTGCGCGCGGTGGCGTAGATCCGCGCCGCACCGCGCTCGAGCAGCGACTCCACCAGGGCGCGGCCGATTCCGCGGTTCGCGCCCGTGACCAGGGCAACGGCATTCTTGGCTTCCATGCGACGACTCTTCTCCGGCCTCGAGAGACCGCAACACTGTGTGATAGTTACATACTTACTTATGAACGCGCGACGGACGTCTCACTTTGCGATCGGCTCCTCAGGAGGCCTGGATCTCGCTGACGAGGTCGGCCACGCTCACGCGGCGCAGGTCCTTCAGCAACGCGCCCTCGGCGCGCTCGAGCACCCTCGTGAGCAGCGGCTGGATGTTGCGGCCGACGGGACAGTTCTGGTTGGGCTTCGTGCGATGGAGAGCCACGGTCGGGGCCGATGCCGTGGCCTGCAGACCTCGTCGAGGCGGATGCTGCCGGCCGCGCGTGCGAGCACGGCGCCGCCGCCCTTCCCAGCCGCGAGTCCACGAAGCCGGCCCGCCGAAGCTGCATGAGCACCTGGCGGATGAACGCCGGGTTGGTCTCACGCGTTGTCGGCCAGGACCTCCGAGGGAACGGGCTCCCCCTTGCGGAGCGCGAGCGCGGTCAGGATGTGGACGCCGATCGCGAAGCGCGTGTTCCGCACAGACTGTAAGCTACATACTTACAGAGCGCCTGTCAAGGACGGACTCCGTTTCGATAGCGGTGACCGACGTCACACGGCCGCAGCTGGCGGAGGGACAGACTCTTCCCCTGGCGCCCACTCGGGCCAAGTCACAGGAAACGCACAATGGGTCATCCTCCAACCCGGAACCATCGGACTGCTTTTCCTGCTTGCCCCCGCCGTGGCGTTCGGCCAGTTCACGAAGGTCACGGGCCCCTGGGCCTGGAGGCGATCGTGACGGCCCAGTACCAGCTCGAGCCCGACTGGTGGCTGAGCGGCCTGCACTTCGTGGACCTGACGGCGACGGGGACCTGGACCTCTTCCTGAGCCAGCACGGCGATGGCACCGCCCGTCGCCACGATCAACGACGGCGCCGGCCACTTCACGCGCGCCGTCGGCAGCTACTCCGCAGAGCGAGATCCACCTCCACTACGACGGCGACGAGGACGGGAAGGTCGATCTCTCCATGACGCACGAGGACGGCGGCGGGCGATGGTGGCGGAACGTCCTCGACCCCTGGCGCCCTCAACTTCTCGGCGACCAGCGTCATCCGCGGTGGCAACACCGCGCGCTCCCACTGGCGCTGGTGGACCTGAACCGCGACGGCAAGGTGGACTGGCTGCGTGGCGCGCGCGGGGCTGCAGATCGACTTCGGCAACGGCGCGTTCGGCTTCGCCGAGGACAGCCTGAGCATCGCGATCCCGGGGACGAGCTCCAACGAGAACGCGAACTTCATCCCGGCCGACCTCGACGGTGACGGCGACATCGACCGCTGGCGCTGGTGGGCGGAGGCTACGACGACACGCCGGGGCGGACCATCGTCTTCCGCAACCAGGGCTTTCCCAGCTTCAGTGGACGCGACCGCGGCGTCGGGCCTGCCCGTGAACGGGACGCTGGTGAAGGGGATCGGCGACTTCGACCAGGATGGCGACGTCGACCTGATCGCGGTCACCAACAAGTCCTTGCCCCCGGTTGTGTACCCTCAACAACGGCGCGGGCGTCTTCACGCTGAAGCCGAACGCCATCTCCGGAATCGCGGCGCAGGGCCTCACCTACTCGGCCTGGGGCACGGCGGTCACGACCGACTTCGACAACGACGGCGTGGTCGACATCCTCATGAACGGCAGTACTACCTGAAGCTCCTGCGCGGGACCGGCGGCGGAGCTTCCACGTATGCAGTGGACACGGCCTGGGGCATCCTGGACACCTGCGCCTGCTCCGTCGACGACGGCCTCGCCTTCGCCGACGTCGACGGCGACGGCGACCTGGACATCGTCGGCTACCGTGACACGTTCCCACACGCACCATCGACCTCTATCGCAACGACCTGCCGCCACAGGGCTGGGTTCGCGTGCGCCCGGTCGGCCTGGCGGGCAACCGGGGGCGGCGGGCGCCAAGATCCGGGTCTTGGCGCCGGGCACGAACACGCTCCTCTGGTACGAGCAGGTCGCGATCTACTGCTTCCAGGCGGCGAACAGCTACTACGGGCACGCGGTCAGCGAGCGACACTTCGGGGCTGGGCTCGCGGCCGACCGTGGACGTGGAAGTGGAGTTCTATCCGTCCGGTACGCGCATCCGGCGCAACGGCGTCGCCGCCGACACGACGGTGACCATCAAGGAAGGCGGCGTGACCACGCCGGGCGACCTCTCGGTGACCGGCCGACCAGCCGACCCCGTCAGCGTGGACGGCGCCTCACCTACACGGTGGTGGCGAGGAACGCCGACCTTCCGCCGCGACGTCCGTGCGGGTCACGCAGGTGCCGGATCCGCGCGTGACGCTCAAGCACGCAGCCGGCCTGCTCCGGCACGACCACGCTGCTGTGTCCGCTGCCGGACCTCGCCGCCGGCGCCGGCGCGACCCTCTCGGTCGTGGTGGACGTCCCGCCCGGCCTGGCCGTGCCGGCGACGCTCACGCACTCGGTCTCGATCGACGGGCTCGGAGCCCGATCCTGTCGCCGTCAACGACGCCGCGACCGAGACCACCAGCGTGATCAGAGCCCGCGCTCGTCGGAGCTGTCCCACGGCACGGCGTCGTGGCAGGACCTGGCGGCGGCGCCCGGGCCCACGGCCACGCACGACCTCTTCCGCCTGCGGCAGCAGCCGAGGTCCTCGTACGAGGTCCTGGTGGATGGCGCGTCGGGCGATCTCGGCATCGCCGGGCCTCGCCTCGAGCGGGTGGCGGGCCGCCGGCGCCGTGCTGCAGACGTCGCAGCCGATCGGCACCGGCTTCGTGCGCAGCCTGAGGTTCCGGAACGACACCGCGCTGCCGGTCGACGACCCAGCTCGTGCGGGTGAGCAGCAACGGCTGCACGACCGGACTGCGACGCGGCCGACTGCCTACCGCATTCGCGTCTACGACACGACGCTGGCCGCGCCGCGCTTCAGCAACTCGAACGGGCAGGTCACCTTCCTCATCGTGCAGAACCGGGGCGCTTCGAGCGTCTCGGCGACGGCCTGGTACTGGTAGTCGCCCTCCGGATCGCTCCTCGCGCAGCAGGCGCTTCACGCTCCCGCCGCGAGGCAGCGTCTCGCTGAACACCGCGTCGACCGCGCCCGGTGCGTCGGGCTCGATCACGATCACGCACGATGCGGCGCACGGCGCCGTGGCGGGGCAAGGCGGTCTCCATGGACCCGGCCCTCGGCCAGGCCTTCGACACTCCTGGTCCCGCGCGCCCACTGAGGGGGCGCGCCTCCCGCGCGAGCCCACGCGCTGGCTTAGACGAACGTGACCTCGCGGGCCGCCGCGGCGCACCACGAAGCACCGTTCGTTGTTCGACCCGGGGTCCGCCGGCACCACGAAGAAGCCGGGCCGCGAACGATCGTAGCCCTGGGTCGAGCCCACGAGGGTCTCCCCGTCGTTGAACACCACGCGGATGCGGCGGCCCTGTCCGGCCTTGGCCGCTCCCGAGTCCGCCACGTCCTGATGGCCGGGATCGCCTTCGAACGTCTTGACGAAGAAGAGCGCCTTCAGCTCGGCCACATGGATCTCGACCGGCTTGGTCCCGGCGGGTTGCCCTTCGCCGACGAGATGGAAGTGATCCTTGGCCGGCGGGAAATCGTTCGCGAAGCCCTTGAGCAGCCGGCCGTCCGCGAAGTGAGCCACGATGCGGTTCATGTCCACACCTCCAGCCCCGCGCATCGGGTGGTCGCGCAGGGCTGAAGTGTAAGCCCGGCCAGGGGCTCCTACCCGACCCGCAAGCCGAGTGCGTCCGCGTAGCGCCGAAGCGCGATCCGCGTGGCCTCGCGGGTCCCGCCGGGCGGTCGCCCGGTCCGTCTTCTCGTAGTGGGCCGACACCACGCGCAGCCGCCCGTTCTTCCGGTCGGCCTTGAGATCCACGCGTGCGACGAGCGTCTCGCCCGCCAGCACCGGCAGGCAGTAGTAGCCGTACACACGCTGGGGCGCGGGCTTGAAGATCTCGAGCAGCGCATCGAAGCCGAAGAGGCGGGCCACCCGCGCCCGGTCCCAGAGCACCGGATCGAAGGGCGAGAGCAGCACGCCCGTGTCCGCGCGCGGCCGCGCGCGCGCTCCAGCCGCGCCGCCAGCTCCTGGTCCGGCGGGACGGATCCAGCCCATCGCGGGCGACCATCGCGGCCTCTCCAGGGCGCAGGCGACGACCAGTCCCTTCTCCTGCAGCCGCCGCAGCGTCGCCACCAGCTCCGCCTTGCGGTTCTTGAGGCCGCCAGGTCGCAGCCAGCGTGCCCGTGGTCGCCCACCCATGACCGTCGAGCGCGCGCCAGCAGGAGCGCCTCCAATCCCTCCGCGGTCGGGCAGGGGACGCCGGCGCAGCGTCTTCCGGGATCACCCGCTCGGCGAGATCGTAGGTCCGCTGGAAGTTGCGGCGCTCGCGGATGGCCAGCTCGCCGCTCGACCACAATGACGAGGCGACCCGCTTCATCACGCCGAGGTCCCACCATCCCTTGCCGGTGCGTCCCTCCCTCCATGTCCGACGGAGCGGAGCGGTCCTTCGTCGCGAATGCGGCGGCGGAGGTCGCGCGCGACCTTGCGGGTGCTCGCGGACGAGGTCGCCCCACCACGGGTGGCTTCGGAACTCGCGGCGGCGGAACTCGAACGCGGGATACAGCGACAGCGGGATCCAGCTCGCCTCGTGGCCCCAGTATTCGAAGATCGGCGCTCCCGGCCGCAGCAGCTCCTCCCCCACCGTCGCGTCCAGCCCCTCGAGACGGGAGAGCAGCACGATCGTGTGGCTGCGCGCGCCGGCGACGGAGACGGTGTCGAGCTGGAGGTAGCCGAAGCGCCGGATGACCGCCTGCGCGGCGGCGAAGCGCCGACGGGACCGCGGCCCCGAGCGCCCGGGGCAAGCCCGGTGGGCTCGGGGATCGAGGAGGCCGGCGCGGGCCAGGGCCAGGCGGCGCGCCGCACGGATGCTCAGCGTTTCCATGGGTCCCGAGAGTTTCTCCGAACGACCGCCCCGCCGGGCCCGCCCCGCGCGCATCGCGAATCTTGGCTACTACGAACGATAGTAAAGTGCTACGATCCGCCTACCTAGCTGATCACATCTCCCCTCCGCGGACCGATCGTCGGATCGGGAGGGACCGCTTCGGGTGCCCTCCCAAGAGAGGAAGGACCATGAGGCTCCATGGTGCCGTCCGCATAGCCGCACGGCTCGTCCTGGCCACGCCCTCCCGCTGGCCGCCTGGCCCTCGAACGCGAGAGCGGTATCGATCTTCTCGCACTGGGAGATCGCCGAGTTCCAGCCCAACGTCCCCAACGGCGGCCGGCCGACACGTTCGCCGTCGACCCGGCCGACGTCAACAAGATCTACGTGGCGTCGGAGACGGGAGGCCTGTTCCGAGCACGATCGCGAGCGCCTCGTGGAAGCACGTGGACGCGCTCCCTGTTACAGCACCATGAGCGTCAGCAATACGTAACCGAACGAAGCATAC
>ERZ1370068.1189-contig-11085_pt1 | contig 26386 bp, 37 predicted proteins | sample MGYA00561227_ERZ1370068 | MGnify/ENA primary metagenome ERZ1370068 (study PRJEB38410, sample SAMEA6850437) | metagenome | study: Metagenomic assessment of the ecological functions of the soil: analysis of the soil microbiota associated with the...
GCGTACTTCGTTCAGTTACGTATTGCTCAGCCCGGCCAGGCGCAGCGCCTCTTTATTGATGGGCGCCGTCGCGATCGCGTCGACCCTTCGCGCCGTCGCGTCGCCGACCGCGCGCACGATCGCGTCGTGCGCCGCGCGCCCCGCCGCGGCGCTCAACTGCCCGGGCGCGTACGTTGTCCGTTCGCGGGTCCGTAGATCAGTGGTTCGCAGACGTCGAGGACCGAGGGATCAGCCGCCGCGCGCAGCGGCGATTTCAGGTCCGATCCCGGCGGGATCGCCTGCGGTGATCGCGACGCGGGGTTTCATGAAGTCTGAAATGCGAAGTCTGAAGTCCGAGCGTACGACGTTACGTCTTGTGCGAGCACGAACCACAGCCGCCGCTGCCGCAGCTGCCCGCAGCCGCCCGAGCCGCAGCCTGATGGGATTGTCGCAGCCGCCTTCGTCGCCGCAGCCGCCGTGCACCACGCCCTTCGCGTTCGGCAGCTCGTAGCGCAGGCAGCACTTCAGCCGGCCGCACAGCCCGGACAGCTTGGACGGGTTGAGGCTGAGATCCTGCTGCTTCGCCATCTTGATCGAGACCGGCTCGAAGCGTCTGCAGGAACGTCGTGCAGCAGAGCGGCCGGCCGCACGTGCCGTAGCCGCCGAGCATCTTCGCTTCGTCGCGCACGCCGATCTGGCGCATCTCGATCCGCGTGTGGAATTCGCCCGGCCAGCTCGCGCACGAGCTCGCGGAAATCGACGCGCGCCGTCGGCGGTGAAGTAGAAGACGAGCGCGCGAGCCGTCGAACGCCTGCTCGACGCGCGCGTCAGCTTCATCCCAAGGCCGCGCTCGCGCACTCTTCAGCGTGGCGATGCGGAACGCTTCCGACTCCCGATGCTGATGCTTGAGCGCGCGCGACGATGTCGTCGCGGGTGGCGAGGCGGACGACCCGCGGCGGCACATCACCGACGGGCCGCCGCTTCTCGTCCAGCTGCGGAATCGATCGCACGACGGTGCCCACGGCCGGGCCGGCGTCGGTCTGCACGACCACGCGATCGCCGGGCATCGGACGCGCCTGATCGCCGAGCAGAAACGATTGCGCGCGGCCGACCGGCGTCAGCTTGACGGCGACGAGCGGCGCGCGAGGAAGGTCGCTCACGGGTCCCACCTCTATCTATAAGCGATCGCTCTGCGGCGGTGTGGAATCGGGTAATTGGATAATCGGGTAATCGAGTAATTGATTGAAGATTGCCAATTCGACAATCAATCGCCGATTACGCGATTACTCGATTACCCAATTTACAGCTGCAGCACCACCCAGTCCGCCACCACCTTGACGCCGACGTTCCGGTCCAGCGCCATCAACGCGCTCGTCGATCGCCGTAAACGCGCGCACGCCACGCTCGCCCGCATACGCCGGCGCGAGCCGCGCTCGAGCGCGGGCCGCACCTCCGTGTTCGCAAGCACGCGCTCGTCCGCGCGGGTTGCCAGGACTTCCACGTCTCGCAAGAGCGAGCTCATCGCCCGCAGCCGCGAGGCCAGATACTCACGCTGCTCGGCAGGGATCATATTGACCGACGGCTGCAGCTCCTTCGCCGTCTCGAGCCGCCGGCCCGCATCACCGCTGCGCGCCGTCGCCGACAGGACGCGCTCGGCATCGTCGCGCGCCTCCTGATCGATCGTCTCGGCTCGCTCCGCGCCGCGAAGCGCAAGCGAATGCATCGCGATCGCACCGTCGGCAGCAGCAGCATCGGGACGCGAGGTCACCAGGATGAAGACCGACGTCGATGGCGGCTCCTCGAGCGTCTTCAGCAGCGCGTTCTGCGCCGCCGCCACCAGCGCATCGGCGTCATCGATGATGATGACGCGGCGCCGCCCTCGAACGGCCGGTAGTTCGGCTCGATCGACGATGTCGCGGACCTGGTCGATCTTGATCGAGCCGGAGTCGCCGGGCTCGACGATCAGCACGTCCGGATGCACGCCTCGCACGATCTTCCGGCAGGCGGCGCATTCGCCGCACGCGTCGGGACCGCCCTGCGTGCAGTTCAACGCCTGCGCGACCGCGACGGCAGTCGCGCGCTTGCCCGCGCCGGCGGGGCCCTCGAAAATCAGGCTCGGCGGCAGCGTGCGACGCTCGATCGATCGCGCGAGCAGATCGAGGCAGACGGCGATGGCCAGGTGATGTCGCGGAACGGCATCAGAACTCGGCTCTGACTCTATCCCGAACCGCGTCCGCCAGCGCAGCCTTTCGGACTGTCTTCCCGGCGCGTGATGCAGGCCTGAGGCCTGCGCTACGCGAGGCCGCGTGCCGCGAACCGCACCGGTAGCGCAGCCGCTTCAGGGCTGCAATCGGATTACTGAGGTTGGGGCTTCTTCGGCCCGCTCTCGTCGTCGGGCTTTTTGGGGTCGCGCGACTTCTGATCGCCGCCGCGCCTGAACAGCCGGCCCCAGAATCCCGCGCTTGGTCTGACCGGGCGCCTCGGCAGGGGCGACGGTCTGCGCCGGACTGCCGGCGACGCCGTCGTCGCCGTTGGCGCCCCCGGCGTGCCGAGAGGAGCGCACTGGCTGTCCGGCACGGCGTGAGCGGGCGCAATCGGCATCTCGCCGTTCGCGACCAGGCCGACGGCGCCCGCGGTGAGACAACGCAACCCGGGGGTGCACCTCACCGCAAGCGACCGACGGCACCTCGAGTGCGCAGGCGTGCTCGGTGTAGACCATCGATCGCCGCTCGATCGTACACGCCCGGTCGTTCACGGACGTCGACGCTGCTGGCAGCCTGTCGGCGGCGAGCTGGCCCGAGATGCCGGCAGACCTTGGCATCGACCACGCCGGTCGGCGGCAGTGAACCACTCGGGCTCGCGCGTTCGCGGTCGCGGCTTTCATGAACTGACGCCCATAAGCGGCACCGCGATGTCGGCGGCGAAGCCGCGCGGCAGGATCGTGCGCGGCTGATCGAAGCCGACCCACACGCCGGCGACGAGCTTCGGCGTGATAGCCGACGAACCAGGCGTCGTTGAAATCGTTGGTCGTGCCGGTCTTGCCCGCCGCCGGCAGCTTGAAGCCCGATCGCCCGCGCCTTCGTCGCGGTTCCCGCGTTGATGACGTCGGCGAGCATCGTCGACATCAGGAACGCGGTCGTGTCGCTGATCGCGCGCGTTGAGCGATTCGATGCGACTGATACAGCAGCACGCCGTCCTGATCCTCGACGCGGCGGATCAGCACCGGCTTGGGCACGACGCCATGATTCGCGAACGCGCCGTACGCCGCGGTGATCGACTGCGAGCGTCACTTCGCCGGATCCGAGCGCCAGCGACGGCACGCTCGGCAGATCGCCGACGCCCATGTCGCGCGCTTCCTGCACGCGCGCGGCCGATGCCGACTTGCTGGAGCATGCGGACCGCGGCGCGATTGCTCGACGTGCTGCAGCGCCGTCCGCATCGTCATCGACGTCGCCGGTCGAGTGATCGTCTCGGGCGTCCACGACGCTGCGCCGACGTCGATCGGATCGTTCAGATGATCGATGATGCGTCGCCGGCGTGAAGCCGGCTTCGAGCGCGGCCGCGTAGACGAACGGCTTGAACGCGGAGCCGGGCTGGCGCTTCGCCTGCACGGCGCGATTGAAATGTGCTGACGCCGAAGTCGCGGCCGCCGACCATCGCGCGCACCTGCGCCGGTGCGCGGGTCCATCGCGACGAGCGCAGCCTGCAGCGGGTCGGGATCCGACGTCGGTTCGGGACGGCAGCCGGCGTCGGTCGCGGCGTCTTCGCGCCGCAGCCTTCGCACGGCGGACGGCCACCGCCTGCCGCTGGCTGTCGAGCGACTTCAGATGCTCGGCGACCGCCGCTTCGGCCGCGATCTGCATCGGCATGTCGAGCGTCGTGTAGACGCGCAGCCCGCCCTGATAGACGAGTCTGCCAGCCAAAGCGGTCGACCAACTCGCGGCGCACCTGCTCCTTGAAGTGCTGGCCGTGCGACTTCCGGCTCGTCGAGCGTGTCGTTGCAGCGTCGACGCGCGGACTTGCGCGCGCCATCTGCACGTCGGCGCGATCGATGTGCCCGGCCTCGAGCATCGTCTGCAGCACGACGATTCCGGCGCGACGTCGCGCGGTCCATGTTGACCGTCGGCGCATAGCTCGACGGCGATTTCACGAGCCCGCGAGCAGCGCCGCTTCGGCGACGACTCAGCTCCGACGCGTGCTTGCCGAAATAACCGCGCGACGCGGCTTCCACGCCGTAGCACGCCGTCGCCGAAATACACCTTGTTCAGGTACAGCTTCGAGGATTTCGATCCTTCGAGTACAGGTGCTCGATCCGCGCCGGCCAGGATCAGCTCCTGAAGCTTGCGGCGCAGCGTCTTGTCCGGACGGAGAAAGCTCTGTCGCGCCAGCTGCTGCGTGATCGTGCTGCCGCCCTGCGCCGCGCGCCCGCGGCGGACGTTCGGCGAGCGCCGCCGATCCGATGCGGACCAGGTCGAAGCCGCGATGCTGGTAGAAGCGCTGATCTTCGATGTCGAGCATCGCGTGCGATCAGGTTCGGCGAGATCTCGGAGAGCGGCACGTCGATGCGCTGCTCCTTGAAGATGGTGAAGGCCATGCGATTCGACGCGTCGAAAACGGTCGTCGCCTGGTCCATCGTCGCCGATCTTGCGGATCGCGCGTCCTCGTCCGGGAGGCCGCGGCGCAGGTTGTTCAGGAACCAGCGCGCCGCCGCCCATCGTGACGAGCGCGAAGAGTGCGAACGCGATGACCAGCGCGGGGACCATGCGTGGATGCCGCTGGCGCGCGTGCGCCAGTCGTCGCCGGAGGTGACCCATGCGTTCCCGGACCCGGAGTTCCATGCCGTGACATGGGGTGCAACAGGTAGGCCACGGTTCAGCGGATCCCGCAATCGCCGGTTTTCATGGCATTTCGGTTGCAACCGGACCACCGCGGAGGTTTTCGTGGGGACCCTGTGTCACGCATCGGGTTGGCCGTCGTCATACCACTTCTCATGGTGGGTGCACTGCTTACGCCACGAGGCTCGCCCGCGGATCGCGCGTCGAGATTCCGACTCCGATCCCACTGCAAGCGAACGTCACGGTGCCGAACAACGACGTGACCAACGAGGTGAGCGCGCAGGAAACCCCAGACGCCGAAGGTCCGGTGGATCTCAATGGCAACGAAGTGACCGAGGCTGTCGCGAAGTGCAAGTTCGACGCGACCGGCAGTTTGTACGAAAACGCATTCCCCTCAGACCGAACTCCCACGGCTCCGGCTCGCCCAAAAGCTAGGTTCGACACCCTCAGCCCTTTCGCATATCATTCCGCCGTAGCTCGCCAGAATATCGATGCGAGCGAAGGCGGAGGACCGCGCATTTGACAGCCATCGAAAGAAGAGTGACCGTGCGAAACGCGTTCGCGGCGGTGCTCGTCATCGCAGCGGTCGCATCACCGCAGGGACAATCGGGTAGAAATTTCAAGGCAAGGCTGTCACCGGTGCCGGTCGACATCGCGATGATGGCGAACATCTCGGGATCGGGCACGGCGACTGCTGTGCTCGCCGGCGACACGCTCACCGTGAGGCGGCACATTCGACAGGTTGAAATCGCCGGCGACGATCGCGCAACTGCACAGAGTCCGGTCGCGGGCGTGCGCGGCCCGGTCGTGTTCGATCTCGAAGTCTCGAAGGCGCCGGAGCTGGCACGATCAAGGGCACGCTCACGCGCTGACGCCCGTGCAGATTGCCGATCTCGAGAAGCACCGGCTGTAGCATCAGATCCACAGCGAAAAAGCTCCGGAGGGAATCTATGGGGCTGGTTGTTCCGAGGCGAGAAGTAGCCAGTGCAAAAAAGTTGGCCACGCTCTCTGCAGCAATCGGACTAGCCTGGGCGTGGCAGAAGTCTCGATCACAAGCCAGCCGCAGCCGGCCGCGGTCTACACCGCCGCGCAAGCAGCAGCCGGCCGGACCGCATATCAGGCGAGCTGTGCGAGCTGCCACGTCGCCGATCTCGGCGGCCGCAACGAAGCGCCGCCGCTCGCCGGCGGCGCAGCTTCATGAACACCTGGCGCACGCGGACGACGCGCGATCTGTTCGACTACATGCAGGCGACGATGCCGCCGAACGCGCCGAGCCTGAGTCCGGAACAATGCCTCGCGATCACGAGCTTCATTCTGCAGTCCAACGGGATGCCGGCTGGTTCGCAGCCGTTGACGCCGACGACCGCGGCGCCGATCACGTCGGGCGTCGCTGGCAGGGGTCGCCGGAGTCGTCGGCGCGCCACGCCGGTGTCAATGCCGCCGCAGCGGGTACAGCGAGGAGCAGCCTGGCGGCGGCGACGCGCCGCCGGGCAGCGTCACGCGTCCAGACGCTCGGTCCCTCGGGACAGACGGTGTTCGGCGAGGTGAAGAACTACGTGCCGATCACCGACGAGATGCTCCGCAATCCAGGATCCGGCCGACTGGCTGATGGCGCGCCGCAACTATCAGGGCTGGAGCTACAGTCCGCTCACGCAGGTGACGCGCGACAACGTCAAGGACCTGCAAGCTGGCGTGGGTGTGGTCGATGCAGCGACGGCGGCGCGAACGAGCCGACGCCGCTCGTCCACAACGGGATCGATGTATCCTGACCAACACCGCGAACGTGATCCAGGCGCTCGACGCGAAGACCGGTGAGTTGATCTGGGAGCACCGCGTGCCGGCCGATCACGCACATCGGCTGCGGCGACGATGCGCAACATCGCGCTCTATCAGGACAAGGTGTTCGTCGCCACGACCGACGCGCATCTGGTCGCGCTCGACGCGCGGACCGGCAAGCAGGTGTGGTCGACGGCGATCGCCGACAGCGCGAAGGGCTACGCGTCATACGCCGGACCGATCGTGATCAAAGGCAAGGTCGTGCAGGGCCTACCTCGCTGCGACCGCTTCGGCAACGACGGCTGCTGGATCAGCGCCTTCGACGCCGACACCGGCAAGCTGGCGTGGAAGTTCAACACCATCGCGCGCATCGGGACAGCGCGGCGGCGACGACGTGGGGCAAGCTGCGCCGATCAGCTTCCGCGTCGGCGGCGAGACATGGATCGCCGGCAGCCTACGACCCGGATCTCGACCTCACCTACTGGGGCATCGCGCAGGCCGAAGCCGTGGATGCGCGCCAGCCGCGACGACGACCGCGTTCGACAACGCGCTCTACACACGCGTCGACCGTCGCGCTGCGAGCCAACGACGGCACGCTCGCGTGGCACTACCAGCACGCGCCGGGCGAGTCGCTGGACCTCGACGAAGTGTTCGAGAAGGTGCTGGTCGACGTCGGCGATCAGAAGCTGCTCTTCACGATCGGCAAGCCGGGCATCCTGTGGAAGCTCGATCGCCGGAACGGCCAGTTCATCGATCACAAGGAAACGGTGTTTCAGAACGTCTTCGAGTCGGATCGATCAAGAAGACCGGCACGCCGACCTATCGCGCCGACATCATCGAGCAGGAGACCGGCACAGTGGATCCAGTCGTGCCCGAGCACGGAGGGCGGACACAACTGGCAGGCGATGAGCTATCACCCGCCGACCGGCGTCGCTGATCATCCCGCTCAGCCAGTCGTGCATGGAGATGTCGGGGCGCGAAGATCGAGTTCAAGGAAGGCAACGGGCGGGATCGGCGCGGACCGCCGCTTCTTCGAGATGCCGGGCAGCGACGGCAACGTCTCGGCAAGCTCGCCGCCTACGACGTGAAGACGATGCGCGAAGTGTGGTCGCGCGAGCAGCGCGCCGTCGTTCCTGACCGCGGTGCTGACGACCGGCGGCGGCCTCGGCTTCGTCGGCGATCTCGATCGCGTGTTCCGCGCGTTCGACGTGAGGACCGGCGAGACGCTGTGGCGAGGCGCGCCTCGGCACGTCGGTGCAGGGCTATCCGATCGCCTTCAGCGTCGGCGGCCGCAGTACATCGCGGTGACCACGGGCCGCGGCGGCCTCGAGCCCGCGCATGGTCCCCGCGCATTCTCGGACCGGAGTTGAAGTGACCCGTCGAACGGCAGCGCCATCTACGTTTTCGCGTTGCCGGAGAGACGGTGAAATTGCAGGAGGGATTGATTGCAGGATTGCAGGCGAATCTGCAATCCTGCAATTCCTGCAATCATACCTATTTCAACGTCGCCCTTGGATCTCCTTCGCGACCTTCTCGACTTCTCCCCACACCCGCAGCAGGTTGCCGCTCCAGATCTTGCCGATCTGTTCTTCCGTGTAGCCGCGGCGCACCAGTTCCAGCGTCACGTTGAACGTCTCCGCGGCGCTGTTCAGCCGTCGATGCCGCCGCCGCCGTCGAAGTCCGACGAGATGCCGACGTGATCGATGCCGATCAACTTCACGGCGTAGTCGATCTCGTCGACGAAATCCTTCACGTTCGGCGCGGCCGGCCGGCGGCCACTTGCGATCGATGTCGGCGCAGGCGCCGCTCGAACTCGGCGCGGCGATCGGCCGGCAGCGTCTCGACGCCGGCGGTCGCGCCGCCGCGTCCGCCGCGTCCTCCACCACCGGCTGCCGGCGCCGGCGTTGAACCCTCAACCGGACAACGCGGTCCTGCGGGCGCCGCTCCACCCGCCCGCCCCTGTCCGGCACCGGCCGCACGACCGCCGCCGCCGCCGCGTCCGTTCGCCAGCGAAAACTCCTGCCGCAGCGCGTTGATCGCCGCGCCGCGCTCCGGCGGATCGGCCTTCACGTATCCCGACAGGCCGACGATCCTGGATCACGCCGCCGTTGGTCTTCATCGCCATCAGCATCTCGTCGTCCATGTTGCGGCTGACGTTCGCGAACTTGCGGATGCCGGAGTGCGACGCGATCACCGGCGCCTTCGAGAGGCCGATCGCCTGCATCATCGATCCACGCGAGGGATGCGACACGTCGACCATGATCCCCCACTTGTTCATCTCCTGGATCACCTGGCGGCCGAGCGGCGACAGGCCGCCCCAGCGCCAGACGTTGTCCGCCTCGCCGGTGTTCGAGTCCGACAGCTGACTGTGTCCGTTGTGCGCGAGCGACATGTAGCGGCCGCCGCGCTGCCAGAACTCCTTCACGCGGTTGACGTCGGTGCCGATCGGATAGCCGTTCTCGACGCCGATGACCGCGACCTTCTTGCCGCTCTTCGCGATTCGCGTGACGTCAGCGGCGGTGAGCGCGAGCTCGATCTCGTTCGGCGCGATGTCTTCGGTCAGAGTGATGCACGGCGTTGAACTTCGCGATCGCCGCCTTGTAGGCGCGGTCGTAGCCGGCCGGCTGCAGCGCGTCGGCGACCTGCGGCGGGTTCTGCTGCCCGACGTAGACGATCATGAACGACACGTCGAGCCCGCCTTCTTTCATCTTCGGCAGGTTCACCTGCGTGGTCAGGCGCATCGTGTAGTTGCACTCGCGCGTGAAGTTCTCGGGATCGATGTCGTTGTGCGTGTCGAGCGTGATGACGCGCTCGTGGATCCCTTTCGCGCGGGCCACGAGATCCTGCTCTTGCGGCGCCGCCGCCAGTCCGACGACAGTCAACACCACCGTAATGAGTCCGATTCTGAAGCTCATGAAGTCCTCTCCGTCCTTCGACTCCCCGCTCGCCCTCCACCTTTCCGCGAGCGGCTCGCTCAGGGCTAGCGTGGCCGTGATGGTAACCCAGAGGGATGGCGTGTCGTTCTTTCGGTGGCTTTCGTGCTTTCGTGGTTTCGTGGTTTCGAGGCGGCTGTTTTCGGCGCCTCGAGTCGGCGGCACGGGCGTAAAATCTGCCCATGAAGTCCAGAGCCCACTCGCTGGCCGTCGTCGCCGCGTTGTTCATCGCCGCGCCGCTGTTCGCACAAACCCGTGCCGCCGACCTCACCAACCTGCGTCACTGGACGGGACAGGGCGTGTCGCCCGTCTACGAAGGGTTCGACATCAACGCCGACGGCTCCTTCAACATGTGGTTCGGCTACATGAACCGCAACTACGAGAGGAGCTCGACATCGCCGTCGGTCCGGACAACTCGTTCGAGCCGGGTGTCGATCGCGGCCAGCCGACCCACTTCACGACGCGGCGCCACAAGGACGTCTTCAAGGTGACCGTGCCGAAGGACTTCGGCGACCAGAAGCTCGTGTGGACCGTGAACGCGCACGGCCAGACGCAGCAGGTCGTCGCCACGCTGAAGCCGGTGTGGCAGATCGATCGGCTTCGCACGACGCGCGGCGGCAACAGCGAGAAGGTCAGTTCGAATCTGCCGCCCGACGTGAAGGTCAGCGTCGCCAATCAGACCGCGAGCGGCGCGACGCTCAACGTCTCGGCGACCGACGACGGGCTGCCGAAGAAGCGCGGATCGTCGGAGCCGGCCGGCATGACGGTGCTGTGGGCGAAATACCGCGGGCCGGGCGACGTGGTCTTCTCCGCCGCGCAGACGAAGCTCGCCAACGGCGCCGCGACGACGACCGCGACGTTCACCGAGCCGGGCGACTACATCCTGCAGGCGGTGGTCGACGACGGATCGGGCGAAGCCGCCGGCAACTTCGGCTATCACTGCTGCTGGACGAACTCGCAGATCAAGGTCTCGGTCAAGAGCGCGAGCGCCCGCAACAATTCCCAGTCGACGATCACTCCGCACTCCGCACTCCGCACTCCGCAATCGCCGACGTTCTCGAAGGACGTCGCGCCGATCTTCCAAAGAGCTGTCAGACCTGTCATCACCAGGGCACGTCGGCGCCGATGTCGCTCGTCAGCTACGACGAAGTCCGCCCGTGGGCGCGATCGATCCGTCAGCGCGTCGCCAATCGCGAGATGCCGCCGTGGCATCTCGACAAGACCGTCGGCATCCGCCACTACAAGAACGATCGCTCGCTGAGCGACGACGAGATCGCGACGGTGGTTCGCTGGGTCGACGCGGGCGCGCCGCAGGGCAATCCCGCCGACATGCCGGCGCCGCTGACCTTCCGTCCGGAGGCCGACTGGTTCATCGGCGAGCCCGATCTGAAGGTGACGACGCCGAACGACTTCACCATGTACTCGACCGGCCCCGACTGGTGGATCGATCAATACGCCGACGTCGAGATCACCGAGGACCGGTGGATCAAGGCGATGGAGATCAAGCCGAGCAACCCGAAGATCGTCCATCACGTCGTGATCTACGTGATCGAGCCGGACGCGCCGGAGGGCACGCCGGAGGGCGGCGTGCAGCTGCACGAGTACGCCGTCGGCAAGTACGGCGACATCTTCGGCGAGAACACCGGCCGCCTCCTCAAGAAGGGCACGCGGCTGCGCTACGACATGCACTACTTCGCGATCGGCTCCGAGCAGCACAACAAGACGACGATGGCGTTCAAGTTCTACCCGAAGGGCGTCGTGCCGAAGTATGCAGGTGCGCTCGCAGGCGATTCGCAACATTCCGAACGACGAGCTCGACGTGCCGCCGAACAGCGTCGTCCGCACCGACGGCTACTTCCGCCTCGCCGCGCAACGCGCGCATCGACGCGTTCCAGCCGCACATGCACATGCGCGGCCGCGGGTTGACGGTCGAGGCGATCGATCCGGTGACGAATCGCACGCAGATCCTCAGCTCCGTCGATCACTTCGACTTCAACTGGCACATCAACTACGTCTACGCGGACGACGCGGCGCCGCTGCTGCCGGCGGGGACGGTGCTGCACCTGATCGGCATCCACGACAACACCTCGGCGAACCGCCGCAATCCGGATCCGGCGATGTGGGCCGGCTTCGGCGAGCGCAGCGTCGACGACATGCTGCAGGTCTGGCTCAACATCGTCTATCTGGACGACGCCGAGTTCCAGCGCCTCGTCGAGGAGCGGAAGGCGAAGCCGGCGGTGACCAGCACCGCCACGCCGCAGCCGCACTGAGTGGCGTGTCTACTCCGAGTTTCTGCCGGGCCGCTCCGCTCCACCCCACCGCGCAGGCGTGCGCGGTGGGGGCCCGGAGTTGTCGCGGCCCGAAGATCGCGGTCGAAGGCACGTTGTGACTAGTGCCAGTTCAATGGATACGGTCCCGCTAGACGTGGCGCGTGTAGAGCAGGCCGGGGGCATCGTCATCCAGGAAGCACGGGCAGCGCCGATCGGTGCTGCTCGTGCGCGCCAGAAGGATCCCACCGTCTGGATTTTTCCCAAGGGCCACGTCGAGGACGGCGAGACGGCGGCGGAGGCGGCGCTGCGCGAGACGCGCGAGGAGGCCGGCGTCAGGGCGAGGTCGTCAAGGCGATCGGCGGACCGCTGGAGTTCAACAACGGCCGCTACGACGTCACCGTCCAGTAGCTTCCTGATCCGCCCGAAGTCCGAGTCGGCCGAGACCGACGGCCGCGAGAAGCGGTGGTTCACCGTCGACGATGCGCTCGAAGTGCTGCAATTCTGACGGCGCCCGGCGTCTTTTGAAGCTCGCCGCCCGCGCCGATTTGTGATGAGATCCACTCGCACACAATCCACATTCGGCGTCGGCTCACAGCGCGCCCCTAGCGTTCGGTCCACGGATTCGGTGAGGGTCGCAGAGAACCGCTCTGCAGGAGGGATCACATGTCCGGATTCCTTGTCGCCGCCGTCTCTCGTCGCCGCCTCGGGCTCCTTCGCCAGCTCTGTTCCGTCTGCTTGACCGGTCTGGCGCTCGCGGGCTGCTCCGGCAGCGCCGCCTGCCGAAGCTCGTCGCTGATCGGCGTCGAGACGTCGCAGTTCTCGGTGATCATCGAGAACAAGGTCGGTATGCCGCTGACCGAGGTCAGGTCGCGATCCTGCCGGTCGGCGGCGTCACCCAGTACGAAGATGGCCGGCCGGTTGGACAACGGCGAGGAGCGCGAAATCGCGCTGGGCGGCTTCTTCACGTCGCGACAGCACGCCGTTCAGCCTGCGCGTGGTTCGCCCGAAGACGGTCCGCGTGACCGCGAAGGACATGAACAACAAGCCGGTGCAAATCGACGTGCCGTGGAAGTAGCAGGGCAACTCTGAAGTCTGAAGTCTGAAGTCTGAAGTGTTACCGCGGCAGATAGTGCAACAGCTTCAACACGTCTGAGAAGACGCCCATCGCGGTGACGTCGGCGCCGGCGCCCGGTCCCTGCACGACGAGCGGCGTCTGCGCGTAGCGCGTCGTCGTGAACGCGATCACGTTGTCGCTGCCCTTCGCCGCGGCGATCGGATGCTGCGCGGGAATTCCTTCAGCCCCGCGCTGCGCGCGGCCGTTCGCGAGCGCGCCGACGTAGCGCAGCACGTTGCCGCGCGCCGCCGCGCGCGTCACGCGATCGGCCATCGCGGCGTCGTAGCTGCGCGAACGCCGACAGGAATGCTTCTGCCGAACTTGCCGCGCGACAGCGGCTTCGGCACGAGGCTGTCCACCTGCACCTCGTCGAGATCCATCGTCAGATCCGATCTGGCGCGCGAGGATCAGCAGCTTCCGCGCGACGTCCATGCCCGAGAGATCTTCGCGCGGATCGGGCTCGGTGAATCCCATGCGATGCGCGTCAGCGCACCAGCGTGCTGAACGGCACGCGTGCCGTCGAAGCGTGTTGAACAGGTAGCTGAGCGTGCCGGACAGGATTCCTTCGATGCGCGACGATCTCGTCGCCGCTCGCGATCAGATCCGCAGCGTCGACGATCACCGGCAGGCCGGCGCCGACGTTGGCCTCGAACAGAAAGTATTTCTGCCGCCGCTCGAGCAGCTCCATCAGCGACCTAGTAGCGCCGCCACGGCAGCGCGTTCGCCCACTTGTTCGGCGTGATGATGTGGAGGTTCGCGTCGATGAACGCCGGATAGGCGTCGACGATCGCCGGACCGACCGTGCAGTCGACCAGCGCGGCGTTGGTCAGCTCCATCGCCGCCGATCCGCGTGCGCGAAGCGTCCTCGCGTCCATCCGGTCCGGCGACGGACTGCAGCGCGATCTTCCATCGCGCGAGGTCGACGCCGTCCGCATCCGCGACGAACCGCTTGCTGTTCGCGAGCCCGACGACGGTGACGTCGAAGCCCTTTGACAGCAGATACGTCGCGCTGCTGTTGCAGCTGCCGCAGCACGGCGCTGCCGACGTTGCCGACGCCGATCATCGCCAGCGCCAGCCGCCTGCTGCGTCTCGAAGAAGCCCTGGTGGATCGCGTTCAGCGCGCGCACCTGATCTGCGCGGCGTCGATGACGCACGAGATGTTGCGCTCCGATGCGCCCTGCGCGATCGCGCTGATGTTGATGTTCTGGCGGCCGAGCGAGTCGAACACCTTGCCGGCCACGCCCGGACGTCCCTTCATCCCCTCGCCGACGACGGCGAGGATCGCCTGATCGCTCTTGACGTCGACCTGCATCGACTGCTCGTGGAACTCGAACTGGAACTCATGCCGGATCGCGTCGACCGCGCGCGCGTCGAGTCGGCGTTGCGCGATGCCGAAGCAGATCGTGTGCTCGGACGAGGCCTGCGAGATGAGCACGACGTTGACGCGCCGCGACGGCGAGCGTCCGGAACACGCCGCTCGGCGACGCCAGGCACGCCGACCATCCCGGGACCGCGCAGCGTCAGCAGCGCGAGATCCCCGACCGACGTGATCCCCTTCGCCAGCTTCCCGTCGTCGTCGCTGCGCGTGGAGATGAGCGTGCCCGGGCGCGGCCGGGTTGAACGTGTTCTTGATCAGGATCGGGATCCGGCTTCGCGACCGCCGGCGCGATCGTCGCCGAGTGCAGCACCTTGGCGCCGAAGTACGAGAGCTCCATCGCCTCTTCGTAGGTCATCTGCGGCAGCACGAACGCCGACGGCACGACGCGCGGATCGGCGCTCAGCACGCCGTCGACGTCGGTCCAGATCTCGATGACCGAGGCGCCGACGGCCGCGCCGACGATCGCCGCGCTGTAGTCCGACCCGTTCCGTCCGATCGTCGTCGTCTGACCGTCTTCGGTGGCGCCGATGAAGCCGGTGACGATCGGGATGACGCGGCCGCGGTGCTGCTGCGCGACGTCGCGAAGCAGCTTGCGCGCGCGCGCGGTTGGTCGCTCGTGAAGAGCGACGTTGGCGTGGGTGAACTGATCGTCGGTGACGAGAAAGTCGCGCGCGTCGACGAACGACGGCATGGATACGTCTGATTCGAGGTAGGCGGACGACGATCAGCGCCGAGAGCCGTTCGCCGAAGCTGGCGGTCATGTCGAGCGCGCGCAGCGGGCAGTGGCGCAGCAGGTGGATCCCCTGCAGCGTGCTGCGCGAGCTCGGCCAGCAGCAGCTCGTCGACCTGCGTCGCGCACGCGGCCGCGCCGTGCCGGATCAACTGCGCGACCGCGGCGCGATGCCGCGTCGCGATCTGCTCGAACGCCTCTTCGAAGCAGCCGGCATCGGCGCGCTCGGCGAGGCGCGCGCAGCTCGAGCAGCTTGGTTCGTGATCCCTTCGAACGCGGAGACCACGACGATGACCGGCTCGCGGCGGCGCGGCGGCGAGCAGGATACGGCCGACTCGCCGGATGGTCGCCGGGGTCGACAGAGACGATCCGCCAAACTTGAGGACTCACATCGCGCACTACAAATACCTCAGGTTGCCTCTGGGCGGTTAACACGATCGGTCGACGCCGCGTCAAAATTGTCGGCTGGAGGTGACGATGACGGCAATCCGACTCGTCGGTGCGGCCTGGTGACCGCAGGAGCGGTGGTGGCGATTCACGCCAGCGGCCCGATCGCGGTCTATGCGCGGGTGGACAAGGTAGTGATCGACCCACCTGATGCGCCGGCCACGATCCAGATCTGGGGTGTTCTCGGCTGCGGAAGCCGCAGCCGGTGAATCAGTACCTGGCCGGCGGCGCGCGGCTATCTCTATTACAAGCTGCCGGACAATCGCGAGTACCCGAAGGTGGCGCTGGTCGAGTGAACGATCTGAATGGCGCTGGCCGGCAGCCGGGACATTGTCGCGTTCCGGCAGTCAGTTCGTCGGCGCGCCGAGAGTGAGGAAGGCGGACGAGCGGCCGCAGTCGCCGGACGAAGTAGCTCGCTCAACTTCGGGATCCGGAAGATGTCCGGATCGGACCAGCGCGCCGCCGGTGCGGCGCGATCCTCGACTTCAAGCCGTGACCGCGCTGGCGTTCGCGATCGTCGTGCGGTGGTCGTCGAACACGGTCGCCCACCTTGTTCGTCCACCGGCCGTTCTTCCGCCGGCGATGCGGCGAACCGGCTGTTCGCGCTCGCCATGAGCGCCGCGCTCGGCATCCCGCAGACGTTGTGGCGCGATCGACCATCTCGCGCATCATGCCGGCGTCGCGCGCGCGCCGGCGCGTGGTCGAGGCGAGCTGACGCTGCAGGTCGCGCTCGTCGTGGCGTTGTGGGCGATGCTGATCGCGCGCGCGCCGATCGTTCTTCTGCGACGGTCTACGTGCCCGGCTATCTGGGCGGCCTGCTGCTTCTGCGCGCTCACGGCCACTTCGAGCACGCGGGCGGAACGGTCAGCTATTACGGTCGGCTCTACAACGTGCTGCTGTTCAACGACGGGTATCACGTCGAGCACCACGCGAATCCGGGCGTGCCGTGGTCGCGGCTGCCGGCGCGGCACGATCCGCGGGCGCGTGCGAGCGCGTGGCCGGCGCCGCTGCGCTGGGTCGAGCGCGGCGTCGCTCGTCTGCTCGAAGCGCTCGAGCGGCTGGTCCTGCGGTCGCCGATGCTGCAGCGCTTCGTCCTGGCGTGCACGAGCGCGCGCTGCGCGAGTCGATCGCCGGTCTGCCGCGGCTGCGACGCATCGTCATCGTCGGCGGCGGATTGTTTCCGCGCGACCGCACTGATCCTCCAGTCGCTGGTCCCGGAGGCTCGCATCACGGTCGTCGATTCGAGTCGCGAGACATGCGACCGCGCCCGCGCGTCGGGCTGAGCGGCGTCACTGTCGTCCACGCGCGCGATACCAGGGATCCAGAGTGTCTGAAACCATCACCGCAGGGATGTCTGACACGTTTGACACCTCTCAGGCCGCCGACCTCGTCGTCATCCCGCTCTGCTTCGAGGGCGATCGCGGGGCGATCTGACGATCGGCCGCCGGCACCGGCGGTCATCGTCCACGATTGGATCTGGCGCAAAGCGCGGCGTCCAGCCGCGTCGTCTCCGATCGCGCTGCTGAAGCGCGTCAACCTGCTGACTGGAGCGGCGGGTGCTAGTCTGACACCGGCGTCAGATGCCGGCGTCCGACGGCGGGACTCGTCGCGGTGGTCATCGCCGCGCGCGCGATAGCGCTCGCGGGCCATGACTTACGCGATCGAGTGGTGGTCGCCGATCGCCTTTCTCTGGCACGACGCCGCGATTCGTGCTGCTGTTCGCCGCCGTCGAACGAGCCGCCGCGTCCGCGCGGGCGTTCGTCTGCCTTTACGCGACGATCGTTTTCTACATCGCGCTCAACGTCCCGGTGACGCGCGTCCTCTCGACGCCGCTGACCTGGACGATGTGGCGCGCCGCGCGCGGTCCGCTGTCGGATTCGATCCTCTGTATGCGACGTGGGACAACCTGCTGCTGAGCGATGATCGTCGTCGCGGTCGCGATCGTTGTGCCGACCATTGGCGGCCCCGAAAGGGCCGCCCTGCGAAGCAACGCGATTTCGCGCCAAGAGCGTCATCGAGCGCGTCGCCGTGCTCGTGCTGCTCGTGCTCGCGATTCTCGGGCCGACCGCCGCATCACACGTCGACACGCGCGGTCTCGAGCGCAACGCGTGGACGGCGCTGGCGATCACGGCCATGCCCAGAGCGCGCCGCGAGCACGGTCGACGATGCCTGGACGACGAGCGGGTTCGAGGAAACCGCCGACGCGCAGCTCGATCGATTCCGCGGCGCCGCCGCCGGCAGAAATGTCGTGATGGTGAGCCTCGAGTCGACTGCGGCGAAGTACTCGGCGTCTACGGCGCGGCCGCCGATCCGATGCCGAACCTCACGTCGCTGGCGAATCACGGCATCGTCTTCGACCAGGCGTACGCCGTCTATCCGAAAGCATCAAGGGTCTCTTCTCGATCCTCTGTTCCAGCTACCCCGCGCTCGACAGGCCGGCCGAGTGTCGTACGTGGACGCGCCGTGCGCATCGATCGCCGACGTCCTCGGCCGCCGCGGCTATCGCGCGGCGCTCTTTCACTCGGGACGATTCGGCTATCTGGGAATGGAGGCCGTGGTTCGCGGTCGCGGCTACGGCGTGCTCGAAGATGCCGGCGACATCGGCGGACAGCACGAGTCAGCTTCGGCGTCGACGAGGCCGTCGACGGTCGCGCCGGATCCTGCGGTGGATCGACAGCGTCACTGCTTCACGGGATTCGGGATTTGGGATTCGGGAGACGTCGCTCTGCACGAATCCCGAGTCTGACCTGCGAATCCGACTCCTGTGCGCTTCTTCATCACCTACCTGCCGATCGCGGGCCATCATCCGTGCGACACGCCGCAGCCGGGTCCGTTCCCCGAAGCACACCGACGTCGACCGCTACCGCAACGCGCTGCACTACGGCGACGCGGCGATCGGCGCCTTGATCCGGGGCTGCGCGCGCGCGGTCTGGAGGATCGCACGCTGTGGGGTGGTCTACGGCGATCACGGCGAGGCGTTCGGCGAGCTACGACGGCAACTACGGCCATCCGTTTCAGATCTTCGGCGAGAACGTGCGCGTGCCGTTGATGGTCGCAGCACCCGGCCTCATCGCTGCGCCGCGACGCAGCGCCCACGTCGTCAGTCTCATCGACACGGCGCCGACGATCCTCGACGCGATCGGCGAGGCGCGTGCCGGACGCCTGGCAAGGCCGCTCGGTGCTCGACGGCACGCCGCGGATGGCGCTCTTCTTCACCGACTACTGGCGCTGCAGCTGTTGGGACTTCGCGATGGACGCTTCAAGATGATCTACGAGCTCGGATCCGCCCGGGCACGCCTGTTCGACGTCGAGCGCGATCCGCGCGAGATCGCGGACGTGTCCGATCGACATGCCGACCGAACCGGCTGGTGCGCGCGCAACCTGCGGCGCTGGAGCGCGGCGCAGCAGCGCCGCCTCAGCGCTGCGAACAGCTCGCCGCGATGACTTCGACCGACGTCACCTTCAGGCGCGGCGTCTCCGATCGAATCTGATCCGATCCGCTCGTGGCGATTGGCTTCTCGGCGGGCTTGGTCGACGGCACGAGGCTTGCCGTTGACCCGCACGCGCTTCCCTTCGTGCTTCGCGAGATCGGAGCTCGTCGCCCATGAGCACGTAGCGCTTGGGCAGATATCCGTCAGCGCGCCCGCTTTCATGCCCGCGGAAAAATCCGCGGCCGCGTCCACGCGAGGATGAAGCCGTTCGCCGGCTCGCCGGAATTCGCCAGCGTGCCGGCGTTCTCGGGCGAGGCGGTGCGTTCCGGGATCGTCGTCCCCAGCGTGCCCGACTGTTCGGTGCGCTGCAACGCACCGACGATCATCATCATCGAGGATCGTTCGCCTCGGCCGGACGATCCTGGGCCATGGACGGCGGCCGGGCACAGCGCCGTGGTGCGCGACGAATAGTCCAGCTTGAATGTGTCGCCTCATCTGCGTCGTTCTCCTGCGCCGTCGGCTGCAATGATGAGTCCATGCCGCGCGAGCGCGCCGCGATCGACCTTGCCGAGGTGCGTCCGCGGCAGCGCATCGAGAAAACCACTTCGCGGGGATACTTGTAGGGTTCCAGCTGCGATTTCGCGAACAGCTGGAGCTCTTCCGCAAGCTCGCGAGAAGACGCCGCCTGCGAGACGGTGACGACGAACGCAGCACGGTTTCACCAGTCCGTCAGGATTCTTGACGCCGACCACGGCGACTTCCTCGACGGCCGGATGCGTCAGCAGGCAGTTCTCGAGCTCGCCCGGCGCGAGCCACTTACCGCTCACCTTCAACATGTCGTCGGCGCGGCCGCAGTAGCGTCAACGTGCCGTCGCTGTTTCGTCGAAGCATGTCGCCGGATACGTACCATTCCCCGCGGAACGCGCGCGCGGTATCGTCCATCTGCTGCCAGTAGCCGATCGCGCGCGAATCGCCTTTGACCCACAGCGTCCCGATCTCGCCGTCCTCGACCTCGCGATCGTCCGCGTCGCACAACTTGACGTCGAAGCCGGGCACGACTTTGCCGAGCGTTCCAGGCACGACGTCCCCGGGCCGATTCGAGATGAAGATGTGCCACATCTCCGCGGTACCGAGGCCGTCGAGCAGCTCGACGCCGAACGTCTGCATCCAGCGGCCGTGCAGCTCGGACGGCAGCGCTTCGCCCGCGGACGTCGCCAGCCGCAGGCAGGACAGATCCTGCGCGCGCACATCGGCATGCGACACCATCTGCTGAATCATCGTCGGCACGTTGATCAGGATCGTCGGGGCGATGCCGCGCGATCTGCGCGAAGAGCTCGTCGGCGGTGCACCGCTCGGGAAACAGCACGCACGACGCGCCGGCGGAGAACGGAAAGAACACGTTGGCGCCGGTCGCGTAGCCAAAGAACAGCTTCGGTACGGCGATCGTGACGTCGCGAGCGGCGATCGCCCAGGATCCCGTGCCCGTAGCAACATCGTCGTGTTGACGAAGGAGCGATGCGGTTGCACGACTGCCTTCGGACGTCCGGTCGTGCCGCCGCTGAACAGCCAGATCGCCGCATCGTCCCGATGCGGATCGAACGGCGCGAACGTGACGTCGGCTGCGCGTCGAGTCGCGAGGAGAGCTCGCCGGCCGTTCCGAGCGAGTCGAGGGGACGACGGGCAGATGGCGGATGCGGCACCGATGCAGCTTCCGCGGCGAACCGATCGATCCGATCCGCCGCTACGAACGCGGCGGTCGCTCGCGTATACTCGAAGAAGTAGCGCATCAGATCGGCCGGCGCGTCGGGGTTCACCATCACGACGACGGCGCCGCGACGAAGGATCCCGAACAACGCCGCGACGAAATCGACGCCGTCGGGAAGCGCGACGATCACACGCTCCTCGGGACGGACATCGTCGGCGGCGAGCAGCGACGCATACTGCGCTGACCGTTGCGCCACGTCGTCGTAGCGAGAAAGTGCGGGCGCCGGTCCGGATCGCCGGACGATCGCCGCGCCCCTCCGCGATCCGCGCTGTCGAGCAGGTGCGCCGCAAGGTTGAGCCGGATGGGAATCACACAATCACTATATCTGTGAAGCTCTCAACGATCGGCTGTCAGCTATCGGCTCTCAGCTATCGGCATCAGCAACCAGGTGAAAGGCCGATAACTGATAGCTGACGCAGCTGATAGGTGGCAGCTGAATAAAGTTAAACTCGTTGGCGCGAATGGCCGTGCATGCTGTGACGTCGATGACGTGGACGGCGGTGCGCGATCTGCCCGCGGGGCGCAGGGTCGCGATCCCTGCCGATCGAGCGCGGTTGAAGCACATGGTCCGCACCTGCCGCTCGGCACCGACGTCATCATCGCGGAAGCGATGGCGCGAGCCGGCGCCGACCGTCTCGCGGCGCGCGGGTTCGAGTACTGATGCTGCCGCCGCTCGCGTTTGCGCCGGCACCGTTCGCGTCGGCCTTCGCAGGCACTGTGCACACGCCCGCCGACGCGACGACAATGATCGTGGGCGGCGTGGCGGGAAGTCTGCGCGCGCACGGCGTGGACGTGACGGCGATCGCGAACGCGCATCTCGATCCGGCAAACGTGTCGGCGCTGCGCACGGCGGTCGCCGCGGGCAAAGAGGCCGGCGTCACGATCGTGTTTCCCGACCTCACGCGTCGCCGCTGGGCCGAGCGTCTCACGGACGAATTTCGCAGCGGGGCGTGTCACGCGGGGCGCTACGAGGGATCGATCGTGCTCGCCGAGCGTCCGGATCTCGTCCGGCGCGACGTGATGACCGCGCTGGCCGCGAATCCGCGTTCGCTCGTCGACGCCATCCAGCGCGGCGACACGACGTTCGCCGCCGCCGGCGGCGCGGACGCGTATTTCGGATTCCCGTCCGAGGCGACGGCAGAAGAGGGTCGCGCGATCATCGAAACCCTGGGGATGATCCTCGAGGAATCCGTCATCGAAGGTATCCGATGTTACAAAGCCTGACTTGAGTCAGGCTTGTAACGTTACTAGTCAGGCTCGAGATAAATGGAGACAAGTTCGTTGATGGTCGTCAACCCGCCCGAGCTCGGGCGACCGCGCGGGTTCGCGCACGGGCTGCTGACGCCGGCAGGCGGCCGCACGCTCTTCGTCGCCGGCCAGATCGCCGCCGACGCCGACGGCCGCGTCACGACCGACGACTTCGTGCAGCAGTTCGAGGCGGCGCTGACCAACGTGCTCATCGTCGTCCACGCCGCCGGCGGCTAGCGCGGAGCACATCACGCGGATGACGGTCTACGTGACGAACATGACCGCGTACCGCGAACAACGACACGCGCTGCGCGACGGTCTGGCAGCGGCAAATGGGCGCGCACTATCCGGCGATGGCGCTCGTGCAGGTCGTCGCCCTCGTCGACGCACGCGCCTCCGTCGAAATCGAGGCGACCGCGGTGCTGCCGTGATCAACCCGACGACGTTCCTCTACGAGCACGACGCGGCGACGAGCGTGGCAACGATCACGCTCAATCGTCCGGATCGCCTGAACGCGCTGACCTTCGAGGTCTACGACGAGCTGCGCGACACCTTTCGCGACCTGAGCGACGAACGCGGGCGTGCGCGCCGTCATCATCACCGGCACCGGCACGGCGTTCTGCTCCGGCGGCGACGTGCAGCGACATCATCGGCGCGCTGTTCGCGCGCGAGCATGCACGGGCTGCTCGAGTTCACGCGCATGACCTGCGACCTGATCCTGCGCGATCCGGCAGTGCCGCCGCCCGGTCGATCGCCGCGCTGAACGGCACGACCGCCGGCGCCGGCGCGGTGATCGCGGCCGCCTGCGACGTCCGCATCGCGCGCCGCGTCGGCGAAGATCGCGTTCCTGTTCACGAAGGTCGGCCTCGTCCGGCGCCGACATGGGCGCGGCGTGGCTGCTGCCGCAGCATCGTCGGGCCCGGGCGCGCACGCGGAGCTGCTGATGACCGGCGACTTCATCACCGCCGACGAAGCGCTGCGCATCGGTCTCTACAACCGCGTCGTGCCGGACGGTGACGCGCTCATCACCGCGACCGCGTTCGCCGGCAAGCTGACGATAGGACCGTCGCGCGCGATCGAGATCACCAAGCAGGCGATCGATCGCGAGATGACGATGGACCTCGAAGCGGCCCTCGAATCCGAAGCGCAGATTCAAGCCGCGCTGATGACCCACGCCGACTTTCGCGAAGCCTACGAGGCGTTCGTCGCCGAGGCGGGCGCCGAAGTTTCTCTGATGCGCATCGTCTGCGTCGGCGGCGGACCCGGCGGTCTCTACTTCGCCGGCCTGATGAAGAAGGCCAACCCCGCCATCACGTTCGCGTGGTCGAGCGCAATCGTGCCCGACGACACCTTCGGCTTCGGCGTCGTCTTCTCGGACGCGACCATGGCCGGGATCGCGGAGGCGGACTCGGAAGCGTTCCGCGGCATCGGCCGCCACCTCGTGCACTGGGACGACATCGAGGTCAACTACCGCGGCGAGCGCATCACGTCCACCGGCCACGGCTTCAGCGGCATGAGCCGCCACACGCTTTCCACGTGCTCCAGGAGCAGGCCTGCGCGGCGGGAGTCGAGGTGCTGTTCGAGCGAGACGTCACGAGCATCGAGGCGTTCGCCGACGCCGATCTCGTCGTCGCCTCCGACGGTGCGAACAGCACCGTTCGTCACACTGCTTCGCGACCGGATCGAGACCGCGATCGATCTTCGACCCAATCGCTTCGTCTGGCTGTGGCACGACGAAGCCGTTTCCCGCCTTCACCTTCTACTTCAAGCGAAACGACCACGGGCTGTGGCGCGTGCACGCCTATCAGTTACGCACCGGGCCGCTCGACGTTCATCGTGGAGTGCCGCGAGGAGACGGTGGCGCGCCGCCGGCCTGCAACGCGCCAGCGAAGAGGACACGGCGGCGTTCCTCGAAGACCTGTTCGGCGAGGAACTCGACGGCCATCGCCTGGTGACCAACCGCAGCATCTGGCGGCAGTTTCCGACCATCCGCACCGCAGCCGTGGTCCGCGCGACCGCGTCGTCCTGCTCGGCGACGCGGCGCATACCGCGCACTTCTCCGTCGGCTCCGGCACACGAATGGCGATGGAAGACGCCGTCGCCCTGCGCGATGCGCTCGCCGCAGTCCGGCGACACCGCCGCTGCGCTGCGCGCCTACGAAGCGCGGCGCGCGTCCGCAGGTCGAGAGCCTGCAGCGCGCGGCGCAGGCATCGCTGCAATGGTTCGAGGACACGGAACGCTACACGACGCTCGGCGCCGATTCAGTTCACGTTCTCGCTGCTGACGCGGCTGCGCTGCGCATCACGCACGAGGATCTGCGCGCGCGCGATCCGAAGTCTCTCGCGCGCGTCGACGAGTACGTCGCCGCGTGAAGCGGAACGGCAGGTCGCGGCAGCTACGCGCGTCGACTGGCCGCGCGCGAGTGCCGGGTCCGCGACCTCCGCGTAACCGCCGCCGCCGATGTTCACGCTGTTCCGGCTGCGCGACCTCGTGCTGCCGAACCGCGTCGTCGTCTCGCCGATGTGCCAGTACTGCCGCGGACGACGGCACGGTCGGCGACTGGCACCTCGGTGCATCTCGGCAGCCGCGCGATGGGCGGCGCGGGACTGGTGATGGCGGAGATGACCGACGTCTCGCGCGAGGCGCGGATCTCGCCGTGGTGCGCCGGCCTCTACAAGGCCGGAACACGTCGGCCGCGTGGAAGCGCGTCGTCGACTTCGTGCACCGCGAGACGCCGGCGGCGATCGGCGTCCAGCTCGGACATGCCGGACGCAAGGGCGCGACGCAGCGGCTGTGGGAAGGCGACAACGAGCCGCTGGCCGGACGGCGGCTGGCCGCTGATCTCCGCTGTCGCCGATCCCGCATTTCGCGACCGCAGTCCAGCGCCGCGCGAGATGACGCGCGCCGACATGGACTGCGTCGTCGCGCGACTTCGCGCGCGCCGCCGGCGCTGCGCACGAGGCCGGCTTCGATCTCCTCGAAGTCCATATGGCGCACGGGCTATCTGCTGGCGTCGTTCATCTCGCCGCTGACCAACACGCGCAGCGACGAGTACGGCGGATCGCTCGACAATCGGATGCGCTTCGCCGCTCGAGGTGTTCGACGCGTGCCGCGCGGTGTGGCCCGACGCGAAACCGATGAGCGTGCGCATCACGCGCCGTCGACTGGTCGCCGGGCGGCATGGAGCCGACCGATGCGGTCGAGGTCGCGCGCCTGCTGCAAGGCGCACGGCTGCGATGTCGTCGACGTCTCGGCAGGACAGACCGTCGCCGATCAGCGGCCGATCTACGGACGACTGTTCCAGACGCCGTTCGCGGATCGCATCCGCCACGAGGTCGGCATCCACGACGATGGCGGTCGGCAACATCTCGTCGTGCTATGGACGTGAACACGATCATCGCGGCCGGCACGCGCCGACCTTGTGCGTCCTGGCGCGCGCGCACCTCTTCGATCCGTACTGACGCGCCACGCCGCCTGGATGCTCGGCTACCCGCTGCCATGGCCAGGCCCGCTACCAGTCGATGGACCGCTACACGCCGCGGTTCGAGTTCAGGTTCACGGGGACAAAACATAGAGATTGCAGATTGATGAGTTCAGATTTCAGATTGAAATCAGCAACCAATCTGAAATCTGCAATCTGAAATCTGCAATCTTCAGTGAGCCAGCATGTCGACCAAACCAAAGCAGCCGTCACCTACAGCCAGCTATCTGAAGATCGACGAGCTGCTGTCGCTGCAGCAGCCGCGCTCGGCCGGCCCGAGCACGACGAGATGCTGTTCATCGTCATCCACCAGGTCTACGAGCTCTGGTTCAAGGAGCTGCTGCACGAGTTCGATCGCGTCATGCGGCTGCTCGAAGACGACGAGCCGCATCGCGCGCAGCACACGCTGAAGCGGATCCTCACGATCCTGAAGGTGATGGTCGCGCAGCTCGACATCCTCGAGACGATGACGCCGCTCGGAGTTTCTGAGCTTCCGCGAGCGGCTCGAGGCGGCGAGCGGCTTTCAGTCGGATCAGTTCCGGCAGATCGAGTTTCGTGCTCGGCGTGAAGTCGGAGCGGGCGATCCGGCGCTTTCCGGACGGCAGCCGCGCGCGCGCGGCGCTCGAGCGCCGCTACCGCGAGCCGACGCTGTGGGACGCGTTTCTCCGCTATCTCGTCGCGCGAGGGCTACGCCGTTCCGGCACGCGCATCTCGACCGCGACGTCGATCGCCCGCGTCGAACCGTCGCCGGAGATCCAGCGGATCCTCGTCGAGCGTCTACCGCGCGCGACCCGAAGAACGCCGGAGCTGTGCGAGCGCCTCGTCGATCTCGACGAAGGGCGTCCAGGAGTGGCGCTACCGCCACGTCAAGATGGTCGGAGCGGACGATCGGCGCCAAACGCAAACTGGCGGATCGTCGGGCGCGCATACCTGAGAGAAACCATCGGACGTCGCTCTTTCCGCGGATTCTATGGAGTAATACGTAACTGAACGAAGTAC
>ERZ1370068.8538-contig-7382_pt1 | contig 26376 bp, 47 predicted proteins | sample MGYA00561227_ERZ1370068 | MGnify/ENA primary metagenome ERZ1370068 (study PRJEB38410, sample SAMEA6850437) | metagenome | study: Metagenomic assessment of the ecological functions of the soil: analysis of the soil microbiota associated with the...
AGCCGCTGGAATGCGTGCTGGTGCGCTCCGACAACGAGGCGGTGGCGATCAACATCGACATCGCCGGCCGAAAGGTCGAAGGGGTCTACTGGGTCGACCCATCCTCATCCGCACAAGCACTGAGGACGCGCGCGTTGCCGCCTCGCTCTTCCTCCTCTCCCGCCAGAGGTTAGTGAGGGTTGCACGGCCTTCGATGCTGCCCCTCACGCTTTCTACTGGCGGGAAGAACTGAGCGATCTGATCTATTCGAGCGCTCACGATTGGCGTAGCCCGACACGAAATCGCTCACCGCGCCGCTCGCCGGATCGAAGCGACCGCGGCATCGCACCGATATTGCCGCCATAGACGTGGATGCTGAGCAGGGATTTGCCGTCAGCGAAGCGCATTCCCGACCTGATGGATATCGCCTGCGGCCGGCGACCTTCCTCGATCTCGCCCGGCGACTAAGGATCGTGCAACTGCCATGGCGATCGTCCGCTCGCCGCATCGAGCATGAAACGCTGCGACTCTCCGCTCCGCGCAGGATGCCGACCAGGCCCCATACCTGATGATCGTGCACCGGCGTCACTCGGCGCCCGGCGCCCATATCAGGCTCACGACCGAGAAGCGCTCGAAGGGATCGCACCATAGAAGGTTCACTGCAGCCTGTGCGGCGGAAAGCAGCCAGCCATTCGGGCAACCAGTCGTCCTGCTTGATAGCTCGGCCAGCAAGGTGTGGCCGACCTCGATGATCGCCGCGTCGTCCCTGTCCTGCCACGCGCCGCCGACCAGCGAGGTCATGTCGCCGACAAGCGGCGCAGGCGGGCGATGGTCATCCTCGCTCAGCGCCCGGTGTCCTGCGGCGTGTAGCGCGGCCATTCGTGGGCGCGCGATCTGGTCGAGCGACGGCGTCGGCTGGCCGAGCCGGATCTGGTACATCCAGTAGTTGGCCAGCACGCGCTGCACGAAGTCGCGCGTCTCGTAGAGCGGGATCGAGGCGATGTAGAGCAGCGGATCCGGCCGAGCGCGTTCAGCGAGTTGTCCCAGCGCATGACGTTGCCCGGCCCGCCATTGTAGCCCGCGACGGTGCGCACCAGGTTGTTGTCGACGTCGCTCAGCAGCGAGGCGATGTAGGCCTGCCCCAGCGCGATGTTGACCGGCGGGCTCGCAGGGATTGCCGCCGGCCTGGTCTCGGGCGCGGAGCTTGTTGGCGACGAGGCGCGCCGTGCGCCGGCATGAGCTGCATCAGGCCCATGGCGCCGACATAGGAGCGCGCCTTGGGATTGAACGCCGATTCCTGGCGCATGAAGCCGTAGACCAGCGCCGCGATCGAGCGAGAAGCCGCCCGCCGGCTGCCACGGCGGCAGCGGATACATCGCGCCGTCATAGCCCGTGATGTTGTGGCGCTGGTCCCAGGCGGCGTTGCCGACCCGGACCGACAGGCCCGGCAGCGCGGCCTTCTGGGCCGAGCGCCAGCACGCGTCTCGATATATTGCGGATCGGCATCGAGCGAGGCGGCGAACAGCTCGCGCTCGGCGGCGGTCGCCGCGCCGAGCTGCAGCAGCGCCAGCGCGCGGCGGCCGGCGCGGTCGTCTGCGCAGCATGTCGGCGCGCGGCGATCAGAGCGGCGGCACGATTCCAGTCCGGCTACGATCTGCATGCCCAGCGCCTTCTGCGCGATCAGGCCGTGGAAGGTGCGGCCGTGCAGGGCGGCGCGCTTGAGATAGGGCGCGAACTTCTGCGGATTGCCGGCCAGCAGGTTGGCGCGCGCCGCCCAGAAGCGAGCCGGCCGACAGCGTCCACGACGAGGCCTGGTCGGGCAGCGGCATCGGCCACCAGCTCGAAGCGGCGCGCCGCCTCGGCCATGTTGCCGCGCGTGAAGGCCGACAGCGCCGGCGCGTCCAGTTGGCGTCGGGCGGCAGTGCTGACATCGACCGGCACCTGCACGCCGCGCTGCGAGATCGGCCTCGAGCGCGCGCGGTGCGGATGCGGCCGCGCCACAGCTCGACCTCCTGCGTGCCCCAGCAGCATCGACCGTCGACTTGCGGTCGAGCAGGACGAAGGCGGCGTTGAAGCCGCCATCGTCGGCCATGCTGCTGCAGGCGCGCGCGCAGCTCGGCGGCGCGGGCGGCATCGGCGCCGGTCACGGTGCGGGCGGCGGCGAAGGTCGGCGACGGCGGCGCGCTGGCCGACGAAGCTCGCCGGCGTCAGCTCGCCCGAGCCCGGCGTGCGGCGCGGCCAGCGCCAGCTTGTAGATCGCCGGCGCATCGGGATGGTCGTTGTACTCCTGCAGCCAGGCAGCGAGCTCGTCGTAGCTGCGCTGGTAGCTCTGGGCTGAGCAGGCGCTGGGCGCCGACATAGCCCATCAGGGCCTTGTCGCTGCAGCCGGGCGATCTCGGCATCGGCCTGGCGCGCACTGGCCGGCGGCCTGGGCCTGGAAGATGCGGCGGTAGCGGTCGCGCGTCGTCGTTGCTCGAGCACCGTCGGCAGGTCGGCGACGACGGCGATCTCGTCGAGCTCGATGACCGGCGGCGGCGGCACGAAGACCGGCTCGGCGCGGCCGGACGATGGTGCGGATGCTGGGCCGGGCTTGGCGCGGCCGGGCGGCGTGGCCGTCGCGGCCGGCTTGGCGGCCGGCGCGCAGGCTTTGGCGGCGGCTTGGTCGCGTGGTCTGGGCCAGGGCTCGAAGCGGCCAGCATCGTCGCCGCTCCCAGCAGGACGACCGGAACGATGTCTTCATGTCTCCACCGTAGTGGGACTTGCCTACAGCGGCGACAAGCGCCAGAACGCCAGCGCCGCTATACTGCAGCCAAACGGAGGACCAAATGACCCTGCATCAGGAGCGCGCCGCCGCGGTGCGGCGCCTGGTCGACCAGGCGCGCGAGATCGAGAAGAGCCGGCGTCAACCTACCGCCACCCTCGAGAAGATCGGCGGCCTGCTGGTCGACGCTGGCGCAGCCGCGCCGAGCTCTTTCCGCAGGACGAGTTCCCGCTCGGCGCCGACGGCGGCATCTATCGCCTGAGCGAGGATCCCGACCATCGCTTCGCGCTCTACGCCTCGGCCGGCGGCGCCGGCAAGAAGGTGCCGCCGCACAATCACACGACCTGGGCGATCATCGCCGGCGTCCACGGCGCCGAGCGCAACGTGCGTCTACGACCGCCTCGACAACGGCGCGCAGGCGCGACGTGGTGCAAGCTGCGCGAGGCGCCGGCCAGGGAGAAGACGCTGCGCCGACGGCGACTTCATCTGCCTACCTGCCGGACGACTTCCATCACATCGAGACGCCGGCCGGCTCGGGCGACGCGCTGCACCTTCATTTCTACGGGCTCAGCCTCGAGCACCTGCCCGACCGCGTCGTCGGTCGACATGGCGACGGCACGGCCAAGCGCTTCATGGCCAAGGCCAAGATCCTGACGCCGCTGCTGTCCGGTGCAGCAGGTCAAGGCGATGCTGAAGTCGGGCGAGGTCTTCGCCTTCTTCGACGTGCGCGAGGAGGGCGAGTTCTCGACCAAGGGCCATCCGCTGTTCGCCACGCCGCTGCCGCTGTCGCGTCTCGAGCCGCGCGCGCTCGCCCTGCTGCCCGATCCCAACACGCGCATCGTGCTGATGGACAGCGGCGAGGAAGGCCACGATCCGCAATGGGCTGGCCGCGCCAACCGCGCCGCCGCGCAGGCTCCGCAGCTGGGCTACACCGACCTCGCGGTCATGAAGGGCGGGCTGAAGGCGCTGGCGCGACGCGGGCTACGAGGTGTTCACCGGCGTCAACGTGCCCAGCAAGGCGTTCGGCGAGGTGGTCGAGCACGAGAACGACACGCCGCGCATCGACGCCGCCGACCTGCAGAAGCTGATCGACGCCAAGACCGACCTGGTGATCCTCGATTCGCGGCCGATGCCGGAATTCAACAACATGTCGATCCCGGGCGGCATCGACTGCCCCGGCGCCGAGCTGGTCTATCGGGTCAAGGACCTGGCGCCCAACCCCAGACACGCTGGTGGTGGTGAATTGCGCCGGCCGCACGCGCTCGATCATCGGCGCGCAGTCGCTGATCAATGCCGGCCTGCCCAACAAGGTGATCGCGCTGAAGAACGGCACCATGGGCTGGCACCTCGCCGGGCTCAAGGTGGCGCGCGGCGAGACCAGGAGCTTCGGCCCGCAGGGACCCGAGGCCGCCAAGTTCGCGCAAGCAGCGGCGGCCAACATCGCCAGCCAGGATGAAGGTCAAGAAGATCGACAAGGCGGGTCTCGCCAGCGCTCGAGGCCAAAGGCGGCCCGCTCTACCGGCTCGACGTGCGCGATCCCGCCGAATATGCGCAGGGCCATCTGAAGGGCTTCCGCCATGCCGCGGGCGGCCAGCTCGTGCAGGCGACCGACCAGTATGTCGGGGCGCGCCACGCCACCATCGTGCTGCACGACAATGACGGCGTGCGCGCCACCATGACGGCGCACTGGCTGATGCAGATGGACTGGAACGAAGACCTATGTGCTCGACCACAAGCCGGCCTCGAGCGAGCTCACGACCGGAGGCCGAGCCGCGCTTTCCCAAGGGCTTCACGCTGCCCGCGGCCGACCACGGTCGCCGCCGGCCGAACTGCACGCAGTCGCTGGAGCACGCCGCTGGTGATCGATCTCGACACCAGCCTGCGCTACCGCGACGGCCATGTGCCCGGCGCCTGGTTCGCCGTGCGCGCCAACCTCGCGCAGGACCATTCCCGAGATGCTGGCCAAGCAGAACGGCGTCACGCGCATCGTGCTGGTCTCGCCCGACGGCGAGATCGCGGCCTCGCCGCGCCGGAAGCCGAGGCGGCGGCCGGCGGCTTGCCGGTGGCGATCCTGGACGGCGGCATGAAGGCGCTGGCGCGACGCCAAGCTCGCCGTCGAGACCGGTCATACGCGGATGGCCGATCCGCCGACCGACGTTGGTACCGGCCTTACGACTTCAAAGAGAATATCGAGGCGGCGATGCGCCAGTATCTCGACTGGGAGGTCGATCTGGTGCCGCAGGTGAAGCGCGACGGCGATGCCGGCTTCTCCGGTCTTCAAGCGCTGAGCAAGGGCTTAACTACCTGATAGGTAAGGGAATCACCCATGACAGGTCGACCCAGCAGACATCCGGCCACCGATCAGCCGACCGGCGGCCGTCGAGGAGATCGATGCGAAGCGTCAGGGCAGCGCGCGCGACCAGCCGCGAAAACCGAGCCACAACGAGCCCGCCGAGCAACGTAATGTCGCACCGCCAGACAGGCGTTGCCTATCGCGTTTTGGTGGATATGATCGCGGGCCTTTTGGTCGGGGGTTCCTCGGCTATTGGCTCGACCGCTGGTTGGGTTGGACGCCGTATTCATTGGTGGCGGGCCTGGTTCTGGGCTTCGTCGCCGGCGTCAACAATGCGTGGCGCGCCATTCGGGTGTACTCGAAGGATGCGGCCAGGGGCGACGACGGGAATCGTCGCCTGCCCTGAAGCGGTAGCGTTGGATCGAAGTGGGGACGAGGTAAGCCAAATGCACAGCCCGATGGAGCAGTTCGAGATCAAGCGGCTGCTCAATTTCAATCTCGTATCGGCATCGACGCCTCGTTCACGAATTCCGCGACCTGGATGATCATCGCCGTGATCCTGGCGACGGCGGTGTTCGTGTGGGGCATGCGCCAGCGCGCCGCTGGTGCCGGGCCGCCTGCAGTCGATCGCCGAGCTCGGCTACGAATTCATCGCCGGCATGGTGCGCGACAATGTCGGCGACGGCGGCAAGAAGTACTTCCCGTTCATCCTGACGCTCTTCATCTTCATCCTGTTCTGCAACGTGCTCGGGCCTGGTGCCCTACTCCTTCACGCCGACCAGCCACATCGTCGTGACCTTCGCGATGGCGGCTGTCGTGTTCGTCGGCGTCACCATCATCGGCTTCGTCCGCCACGGCGCGCATTTCCTGTCGTTCTTCGTCCCGAAGGGCGTGCCGTTCGCGCTGCTGCTGCTGCTGGTGCCGATCGAGATCATCTCCTACTTCATCCGCCCCTTCAGCCTGTCGATCCGGCTGTTCGCCAACATGCTGGCCGGCCACACCATGCTGAAGGTGTTCGGCGGCTTCGTGGTCATGCTGGGCATCATCGGCGGCTGGGCGCCGCTCGCCTTCATCGTGGTGCTTCACCGGCCTCGGAACTGCTGATCGCCTTCCTGCAGGCCTACGTCTTCGCGATCCTGACCTGCCTCTATCTCAACGACGCCATCCATCTGCCTCACTATCGACGAAAGGGACTTAGTACAATGGACGCTTCTGCAGCCAAGCTCATCGGCGCCGGCCTCGCCACCATCGCCCTCGCCGGCGTCGGCGTCGGCATCGGCAACATCTTCGGCAGCTTCGTGTCGGGCGCGCTGCGCAACCCCGAGGCCGCGCCCCGCGTGTTCGGCAACGTGCTGCTGGGCTTCGCGCTCACCGAAGCCGTGGCGCTGTTCGCGCTGGTCATCGCCTTCATGATCCTGTTCGTGTTCTAAGCCAACGACACGATGCGTAAACCGGTCTACGGTGCGTTCGCCGGCGGCCTCGCCGTGTTCGGCGGCGAGCGGCGCGGTCCTGGCGAAGGAAGGGTCGGGCGGCATGCCGCAGCTCGACTATCCACGACTTCGCGCCGCAGCTCGTCTGGCTGGCGATCGCCTTCGTGGCGCTCTATCTGGTGATGTCGAAGCTCGCGGTGCCGCGATCTCCGGACACGCTCGGCAAGCGGCAGGCCAAGATCCAGGGCGACCTCGACGCGGCCGAGAAGGCCAACGAGGAAACGCGCGGCCTGATCGCCGCCTACGAGAAGCGCCTGGCCGACGCGCCGCGAGGAGGCCCGCCGGCTGCATGCGCGAGCGGGCGAGGCCGACAGCGCCGCCGCCACGGCGACGCGGCTGAACGGCTGGCCGACACGGCTGGCACGGCAGATCGGCGAGGCCGAGAAGCGCATCGCCGCGCAGCGCGCACGACGGTGATGGCGGGCCTCGAGCACATGGCGCAGGACATCGCGGCCAGACGGTCTACAGCCAAGCTCGCCGGCCAGCCGGCCGACGCAGGCGCGCTCGCGGCCAAGGTCGCACGCGGCGACTCAAGGAGGCAGCCGATGATCGGCCGCGGCATGGGCGGCCGACGCCGTCGGGCGACCACGGCGGCTTCTTCTCCGATCCGGACACTTCTGGGTCGCGTGTCGCCTTCGTCCTGTTCTTCGTCCTGGCTGGGCAAGGTCCTGTGGACCAAGCGTCTCCGAGCATGCTCGACAAGCGCGCGGCCGGCCATCGCCAAGGCGCTGGCCGACGCCGCGCGGCTGCGCGACGAGGCGCTCGCAGGCCAAGGCCGACGCCGAGCAGCACGCTGCGCCCAGGCCGCCGACGCCGAAGGCGCGCCATCCTGCAGCAGGCGCGCGAGGAGGCTGCAGCCGCATGCAGGCCCGCGCCGCGGCCAACCTGCAGACACGCCATTGCGCTGCGCGAGCAGCAGGCGCTCGACCGCATCGCCCAGTCGGAGGCCGCCGCCACCAAGCAGGTGCGCGACACCGCCGTCGACGTGGCGCTCGGCGCCACCCGCAGCGCTGTTGCGCGAGCAGGTCGGCTCGGGCGCAGTCGCCAGGACCTGGTCGACCAGGCGATCGCCGAGCTGCCGCGCCGCCTGCACTGACTTTCGAAATCGAGATCGCCCGCACAAAAGTCAATCGCGGGCTGGCCCTGGCGCCCCCCGCCGCAAGGCGGGGCTTTTCCTTCGCTGGCGCCATCTTCTCCTCCCCCCGTCGTGGCGGGAGGAGAGTCATGAGGCTGCACAAACGGCCGCAGCCTCATTTCACCGCCCCCATGGTGAGGCCGCGAACGATGTACTTCTGCACCATCAGGCTGAGCAGCAGTTGCGGCAGGGCGGCGACGATCGTCGCCGCGGCCATCTGTCCCCACAGCACCTGCTCGTAGGAGATGAACTGGATGGCCCCGACCGTCACCGGGAAGGTCTGGCGGCCCGCCAGCATCAGCGGATAGTTGAACGCATTCCAGCAGAACATGAAGCCCAGGATGACCGTGACCGCGATGCCCGGCATGCTGAGCGGCAGGATCACCCGGGCGAGAACGCCGAACCAGGAACAGCCGTCGATCTTTGCCGCTTCCTGGATTTCCAGCGGGATCTCCATGAAGAAGCTGCGCAGCATCCAGATGGTGAACGGCAGGGTGATGAGCTGATAGGCGAAGATCAGCCCGGCATGCGTGTTGTACAGCCCGAGCCGCTGGTAAGAGGAGGTAGAGCGGGATCACGAAGGCGATGAACGGCACGAAGCGGAAGCTCATGAGGACGAAGGCGAGCGCCGTCCTTCAGCGGAAAGGTGAAGCGGGCCAGGGCGTAGGCGGCGGGGATGCCGGCGGCGACCGACAGCGCCACCGCGCCGATCGAGATGATCATGCTGTTCAGGAAGAACAGCGGAAAGTCCGGGCGCGTGGAGGAGTACTGTCCGCGTTGCTCGCCGATGACCAGCGCCGCGTAGTTGTCGATGGTCGGCGTGAACACGAACTTGGGCGGCACCGAGATCATGTCGCCCGGGCTCTTCAACGACGTCAGCAGGATCCAGACGAACGGAAAGACGCGTCCAGGCGAGGAGCAGGACCGCCGCCAGCGCGATGGCGACGTGCCGCGGACCGCGTAGGACACTGGCCTGATGGACAGCGGCGCTGAGACGTCATCAGCTCGTGCTCTCCGACGCGCGGTTCCAAAGCCGCATCAGCAGGTAGCTGACGATGACGACCAGCAGGAGCAGCACGATGGCCTGGGCCATGCCTTTGCCCATCTGGTACCACTGGAAGGAATACTGGTACGCCATGATGTGGAGGTTGGTGGTCGCGTCGTTCGGCCCGCCCAGCGTGGTGGCGTAGATCACGTCGAAGATCCTGAGCGAATCCATCGTCCGGAAGAGGACGGCGAGCACGATGAACGGGCTCGAGCAGCGGCAGCGTGACATAGCGCAGGATGGCGGCAGGGCCGGCGCCGTCGACCCGGGCCGCCTCGTACGGTTCGGTCGGCAGCGCCTGCAGCCCGCCGAGCAGGATCAGGGCGACGAACGGCAGGTTGCCCCACGTATCGATGATGAGGATCGAGACGACTGGCGCCTTGCGTGGAGCCGAACCAGTTGACGGGATCGACGCCGAGAAACGACAGCAGGTAGTTCAGGATGCCGGCGTTGGTCGAGGCCATCATGATCTTCCACATCAGCGCGGTGATCACCGGCGGCATCATCAGCGGCAGCAGCATCAGCGCGCGGATCACGCTGCGCCCGGGGATGCGCGCCATGCAGGAACAGCGCCACCGCGAGCCCCAGCCCGACCTGGACGCACGACCGCCACCAGCGTGAATCCGAGCGTGAACTCGAGCGCGCGCGGCGAACAGCGGCTCGCTCGATCAGGCTGACGTAGTTGTCGAACCACGACGAAGCGGAAGCGATTGGGATACTGCAGCCAATAGCTGGTGAAGCTGTAGTACAGCCCCAGGCCGAACGGGTACACCATCCCCACGAGCAGGACCAAGGCCGGCGCCAGCAACAGGTACGGCAGAACCTCTCGCGCCGCCAGTGCCGGCGCCTCGCGTGGTACTCACGGGCCTGGCGCCGCTACGGCTTGATGCCGGCTTCCTTGAGCACCTTGTCGACTTCGCTGCTCGCCTTCTTGAGCGCGTCGGCCGCGGACATGCGCTTGAAGTAGATCTCGTGCAGCGCGCGCGCCCAGATGTCGCCCATCCGCGTGCGCTCGGGCTGGGGCGTCCACGCCACCCGGGCGGTTTCGAGGTTCTTCGCGACGACCTTCAGGTAGCTGCCGCCGCCCCACGCACCCATGATCTCCTGGACGCGCGGGTCGTTGGTGATCGAGGCACGGGACGGATTGTAGTTGCGATAGCCGATGGTGGCGTTGAGCAGGGTGCGCTGCGCGGTCGCCCACTGCACGAACAGCCAGGCCGCTTCCTTGTTCTTGGTCGCCTTGCTGATGCCCAGCGCCCACGTCCACAGGCCGGCGTACGGCTTGCCGCCCGGGCCGGCCGGGATGAGCGCGTAGCCGACCTTGCCGGCGACCTTCGACTTCTTGGGGTCTTCGTAGTTGGCGGCGAAGAAGTCGGCGTCGGCGATCATGCCGGCCTGACCGGCCGTGAAGGCCTCCATGGCGTCATACCACTGCATGTTGGCCCAGTTCGGCGGACCGCTGTCGCGGACCATGTCGATCCACGTCTCGGTGAACTTCACCGAGCGCGGATCGTGGAAGTTGGCGTTCAGCTTGTCGTCGAACTCGCTCCACTGGCCGTCGGTGTATGACTTCAGCCCGCTCATGAAGCCGGTGCCCATGCTCGCCACGCTCGGCGTGCCGCGGGCCACGATGCCGGGGATGCCGGCGTTCTTCTTCACCAGCCGCGCCGCCTCGGCCATCTCCTCGAGGTCGTCGGCACCTTGATGTTGTACTGGTCGAAGATGTCCTTGCGGTAGGCGAGGATGTAGCTCTCCTCGAGCACCGGAATCGAGTAGAGCGCGCCCTCGCCGACGCCGCCGCCGGTCTTGCCGTTCCAGCGGTTGGCCGCGATCAGCGCCGGATAGAAGTCCTCGAGCTTGAACCAGCCGAGATCGGTCAGCTTCGGATTGTTGAGGAAGTCGTCGAGCGGCAGGATCCAGTTGGGCGGCACGTACTGCCAGTTGCGGACCGGGCCGGTCATGATGACCGAGAATTCGCCGCGCTGCTGCGAGAGATCGGCGACCAGCTTGGTGAAGTATTCCGCCTCGGGCAGGATCAGGTACTCGACATTGATGCCCGTCAGGCTCCTGAACTCGGGGATGAGCGGCAGCAGCGATTCTGGTGAACGGGTGCTTGTTCAACCCGATGGTGAGCGATCTGGCCCTCGGCCTGCCGCCAGTCGATCTTGGCCTCGCGGTAGTAGGCAAGGGCCGCGTCGTCCTGGGCCGATGCGCTCGCAGCGCCTCGCCATCGCGAGGGCGTCGCGAGCAACAGACCGGTGAGCCGTCGACGCTGTATGCGCATGCGTTCCCCTCTTCCAGCGAACGGTTATTGAGCTTCTTGTCGGTGAGACTAACCGGCTTGGCACCGCGCGCAAGGCCAAGCCTTCCGCGGTACGAACCAGCCAGTCACGAAATTCAGGAAGCCAAGTGTGGACCTGTTGTAGACTGGCTACGCGCCGCCACGCAGGACTCTCATGGGACAACGCCGAAACCGGGCTTTCCGACGCAGAAATCCGCGACCTCCGCGACATCGCCGAGCACGATGATCCCCGCAAAGCCTGCCGAGCACTCGGCGTGCTCCGGCGCCGACGATCCGGCCATCCTGGCCGATATCGTCAGGTCGGTGGGCCGTGATCTTCCGGCGGTCCGCGCAGGCCTGGCGGCGATCGCCGGCAAGTCGGGCGGCGGCTTCTGCCGGCCTGGACCGGCGACAGCAGCGAAGCGCTGATCAACGACTACTACGCCGAGCGGCGGAGCCGCGGCGCGTGCTCCGGGCCGCGTGATCCTGGGCGCCTATTACCGCGACGACCGTGTCCTGCTGGCGCTCGGGCTGGAGGCGCGCGCTCCCTTCCCGAAGGGCTACGCCCTGGAACAGGGCGACTGGTCCCTGCTCGACGCCGTGCGCGACCGCGCGCGCCGTTCTGGCGCGACGACCGCACCGCGCTGACGGGGAGCGCTGAGATGGCCGGCGAACGAACGGGTCGATGTCCTGATCATCGGCTCCGGCGCCTCGGGCGCGGCGGTGGCCTGGAGCCTGGCCGACACCAGGATGCGCATCCTCTGCCTGGAACAGGGCGACTGGGTGAAGTCGACCGACTTCCCCAGCAACGGCCGCGACTGGGAGGCCCGGCGCTACACGGATTTCGACATCAGCCCGAACCGCCGCGGGCGCGACACCGACTATCCGGTCAACGACGACAACTCGCTGATGAAGATCGCCAACTTCAACGGGGTCGGCGGCGGCACGGTGATCTACACGGCGCACTGGCCGCGCATGCACCCGTCGGACTTCAGCGGTGAAGTCGCTGGACGGCGTGGCCGACGACTGGCCGATCGACTACTGGGCGCTCGAGCGCTTCTACGACGAGAACGACCGCATGATGGGCGTGTCCGGCCTGGCCGGCGATCCCGGCGTGCCGCCGCGCAACCCGCCGATGCCGCCGATCCCGCTGGGCAAGACCGGCACGCGCTATGCCCGGGCGATGAACCGGCTGGGCTGGCACTGGTGGCCGTCCGACACCACCATCGCCACCACCGCCTACGAGGCCGGGCGCGCCTGCATCAACCTCGGGCACTGCACGCCGGGCTGCGCGCAGGGCGCCAAGGCCAGCACCGACATCACCTACTGGCCGCTCGCCATCCGCGCCGGCGTCGAGCTGCGCACGCGCTGCCGGGTGCGCGAGATCACCACCAACGAGCACGGCATGGCGGCCGGCGCGATCTACTACGATGCCGAGGGGCGCGAGCAGTTCCAGCCGGCCGAGGTCGTGATCGTGGCCTGCAACGGCGTCGGCACGCCGCGCGCTGCTGCTGAACTCGGCCTCCGGCGCGGTTTCCCAACGGGCTCGCCAACTCCTCCGGGCCTGGTCGGCAAGAACCTGATGCTGCATCCCTGGCCGATCGTATCTCGGGCTATGTCGACGACGCGCTGGATGGCGGGCGCGCGCCCATCACCTCGATGTGGAGCAAGCAGTTCTACGAGACCGACGCCTCGCGCGGCTTCGTGCGCGGCTACACGCTGCAATTCAACCGCGGCACCGGCCCGGCGAACGAGGCGATCACCGGCGCCGCGAGCCGGCCGCCTGCCCTGGGGGCGCGACCATCATCGCGTCTACCGCGAGCTGCTCGACCACCGGGTCGGGATCGGCGTCGCCTGCGAGGATCTGCCCGAGGAGCACAACCGCGTCACCCTCGACCCGGTGCTGAAGGACAGCCACGGCATCCCGGCGCCGCGGATCGACTACACGATCAGCGACAACACGCGGCGCATGATGGAGCACGGCATCGCCCGGGCCGAGGAGATCCTGACCGAAGCCGGCGCCACGCCGGCTCTGCATGCGTCGCGCACCGTGCTGAACAGCCCGGGCCATCTTCTGGGCACGGCGCGGATGGGCAACGATCCCGAGCGCTCGGTGGTGAATCGACTGGGGCCGCTGCCATGACGTGAAGAACCTGTTCATCGTCGATGGCAGCATCTGGGTGACCTCGAGGCGGGGTGAACCCGACTTCCACGCATCCAGGCCCTGGCGCTCTATATCGCCGATCAGATGAAGCAGCGGCTGGCGACGCTGTTCGATTGACGCAACGCAGCGCTCGGCAAGTTCTGATCTTCACCGGGACACGCTCTGGCAATCCCCAGGAGCCTTCGGATAGGCTTCGGCGCGCTGGGCCTTGGGGGAGATGGCATGCGCTGCAGTCATCGGCGGCCGCCACGGCGGCGGCGTCGCTCTGGCGTCATCGCGGGACGGCCGTTGCCGAGACTGAGCTCGAGCGCGGCAGGTATCCGGTCGAAAGCATCATGGGCTGCGGCAACTGCCAGACAGCCGCAAAGGACCCGAACGGGCCTGTCTGGCGGATCGCGGTGCCGTCCGGCGGACCGCTCAGATCGAGGAAGGCAAGCCTTCACCGCGCGGCCCTCAACATCACGCCTGATCCGGAGACCGGCATCGGCAAATGGACCGACGCACAAATCAAGATCGCCATCCGCGAAGGCAAGCGACCCGACGGCGGCTTGATCGGACCGCCCATGCCGTTCGGCTGATATCGCGGCATCGCCGATGCCGACATCGACGCTGTCGTCGCCTATCTGCGCACGGTTCCGGCGGTGAAGAACGCCGTGGCGAAATCGACCTACAACATTCGCGCCGCCGCCGGCCTCGGGGCCCGCGTCGACAAGCCGATCGCCGCACCGCCGGGTGAGCGACAAGGTGGCCTATGGCGCCATCTCGCGGGCCCGCTCGGCCATTGCGTGGAATGCCACACGCCGATGGAAGGGACCGGATCACCGCCAGCAGTATGCGACGCTGCTGGGCGCGGGCGGCATGCAGTTCAACGGACCGTGGGGACTGAGCGTCGCCAAGAACATCGTCCGATCCCGAGCAGGGGCTCGGCAAGTGGACCGACGCCGAGATCGAGCGCGCCATCCGCACCGGCATCGACAAGGACGGCCATCCGCTGAAGCCGCCGATGGGCTACGGCTATTGCAGCCAGGTTTCAGCCGACGACATGGCGGCGCTGATCGCCTGGCTGCGCAGCCTCTGCACGGCGCAGAAAGCGCCGTAGAGCGGGCGTCGTCGAAGAATATCTGACAGCCACATCTGCGATCCGTGACGCAGGTGGGGCGAACCGCGCGATCACGCGCTGACAGCGCCGCCGCGGGCCCGACATGGCACGCGCTGTGCTTTACAGGGGCATCTTCGGAATCACCGCTGCCGTAGCGTCGCCGACACGGCGAGATCCTGTTGCGTGGCGATGGTGCCGCGAAGGAGACGCCCATGAGTTCCCGTCTGCGCCGGGCCCTGCCCAGAACGGATCGCGGGCACGGCCCGATTTCCGAGCGGATTGCGTCTCCGCTGCCGAGGGCGGCGGCGCGCTGGGCGCCTATCAGCAGGCGGCGCGTCTACCAGGCGCTGGCCGAGTCGCCGACCTTCATCCCCGACTGGGTGGCGGGCATCTCGATCGGCGCCATCAACTGCCGCCCTGATCGCCGGCAACCCGCCGGAGCAGCGAGTCGAACGCCTGCGCGACTTCTGGGAGACCGTGACCCAGCCGCCGCTCGGCGTGCCGTATCTCAGCATCGGTCGACATCAAGAACGACCATGCAGCGCCAGATGATCAACCAGTTCCGCGCTACGGGCGCCATGCTGTGGGGCGCGCCGAACTTCTTCAAGCCGCGCATTCCGCCGCCGATCTTTCATGCCGGCGGGCAACCCGGGAACCTCGCCTTCTACGACATCTCGCCGCTGAAGGCGCTGCTCGAAGCGCCTGGTCGATTTCGACCGCATCAACGCCCGGGAGACGCCGCTTCAGCGTCGGCGCCACCAACGTCAAGACCGGCAACCTCACCTACTTCGACAACATGACGCACAAGGTCGGACCGGCGCACGTGATGGCGAGCGGCTCGCTGCCGCCGGGTTTTCCCGCCACCGAGGTCGACGGCGAGTTCTACTGGGACGGCGGCATCCTCTCAACACGCCGCTGGAATGGGTGCTCGACGCCCGGCCGCGCGAGGACACGCTGGCCTTCCAGGTCGATCTGTGGAGCGCGCGCGGCGAGCTGCCGCGCGACATGATCGAGGTCGACACCCGCCAGAAGGACATCCGCTATTCGAGCCGCACCCGCGCCGGCACCGACCAGTTCCGCCGGATGCAGGCGCTGCGCCGCGCGGCGGCAATGCTGCTGGACGAGATGCCGAAGGAGCTGCGCCAGTCGGCCGGAGGCGGAGCTGCTGGCGCAGGAAGCCGACCACAAGGTCTACAACATCATCCACCTGATCTATCACGCCCGGAACTACGAGGGCGCGTCGAAGGACTACGAGTTCTCGCGCCGCACGATGGAGGAGCACTGGAAGACCGGCTACAGCGACATGGAGCGCACCCTGCGCCATCCCGAGGTGCTGCAGCGTCCGCAAAGCCCCGACGGCGTTTTCACCTTCGACCTCAAGCGACAGGGTCGCGAGTAGGAGAGACAAGATGAAGCTGGCCGACGTCCGCAAGAACGCCTTCGCGATGCCGCTCAACGATCCGTCGTACCCGCAAGGGCCCGTACAAGTTCTACAACCGCGAATTCGTCGTCATCACCTACCGCACCGATCCCGAGCGCCTGCGCGACGTCGTGCCCGAGCCGCTCGAGGTGGTGGGCGACACGGTGAACTACGAGTTCATCCGCATGCCCGATCTCGACGGGCTTCGGCGACTATACCGAGACCGGCCAGGTGATCCCGGTGCGCTTCACGGACAAGGACGGCACGATGCAGGAAGGCGGCTACGTGCACGCCATGTATCTCGACGACAATTCGCCGATCGCCGGCGGCCGCGAGATCTGGGGCTTTCCCAAGAAGCTCGCCAACCCGAAGGTCTGCCACGAGAACGAGACGCTGGTCTGCACGCTGCACTACGGCTCGGTGCTCTGCGTCACCGCCACCATGGGCTACAAGCACCGCGAGATCGACCACGGCGCCGCTGCTCAAGAGCCTGGCCAAGCCCAGCTTCATGATCAAGATCATCCCGCATGTCGACTGCACGCCGCGCATCTGCGAGCTGGTGCGCTACTACCTCGAGGACGTGACGGTGAAGGGCGCGTGGTCCGGCCCGGCCGCGCTGCAGTTCTTCGACCACGCCATGTGCGACGTCAACCGCCTGCCGGTGCGCGAGGTCGTCTCGGCCAGCCACTTCGTCACCGATCTGACATTGGGCCTGGCGAAGTCGTGTTCGACTACCTGGCCAAGTAAATAGAATCTGAAAACACGCGAAAGGATCGCCCCATGTCCCGCTTCGACGGAAGAGTTGCCATCGTCACCGGCGCGGCCAGCGGCATCGGCAAGGAGATCGCGCTGCGCTTCGCCGCCGAGGGCGGCATTCCGGTGATCGCCGACCTGAACCTCGACGCCGCCAACGCCACGGCCAAGGAGATCAAGGCCTAAGACAGGTGGCGCGACGCCTTCGCCGTCGCCATGAACGTCACCGACGAGGCCCAGGTCGAGAAGGGCGTCGCCGACACCATGGCCAGGTACGGCAAGATCGACATCCTGGTGAGCAACGCCGGCATCCAGATCGTGAAGCCCGCTGGTCGACTTCCCCTTCGCCGACTGGAAGAAGCTGCTATCGATCCATCTCGACGGCGCCTTCCTCACCACCAAGGCCTGCCTGAAACACATGTACGCCGCCAGAGTACGGCCGCGTGGTCTACATGGGCTCGGTCCATTCCAAGGAAGCGTCGAAGCTCAAGGCGCCCTACGTCACCGCCAAGCACGGGCTGATCGGCCTGCCAAGGTGCTGGCCAAGGAGGGCGCGGAATTCAACGTCGCGGCCAACGTGGTCTGCCCCGGCTTCGTGCGCACGCCGCTGGTCGAAAAGCAGATCCCCGAGCAGGCCAAGGAACTCAACATCAGCGAGGACGACGTGATCAAGCACGTCATGCTGAAGGACACGGCCGACGGCCAGTTCACCACGACTTGACGAAGTGGCCGACGCCGTGCTCTATTTCGCCGGCGCCAACAGCACCGCGCTGACCGGCCAATCCATGGTCGTCGAGCCACGGCTGGTTTATGCAGTAGAGCGCGAATAATCCCTGTGTTGCAAGGTTGCAACGCTCCCGGCCGTTAAACGCTGGAACCCGTGACCGCGGGCAACCGCGGCCTTCGTACCCTCGTTGGTCAGGCACAGCGCCTCCAACAAGGGAAACCCCGTAAATGTCCAAGAAGGCCCTTTTAGCCGCCGCGGCGATCCTCGCCCTGCCGGCCGCCGCAAACGCCCAGTCGTCCTGGTTCAGCCCCTCCGCTCCGGCCTATCCAGGCTTCTATATCGGCGCCCAAGGCGGCGCTTAATTGGCTGCTGAACAACCAGAGCTACATCATGGACACCGGCTGGACCGCTGGGCGGCAAGGTCGGCTACGACTTCGTCGGCCCCCGCGTCGAGTTGGAAGGAATGTACCATTCCAACACCGGCAGCGCCGTGGTCGCCTTCCCGACCGGTTACGCCACGGTGAGCGGCAAGATCGAGCAAGTGTCGGTCATGGGCAACGTGCTCTATGATTTCTTCCCGGGAGCGATGATCACGCCCTATGTCGGCGCGCGGCTTGGGCGTTGGCTTCGTCGATGCCAACATCCAGGGCTGCAAAATGTGCCTGGCGATGTTCGCCTACCAGGGCATCCTGGGCATCGGCTACAACGCCACGCCGGCGCTGCGCATCGGCCTGGAAGGCCGCTACTACGGAACGACCAATCCGGGTGCCTACTTCAACAACAACATCATGGCGTTGCTGAGCGTGGCCTATAAGTTCGGCCAGCCCGAGGTGGCTCCGCCGCCGCCGCCGCCGCCGGTGGTCACGCCGCCCTCGTTCATGGTGTTCTTCGATTGGGATCGGTCGAACCTGTCGCAGCAGGCGCTGACCACGATCCAGCAGGCGGCCAACGCCTTCAAGGCGCAAGGGCAGCGCGCGCATCACGGCGACCGGCCACACCGACACGTCGGGCCCGGAGAGCTACAACATGGCGCTGTCGCTGCGTCGCGCCAACGCGGTCAAGGACGCTCTGGTCCGCGACGGCGTGCCGGCCCAGGCGATCACGGTCATCGGCAAGGGCGAAAGCCAGCTGCTGGTGCCGACCGGCGACAACGTGCGCGAGCCGCAGAACCGCCGCGTCGAGATCGTCGTCCAGTAAAGCGACGAGCGAACCTTCCGCTCGCAGAAACGGCCGGGTATTCCGGCCGTTTCCTTAATATGCTCCTCGCTTCCACCGCGATTCAAGAACAAACACGCCTTGCGCCTTGTGAAAATACCCGCCCGATGCCCGTCCGGCCCAGAGGCCTGATCTTCAATGCGGTGTGCGCCCTGGCACCGATTGATCATGCAAAGTTATCCTCGGCATATCAAGCAGAAATCGATTGTTCTAGTGACACGCTGTTTCGTACTGTCGTTGAGCACGATCCGCTGGTTAACGCGATCCTCATTCGCTGTGCGTCGGCGCACTCGTCGTTGCGCAGATGTTCGAGCAAGCTCGGACGATATCGAGCTTCCAGCGGTTCGATGGATCTTCCGACGCAGCGCCGCTGGCGCGACGATCTGGTGCAACAGCCACTTTGGCAGATGATCGCGCAATACAAAGCTGAGGTTCCGATACACGATCCTACCGACGATTGTCTCACACCAGCGATCGTTGAATGATCGCCCGGGCGTCGCGATTTGGCGCCCAGCTTCTCCAGCCTTCCTCTTGTCGGTGGAGCGTTGTCGGCGGCGTCGTTGCAGCGATGCACTCACCGGAATGGCTGCTCATCACGTCGACGGATCTGTCGAGTGGCGATTGTCCCATGTCATTGCCTCGCTGTGCGCGATAGTCTTCGCCAGCGCCGCATTTTTCCAGCGTTCTTGTTCCGCGCTTCGGACGCTATCGATTCCGGCTGGGCACGGGTTTCCGCTGTCACGCCATCGCGACGCTTGCACTTCACCGCGATGACGGCATTGCGCATCGCGCCCTCGCACTCAGCGGATACCCGCCCCGCCGAAGGAATGCATGACGGGTCTCGCTACGGCGATTGTCGGCTGTTGGTTGTTGCCGCTGGCATCGCAGCACTCGTAGATCGCCGAGGATCAGGTCGGATCGCCGCGGCGCACTGCATCGGCGGCGTCATGAACGATGCGCTCCACCACGGCTCCTCGCTTGAACCGAACCAGCTTCCAACCTGAACCCGGCGCCAGATCGAAAGTCGCGCAAGCCACGGGAACAAGGCTGCCGGCTGTCGCCGCCATCGATACCTCGACCGCTTCAAGGAAATCAACGACTTTGCGGTACGGCCACAAAGCCGGCGACGACGTCCTGGTCGTGCTCGCGAACAGGATGCGCGTGACCGTGGCGGCGCGTAGGGGATACGATGTTGTCGCGCGGTTCGCGTGGCGACGAATTCGTTGCCCTGGCGCGCTATCATGATCGTGATCGGATGCTGAACTTCGTCGCCCGCCTTGACGCAGCGCTCAAAGCGCCGCTGAGCCTCGGCAGCAGCTCAGGGCGCGCGGGCGCGAGTATCGGCGTCGCCATATTCCCCAACGATGCCGATCACGCCGAAGCAGCTTACCAGCAACGCCGACCTCGCAATGTACCGCGCCAAGCGTGAGGGATCACTTTCTCGAACCTCTGCTTCGCACGACGCGCCATACTCGACGAAGTGGTCCGAGACAGGCGAGAATTCGCCAACGACCTGCGCCGCGCCATCGACGATGGTCAGCGTGAGCTCCACGACCAAAGAAGTAGCCACACGAGCCGATCTTGATCAGCGAGTGCCGGTCCAGAAGATACCGCGTGCGCGATAACGGCTTTGCGGTCGGAAGGCGCACACGTCTCGATATCCAGCCGATCTGGGCTTCAATGGCCCTAATCCTTCGTGAAAGCGAACGCTCTTAAACCAACACTGGCGCTTCCCATACTGGCGCCAGCGGCGCGGTTCAATTCCTTCCCGATTCAGGATCCAATTCGATTCCGGGGCTCCGGGTCGATCTGACCCAGCCGTCCATACGCATCCGGTGACATCAAACCCTCCGCCAGCAGTATCCGAGGCCTGTGTAGTTCCTCGATCTCTGGCGAGTTGTCAGAATCGCGACTGTCGGAACTTGTTGCGGATACGCTTGATTGCCGACCGGACATTCGCCCTGGTAGCCATGTTGCCCATCCCTTTCGGCGATGAAGCCTTCATAGTGCAGACGGTCGTAGATCGCGCGGTAGGTAGGGCAGCAGCGGCCGGCGTTCGACGCCAGAAGATAGACGATGTTGAGATTCAAATTGCCGGGTAGAGCCTCGACATCATTTTCGTCCCAGTAGACTCCTCCGGCTTATACTGGCTTTGATAACGATCTTGCCACAGACGAGCTGCCCGTCGGGCGCAGGTTGGCCCGGCCGGACGATCCCGTTGCGGCCGCCGGACGACGATCCCGACGTCGCGCACCTTGTCGACAAAATTGATCGTTCCGCGGTCAAAGAGCCAGGGTCGTTGCGTCACCGCCGCATCATGAACATGACCGACGTGATTGACGCCGCGCTGGTGCATCTGAGCCAGCGAGCCGATGCCCGGACATACCTGGAAGCGCACAGTCGAGGAGCACTGTGACATCGGCGTCCAGGGCGGCGTCCCACGCCTTAAGAAATGAGCCGCCCGTCGGCGAAGCTTTGAACCGAAAATCCATAGTCCGGAGAGCTTGCAGGCTCCAGGGCTCTGGCGATAGCCTTCGTCCTCTTCGCGACACGAGAACGACGCGAAGATGGCGTCCGTATTGCCAGACAAACTGCACCGGTCCGTGGGCGGACAAGCTTTCGACCCTAGTCCAACACTGCCCCTCGCCAGGAACACTCCTTTGCGAGTTAATCGGGCTGTGCAAAAGCGGAAAAATCGCGCATGTCCAACCCGTCGCTCTTCATCCGATCCGCTAGATCGTGCGGACTGAAAAGCGCGGACTGTCGTGGAGTTCACATCTGGCGTGGCGACGCCGGGTGCACGTTCCCCGCGCGAGCCCGCTTGCTTCTGGCGACCATCCAACCGGGTTCAGCCGACTCCATCACGCGCCGAATTACGGCCCCCGAACCATGTAGACGCACTCAACGTTGAGATTTTTTCACCCGGATTTCCCAGGTCCCACACCTGACTGATCCACGCTGGTCCGCGGCATCATTGCTGCCGAGGATCGGGAGCGAGACCACCACAACACGAGGGCAGCACATGGTCCTGGCGGCACATCTTCAGGGCTGCCATCACTGAGCAGCCCGCTCAGATCTGGCACCGGTCCGGCGAGCGTGCGGGGTTCCCAACTCCCCGCACGCCTATCACTCTTCCATCTTCCGAAGGCACACCCTCCGCTCCCAATGAATTTATACGGCGCACGCCGATACGCCCCTCAATTGGACAACCGAGACCCGCATCAGCCCTTTCGCGACCGGCTATGTGGAGCGGCCTCGCAACGCCCATAAACTTCTTCCGCGGCACTCACCTACGAACGGGTCTGCCTTCTGCAGGTCCAGAGAAGAAGGTATTTGTAATGTGATCAGGTTTGGACAAGCATGCCTAGACGTCGCTTTCGCCAAGGAGTTGGTTGCTATATTGCACCGCGCGGGAGGTTTATTCGCTATGGCGGAATAAGAGTTGAGCGCCTGCCACTATGCGGGCGTACCGCGTCTAGGAAGTGGAGATGGGTCCACGGGTCAAAGAAAGACGACTCGCGACGGATCTGGCGAGATCTGCCGGGAATGAGCTGAGTGCGTGCGAGTTTGTCGAGCATATTCTTCTGGCCTAACGGTCCCAAGTGTCCGCATTGTGGGAGCAAGTGGACGCGTCGGCAAAGCTGGAACGGGGCGTCGACGCGGATCGGCGCTCTGCTGGGGCTACAACTGTCGCAAGATTTTTTCTCGGTCACGCACGGCACGTTCTTTCTCGCAGCTCGAGTCACGTTGCCGCTGCTGCAACGCGGCTGGCGGGCGATCTATCTGACCGATGGCGGCACGAAACCGATGCGGCCTCATCACCTCCAGCAGATTCTCAACGTGTCGTTCAAGACCGCTTCTTCCACATGATTCACGACGCATTGCGGAGGCCGCGGCAAATCAGCCGTCGAATTTGGACGCCTGGCAGGCTAGCCGCCGTCAGAAAGTGCCAAAGCACAGCGCCGCGCCCGAGACACCGCGTGAACCCAGCGCCTGACCCCGATTGCATCCGGCATCACTCGCCCCTTATAGGTGCTTCCGGCGCGCCGTCGCTCCTCTCGCCTTCGAAGACCGTGCGACTGCGTTCTTCAGTCGGGGCAGAAAGGCCAAGACATCTCCGTTGAGGCGGCGCAAATCCCTACAAGCCTCCACGATAGGCGTCGATGCGCTGGGGTCGATCCGGCTGTCGCTCGTCAGTAAAGAGCAGTCCGCCGTTTCTCGACCCGTCGCGTTCCTTCATCAGATACGTCACCTCCATAAACCTGCTGCTGCGCGGCTGGTTGGCTTTGTCGAGAATTCGTGACAAGACGTTTCGAACTCGGCTTTTTCGCGTCGTCCTCGCTCACCTTGAGCATTGCAAGCCGCCGCAAGAGATAGGTTCGCGCGCGCTGTAGTATTCAGCGTTGAGAAGACGATACCAGCAGGGAGAAGCGTCTCGTCGGTTCTCAAGCAGCAGCATCAGAAAGGTAGATCAGCCAGACTCATTTGTTTGACCAGCTGAAAGCGAGCTTTCCAATCAAAGTCAGCAGAGTGGATTGGTTGGCAGCGGTCTGGCTCGCGGTGCCGTCCGTCGCGGCGAGGTCCGGGCTGCACCCAGCGAAAGCAGGTCCGGGCGCCGACCGTCCTTCCGCCGGTGTCCTTCACAGTTTCTTCACCCGCCGGCTTTCCGCCACCGTGCAAGACGAGTGCTGCGGACAACATCCTGGCAGAAGCGGTCGTTGCTGCCGCCGCCTCGAGCATGCCCCTAGCCTTCTCGAGAAACAGCGCGAAATCCTGCTCGTCGCTGCGTGAAGACGGTCTTTTTCGGGCCATGGCCGACGATTGCCCCCCTCTACCGTTTCGCGGACCGCCGCAAAGCAGATGGGCCCTGTCTCAGAACTTCACACTGACGACGCCAGCCTCCTCCACATTATTGATTGGTACGTCAACGATTGGCAACCACCGGTAAGCTTCTCCTTTCGCGCCTGTATTTTTCACGGGGCGTAAAAGATTTAGGCCAATCAGACATGTTTGCTCATTCGATCGCCCGGTGCGCGGAGACGTAACATGCAACGACCGTTCGACATCGAACCGCCACTGCCACCTTCGGCGCAATAGGGGCATCCAGGTAACCGACCTGACGACGCCACTTGGCGCGAACTCACGCCGCCTGGCTGCAGTACGCGCCGCTGCTGATCTTCCTGACCAGCACCTGGCGCGCGCGACAGCAGATCGCCTTCGCCCGGCGTTTCGGGCTCGGTCGAATCTCGAAATGGCGGCCATCAGCAACGTCAAATCAGACGGCACCTGCGTCGCGAAGGCGACAACGACGATGATGAAAGTGCCGGAAAGGCAGCCATGGCTGGTAAGGACGCCGGATACGTGAAGGCGTGCCGGCGACAGGCCATCACCGTGATCGGCAAGGGCGAAGTCGCCAGCCGCTGGTGCCGACCGGCGACGGCGTGCGCGAGCCGCAGAACCGCCGGGTCGAGATCGTCGTCCAGTAAAGCCGAGCGAACCTTCCACTCGCAGAAACGGCCGGGCAACTCCCGGCCGTTTCGCTCGTGCGGCCCAATCTTGACAGCAAACATCGCCGACGATCAGCGTTGGCCATCGATCGTTCAGGCAATGAACGACTTTCCGGGAGGGAACATGGCAACAGACACTTGGCTCCGTCGTGGCACTCGCCGCGACGCTTGCGCTTGGCGGCCACGGCGCTGCCGGCGAGCGCCGCGACGTTCGTCTATGTCGGCTGCACCGACAGCAACGAGATTCACGTCCTGCAGCTCAATCCGCAGAACGGCGATCTCACGCCGGTCGAGAAGGTCACGATTCCCGGCATCGCCAAGACGGCGGGCTCGACGCCGATGGCGATAAGCCCCGACAAGAAATTCCTGTTCGCCGCCACGCGCGGCGAGCCGATGGTGGCGGCGAGCTTCCGCATCGATCCCGCCACCGGCAAGCTCAGCCACATCGCCAACGGCCCGCTCGACGGCAGCATGGCCTACATCGCCACCGACCGCAGCGGCCGCTTCCTGCTCGCCGCCTCCTACCCCAACCACAAGGTCACCGTGAACCCGATCGCGCCGGACGGCACGGTGCAGCCGCCAAGCAGATCATCCCGACCGAGCCCAACGCGCACGCCATCCAGCCCGACGCCAGCAATCGCTTCGTGCTGGCGACCAGCCTCGGCGGCAATCTCGTGCGGCAGTTCCGCTTCGATGCCGCGACCGGCACGCTCTCGCCCAACGATCCGCCGGCGGCGCGCGGTGAAGGCGCGGCGCCGGCCCGCGGCACTTCGCCTTCCATCCGACCAACGGGCGGGTCTACCTGCTGAACGAGCTCGAGGCCTCGGTCTATGTCTTCGCCTACGACGCCAAGACCGGCACCCTGAAGGAGGAGCAGGTCATCAGCGCGCTGCCCGAGAAGAAGCCGGAAAAGATCTGGGCCGCCGACCTTCACCTGACGCCGGACGGCAAGTTCCTCTACGCCAGCGAGCGCGGCACCAGCACGATCGCGGCTTCAAGGTCGATCCCGGCGAACGGAACGCTCGACGCTGATCGGCCACACGGCGACCGAGCAGCAGCCGCGCGGCTTCGCCATCGATCCCACGGGCCGCTATCTCCTGGCGGTGGGCCAGCTCTCCGATCTCGATGACCAGCTACGCGATCGATGCCGCCAGCGGCAAGCTCGCCAAGCTCAAGCAATATCCGATGGGCAAAAATCCCAACTGGGTGGAGATCGTCAATCTGCCCTGAGGGGACTAGACTTCGGCCGGGAGGATCCGACATGGCACGCACGCTCGATATCCGAACCGCTCGACGCCACCTTCGGCGCCGTGGTCCGGGGCATCAAGGTCGCGGAGGCTCGACGACGCCACGTTCCGCGCGCTCTACGCCGCCTGGCTGAAATACGCGCTGCTGATCTTTCCCGACCAGCATCTCGACGCGCGACCAGCAGATCGCCTTCGCCAAGCGCTTCGGGCCGCTCGAGTTCGAGATGGCGGCGATCAGCAACGTCAAGTCCGACGGCACGCTGCGGCCCGAGACAGGACAACGACGACGTGATGAAGGTCGCTGAAGGGCAACATGGGCTGGCATCGCGACAGCACCTACATGCCGGTGCAGGCCAAGGGCGCGGTGTTCAGCGCCGAGGTGGTGCCGAGCGTCGGCGGCCGCACCGGCTTTGCCGACATGCGCGCCGCCTACGACGCGCTCGACGACGCGCCTCAAGAAGCAAGATCGAAGGCCTGCTCGCCGTACCATTCGCTGCACTACAGCCAGTCCAAGCTCGGCCATCAGACGCGAAGAAGGCCGACGGCGAGTACAGCGGCTACGGCTTCCATGACGGGCCGGTGCCGCTCCGGCCGCTGGTCAAGACCCATCCCGAGACCGGCCGCAAGTCGCTGCTGGTCGGCCGCCACGCCCACAACATCCCGGGCATGGACAAGGCCGAGTCCGAGCGCTCTCTCGCAGGAGCTGGTCGACTTCGCCTGCCAGCCGCCGCGCATCTACCACCACGACTGGACCGCAGGCGACGCGGTGGTCTGGGACAATCGCTGCCTGATGCACCAGGCGACGCCCTGGGACATGACCCAGCGCGCGCATCATGTGGCACAGCCGCATCGCCGGCGACCCGGCGAGCGAGTGCCGCCCCTCGCCCGCTGACCTCAGTGCGGCGCATCGGGATGAAGACGGGCGGCGTGCCCGACATCTTCGAGCGCGCTTGATGTCGACGTCGTTGGCGCCGTGCGGCTTCAGATAGACGTAGAACGGCGTGCGGCGCTCGGCGATGTCGTCGCCCGGCTGGGCGCTTGCGGCTGATCAGCATGTCCGACTGGACGCGCGCATGCATGTAGCCCGGGATGAGCTCGGCCCAGGTCGCCACTCGGGCGTGAAGGACACGTCGTAGGCATAGGAATCGACCAGCTTGACGACGCCCCAGCTGGTGCCGGGGCGGGGCTCGACGGCACCTGCTGCCAGGTTCATGTCAGGACCTGGCGAGTAGAGCGTCACGTAACTGAACGAAGCATACC
>ERZ1370068.3339-contig-2452_pt1 | contig 26361 bp, 45 predicted proteins | sample MGYA00561227_ERZ1370068 | MGnify/ENA primary metagenome ERZ1370068 (study PRJEB38410, sample SAMEA6850437) | metagenome | study: Metagenomic assessment of the ecological functions of the soil: analysis of the soil microbiota associated with the...
GCGCCAAATCGGCCTGCACCCGCACCGCGGGCTTCAGGCCGCCAAGTATCGGCAACGCGCCCGACGCCGGAAATCTGGCTGAGCCGCTGGCCCAGGATGGTGTCGGCGATATCGCTCATGGCGCGCAGCGAAATCGTCTCCGACGTCAGCGCCAGCGTCAGGACCGGCGCATCCGCCGGATTGACCTTGGCGTAGGTCGGCGGATACGGCAGGTTTCTCGGCAGGATTCCGGCGGCCGCGTTGATCGCGGCCTGCACGTCCTGCGTCGCGCCGTCGATGTCGCGGTTGAGGTCGAACTGCAGCGAGATCTGGCTGACGCCGAACGAGCGAGGTCGACTGCATCGACGACGGCGACGGGATCTGCCCGAGCTGGCGCTCCAGCGGCGCCGTGATCAGCGACGGCGATCACGTCGGGGCTGGCGCCCGGCAGTTGCGTCGTCACCTGCACGGTCGGGAAATCGACCTGCGGCAGCGCCGATACCGGCAGCGCCCAATAGCCGAGCGCGCCGCCGATCATCAGCGCGATCCCCAACAGCGAAGGTCGCGATCGGCCGGCGGATGAACGGTTCGGAGACGCTCATGGTTGCGTGCTCACTTGCGAGATTCATTTCAGGCGTGCGGCGTTGTTGATCACGGCTGCGACTTCGCAGCGCCGCCCGATGGCTCGGCTGGTGCCGGGCCGGTTTGTCCCTTCTGATCGCCCTCGCCGCGCTCGCGCTTGCCGCGGTGCTCGCCGTCCTTGCCCTGACCGTCCCTTGGCGATCTCCCTTGGCATCCCCCTTGGCATCAGGGCTGCGGCTGCGCTGCGCGGCGCGAGATCGGCGGTCGGCGCCCGATCATCGGTGCCGATCAGAACCTTGGCGCCGTCGGACAGATTGGCAAAGCCCGTGGTCACGACGCGATCCGACGTCGTGAGGCCGCTCGCGATCACGGCGTCGTTTTCGTTCTGCTGCGTCACCACGACCGGCTTCGCGGTCGCGATATTGTCGTGGGCCGATCACGTAGCTGAACGTTCCGGCAGGGCCGCGCTGCACCGCCGACGTCGGCACCACGATCGCCTTCTCGAGCGTTTCGACCTTCAGCCGCACATTGACGAATTGTCCGGGCCAGAGCTGGAACTTGGCGTTCGGAAATTCGGCCTTCAGCTTCAGCGTGCCCGTGGTCGGATCGACCTGGTTGTCGATGCCCTTCAGCGTGCCGGTATCGACGACGGTGACGCCGTCATTGCCGAACACGTCCACCGCCAGCGCGCCCTTGGCCGGCGGCGGCGTTGACCCGCACGATCTGCTGCTGCGGCAGGCTGAACTGCACCGCGATCGGCTGCAACTGGAGTGATGATGACGAGGCCGGTTGCATCAGCCGCGCGGATGATGTTGCCCTGGTCGACCTGGCGCAGGCCGGCGCGCCCCGACAGCGGCGCGATGATCTTGGTATAGCCGAGCATCGCCTGCGCATTGTCGATCGCGGCCTGGTCGGACCTTGCACCAGCGCTTCCTGCTGGGCGACCACGGCGCGCTGCGTATCGGCCTGCTGCTTGGAGCCGGCATTGGACGCGGCAAGCTGCTGATAGCGCGCGAGATCGAGCTTCTGGTTGGCGAGCAGCGCCTCGTCCTGCGCCTTCTTCGCCACCGCCTGATCGTACTGGGCCTGGTAGATCACGGGATCGATCTCGCCGAGCACGTCGCCCTGCTTGACGTCCTGGCCTTCGGTGAAATTCACCGCGATCAGTTTGCCGTCGACCTGGGCGCGCACGATCAACGTTGTTCAACGCGCGGACCGAGCCCACGCCGTCGAGATAGACCAGGCACGTCCTGCGTGCGCGGCGTCGCCGCCAGCACCGGCACCGGAAGGTCGGGGCGCGCGCCAGGCCCGCCGACGGCCGGTCTGCTTCTGCTGAAAGGCGTACCAGCCGAGATAGCCGAGCCCGCCGAGGATCAGCAGCGTGACCGTCAGCGACACCATCCGCCGGCCAATGCCGCGCGCGACGCGCTTGCCCGCCGTCTTCGGCGTCGTCCTTCAACTCCGGCTTAAAGAGCATCGACCGGCCTCTCCATCCTCGGCTCCCAGCCGCCCCCAGCGCCTGATAGAGGCTGACGATCGCCAGCAGCCGGGCCAGTTGGGCCTGCCACAGCAAATCCTCCGCCTGGAATAACGTCAGTCTGCGTATTTAGCACAGTTACGATGTCGGCGGTTCCGGCCCGCAACTGCTGCTCGGACAGTTGAAAGGCCCGCCGCGATGCCGCCAGCCACCTCGCGCTGCAGCCGCAGCCTCTCGGTGGTCTGGCGGATCGACATCAGGGCGTTATCGACATCGGCAAACGACTGCACCACGGTCTTGCGATAGATCTGCAGCAACTCGTCCTGCCTGCGCCTTGGTGAACTCGAAATTGCCGAGGATCCTGCCGCCGTCGAAGATCGGCTGGGTCAGGCTGCCGACCATGCTGAAGAAGGCGGCGTGCGGCTGAAACAGCGACGGACAGCGCCGAGCTCTGATAGCCGCCCTGCCCGGTCAATTGGATGCTCGGGAAGAACTGCGCGCGGGCGTTGCCGACATTGGCGGTCGCCGACGCAAGCTGCGCTTCCTGTCGGCGGATGTCAGGGCGCTGCGTCAGCAACTCCGACGGCAGGCCGGGCGTGACCCGCGGCGAACGCGATCTGGTTGAGCGACCCGCCGTTGACGCGCACGGCTTCCGGCGGCCGCGACACCAGGGTTGCCAGCGCGTTGATGTTCTGGTCGAGCGTCTGCTTCAGCGGCGGCACCGTGCGCGCTGGTTGGCGACCACACTCTCCTGCTGCGCGACGTCGAGGTCGGTGCCGGTGCCGGCCTTGAAGCGGTCGCGTGATGGCGTTGAGGATGCGCGTCGGCGCTGGCGATGTTCTGCTGCGCGGTGCGAAGCCGGTCCTGCGCGGCTAGCACCTGGAAATAGGCGTTGGCCACCGTCGTCAGCGTGGTCAGCGCGACGACGTCGCGGTCGAAGCGGTTGGCAACCGCGGTCTCTTCCGCTGCCTGGGCGGCGTCACGGTTCTTGCCCCAGAAGTCCAGCTCGTAGCTGGCGCTGAGCGAGGCCGAATAGTTGACCACTTCGCGGCCGCCATTGGTCAGGCCGCTTGCGCTCGAGCCGGAGGTGCGGGAATAGCTCTCCTGAACCAGCGCCGTTGAGGCTCGGCAGCAACGCCGCGCCCGTGATCCGCGCCTGCGCATCGGCCTGCCTGAACCGCGCGGTGGCGGCGGCGATGTCAGATTGACGGTCTGCGCCTCCTCCATCAGCGCCGGTCAGCTCCCGCGAGCGAAAGCCGCGCCACCAGTCGAGCGTCGGCGGCGCGTCCGCGGCCGTCGCAAGCCGGGCCGCCTTGTAGCCGTCGGGGACGTCGAGCGCGGGATCGGGAAGATCCTTGGTCAGGATGCAGCCGCGCCGAGCTGGCGACGAGGCCGAGCACCGCAAGCGATCGCGCCAGCCGCTTGCCGCCAGGAACGAGGCGCAGGCCAGCCATCGACCGCAGCACTTGCAATTCGCTGGGTCACACCCGTTCTCCACCGGGCAAATCCCGGCGCGGCGCGCGACGAACGCTTGTTCTGGATGGCCTGCGACACGTTCACAGGGGTGATGCTTCCGTTGGAACCGAGCGGTCATACTAGCCTTGCGATCAGGGCGCGGACAGCCCCGCGCAGCTCTATGCCGATCCGTCCGCTGGGGTCCCGAAACAGAGCAGTAAAGCGCTCGCTTCCCCTTGTTTCATAGGGCTTCGGCGCGATGTCGGGGACGCGGCAGGACGGCCGAAATCTTACGAAGATTTCATGGGGCTTTTCCCCCTGTTCTGACGTCCCGCATCGGCCTGTCCTGCAGCGATCCCGCCTGTGGCCGATTTGAAACTCCGGGAATAGCCCCCGTATCTCGCAGCGTGCCATGGAGGGCCAAAAATGCGGGTCGCGGTGGTCGGGACGGGAATCAGCGGCAATGCCGCGGCCTGGACCTTGTCGAAGCATTATCCGGTCACCGTCTACGACCGCGAACTCAGGCCCGGCGGCCACAGCCACACCGTCAGCATCGACTATGACGGGAGCTCAGCTTGCGGTCGACATCGGCTTCATCGTCTACAACGAACTGAACTATCCGGACCTGACGGCGCTGTTCGCCCATCTCGGCGTCGAGACCATCGAAAGCTGCATGAGTTTTGCGGTGACGGCGGACACCGGCCGCTTCGAGTGGAAAGGCGGCGGCAACAACTGGTTCGAGACCGCCACGCGGACTTGTTCGCGCAACCGCGCAACCTGCTGTCGCCCTCCTATCTCTGGATGCTGCGCGACATCCTCACCTTCAACCAGCAGAGCGTCGAGGATTACGCGGCCGGAAAACTGGCCGGGCTGACGCTCGGCGAATATTTCCGTAACCGCCACTTTGCGCCGCGGCTGCTGACCGATTATCTGGCGCCGATGGGCGCTGCGATCTGGTCGGCGCCGTCAGAGCGAGATGCTGGACTTCCCGGCCGAAAATTTCGTCGCCTTCTTCGCCAACCATCGCCTGCTGCAATATGACCGTCCGGTCTGGCGCACCGTGAAGGGCGGCAGCCAGCGCTATGTCGAAAAACTGACCGCCGCATTCCGCGACCGGATCAGGCTCGGCTGCGCCGTCACGGCGATCGAGCGCACCTCGCATGGCGTCGTCGTCCACGACAGCCACGGCAAGACCGACACCTACGATCACGTCGTGATTGCCTCCCACAGCGATCAGGCGCTGGCGATGCTGTCGGATGCCGACGAGCGCGAGCGCGCGATTCTGGGCGCGATCGGCTATTCCCCCAACACGATCTATCTGCACCGCGATCCCGCGCTGATGCCGAAGCGCCGGCGCGCCTGGGCCTCGTGGAATTTCCTGCGCTGGCCGCGCGATGGAGCGTCGATAACGACGTCTCCGTGACCTACTGGATGAACCCGCTGCAGGGCATCGATGACGACAAGCCGTTGTTCGTCAGCCTCAATCCGCCGGTCGCGCCCGATCCCGCGCTGACCTTCGGCAAATACCTGTGCGAGCATCCGCAATATAACGCCGCCGCCTTTGCCGCTCAGAAGCGCCTGCCCGAAATTCAGGGCCAAGCGACACACCTGGTTCTGCGGCGCATGGACCGGATACGGATTCCACGAGGACGGATTGCGATCAGGCCTTGCGGTCGCCGAAGCGCTGGGCGCGGTGGCGCCATGGCGCGAACCGCCGCTCGAACTGGCGGAAGCTGCGGAGTAGCCATGCGCGCAACACCGCCGGGATCAAAACATGCCGTCCGCCGACGCCGCGGCGCGCTTTACGTCGGCGAGGTGATGCATGCGCGGCTGAAGCCGATGGGCCATCGCTTCAGCTATCGCGTGATGAGCCTGCTTGATCGATCTCGACCGGCTGGCGGACGCGGACCGGCAATCGCCGCTGTTCGGCGTCAACCGCGCGGCGCTCTACAGTTTTCACGAGGCCGACCATGGCGAGCGCGACGGATCGTCGCTTGCGCGCCTGGGCGCAACATTCGCGCGGCCGAGCGCGGCATCGACCTCTGCGGGCGGGCGGGTGCTGCTGCTCTGCTATCCCCGCCTGCTCGGCTACACCTTCAATCCGCTGTCGGTCTATTTCTGCTATCGCGCCGATGGCGAGCTGGCGCTGCTGATCTATGAAGTGCGCAACACCTTTGGCGACATCCACCGCCTACGTCCTGCCGGTGCATATCTGGCGAAATCAGCGACGCCGGCGTGCGGCAGCAGCAGGACAAGCTGTTCTACGTCTCGCCCTTCATCGAGATGGCGATGCGCTACCATTTCCGCGTGCTGCCGCCGGAGCGAGCGCGTCAAGCTGCGGATTCTGGAAACCGACCGCGAAGGCCCCTGCTCGCTGCAACCTTCAATGGCCAGCCGTCGCGCGCTCAACACCAAGGAGTTGTTGCGCGCGTTCTTCGCCTTCCGCTGGTCACCATGAAGATCATGGCGGCGATCCATTGGGAGGCGCTGCGGCTCTGGCTCAAGGGCGCGCGGCTGGTGCCGCGGACGGGCGCAGCCCTCAATACCGGCTTGGCGACTGGGAAAGGCAACGATTATACTTCGCCGGCGTTGTCCACCCGTGCCAAAGACTGAAGCAGGGTCGATCGACCATGCGAGGTCCGGGTAGACCGCCATTCGATGGATCGCCCATGCCCGAGTTGATTTCGGTCACATCGGAAACCGTAGACGCGACGTTTCCGGAATTGCCCGCCTGGTCCGGCTGGCGCTGGGTTTCGGTTCACAGCTGCAACATGGCACGCTCGACGTGACGCTGGCCGACGGCCGCATTGTCCGGCTTGGGCGGCAACGGGCCAGGCCCGGCCGCCGCCATGAAGATCTACGATTACGGCTTCGCCTCGCGGCTGCTGCGCGGCGGCGACATCGGTATCGCCGAGGCCTATCTGCGCGGCGAATGGGACACGCCCGACCTCACGCAATTCCTCTATCTGTTCTGCGTCAACCAGGACTGGATGCAGACGCATGCTGGTCGGCAATCCGCTGACGCGCACCTTCCAGGTCATCCGGCACTGGCTCAACCGCAACACCAGGCGGCAGGCCCGCCGCAACATCTATGCGCATTACGACATCGGCAACGCGTTCTATTCGGCGTGGCTCGATCCCAGCATGACCTATTCGTCGGCGCTGTTCGAGGACGACACGCGCAGACCTGACGGCAGCCCAACACAACAAGTACCGCCGGCTTGCCGAGGCCATCGATCTGCGGCCGGGCCAGAAGCTGCTGGAGATCGGCTGCGGATGGGGCGGCTTTGCCGAGTATGCCGCCAAGACGTTCGGCGCCAAAGTCGTCGGGCTCACCATCAGCAAGGAGCAGCGCGATTTCGCCCAGGCGCGCATTCACAATGCCGGGCTCAGCGACAAGGTCGAGATCAGGCTGCAGGACTATCGCGACGAGCGCGACCGCTATGACCGGATCGCCTCGATCGAGATGATCGAGGCGGTCGGCGAGCAGTTCTGGCCGAACTATTTCTCACAGTTGCGCGACCGCCTGCTGCCCGGCGGGCTCGCCGGCATCCAGGCCATCACCATCCAGGACAGCCTGTTTCAGACCTATCGCCGCGAAGTCGATTTCATCCAGCGCTACGTTTTCCCGGGCGGCATGCTGCCCTCGCCGCAGATCCTGAAAGCGCTCGGCGAGCGCTTCGGCGTTCCCGTCATCCGCGAACGCATTTTCGGGCAAGATTATGCCAAGACGCTTGCGATCTGGCGAAGCAATTTCCGCGCGGCCTGGCCGCAACCTGACGCCGTCAGGATTCGACGACCGCTTCCGGCGGCTGTGGGAATACTACCTCGCCTATTGCGAGGCGGGATTCCTGTCCGGAAATATCGACGTGCGTCAGGTGGTGTTTGCGAAATCGGGCTGACAGCCCTGTTTCATCGCTGGCTTGTATGCCCTGCGGCGGTCCTTTAGGGTCGCCCAACGATTAGGCAAGCAAACCGGCAATTTCAAAACATGGCCTTCAACAAAGACGTCATCGAAGCGATCGGCAACACGCCCCTCATCAAGCTGAAGCGCGCTTCCGAGCTGACCGGCTGCACCATTCTCGGCAAGGCCGAATTCATGAATCCCGGCCAGTCGGTCAAGGACCGCGCCGGCAAGTGGATGATCCTCGAGGCCGAGAAGCGCGGCGACCTCAAGCCCGGCGGCCTCGTGGTGGAATCGACCGCCGGCAATACCGGCATCGGGCTTGCGGTCGTCGCGAGCGCGCGCGGCTACCGCACGCTGATCCTGATCCCGGAAACGCAGAGCCAGGAAAAGAAGGACATGCTGCGGCTGTGCGGCGCCGAGCTGATCGAGGTGCCGGCGCTGCCCTTCTCAATCCGAACAACTACCAGCATGTCGGACGGCGGCTGGCCGCCCAGCTTCGCAAGACCGAGCCGAACGGCGTGCTGTTCGCCGACCAGTGGAACAATCTCGACAACGCCAAGGCGCATTACGAGTCCACCGGTCCGGAGATCTGGGAGCAGACCGGCGGCAAGATCGACGGCTTTATTTGCTCGGTCGGCACCGGCGGCACGCTGGCCGGCGCCAGCCGCTATCTGAAGGAAAGCACCGGGCATCGTCAACGCCTGCGCCGATCCGCATGGCTTTGCGATGTACGAGCTGTTCAAGCACGGCACCGCCAAATCGACGCCGGGCGACTCGATCACCGAGGGCATCGGACTCGGCCGCGTCACGCCCGTCATCGAGACCGCGAAGGTCGACGATGCTTTCCTGATTTCGGACGAGGAAGCCGTGAAGGTGATCTACGACCTGCTCGAGCACGAGGGCCTGTGCCTCGGCGGCTCGACCGGCGTCAACGTCGCCGGCGCGATCCAGCTCGCGAAGCAGCTCGGGCCAGGCAAGACCATCGTCACGATCCTTGCCGATTCCGGCAACCGCTATCAGTCAAAGCTGTTCAATCCGGAGTTCATGCGCTCGAAGAACCTGCCGGTGCCGGCATGGCTGGAAAAGCGCAGCGAGATCGACGTGCCGTTCGAGAAGGTGTACGAGGGCGGCGGGAGATTCGTCATGCGGATGGGCGCAGCGCAGCATCAGGCCGTGACATCGTCACGCGGGATCCCCGGGTTGCGCGCTCCACTCCGGGCTACTACAGCCGATCAATGCCGCAGGATCTCGGCTCAGGAACAGCTTCGTCCGTCCGCGTGCTGCGGATTGGCGAAGAATTTCTGCGGCGTATTCGACTCGATCACCTGGCCGGCGTCCATGAGACACGACGCGGTTTGCGACTTCGCGCGCAAATCCCATTTCGTGGGTGACGACCAGCATGGTCATGCCTTCCCTGGCGAGATCGACCATGGTGGTCGAGCACTTCCATGACCATTTCGGGATCGAGCGCCGAGGTCGGCTCGTCGAACAGCATCACTTTCGGGTTCATGCGTCAGCGCGCGGGCGATCGCGACGCGCTGCTGCTGACCGCCTGACATCTGGCCTGGATATTTGTTGGCCTGTTGCGGGATCTTGACCCGCTCAAGATACTTCATCGCGGTCGCCTCGGCATCCTTCTTCGGGATGTTGCGCACCCAGATCAGCGCCAGCGTGCAGTTCTCCGGCACGGGTCAGATGCGGGAAACAGGTTAAAACTCTGGAACACCATGCCGACTTCGCGCCGGACTTCGTCCACCCGTCGCAGTTCGGCCCGAGCTCCGATGCCCTCGACGACGATCCGACCTTCCTGGAACTCCTCCAGCGCGTTGATGCAGCGGATCAGCGTCGGCTCTGCCCGAACCGACGGGCCGCAGATCACGATGCGCTCGCCCTTGGCGACATCGAGGTTGATGTCGCGCAGCACGTGAAAATCGCCGTACCACTTGCCGAGCGCGGTTGATGCCGACGATCGAGTTTGCAGCCATGGTGATGTACTCAGTTGCGCCGATGCGCGTTCAGCCTGTTCTCGACGAACAGCGAGTAACGCGACATCCCAAAGCAGAAGACGAAATAGATGATCCCGGTGAAGGCGAAGCCGGTGAACAGCGTCGTGGGCGTTGACCAGACCGGATCGGAGAACGATGCCCTGAGCTGTCCGAGCAGGTCGAACAACGCGACGATCGAGACCAGCGAGGTGTCCTTGAACGGGCGATGAAGCTGTTGACGAGGCCGAGGATGACGTGGCGCAACGCCTGCGGCATCACGATCAGCGCCGTGGTCTTGCCCCAGGACAGGCCGAGCGCGCTCGCCGCCTCGCCCTGCCCGCGCGGGATCGCCGCGCAGAGCCGCCGCGGATGACTTCGGCCTGATAGGCGCCCGCGAACAGCCGCAATGCCGATCAGGGCGCGCATCAGATCCGTCGATCGGTGAGAAGCCGGTCGGCCACGAACAGCGGCAGCATGTAGGTCGCGAAGAACAGCACGGTGATCAGCGGAACCCGCGCCAGAACTCGATGAAGGCGATCGAGAAAATCCGGATCAGCGGAATGGTCGAACGCCGGCCGAGCGCCAGCGCAATGCCGACCGGCATCGAGGCGACGATGCCGGTGACGGCCACCGACCAGCGCCGCCAGAGCCGCCCAGAGCCGCGTATCACGACCGGAACCCGCCGCGGTCGAGGCCCATCACCGCGATCACGATGCCGATGCCGGCAAAGACCCCAAGCGGTGGTGACGAGCGGACGCCAGCCGGAACGCGGGCCACCGCCCAGCCAGAACAGCACGGCAGACACGATCACGGCGGTCGCGCACGAGGTCGGCCCAGACCGGGCGGCTGGAGGCCTGGATCTTGATCGCGCAGCCAGGTCAGCGGCAGCAGCACCCAGCCAATCAACATGCTGATGAGCGATCAGCTTGCCGAGCACCCACAACACGCGGCACCGATCGACGGCCGTCGTGGTCTGGCCTGCCGCCGTGAGCTTTCCTTGCGCCATCAGCCAATGCTGTCGTTGAATCTGACAGCAGCCCGGCCGTCCAGCTCACGCCGGAGCCACTCCAGCCCGCCGCCGACCAGCAGGAAGAAGGCCACGACGGGAATGCCAGGAAGAACAGAATGGCGTTCGGGCCCTTGCCAGGCAACCGCGGGATCAGCGAGTGGCATCAACGCAGGATCGCGGCAAGAATGAAGACGAGGTTGACCCGCCAGCGTTCGGCCCGGATGAGATCCGTAGATGAACTGCGAAAACTTGGCCTGAATGAAAGGGCCAGCAGGCGCCGACTACGTCGCCGGGATTTTGGGCAGGCAGGCGGTGCGGTCCTGTGCCGGTCCAGACCGCATCGAACAGCATGAATCTCAGCGCTGGAACGACGATGAATCCACAGCAGCAACACGCAGACGATCGTAATCAGGAATGTTGGTCGGCGAATTGAACAGGCGCGCATGCGCAGGAAGCCTATGAAGCCGGTGGTGCTTCACCGGTGCGGGCCGATTCGGGCGCGAGGTCCTGGCGAACGAAAATGGATGAAGGAGTGTCGGCTCATCCGCTCATGCTCCGGCTGATCCGCCATCCATAGAAGCTCATCACCGCGCTCGTCACCAGCGAGATCAGGAGATAGACGCCCATGGTGATGCCGATGATTTCAATCGCCTGTCCGGTCTGGCTCAGCGTCGTTCCGCGAACACCGAAACCAGGTCGGGATAGCCGATCGCACCGCCAGCGAGGAGTTCTTGGTCAGATTGAGATACTGGTTGGTGAGCGGCGGCGGATCACGCGCATCGCCTTGCGGGATCACGATGCAGCCGCAGCACCGAGCCGCGCTGCATGCCCGAGCGAGGAGCCGGCTCCATCTGCCCCTTGTGAACCGACAGGATGCCGGCACGCACGATCTCGGCGATGAAGGCCGCGGTGTAGGTCGACAGCGCCAGCGTCAGGGCGACGAATTCCAGGAATGACGCGCGAGCCGCCGGCGGAAGTTGAAGCCCTTCAGCGCCGGTATCTCAAACGTGACCGGTGCGCCAAAGATCAGTGCGCTTAGCAATGGCGGGCCGATCACCAGACCCAGCGCGTAGGGCCATACCTTGATCACCTTGCCGCTCTGGAACAGCTGCCGGCGCGAGTAACGCCACAGCGCAATTGCGGCGACAATCGCCACCAGCAGCGCAACGACGAACGGCTCAAAGCCGGTTGTGCCGATCGGCTTTGGGATCACCAGGCCGCGGTTACTGAGAAAGAAACTGTCGAAGATGGAGATGCTCTGCCGCGGATTGGGCGGGTGCGGCGAGCACCGCGAGATGCAGAACAGGATCTGGAACAGCGGCGGCAGGGTTGCGGATCAGTTCGACATAACCGCCTGATATCCGCGCCAGCAGCCAGTTCGGCGACAGGCGAGCCAAGGGCTACGATGAAGCCGATCAGGGTGGCGAAGAAGATGCCGATCACTGAGACCAGCAGCGTGTTGAGCAGCCCGACCAGAAACACCCGAGTGTAGGTATCGGACCCCGAATACGGGATCAGGTTCTGGCTGACGTCAAAGCCCGCGGTATTGGCCAGAAAGCCAAAAGCCCGCGGTGATCCGCTGCGCCTGCAGATTGGCGCGGGCATTGGCGACGATCTCGTAGCGAGATCCAGGCGAGCGCGGCGACGAACAGGAGCTGGAGCACGAAGCCGCTCCAGCCTGCCCGGCCGCCGAGCGCCCGCTGCAGCCTGGGAAGTAGCTGCGACGGTGGTTTTCGGGGTTCGATCGACATCCGCCGCAGCCCCCTCGACCGGCGGCTAGCGGATCGGCGGCGCGTACTGGATACCGCCCTTGTTCCAGAAGGTTGTTGAGGCCGCGGGCGATTTGGAGCTTGGAGCCGGCGCCGACGTTGCGCTCGAAGGACTCACCGTGATTGCCGGTTGCCTTCACGATCCGCGACGACCCAGTCCTTGGTCGAGCCGAGCTGTTCGCCGAGATTGCCGTCGGTGCCGAACGCGCGCGCTGTAGCTCGACGGCTTGTCAGATTTGGCCATTTCGTCGACGTTCTTCTGGGTCACGCCGAGTTCTTCGGCGCCGACCATCGCAAACAGTGTCCATTTCACGACGTCGAACCACTGGTCGTCGCCATGGCGGACCCATCGTGGCCCGAGCGGCTCCTTCGAGATCACCTCAGGCAGCGCCGACGTGGTCGGCGGGGAGCGGCGAGCTTCAGGCGCTCGGCGTAAGAGCTGCGGAGACGTCAGGGTGAAGACGATCGCAGCGGCCGGATTCATAGGCCTTGACGGTTTCGTCGGCGGTGCCGGAACGCGATCACCTCGTACTTCATGTTGTTGCCCTTGAAGTAGTCGGCGGATCCTGCTCGGTCGTGGTGCCGGAGGTCAGCACGCAGACGGACGCGCTGTTCAATTCGGCGCCGAATTCACCTTCAAGCGACTTCTTCACCAGAAAGCCTGGCCGTCATAATAGGTGACGCCGGTGAGTTGGCGCCCGAGCGAAGGTGTCGCGCGACGCAGCGTCCAGGTGGGTGTTGCGCGACAGCACGTCGATCTCGCCCGACCTGCAGCGCGGTGAAGCGATCCTTGGCCGACAGCGGCACGAACTTGATCTTGGTCGCATCGTTGAAGATGGCCGCCGCGATCGCCCGGCAGATGTCGACGTCGAGGCCGGTCCAGTTACCCGCTGTCGTCCGAGGGTCGAGAAGCCCGGCAGGCCCTGGCTGACGCCGCAGGACAGCATGCCGCGGTCCTTGACGGTCTTGAGGGTTTGCGCCGAGGCGGCCTGGGCCGAGAGACCGGCGGCAGGGGCGAGGGTAGCAACCAGAGATACGCGTTTCGCGCGGCTACCGGCGGGCGCTTTCCGAGGTCGTCCAGGAGATCGGTTTTTAGGCGGCAACGCCTGACGTCTGATGGGGCCAACCTGCTGATCCCTCGCTGAAAAGCGTCACACCGACCTGCAGTTGCGATGTGCAGCTCGGTCCGGGCAACGGATCGGATACGCGCGGCGGAGCCCCTCGGCTTGCGGCGATCATTGATAGTTGTCGCCCATCGCAGAACGACTGGCGTGCCGGGTCAAGGGTTGGCTGCACGCTCTTTGCCCCGTATCTTGTTATCGTGACTGAGCGGGCCCACGCACGCCCGGCGGTGTTCCGTCCAGCTGCGGCGAAACGTCTTGGGAACGCTTCCGCCGAGCTCTCTTCGAACGGCTGACGGCTTCCACCCACGCAGAAGTCCAGCAACAGACGACTCACACTGGAAGCTAAATACGCAAAGCCAGAGGGGGTTCAGTCGAATCGGGTGAACACTGTTCGACCGTTATTACTCATCAACACGCAGGTGCCCTTACGTGTGCCGAATTCCTGGCGGCTCTCGGCGACCCTGGACGCACTGCAGGACGTACTGGTGTCGCCGGAAGGCCCATATTCGTGCAGGGCGCTGGCATCGCGCCGTCCGGCCTCGCCACGCCGCGATGCCTACCGCTGCGCTCGGTGAAGGCTGGCGATCATGCTGCTGGTGACCAGCAGCGTCTCGGCCCTCAACACCTTTCACCAGCAACAACGCCGTCCGCTGCGGCGTCGGTCTCCTGTTCGTCCGCTGGTCGCACCTACGACCAAGCTGTTTCAGGCCCAACACCAGGGCGGTGCTGGTCGTGAGAGCGCCCGGCTCGCAATCGTTTCCAGAAATGAGCTGACATCCCCGCCACATCGCCCGAGAGTCGCCCATGCCAAAAGGCGCACGCCTCGTTCATCGACGCCTGGCACCTGGGCCACGTCGCTGTTTCATCGCTCTCGCTCTGACTTCAGGGCGTCGACATCAGTATGCACGGCCGCCACGCATAATATATCGGCGGCCATCTTCGGCGCTTGTATCATCGATGCTGGGCCAGGGTCCAGCCATGCAGCGTGGCGGCACGGCCACATACCCGGATTTTTGCGAGGACAGTTTCTCTACCCGGAAACGACCAACACGCGCTCGTTCACCATGACGGCGAATCCTGCCGTCCGATCCACCCAAATAATTCACGCCTCAAGTTCCCCTTATACCTTTGATGCTCAGTCATGACCTGAGGGTGTTGACCGTCATTAGCCGTGCAATTGGGGCGTCCGGCGTAAAAGTAAGTAAAGCGTGCGAATATCGCACGTGTCGTCGTTCTGACCATCGCGTTAAGCGCCGGCGGCGCAGCCGCCTATCTCGCCCGCGGGACCGATGAAAAAATCGCGCTCCTGCCGAACCGGTCGGCGCAACTGCCGACGGTGGAGATCCTGGTCGCAAAATCCGATATCGGCTCGGCCAGGTGGTCAAGCCGGAGGATCTGCAATGGCAGATGTGGCCGGCGGCGGCGCACCAGCGGAAGTCATGACCAACCGGCGCCGGCAAAGCCGACGCCATCACCGAAACGTCGCCAGCTCGATCGGCGCGCGCTCCCTTCATCGCGGGTGAACCGATCCGCGAGCAGAAGCTGCGTCCAAGGCCAACGGCTCCGGCTTCATGGCCGCGATCCTGCCGACCGGCATGCGGGCGATCTCGACCGAGATCTCGCCGGAGACCGGCGCCGGCGGATTCATCCTGCCCAACGATCGCGTCGACGTGATCCTGTCCAGGCGCGAGAAAAATCCGGACAGCAGAGGTCCCGATCTCGTCGTCGCCGAAATCATTCTCACCAATGTCCGCGTGCTGGCGATCGATCAGGCGCCGAAGGAAAAGAGGGATCAACACGCTCGTCGGCAAGACCGCGACGCTGGAGTTGAAAGCCCGAGCAGGCCGAGACGCTGGCGCGTGCGCGCCAGGGCGGCACGCTGTCGCTCGCGTTGCGCAGCATTACCGACGCCATCGCAACGTGGCTGAAAGCCAGTCCGACGAACAGATCCTGAAGCGGAAACGATGGCCTCAACGTGGTTCGCTACGGGATCGCCAATCAAACGACGGCACAGAAGTGACCGAAAGGACGTCGATATGAAGTTTGGGGAAATCAGCCAGCGATGCGGACCGTCGGCGTCCGCGCCCTGTTGTTGTCGGCCGTCGCCGCGCTGACGCTCGATCCGGCCGCTGCCGGTCGTCGCGGCCGAGTCCGATAAAGATCCGTGACGCCGTCTGCCATCGGCCGGACCGGTCAAGATGCGCTTCTTGCGCTCGGCGTCGGCAAGTCCGTGATCGTCGATCTGCCGCGCGACGTGAAGGATGTGCTGGTCGCCGATCCGCAAGATCGCCAACGCCGTCGTTCGCTCTTCGCAGCGCGCCTACATCATCGGCGCCGCGGTCGGCCAGACCAACGTCGTGTTCTTCGATGCCGACGGCCAGCAGGTCGCGTGCCTACGACATCGCGGTCAAGCGCGACCTCAACGGCGTGCGCGCCGCGCTCCGGCAGACGCTGCCGGGAATCCAGATCGAAGGCGTCGGCGACGGCGTGATCCTGACCGGCTCGGTATCGAGCCCGATCGAGGCCCAGCAGGCCGGCGATCTCGCCGCGCGGCTGGTGGGCGGCGCCGACAAGGTCGTCAACTCCATCGCCGTTCGCGGCCGCGACCAGGTGATGCTGAAGGTCAACGTCTCGGAAGTGCGGCGCGACATCGTCAAGCAGATGGGCGTCGATCTCAGTGCCAGCATGAACTACGGCACCGCGGTCGTGAACTTCAACAACAGCAATCCGTTCACCGCCTACGGCCGCCCGCTGGTTGCCGGCAACGGCGCTGCACGCCTCAGGCATCGCTCAAGGGTCTGCCGACGGTCACAGCGACGCATGCGCGCGATGGAGAGCGCCGGCGTGGTGCGCACGCTCGGCCGAACCGAACCTGACCGCGATCTCCGGCGAGTCCGCGACCTTCATCGCCGGCGGCGAATTTCCGATCCCCGCCGGCTATTCCTGCGATCCGGTCACGCATGTCTGTGCGACCCAGATCGTCAGTACAAGAAATTCGGCATCTCGCTCAACTTCACGCCGGTGGTGCTGACCGAGGGCGCGGATCAGCCTGCGGGTGATGACCGAGGTCTCGGAACTGTCGACCGAGAACGCCATCACGCTGAACCAGGCCGGCAATTCGCTGACCGTTCCCTCGATCAGGACCCGCCGCGCGGAGACGCACGCTGGAGATCCCGTCCGGCGGCTCGATGGCGATGGCCGGCCTGATCCAGGAGCAGACCAAGCAGGCCGTCAACGGCTTGCCCGGCGTCGACCAGTTGCCGATTCTCGGCGCGCTGTTCCGGAGCCAGGACTTCGTCAACAACCAGACCGAACTGATGGTTCTGGTGACGCCCTTATGTGGTTCGCGCGGTCGCGCAGAAGGAACTGTCCCGCCCCGATGACGGGTTTGCGCCGGCGTCCGATTCCCTAATCGACGCTGCTCGCCCGCATCAACCGGATTTACGGCCTCGCCGGCCCGTGCCGAGACCAGTCGGCGCCTACCAGGGCAATTTTGGCTTCATCATCGACTGAGACGGAACTCCTCCGACGGCAACTGCGGACGAGGACAAGAACGATGACGAACGAAAACCGATCGATCGCCTCAGCGACCTTGCGCCTGCTCGGCGCACTTCTCGGCCTTTCGACCGCGCTCGGCGCGTGCACGCAGACCGACAACGAGATCGTGACGGCGAGCGTGCCCAATCGATTACCGCCAGCGTCATCCGATCGCCGTTACACGAAGCCGACCGCTCGATCGTCGTCTTCGTCGGCCATGCACGCGGCGGCCTGTCCGCTTCGCAGCGCACCGACGTCGCGGGACTGGCGCAGACCTGGGTCCGCGAAGGCACCGGCGCGATTGTCGCCGATGTTCCGGTCGACACGCCGAACGCGCGCGCTGCAGCAGCTTCGTTCCGGGAAATCCAGTCGGTACTGACGGCGGGCGGCGTGCCCTCCAGCGCCATCACGCTGCGTCACTATCATCCGGACGATCCGCGAACACTTGCGCGACGATCAAGCTGAGCTATCCGAAGATTTCGGCGGTGGCCGGCCCTTGCGGCCTGTGGCCGGAGGATCTCGGCCCTCCATCGACGACCACGGCTACAACGAAAACAAGCCGTACTACAATTTCGGCTGCGCCACCCAGCGCAACCTCGCCGCGATGATCGACAATCCGGCGGACCTCGAGACAGCCGCGACCCGAAACGCCCGCCTATACGTCGCGGCGCACCGCAGCGTTCGAGAAGTATCGCAAGGGCGTAGCGACGACGACCACCTATCCCGAAGCCGACAAGGCCAAACTCAGCGATACAGGCAAATGATCAGCCGCGCCTGTCAAAACTCCGAAGAACAGCTGGACGTCACGCCGCCGCCTGCCGACGATTACATCGTCGCCCGGCGCCGCGGGTGTCGGTGCAGGCGTTTTGCGCAGACGGTCGCGACCGCCACCGCGGTGCGATGCGGCGAGCGAAGACCGCCGCCTCGGCAAGGCCCATCTTTCGGTTCATATGGGCGGCATCGCCGCCGCCATCGAGGCCTATCACACGGCGCCGACGCCGAACGTGATCATGCTGGAGACCGAAGGCCGCCAGCGACATCCTCGAGGGCCTCGATGAGCTCGCGACCGTGCTGCGACGCCGGCACCCGCGTCGTCGTGATCGGCAGCGCCAACGACGTCACGCCCTACCGCGAACTGGTGCGGCGCGGCGTCAGCGACTACGTCATCGGGCCGGTCGAGACCATCGACGTGGTGCGCGCGATTTGCAGCCTGTTACGCGGCGTCGGAAGCCGGTCGCCGTCGGCCGGATCATCGCCGTCGTCGGCGCCAAGGGCGGCGTCGGCGCATCCACCGTCGCGCACAACGTGGCCTGGGCGATCGCGCGCGATCTGGCGCTGGATTCCGTCGTCATCGATCTCGACCTCGCCTTCGGCACCGCCGGTCTCGACTACAATCAGGATCCGGTGCAGGGCATCGCCAACGCGGTCTTCCAGCAGGAACGGCCCGACACCGCCTTGATGGAGCGCCTGCTGTCGAAATGCACCGACCGGCTCAGCCTGCTGGCGGCGCCGGCGACGCTCGACCAGGTCTATGATTTCGGCGCCGATGCCTTCGACGCGATCTTCGATACGCTGCGCATGACGACGCCCTGCATCGTGCTCGACGTTCCTCATCAATGGTCGGCATGGACCAAGCGCGCTCTGGTCGGCGCGGATGACATCCTGATCGTCGCCGAGCCCGATCTCGCCAATCATGCGCAACGCCAAGAACATGTTGAACGTGCTGAAGGCCGTCGCGGCCCAACGACCGGCCGCCGCTAGTATTGTCTCAATCAGGTCGGCATGCACAAGCGCCCGGAAATCACCACGCGCGAATTCGCCAAGGCGATCGAAAGCCAGCCCATCGCGGCCATTCCGTTCGATTCGCGGACTGTTCGGCACGGCCGCCAACAACGGCCAGATGATCGCGCAGATCGCCGCCAGTCATCGCACCACCAAGATGTTTCTGCAGATTGCGCAACGGTTGACGGGCCACGCCGTGACCAAGCGGACTTCGCTCTGCTGACGCCGATCATCAAGAAACTGCAGGCAGCGGTGGGTCGCGACAAGTGCGATCAGGCGGTTCTGATTCAATCAGAACCGAAGTCTAGATTCTGTTTTGACGTGTTTTCTTCACTGCGAACCGGTATCCACTTCGCTCGAAAAACTCGTCTATCTAGTCAGACGGCGGCCGGTGGTCGCGATCGGCATCTTCTCCGACCTCGGCCCGCGCATTCTCCTTGTCCTTCCGCGACAGCATGCGCTTCAGCTGCGTGACGTTCGCGGCGGCCTCTCTCGGCCGGCAAGTCGGCCTTCACGATCTTTCGGCCTCAGCCGAGGCGGCCCTGCAAGCCGACCGTCAGCGCCAGGTTGGCCCGCACGCGCGGATCGGTCCCCGCGCGGCCATGAGCGCGCCGCAGCGTCTCCTCGGCCTTCGGCAGATCCTTCGAAAGCACGTAGGACAGGCCGAGATTGGAGAGCACCGACGGCTCTGTCGGGCGCGATTTTGAGCGCGCTCGCATAATATTGCCGCGCCTCCTCATACCGGCCCGAGTTGATCGAGCGTCGCTCCCTGCGCCGACAGCAGCCGCCAATCCGGATCGTCGGGACTATGGGCGCGGCCGAGCACGTCGAAGGCCTGCTGGAAATTGCCGTTGTCGGCCAGCGCGCGGCCATAGCCGGCGAGCAGCGCCTTGTTGCTGGGATGGGCGATGGTGGCCTGTTCGAGCACCGCGACCGCCTGCGACCGCTGTCCCGCCGCGCGGAGCGCCTTGCCGTATTGCAGCGCGGCGTCGGCATCCTTCGGATTGGCGCGATAGCGTTCCTGTGAGAAGCTCGACCTCGCGCCGCGGGTCGGCGGCGCGGCTTGGGTTCGGCCGTCTCGCCGAGCGAACCCGTGATATCGGAGCCCCGCGGTCTGGCAGCCGCCAAGCCCCGATGCCAGGATCAGGAAGGAAGTACACGCAAAAGTCGTGCGACGCGGGACGGATGAAACGACTTCTGGAGCATGTACCTGGACTCACGGCGGGACTGTCCAGAAATGCTCACAGCTTAACCCTAAGTTCCGGTTAAACTGGCGCTGCTTTTAGCGTAATAAGAGACCTTTCGAGGGCACCTTGCCCTCGAATGCGCCTCGTCTGCATCCCCGGAGGCTCCCGCGAGAGGCGCGGTGCCGATCGGTCTCAGTCGAGGAATTGAGCGCCGAACTCGCAGCCGATCCGCCAGGCCAGCTTGCATTGGCGCGGCCGGCCCTCCGAGAAGATCACCGTGAATTCCGGATGGAATCTCCGGATATTCGGCGATTATTTTCACACCGCCGTCCGACATGTCCGAGATCATGCAATCGCGCGGCAATCCGCCGGTCGCAAACTGTATTTTCGCGAAGTTTCTGCACGCACGACGTTCGCTGCTGCGCCGATTCGCCAACATGTCGATCCCTGACCCTGCTCGATGTGATTCACCCGATGGTGCATCAGCTTTACCGAAGAATTCTTGGAATTGGCCTATCGGCAACAGCTCGCAATGTAACGGTTGTGTTGGGATTCCATTTACCGAACTCAGGCTTCGAACGCCGGCGAACAGACGCTGGTGCGCTGCAACTTTCGGCAAATCGAGGAATTGCTCTCGGCCCGGGGCGGTACCCCGACGATCAGCGGTCGAGCGTCTTCGACGCCTTGCCGCGATGCTTCACGATCAGCATGATGTTTCTGATGTAGATGATCGTGGCCATGCGACTGGCCGATGATGATGACGGGCTCACGTTTGGCGATGCCGTAGACCAGCGTCATCAGCCCGCCGCCCATCGAGAAGAACCAGAACGCCATCGGCACCACGCTCTTGTCCGCGCGCGCTCGCTGCGAGATCCACTGCACCAGGAAGCGCGCGGTGAACAGCAACTGCGCGATCAGCCCGAAGGCCAGCCAGAAATCGAACTTGGCGACGAAGACGTCGTAGAGATAATCGCCGAGCGCCTGCCCGTATTGGATCAGTCATCAGACGTCACCTCGGTCGCAACGGGCGTCGGCTTCTTGCGGCGGATCAGCCACCACACGCCGGCGAGATCCATGATCCCGATCCATAGCCGGTCGAAGAAGCCGTAATTTGACACGCCGGAATGGCGCGGACGGTCGATCACGTCGACATAGGCGATGTCGAAGCCTTCGCGGCGCACCAGCGCCGGCAGGAAGCGATGCAGCCCGTCGAAATAGGGCATCGACAGGAACACCTCGCGCGGAAACGCCTTCAGCCCGCAGCCGGTGTCGCGGGTGCCGTCGCGCAGGATCGCGCTTGCGCACGCCGTTGGCGATGCGCGACTGCAGCTTCTTGAAGCCGGTGTCCTTGCGTCCGACCCGCTGGCCGGCCGCAAGGCCGACGCGGCCGCCGCCGTTCTCGACCGCCGCGATCAAGTCCGGCAGGAACGCCGGATTGTTCTGCCCGTCGCCGTCGAGCGTGGCCACGATGGCGCCGCGCGCGCCGCGCACCCCGCTGCGCACCGCCGCCGATTGCCCGGACGAACTGGCATGCCTGAGCTGCCGGAGCTGACGGTGCTGCTTCATCAGCGCCGGCCAGCCGCTCGGCGGTCGCATCCGTCGAGCCGTCATTGACATAGATGATCTCGTAGGCCCAGCGGCCGTCGAGCGCGCTGGCGATTTCCGCAATCAGCGGCGCGACGTTCTCCGCCTCGTTGCGCACCGGCACAACGATGGAAACGGCGACCGCAGCTCTGTCGGAAGAAGTCAAATCGGCACTCGTCTGGTTGGGTTGAACGGCCCGGAACCGGGCGTATCGGCCGTCTGGCGGCGTCCGCTTTTATGGGGCGGAAGCGCCCCGGGCAACCCTTTGAGGCGCCCAGACGAGGGCCCGACAAGGGACACAATGGCGCCGTCGCGCTGGATCGCAAAACCCAGCCGGCGGGCCGCGAACCAGTAGCGCACGAACATCGCGCCGATGCATCGCCGATCAGCGCGCCGGCGACCACGTCGCTCGGATGATGGGCGCAGCAGCACCAGGCGGCTCGCCGCAGATCACAAGCGCATAGACGATCATCGCACAGCCGCGCCTGCGGCCAGACCGCGGACACGGCGAAGGCCAGCGCAAAAGCCGTGGTGGCGTGGCCGGACGGGAAAGCTGGAATAGGCCGGGTTCCCGCGAAGTGCGAGAAGTTGAAGGCGTTGGCCTCGCCGCCGACGAACGGCACGGCCGCGGCCGACGCACCATTTGAGCACTTCGCCTGACGAGCACGGGACGCAGCACCGCGAAGAACAGGAACTGCAGGCGCGTTCCCAGACCGAGCAACAGCGAGCGCTGGATGCCGCGCAACGCCGGCGGAAGACGATCGCAACGACGCGATCAGCAGCACGGCCAGCGCCGCCAGCACATACTCGTCCTTGCCGAAATCGGTGAGGATGCGGACCCACCACAGCTACGGCGTGCCGCGCTGGCGGCATCTGGCCGATTTCCACGCATCGAGCGCGTACATCAGCACGATGATCGCGGCGCCAATGACCGGCCGACAAGCCACAACGCATGTCGCGCCGCGCGTCGCGCGCGCTTCGGCGCGCCGCGAATGCGACGGCGAGCGCACGAGCTGCGCCAGCGAACAGCCACGCGCAGCGTGCACGAAGCGCGACGACATAATTTGGCGGATCGCGCCGACTGCCGGTGCTCGGCATCTTATTCCGTACCTTCGGAGCGGAAGATCGCGATCGAGATCGCCTTGCCTTGCGAGATGTTGTAGCCCTCGATCCGGGTCGGCCACGTTGTAGCGCAGCCCGATCGCTTCGGCGCGCTGCACGAAAGCGCGCTCCGAGCGCGACTCCCACCAGCGCGAAACGGCAGCTGCCCTGCCCGAGAAATCGCCGCGCGCCCGATCCGTCGGTCAGCAGCGTCGAGGTGTCCGGTCATGAAACACGAGGCTCGGCTCGTGGAAGCCGGCGGCCGCGACCTTCGGGCCCGACGCAGACGACGTTGCGCAGCAGCGCGCGCGACCTCGGCGCTCGGAAACAGCGCGCGTCAGCGCCGGCACCACGACGCCGTAGATCGCAAGCGACAGGAACATCGCCGCGACCACCGCATTCAGCAGCGAGCGCTCGGCGCGGCCGTCCTCGATAGAGCCACCGCGGCGATCAGGCCGAAAGATCAGCGCCGCCGCCACGAACGGCCAGGCCGGAAACACCGGCTGACGCGTCAGCGTGATCGGCGCCGACGATCGCCAGCCACCGAAGCGCCGGCCGGAATCGCGAACCACCAGGCAGCGCCGCGCACAGCCATGGATCGCGACAGCACGCGGCGCTCCAGCGCGCCGACCGTCGAGGATCGCGATCGCCGGATAGAGCGGCAGCACGTAATGCGGCAGCTTGGTCAGCACCAGTTCGAACACGATCCAGGACGGGATCAGCCAGGCCAGCAGATATTGCGCGCCGCGGCTCGCGCCGCGCGCGCCAGACCGCCGGCGCCGCCATGCCCGCCAGCGGCGCGCCCGGCCAGAACGTCACCCAGAACAGCAGCAGAGATAGAGCGCCGGGCGGCGCGCCATGGCGACTCCTGCGCGACCGAGCTTTGCTCAGCATGTCGCCGCCGATCGGAGTCGGCGAAGAACGTTTCGCCGGCGCGCCAGAAGATCGCGACGAACCACGGCAGCACCAGCACCAGCAGCCACATCAGGCCCCAGACCGGCCGCAGCCGCCACAGCCATGCCGCCGATGCGGTCGAGGATCGCCAGCGTCACGATGGTCAGGCCGACGAACATCAGGATCAGCGGTCCTTTGAGCAGGATGCCGCCGGCCAGCGCCGTCCAGAAGATCGCAGGCCACTCCAGGGCGGATGCGCGGGATCCTCGCCGCGCTGCCAGGACAGATAGACCCGCGCCATCGCGCCCATCGCGGCGACGACGGTCGAGCAGCAGCATGGCGTCGGTCTTGGCGAGCCGCGCTTCGGCGCCGAGCAGCACCGAACTGCACATGATCAGCGCCGGCGAAGATGCGCGCCGCGCCGCGTCACGAAGGCCAGCGCCGTCCAGTAGGTCAGCAGCACCGCGCCGATGGCGCCGATCAGTGACGGAATGCGGTAGAGCCAGATGCGCAGCCTGCGCGCCGCGGCAGGCCGAGCGCGCGACGCGGTCTTCGACCGACGCCGGCCTGCAGCCAGTAGATGCCGACCGGCTTCTTGTAGCGGACGTCGTCCTGAAAACGGATGTCGACGAAATCGCCGGTCTCGACCATCTGCTTGGTCGCCTGCGCGAAGCGTGCCTCATCGCGATCGATCGGCGGAATGTTGAAGAAGCCCGGCAGGAAAAACAGCAGGCCGCACAGCGATCAGGAACGCGACCGGCGCGGGCATGACTGGCCGCCGACGAAGTCGATCACGCTGCGACGAGCCGGCTGCCGGAATTCACCCGGTTTTTCGGCTCGCGCGGCTCTCCAAATCAGGGGCGTGCATAGGTCTCGACCATGCGGTTCCGCATACGCTGAAACCGCACGTGCACGACATACCGCTTAGCGTGCTGACGTCTATTGTATTCTGATCACAACTGTGTCCGCCGCGCCCGTGGCGTCGATCACGGTCAGCCGGGCAAAGCCCGGCCCGGGCGGATCGACCAGGCGCTGGCGGCGGCTGTCGATGTCGCCGACGGAGATGCCATTGACCAGCACGGTCATCGGCAGCACCCCAGCCGGCGACCTTCACCGGCATCGCGGCGGCCTGCCCGTCACCGACTGCGGTCGACGTCGATCCGCGAGCCGTTCAGCGGAAACTGGATGCTGCGGCGCCTGATCGCTGCCGGTCGCACCAGTTCGCCCACCGGGCGGAACCGCCGCAGCGGCAGCGGCAGCTTTGCGTTGCTGGCGACCAGCGTGCCCTTCGGCGGCCTTCGGCAGCGCGCGCCGGCAGTTTTTCCGGTGCGCGCGAAGGCGTCGAACAGGATCGGCGCCGCGGCGGTGCGCCCGATCAGGCCCGGCACCGGCGCGCCGTCGGGCCGCCCGACCCAGACGCCGATGGTGATGCTGGCCGTCGAAGCCGACCGACCAGGCGTCGCGGTAGCCGTAGCTGGTGCCGGTCTTGAAGGCGATCCGGTTGTGCGCGCGCGTTCTCCGGCGGCGGCGTGCCGATCAGCACATTGCCGACCTGCCAGGCCGCGGCCTGATCCATCAGCCGCAGCGGCTCGCGCATCGTCGCTGCCAGCGTCGCGATCTCGCGCAGCGGCGCTGGTGCTGCCGAGCCGCGCCAGCCCGGCATAGAGCTGCGCCAGATCCTGCAAGCGTGACGCCGACGCCGCCGAGGCCCATGCGCAAGGCCCGGCGCTTCGTCCTTCGGCAGCACCAGATTGGCGCCGGCCTGCTTCAGCCGCGACGACAGCCGGCTCGAGCCGACGCGGTCGAGCAGCGCGATCGCCGGCACGTTGAGCGACAGTTGCAGCGCCTTGCGCACCGGCACCGTGCCCTGAAACGTCATGTCGAAATTTTCCGGCGCATAGGAGCCGAAGCGGATCGGCCGATCGTCGATCAGGCTTTCGGGATGCACAAAGCCGTCCTCGAAGGCGAGCCCATAGATGAACGGCTTCAGCGTCGATCCGGGCGAGCGCACCGCGCGCGGTCATGTCGACCTGCCCGGCGCGGCGCTCGTCGAAATAATCCGGCGAGCCGACGCGGGCCAGCACGTCGCCGCTCTCATTGTCGACCGCGATGATCGCGACGGAAATATCCGGGCCCATGCGCCATGCGCGCGGTCGCGCGCCAGCGCCTCCGAGCACCTTCTGCAGGCTGGAATCCAGCGTCAGCGCGATGACCAGCGTGCGTCCCTCGACGGTCGCGATGGCCTGATCGGCGGAATGCGGCGCCAGAATCGGCATCGGCTTGCGCAGCCGTGGCACCGCACCGCGCCTCGCCTGCAGCCGCGTCGTCTGCGAGACCGCGCCGTCCTCGACCATGCGATCGAGCACGCGATCGCGCGCCGGCGCGCGCGCATTGCGGATAGCGATCGAGGCGGCGGCGTTCCGGCGACTGCGGCAGCGCCACCAGCAGCGCCGACTCCGCCGAGTCGACAACCGCTTCGGCTCCTTGCCGAAATAGGCGATCGAGGCGGCACGGACGCCTTCGAGATTGCCGCCGAACGGCGCCAGCGCCAGATACAAGATCGAGGATCTGGTCCTTGGTCAGCTGCCGCTCGATCTCGCACCGCGCGAACCATCTGGCGCAGCTTGGCGTAAACCGAGCGCTCGCGCCGCGGCTCCATCAGCCGCGCCAGCTGCATGGTGATGGTCGAGCCGCCGGAGACGATGTGGCCGCGGCGTGACGAGCTGAAACGCGGCGCGCACAGCGCCAGCGGATCGACGCCGACATGCGAACGGAAGCGCCGGTCTTCGCAAGCCAGCAGCAGCTTGAGATAGCCGGGATCGACGCGCGGTTCTGGCATCGACCGGCAGCCGCCAGCGGCCGTCGGCCATCGCATAGGCGCGCAGCAGCTTGCCGTTGCGGTCGACGATGGTGGTCGAGACTTCGCGGGCCTGCTCGAGCGGCAACGGGCCGAGCGAGACGACCCAGATCGCAAAGACCCCGGTCACGA
>ERZ1370068.4144-contig-3232_pt1 | contig 26361 bp, 47 predicted proteins | sample MGYA00561227_ERZ1370068 | MGnify/ENA primary metagenome ERZ1370068 (study PRJEB38410, sample SAMEA6850437) | metagenome | study: Metagenomic assessment of the ecological functions of the soil: analysis of the soil microbiota associated with the...
CCAGTTACGTATTGCTGACGCCCTTCTTCTTGAGGATCGTCTCGCCCCAGTCGCGCACCGCCTGCTGGCTCGCCGCCTCGACCACGACGTCGGGCTTGAGCTTCAGCAGCGCCTTCAGCGATCTCGACGACGGCCACCTTGCGGCCGACCTTCTTCTGCGTCGCCTTGGCGCGGCCCGGCCGCACCAGCACGCCGACGATGTCGATGGCGGGCTTCTTCTGCGGCGAAGACGTCGAACAGCGTCTGGCTGATGGCGCCGTAGCCGATCAGCGCGATTTTCAGCCGCTTTCTTCTTCGCCATGCGAGCCCCCGCCGACGCCTCGAACCGCGCGACTATAGCGGGCGGCGCGCCAGCGCCCTTGCGACCACTGGGGGTGGCGGCTATAACCCGCCTCGCCAAACGGCCGGGTGACTCTGCTTTTCTGACGGAGTGTAGCTCAGCCTGGTAGAGCACTAGCTTCGGGAGCTAGGGGCCGGAGGTTCAAATCCTCTCACTCCGACCAATTGGTGTAAGCGTTTGGCCGTGTCGGGAGTGCGCCCTGAATTCGTAAGGGACCCTGTAAGGCACTTTTGGACGCGCGCTCTCGTGATTTAGCGCTCCTTGCGTTCTGGCCCGTTCTCGGCTGTTCGTGACCACCCCGTGACTAACCGACGCCTTTCGGCGCTCCTGCATGCTATTTTGCGCATGACTATAGGGAAGCGCCGTTCGGTAAGCCCATCAACGCCATCACGGCGGGCCGACATAGACCGTCTGACGGACGAGGCAGTCCGAGAGTCCGATGTCGTCGAATCTAAGGAAGCATTACCGCGAAAGGCGGCTGCGACGCGTGGCACGACGGTGCGACTAAAATCGGCGATTTAGCGCGCGACAAGATTGCGAACGAGGTCATCGCCTTCGCCAATTCGCACGGCGGCACGCTTTCTGTGCTCGGTATCGCCGAGACGCGGACGACAAGCCAGCACGTGCCGAGAAGATCGTTCTATACAGCGGTGCGCGGACGGAGCGCCTTTCGCGCGCATTGGCGGACATCGTTGAGCTGCCGCTCGCGCCTTTTCCTACAGTCGTTCCTGTCTGATCGAAGGCGATGCCGGCGTCGTGGTATTCCAAGTCGCCGCCCTCGCGCAATGCACCCCATCGACACCGCGGCAGTTTAGAGAGCTGGCCGTTAGGGCGAGGCGAGCAGGTCAAAGTGGGTGACTATGCGCGGGAATCCAGGATTTGACGCTGCAGGTTGACAGGGGCCTCGCAAGAATTGAGCGAAGCTTCGAGCATCGGGCTAAGATCGCCGGCGAGTGGATACCGGCGAAAGCAGCACTTACCTTTGCGCGCCGCCACGGCTATTCCGCTTTCCACCATCAAATGAGATGCCGGGCACTCCGGGCAACGTGTCAATCTACCCTCGTGGGCTGTATGAGGTGGCGGGAACCTTCGTTCGTGGCGGGCGCGCAGTCGCCCACTGGCCCAGTCCACCTGAACGTATGGAGGCCCATTCTCGCGGCGTTCGGACCCCGGAAGAGCGCCGCGACGCAGATGGGTACCGTGTTGAGCCGCGGAGAGACGGGCTGTCAGAGTTTGTATTTGCCGTTGACGATGATCAGCGCCTTAAAATATTTCGACCGGGTGATGGCCGGCGTGCAATGCGCTAATCGCAGTCGAAAAGGCTAGGCATGCTGCAGGAGCTTCAACGGTCGAATACGGCCTCGAACTGGCAATTCATTCGCACCCGGGTGGCCGCTGCAGGTCGTCGGCGGCTATGGCGATCATTCTATGACAAGTGGGGGCCCATCGATCCTCCTGGCTTATACCCCTCGGTACAGCGTCGCAGGATCGCAGCACCTTTGAGGAATTACCGGGACTTGATACAGCGAGATTTTTGGAACGTTGGTGGGGCGCAATCTGCCTGATGAAGAGCTTCTCAAGATCAACTTTCGAAACTGTACCTTGAGGGTGAGGACCGCAGCGCAAATGGCTGTCGGAGCAGCCTGTGTGGCGCAGGCCGGGAGCGATGTGCTGAACACCGAGGAGGTTGCGGAATTGTGGGGACCTTCGCGATTTCAACTGATACAGGAGGATGACCGGCGAGGCTTTCGTCATCTCCATCAACGCCGGCCAGCCATTGTTCGTGCTCGGCGCAATGGCACTGGCAAGTCGAGCCTCATGCAGAGCTGTTTGGGGTTCAGCATCGAAAAGTGATAAGAATATCGGCTCATCGCCAGAATTGGTTCGGGTCGACTTTGATCAATATCACAATGCCACATCGGCTGAATTTAGGGATAAACATATCCAATAGCGACGCTAATCCCGGACAGTCGCTGGAAAGATGACTATGCAGCCCATCGAGCAGAAATGGCGATCTACGACTTGATTGATGTAGAATGCAGATGCTCGTGCGATTGCTGAGGCGGTTATGGCCGGAAAATGGAAGCGTTTGGGAAGCTGGCTGTAGAGGACCGCCGCCAAGGGTGTCCAACCATCTCCTAAAGCAGTCAAACATTCCGGTACAAATCTCCTCCAGAAGAACCAGTTATTCGCGTCACGGCAAAGCGCAGTGTACAGTGTCGCTAAGCCGTCCGACGGTGAGCGCAATGCCATCATCATGGCCGCGATCGTCCTGACTGCCCCAAGAACTCCCCTGATTCCGGACGAACCCGAGCGACACCCGTATCGCGCCATCATTGCGCCGTTACTAAAGCAACTCTTTGGTAAAGGCGAAAGGACTGTGCATTTATCATCTCGACGCACGAGGATGCTGCCGGTGCTACACGGGACGGCGCAGACGCTCCTACTCCGCGACTGCTCCCACCAGAACGACAATGTTGTAGCATGGGACGTCGATCTCCTTGCCGTCGTCGTATTCCACAGATGAAGACCTTAAGCGATATTTAGGCGCGAGGCGAACTGCTCTTTGTCGAGGGCGTGGAAGAGAGCCTCGACAAAGCCCCCCGTATGCCCTCCCATTCCTGCCGCCTAGTAATTCCGAAGTCTAGCTGTCGAGATGGAACATGCGGTTGAGGTATTCTCCGTGGCGCAGCGGAAACTTGCATTGATGAAGCTGCTGGAATTGTCGATGGGGATCGACGCCCGCAGACGACGTCGCGAAGCTTAAAAGAAAAGCGAACATTTGCTAATACGCCTTTCATCAGTGAGTCGACCCCATATCACTCCCGACATCCAGCGCCGCGTTGCGACGCGTCGCCGCTGTGGACGGGGCATGCGAGCGAGAAGCTAACCTCCGCAAAGACCGCGGCGCTGACGCGACTGACCAGCCACGTTGAACGCCTCGCAGAGCACGCGGCTCACGCTGCTGTTCGCGATGCTTATTGGCGGTGGCAAGTTCCTGAATGCCGGAAGCGATCGAGGCTGCCGTTGCATACAACGTGAGCGTCGACGCTCCGGCGATTGTAGCAGCAGAGAAGTCGCGTTTAGCATCGCGTGGCTAGCAATAATCTTGATGAAATCATTCAACATTATGCGGTGCGAAGCACTCCCACGTTGGCGGCTATAAACAGGCCTTGGGATTTCAAGACACAGAGCACATGAGGCCGCCGTGAAGAAGCTGCCTTGATGAACTCGAGGCTCTATCTTATGTTCGAGAATGTTCGCGACTCAGTGGCTGCGTTAGACTAGGCGCGAGCTTCAGATACTTCTCGTCCACGAAGAATCTGGCTCAACCCCGAACATACGAAAAGAAGTGCGCACGCGAAAGCGGCCGCCATTTGCGTCGGACATGATGCGCGCCTGCCCCCAGACGCTGGCGGCAAGCACCGCGCCGGTTATGGCGTAGCGCCGTTCTGGGCAAAGCCCGCAAGAGCCAGCCCACATGCACGAGGCCTGGGCGATGACGACGGCGTCGAGGCCCCTGCATCTGCTCCTGCGACAGCGTCGAGGGATCGAGCAGGTTGCCGCCCGGCTGGGTCGAGGCGTTGGACTTGCGCATGCCGGCGACGGCGGCCGCCCGCTTGTCGGCCGGCATCTTGCGCCGACATGCAATCGCACATCTTCTGGGTCGCCGGTGACCAGGCACTCCGTCATGAAGTCGTCGGCGCGCGCGGCGCGTCGACAGGCCGGCAGCCAGACGCAGCATGACAAGGCCGAAAGAAACCATACGCATCGAGAGCTCCTCGAGAACCGCCGCCCGGCGGCGGCACGGCCTGCGACAATATCGCGCCGGCAGCGCCGCTGCCTATTCCGCCTGGATGCCGGCCTTTTCGATGATCGGCCCCCACAGGTCGATCTGCGAGGCGAGCTTGGCGCGGTGCGCCTCGGGCGTCGCCTGGTCGAGCGGCAGCAGGACAGGTCTCGATCTTCTCGAGCTGGGCGGCCACGGCCTTGTCGGCCACTGACGTCGCGCAGCGCCTTGTTCAGCGTCTCGAGGACGGGCTTGGGCGTGCCACGCGGCGCGTAGAGGCCGAACCAGCACGCCGATGGCGAGGCTCGGCATGCCGACCTCCGCCGCCGTCGGCACGTCGGGCAGCGTCGCCATGCGCTGCGGCGCGGTCAGCACATAAGGCCTTGAGATCGCCCGAGCGGATGGCGCCCGAGTTGGTCGTCGGCAGGTCGCAGATGATGTCGACCTGACCCGAGCGCACATCGATCACCGCCGGCCCGCCGCCCTTGTACTGCACCACGGTGAGCGGCATGCCGAGCGCCTCCTGGAACAGCATGGCGCAGAGATGCGTGACGCTGCCCATGCCGGCGGAGGCGACGGTGAACTTCTCCTCGTTGGCCTTGGCGTAGGCGACCAGCTTCGGCGAAGTTCCGGGGCGCGAAGTCCTGGCGCGCCAGGATCATCATCGGCGCCTCGGCGAACACGCCGATGAACTCGTAGGCGGCGAGCGGATCGAAGGCGAGCTTCTTGTAGAGCGCCGGGATGGTCGACATGCCGATGTGATGCAGGAGCAGGGTGTAACCGTCGGGCTTGGCCTTGGCCGCCTGCAGGGAGCCGACCGTGCCGCCCGCGCCGCCGACATTCTGGACGAGCACGGTCTGGCTCAGCCGCGTCTTCAGCCCCTCGGCGAGCGTGCGCGCCAGGAAGTCGGTGGCGCCGCCCGGCGGGTAAGGCGTGATCAGGGTGATCGGCGACGGCTGGGATAGACGTCCTGCGCCGCCGCCGGCAGGCGCGAGCAGGACCGCGAAAAGCAAAGCCGCGATGCGGCGCATCGTTTCCTCCCTTGTTTTCTTGGCCGCGATGCTGGGCCAAGCGGCCGGTCTTTACCAGCGCGCGTGAAGGGCGTAAGCTTGGCCCGATGAAGCTCGAACGGCCGGATCCCCGCATCGGCGCCATCGCCACCGAGCGTCGACGTGCGCGCCCTGTCGGACGCCGACTGGAACGCGCTCTACCGCGCCTGGCTCGACGGCATCGTGCTGGTGGTGCGCGGCCAGACGCTCACCATGGAGGAGTTCCTCGCCTACTCGCGCCGCTTCGGCCGGCTGAAGCCGCATCGCGTGCGGAAGACCCGCCATCCCGACTATCCCGAGCTCACGCTGATGGGCGTGGGCACGCGCAAGCCCGACGGCCAGGTCGACCAGGCGATCTACAATCGCGGCGGCGGCTGGCACACCGATTCGCCGTGGGACACCGAGATCTGCAAGGGCACGCAGCTCTATGGCATCGCCATCCCCTCGCGCGGCGGCGACACGCTGTTCGCCAGCATGTACGAGGCCTACGACTCGCTGCCCGAGAGCCTGAAGAAGCGCCTCGAGGGACTGAAGGCCGAGCACGCCTATGGCGGCCGTGCGCGCAAGGCATCGAGCTGCTGGAGCCCGAGGACCAGCGGCTGGCCGCCGGCGGTTCATCCCGTCGTGCGCACCCACGAGGAGACCGGCCGCAAGTCGCTCTATGCCAATCCCACCACATCCTGCGCATCCAGGGCCTGGGCGACGCCGAGAGCGACAGGCTGATCGCCGAGCTCACCGACCACATGGTGGCGACGCCGGCGCAGTACCGGCACAAGTGGCAGGTGGGCGACATCGTGATCTGGGACAATCGCTGCGCGCTGCACTCGGCGACCGGCGGCTACCCGATCGAGGAGCAGCGCATCCACTGGCGCGTCACCATCATGCAGGATGCTGCGGCAGCGCGAGGGCGGCGCCGGCCGCAAGCTCGGGGGCATCGCCTGCAGCGAGGAGCGAGGGCGGCGTCGGCGATGCACGAGAAGAGCATCCTCGACTCCCTCCGGCGCGGGATTGCCCGCACTGTGGCCGCCTCGGCGCGCGCGTCAGGATCGTGCGACGCTCGATGAACGGCTGAGAGCAGTGCCAGCGAACAGCCAGTTCCTCAGCAGTCCGAACAGGCCGGTGGCGAACAGGATGGCGAGCGCCACGTTGCGGTAGAGCCGCTCGCTGGCCAGGCCATGGAACGCCCGGCCGCCGACCCAGGCGCCCAGCACCATGACGGGGAACAGCACGACGGCGCGGGCCAGCGCGTCGACGCCGGCGACGCCGGTCGCCAGCACGATCACGATCAGCAGGAACTGCGTCAGGAAGTAATAGGTGACGATGTTGGCGCGGTTGACCTGCGGCGGATCGTTGCCCGACAGCAGGTAGAGCAGCACCGGCGGGCCGCCGACGCTGGTCGTGGCCATCATCGGCGCCCGACACCGCGCCGACCGCGACGGTGGCCGCCGTCGAGCGGCGGCCGGTGTATTTCCAGCCGGTCCACATCAGCACGACGAAGGCCACGATCACGGCCGACACCGCCGTCACGATGGTGTTCTTGTCGACGCTCGCCAGCAGCCACACGCCGAGCGGCATGGCGGCGCAGGCGGCGATGCTCATCGGCGTCGAGCACATGCCAGTCGGCGTGACGGCGGACCTGCGGGAAGAGCTGCACGCGAGACCACCAGCTCGATCGCCACCACGGTCACCACCATGTCGGCCGAGCCAAAGAGGATGGCGAAGATCGGCGCCATCAGCATGGCCGAGCCGAAGCCCGCGAAGCCGCGCATCAGGCCGGCGACCAGGGTGACGCCGATCGCGGTCCACAGGCCGATGCCGGCGAACAGGGAGACGATGTAGGAGATCATGACGCGACTGCTTCGGAAGAGAGACGAACGACGGCGCGATCCGCTGGCCCCCGGCACGCGGGGACGAGGGATCAGGCGATAAGTCGTAGCGTCGTCAGTCGCTTCATGGGGTCGCGGACCTTCCGCGATAACGGTTGTGCCGTCAACCGGCGCGCTGGGCGGCGAGCTTGGCGCGCACGAAGTCGATGCGGTCCTGGCCCCAGAAGAGCTCGCCGTCGACGACGAAGGTCGGCACGGCGAACACGCCCTGCTGCTCGGCCTCCTGCCTGGTGCTGGGCGAGTCAGCTCTGGCCCGGCGCTCGTCGACGAAGGCATCGAAGCCCGCGGGATCGACGCCGACTTCCTTCAGGAGCGCTTCGACGGCGGCGCGATCCTCGTAGTCGAGCTCGCGCTCGAAGAAGCGCGGATAGGCGGCGATCGATCAGCGCCCTGCCCTTGCCGCTGGCGTCGGCGAACATCCAGGCAAGATGGATGAGTGTCGGATCGAAGATCCTCTGCGGTCCCCGGATGGTCGATGCCGCGCTGGTTGGCGAAGCGGCGGACGTCGGCATAGAGATACTTTATGCGGCGCAGGCCGCGCTCGGCCACCTGGGATCGCTCACGTTGTAGCGCGCCCAGGATGTCGAGCGCGTAGGGCGCAGGCGCGAGCGTCACGCCGAGCTCCCTCTCCAGCGCATAGGCCGGATCCTTGGCGAGGAACGAGTACGGGCTCTTGAGATCGAGCCAGAGATCGACGCTCTTGCTCATGCGCGCCGCCCCTGGCCCTCGCCGCGTCTTGTCGCGCAGGCGGCGCATGCCGCGCAGCCAGCGGTCGATGTCGCCGGTCTTGCGCGTCATGTACTGCATCACGTCGGGGTGCGGCAGGATCAGGAAGGTCTCGGCGTCCATGACGCTCGATCACCGGTCTGCGCCACGGCATCGGTGTTGAGCACGCCGTCGACCGACGCCGCGGTGGCGCCCGCCATGCGCAGCATGTTGGTGTCGACCGCCTGCGGGCAGAGCACCGAGACGCGGATGCCCTTGTCGCCGTACTGGATCGACAGATGCTCGGCCAGCGCCACGCGCGGCATGCTTGGTGACGCCGTAGGGCGCCGAGCCCATCGAGGCCAGCAGGCCCGCGCGCACTGGCGGTGTTGAGCAGATAGCCCGACTTGCGCTCGCAGCATGCCCGGCACCAGGGCGCGCGCGGCATAGACATGGGCCATGACATGGATGCGCCCAGATATCGGCCCAGTCCTTGTCGGTGGCATCCTCATGGCCGCCGCGGCCGATGCCGGCGTTGGAGAAGAAGACGTCGACCGGGCCGTAGTGCCGCTCGGCCTCGGCGACCAGATGCCGGATGTCGGCTTCCTTGGCGACGTCGCAGGCACGGCCACGCCCTTGATATCCTTGGCGACGGCGTCCGAGCCGGTCGGCATCGCGGTCGGCCACGACCACGCCCTTGGCGCCTTCCCTGGCGTAGCGCCGCGCGATCGCCTCGCCGATGCCGCCCGCCGCGCCGGTGACGACGCAGACCTTGTCTTTGACTTTCATTCGTCTCTCCCAAGCAAACCCACCGCCTCAAGCTCTTGCGGACGCGCGAGCGTCCTCCGTGTCGACCGATGGTCGAGTTGCTCTACAGCATTCCGCGCGACGCTGCGCGCGGTACCGTCGCGCTAGCGCGCAGTCGGCTGCTCAGCCCCAGCTCTCCTCGATCAACTCGACGTACTGCGCCTTGGTCGGCTGGCGCGGCGTCGACTGGTGGCAGTGATCGCCCAGCGCGCCGTCGGCGATCTTCTCGACCGTGTCCTGCGCCAGTCCCATGCGCGCCCAGGCCCTTGGGGATGCCGAGCCGCGCGTTGAGCTCGGCTGACGGCGTTGGCCACGCCCGCGGCACTGGCCTCGCGCTCGGGCAGGCCCAGCAGCTGCGCCACGCGCTTGTACTTCTCGCCCACCGCCGGCTCGTTGAAGCGCAGCACCGCCGGCAGGTAGATCGGCGTTCAGGGTGCCGTGATGCAGGCGGTAGCCCTTCGAGCCCGCCGGTCGGATGGCTGAGCGCATGCACCGCGCCCAGGCCCTTCTGGAACACCATGGCGCCTTCCATGGCGGCCATCGCCATGTTGTAGCGCGCCTCGCGGTCCGGGCCGTCCCGGGTCGCGCGCTCGACGTACTTCCACGCCTTCTCCAGCCCATCGAGCGCGATCAGATCGGCCGGCGGGTTGATGGCGTTGGACAGGAAGCATTCGATGTTGTGGGTGAAGGCGTCCATGCCGGTGCCGGCCGTGAGATGCGGCGGCAGGCCGAGCGTCAGCTCGGGATCGATCAGCGCCAGCTTGGGGATGAGATGCGGGCTGCCGATGGCGAGCTTGCGGCCGGAATCCATGATGATGACGCCGCCGCGGCTCACCTCGCTGCCGGTGCCCGCGGTCGTCGGAATGGCGACGATCGGCGCCACCGCTGGCGGTGATCTTGGCGCGCCGCCCTCGACGAAGGAATAGGGCCTGCAGCGAATTGCCGGGATGCGTCGCCATCAGGCCGACCGCCTTGGCGAGATCCATCGGCGAGCCGCCGCCGATGGCGATGATGCCGTCGCAGCCCTCGTCCTTGTAGATCTTCAGCGCGTCGCGCATCGCGGCTTCGGTCGGATTCTCCGGCGTGCCGTCATAGATCGCGATCGGCATGTTGCCGGGCAGCTGCTCCTTCACCTTGGCCCACAGGCCGGCGGCGATCACGCCCTTGTCGGTGACGATCAGCGGCCGGCGCATGCCGAGCAGCTGCAGCTCGGACTCGAGCAGTTTCAGCGCGCCGAAATCGAACTGGATGCGCGTGAGATAGGTGATGAGCGCCATGGTCGCTTCCTACGCGCGATAGAACGGCTTGTCGCCCTTGACCGTGACGCGGTAGCCCGAGCCGCTTGTGCGGGAAGTAGTCCCACATCGCGTGATGCTGGGCCGCGCGGTTGTCCCAGAAGGCGATCGAGTTGGGCTGCCAGGCGAAGCGGCACTGGAACTCCGGCGTCTCGCCGTGGCGGTAGAGCATCTCCAGCAGCGCATCGCTCTCGTTCTTGCTTGAGGCCGACGATGCGCGTGGTGAAGTTGCGGTTGACGTAGAGCGCCTTGCGGCCGGTCACCGGATGCGTGCGCACCACCGGATGCTCGTTGCGGGAAAGCCGCCCTCCTTGGGCGTTGTAGCCGAAGCGGCCGCCATAGACCTGGCGCGCCGTCATGGACCGCCGTCAGGCCTTCGCACAGCGCGCTGGATCGGCGCCGAGAGCGTCTCGTAGGCGCGGTACATGTTGGCGAACAGCGTGTTGCCGCCGCCGTCGGGCGGCAGCTCCTTCATGTAGAGGATGCTGCCCATCGGCGGCTCGGGATCGCAACGAGACGTCGGAATGCCATTCCTCGCCGGCGACGTGCTTGGAGTTCTCGTCGGCCTTGATGACCAGGATCTCGGGATGCTCCGTCCGCTGCGCGTCGAGGTCGGATGCAGGTGCAGCTCGCCGAAGCGGCGGCCGAACGCCTTGTGCTGCTCGTGGCGTCAGCTCCTGGTCGCGGAAGAAGATCACCAGGTTCGCCATCAGCGCGTCATGGATTTCCTGGAAGGTCTGGTTGCCGAGCGGCTTGGCGAGATCGACGCCGAAGATCTCCGCGCCGATGCACGGGCGTGAGCTTGCGCACCTCGATCGTCTGGTATCCCATTGGCCTTTCCTCACTCTTTGCCGCAAGCCTACGCGAGAAAGTGACCATGAGCGACACTCTTATCCCCGCGTGCCGCGGCCGCCGAGCCGACGCGCCGGCGCGTCGCCGCCATCATCGCCGCGTCGTTCGAGGAATATCGCGGCAAGCTCAGTGCCCGAATCGGGCGCCTTCCGCGAGACTGCCGGACGGGATCGCCGCCGAGCTGACGCACGATGCCGGGCGCCATCATCGCGGAGCGAAACGGCGAGATCGTCGGCTGCGTCATGGTCAAGCTGATGGAGGACGATCTCTATCTTCGGCCGCCTGTCGGTCGTGCCCGCGGCGCGCGGCGAGGGCATCGCCCGCCGCCTGATCGAGGCGGTCGAGGACGAGGCCCGCCGCCGCGAGCTTGCCGGCGTGCGGCTGGGCGTGCGCATCGTGCTCACCGAGAACCAGCGGCTGTTCACGTCGCTGGGCTACGTCGAGATCTCGCGCGAGGCCCACGAGGGCTTCGACCATCCGACCTCGATCAACATGCGCAAGGCGTTGCGCTGATCAGGTTCGATTTCGTGAGCCGGGGTAGGTGCGTCGTCGCGCCGCCAGTGGCGTCTGCCTGGTCCGACGCCCATGGACGCCGCTGGAGTGCCGCGATCCCGGCAAGGAGATGCAAACGTGCATCCGGCCTCGGGCGCGAACTTGTAGCGGAAGGTGCAGCTCGGCGCGCCGCTGCATGATCGTCTGGGCGCGGTCGAGGCTCACCTCGCCGCCGCCGGCCGAGGCGATGTCGACATCGGTCTCGCAGATCAGCAGCGCGCCGAGCTCGGGCTCGCCCAGGGCGCGGAAGAACTCGGCGAAGCGGCAGCGCGTCACGTCGATGTCCAGCGCCTCCTTGTCCTGGCGCCGGATCTCGAACTCGACCTCCTGCGCGGAGACCTCGTTCAAGGCGCCTCTGCATGGTCGCCCATTTGCGCCGCGGGCTGCCGTCGATGCCCTCGCCGATCGCGGCGAACAGCTGCCTCGACCAGTCGCGCAAGGCCTGCTTCACGATGGCGTCGGCCTTGTCCTTTCCCAGCTCGGCCCGCAACGCGCGCAGCACCGGCACCAGGACCTGGGCCTGGATCCGCGTCTTGTCGAGGAGGGACACCTTGGGATCCACCAGGTAGTCGTCGAGCACGCCGGTCATCGGGTCTTTCCTCCGGAAGCGAAAGTCGCGGCAGCTGCCGCCTGCATGATCGTCTGGCTGCGCGCGAGCTCGAGGTCATCGTTGAAGCCGGCGACCATGGCGTGATCCGCGGCTGCAGTGGATGAGGGAGCCGAGATCCGCCAGGCCGAGCTCCTTGTAGAATTCCGCGTATCGGCACCGCGTCACGTTGAAGGCCGAGCCGATCGTCGGCCTGGTCGAGGACCTCGATGTCCAGGCCGCCGCCGCTCCGCCCAGACCGTCTCGGCCAGCTCGCGAAGGGGCCGGCGATGTCGCTGCCCGAAGCTGCCGGCCCATTTCGCGCCCTCCTCGGCAGCCAGCGAGCGGAAACGTCGCGGCGATCGACCTCATTGGTCGGACCGTCGCCGAACTTTTCCCGGCAGGCCGCGATGAAGGTGAATGAGCACGCGCGCCTCGATCTTGCGCTTCTGCAGATGGCCGATCGCAATCTCGTCGGTCATGGCGGCCTCTCCTGACTGGTTGTATCAGTCGGCGGCGACAATCGCCTCCCGCGGCGGGCGACGGACAAATCAGCTAATCTGCTGCCTCGAAGGCTTAGAATAACTGATGCATCGTGCCGGCGCTCGCGCGCGCTACCTTGGCGCAGGGAGAACGATCGTGACCTATCGACTTCCGCCCTGAACGGCCTGCGCGCCTTCGAAGCCGCCGCGCGCCACATGAGCTTCAAGTGACGCGGCCGACGAGCTCTGCGCGTCACCGCCGGCGCCGTCAGCCAGCATGTGAAGGCGCTGGAGACCGCCCTTGGCGTAAAGCTGTTTCGCCGCTCGGCGCGGGCCATCGCGCTCACGGCCGAGGGCCGGGACTACCTGCCGTCGATCCGCACCGGCGTTCGAGGTGATCGCGAAGGCGACCGAGGCGACGGCGCCCGGGCTTCGCGGGCGAAAGCTCCGGCTCGGCATCGCGCCGGCACCTCGACAAGGCCGCCTGCCCGGTGCTCCGCCGTCTGGTTTCCCACAAGAGAGTCGACGGAGATCGTCGGCGTCGCGCGTGAAGGACGATCCGGCCCTGCTGGCCGACGGGCGGCCTCGACGCCCTGCTGCGAACCTCGGACGAGTCCTGCAGCCGGCCTGCATATCGACCGCATCGTCGTCCAGAGGCGGCGACTCGGGACTGGATGCCAGCGATCCTGGTCACGCGCCCGGGGATCGCCGGATGCCGCCAGCATCGGGACCTCGTGAAGCTGCTGCGGGCTTGAGCGACCTTGCGCCAGGTCGCGCCCGCACGACATGAATCCCGCCATGACCACCCGCACGCCCCTCACCGGTCCCGTCGTCTGGCGCGGCGACGAAATCAAGAACTCCAAGCGCTGGATCCGCGACCTGCCCGCCTCGGCGATCGCCGAGCTCGATGCCGCGCTCAGCCGCCGTCAAGGCCAAGGGCCTCGACTGGTCGCAGATCACGCGCGAGGACTTTCCGCTGTCGTCGCTCGACGGCCTGCTGGCCGACATCGCCGACGAGCTCGAGAACGGCGTCGGCATCATGAAAGCTGCGCGGCTTCCCGGTGGACGCGCTACGACGAGGACGATCTGCGCAGGATCTACTTCGGGCTGGGCACGCATCTCGGCACGCCGGTGTTCCAGAACCGCAGCGGCGAGCTGATGCGCGCCATCCGCGACGAGGGCGCCCATGTCGGCCGCACCTATGGCGAGACCAAGGACCAGAAGGGCACGACCTTCCTCTCCTCCTACGCCCGCACGCCTGACCAACGGCGGCCTGCGCTTCCACACCGACCGCACCGACGTGGTCGGCCTGCTTGTGCGTGCGCCAGGCGCGCGCCGGCGGCGTCAGCACGCTTGCCAGCGACGCCCGCCATCCACAACGCCATCCTGGCGCAAGCGGCCCGACCTGCTCGACGAGCTGTTCAGCGACTACTGGCGCAGCCGCTTCGGCGAGGAAGGCACCGACCAAGGAGACCGCCTATCCGCTGCCGATCTTCGGCCTGCGCGACGGCAAGTTCACCTCGCACTATTCGCTCACCTTCATCGAGGCCGCCCAGATGGCGCCCGGCGTCCCGAAGCTCACCGACGCGCAGAAGGAAGCGATCGACCTCCTGATGGCGACGGCCGCAGGAACTCTGCTTCGAGATGACCCTGGAGCCCGGGCGACCTGCAGCTGATCAACAGCCACGTCACCTATCACGGCCGCACGCCGTTCGAGGACGACTCCGCCGCCGGCACGAGCCGCCTGCTGCTGCGGCTCTGGCTCACCATGCGCCAACAACCGGCCGCTGCCCGCAGGGTCACGAGATCCTGTGGCGCAACATCGAAGCCGGCACAGCCGCGCGGCGGCATCCAGCAGGTCACGATTTAGTGCTTGGGGCGTGCCACTGCGCGCGGAGTAACCCGCGCTGAAGTGGCGCGATCTTTCTGTTCGTGGAAGTGAAGACGCGCGACAAGGCGGAGGTTACTTGCCTGAGGAGTCGCGCGCCCCCAGCGTCAATCGACGGTCGCGGCCTGCACCATGGTCCGGAACTGGTTGCGCAGGAAGCGCGTGTCGCCCTCGCTTGCCTGCACCATGTAGATCGCGATGAGCTGCTCCCTGGGATCGACCCAGAAGGTCGTGCCGGCGTTGCCCGCCCAGCCATATTCGCCGACCGAGCCCGCGATCGCCGAGATCGCCCGACGCCGGTGCGCACCTCGAAGCCGAGGCCGAAGCCGAAGCCCGGCGGGCGGCCGGGCCGGTTGCCGGCGTGATCGGCGGTCATGAACTCGAGCGTCTTGCTTGCCGATGATGCGCTTGCCCTGGAAGGCGCCGCCATTGGCCAGCGCCATGGTGAAGCGCAGGTAGTCCTCCATCGTGCTCGAGCATGCCGCCGCCGCCCGATTCGTACTTGGCGCCGTCATCGACCTTGAAGCGCGCGCGTCATCGGCTGGCCGTTGGGACGTCTGGCCCGGGCTGGGCGGCGCGCGCGAGCTTTGCCGGCCGGCACCTGGAAGCCGGTGTCGACCATGCCGAGCGGCTGCAGCACGCGCTCGGCGACCGCCTCGCCGAGCTTCTTGCCGGTCAGCACCTCGATCAGCCGGCCCTGCACGTCGACCGCGACGCTGTATTCCCAGCGGTCGCCGGGCTTGAACAGCAGCGGCACGCTTCGAGAGCGCGCTCACCATCTCCTCGTTGGTCGCTGTCGCGATCGCCGATCTTGGCGTCGACGTAGGCCTGCATTGACCAGCGACGTGCCGCGGCTGCCGTAGGTCAGGCCCGGAGGTGTGGCGCAGCAGGTCCTGCACCGTCATCGGCCGCGTCGGGATCGCTGAGCCGCAGGACCGGCTGGCCGTCGGCGCCAGCGACCTCGGTGCCGACCTTCATCTTGCCGATCTCGGGCAGGTACTTCGCCACCGGATCGCTGACCTGCAGCCTGCCTTCCTCGACCAGCTGCATCAGCGTCGATGCTGACGATCGGCTTGGTCATGGAATAGATGCGGAAGATCAGATCGAGCTTCATCGGATCGGGCCGCGCCGGATCGCGCTTGCCCTGCACCGACGACCCAGGCGATCTTGCCGCGCCGCGCCACCAGCATGACCGCGCCGGGCATCAGCCCGTCGTCGATGTTCTGCTTGGTGACGGCCTCGAGCTGCTTGCAGCTGCGACCGACGACAGCCCGACCTCCTCGGGCTTGACGCGGCCATCGGCACCGGCGTCTCGGCGTGCGCGAGCGCGGCCGGACGACGCTGCCAGCAGCGCAACGAGCTATCATGCGCTAGCGGCGAGCGCTGTGCCGACCGGACGGCTCATGAGCGCTCGTCCTGATGCTCCGCTGCTCTCCTTCAATCGATCGATCAGCGCGGCCTGCACCATGCGTCCGGAACTGGTTGCGCAGGTCGCGATGCGATCGGGATCGCTCACCTGCACCATGTAGATGGCGATGAGCTGCTCCTTGGGATCGATCCAGAACAGCGTGCCGGCGTCGCCGGCCCAGCCATATTCGCCGACCGAGCCCGGCAGCGCCGCATCGCCCGACGCGGTGCGCACCTCGAAGCCCAGGCCGAAGCCGAAGCCCGGCGGCCGGCCCGGCCGGCTGCCGGTATGGTCGGCGGTCATGAAGCGCCAGCGTCTTGCTTGCCGATGCATGCGCTTGCCCTGCAAGCTCGCCGCTGTTGGCGAGCACCGGCGGTGAAGCGGAGATAATCCTCCATCGTGCTCGATCAGGCCGCCGCCGCCCGATTCGTACCTGGCGCCGTCGTCGACGCTCGAAGCGCGGCGTCATCGGCTGGCCGTTGGGCCGCGGCGCGGGCTGGGCGGCGCGCGCGAGCTTGTCGGCCGGCACCTGGAAGCCGGTGTCGGTCATGCCGAGCGGCTGGAAGATGCGTTCGCCCAGGACCTCGCGCAGCGGCTTGCCGTCGACGCACCTCGAGCAGGCGGCCCTGCACGTCGACCGACACGCTGTATTCCCAGCGGTCGCCGGGATTGAAGTTCAGCGGCAGCTGTCGAGAGCTTGCGCGACGAACTCCTGCGTTGGTCGTCGCGCGATCGCCGATCTTGGCGTCGACGTAGGCCTGGTTGACCGAGGCTGGTGCCGCGCGTGCCGTAGATCAGGCCCGAGGTGTGGCGCATCAGGTCCTGCACCGTCATCGGCCGCGTCGGGATCGCCGAGCTGCAGCATCGGCTTGCCGTCGGCACCGGTCATCCTCGATGCCGACCTTCATCTTGCCGATCTCGGGCAGGTACTTCGACACCGGGTCGCTCGACCTGCAGCCGGCCTTCCTCGACCATCTGCATCAGCGCCACGCGTGCACGATCGGCTTGGTCATCGAGTAGATGCGGAAGATCGAATCGAGCTTCATCGGATCGGCCGACGTCGGACTCGCGCTTGCCCATGCACCGACATCCAGGCGACCTTGCCGCGCCGCGCCACCAGCATCACCGCGCCGGGGATGATGCCCTCGTCGATGTGCTTCGGGCGTCGCCTCCTCGAGGCGTCTTGAGCTGCGCGGAGGAGAGGCCGACCTCCTCGGGCTTCGCCGTCGGCACCGGCAGTCTCCGCCCGGACCGTCGCCGCAAACACCGACCAACGCCAGCACGACGAGCGTGCGCTGAATGCCGTTCATGTGCGTTTCTCCCGGATTGTCGTTGGCCGCACTATAGCGCCCTTCCAGCAAGCGCTCGCTCGCGCTGGAACAGCTCGATCACGCGCATCCATGACGGCGCGCACGCGCGGCAGGGCGCGCAGGTCGCGATGGACCAGCAGCCACTGGTCGGCGAAGACGTCGGGCATCACGCCGCCGATCGCTGTGCAGCTGCCGGATCGGGATCGCCGAGATAGCAGGGCAGCACGGCGAGGCCGGCGCCGGCGCGCGCCGCCTCGTGCAGCACCAGCCAGTTGTTGCACGCGCATCGCGGGCCGCGCGCCACCGAGCCGCTCGCTGCAGCCAGCGCTGGCCCGGCATGTAGCTGTGGTCGTCGTCGAAGCCGATCCACGGCAGCGCCTTCGAAGCGCGCTTGCGCGGCCGCTGACGGCAAGTCGCGACGCGGCATAGACCGCGTAGGCGACGCGGCCGAGCTTGCGCGCGACGATGCCGGCCAGCTCGGGCACCTGCTCGCGGATCAGCAGATCGGCCTCGCGGCGCGACAGGTTGGCGAGCGTGTGGCTGGCGGTCAGCTCGAACTCGATCTGCTGCAGGCCGCTCGCGCAGCCCGGCAGATGGCGCGCCAGCAGCGCCGCCATCGCCTCGCCGGCCGACAGGCGCACCACGCCGCTCACCGTGTCGCTGAGGCCGGCGCTGCGGCGGTTGATCGACAGCGCCGCCTTCTCCATCGCCTCGGTGTCGGCCAGCAGCTCCTCGCCGGCCGAGGTCGGCACGAAGCGGTCGGGCAGGCGCTCGAACAGGCGCGCGCCGATCTGCTGCTCCAGCGCCTGCACGCGGCGCGCCACCGTGGGATGGCTGACGCCCAGCGCCTTGGCCGCCGTGGTCAGCGTGCCCTCGCGGGCCAGGGTCAGGAAAACACGGAGGTCGTCCCAGTTCGGCTGTCCATGTTCAGAAATGTACAGCGGTTTTTCCGAATTGTGGACTGACGAATATGGAATGTTCGGCCTAGCATTGCCGCCCATGCACATCGAACCGCGTCTTCTGGTCTTCACCAAGGGCGTGCGCTGGCGCATCGCCGGCGCCGTCGCGCATCGGCCTGCTGTCGGTCGGACTGGGCGTCGCCCGCCTCGGCCTGCTGGGCTGGCTGATCGGCCAGGTCTTCGCCGGCCGCCGATCCTGCGAGCCTCGATGCCGCCGGTCCTGCCGATCGCCGCTGGTCATGGTGCTGCGCGGCGCGGCCGAGCATTGGCGCGCCGTGGTGGCGCACGAGACCGCGGCGCGGGTGCAGAAGGCGCTGCGGCGCACGCTCTACGACAAGATCGCCGCGCCTCGGCCCGGGCACGGTCGGCCGCCAGCGCTCGGGCGCGCTGACCCTGTCGATGATCGACGGCGTCGAGCAGCTCGAGACCTACTTCGGCCAGTTCCTGCCGCAGTTCCTGATCGCGCTGCTCTCGCCGCTGCTGATCTTCGCCGTCGTCGCCTTCATCGACCTGCCGGTCGCGCTGGTCATGCTGGGCTTCGCGCTGGTGGCGCTGTTCGCGCCCGGCGCTGTGGCACAAGTTCGACGTCACGCAACTCGCAGTACCGGCAGCGCGCCTATGCCGCGCTTCGCCGCCGAGTTCCTCGATCTCGATCCAGGGCCTGGCGACGCTGAAGGCGTTCGGCCAGGGCAAGGCGCGCGCCGACAAGCTCGAGGTCGAGGCGCGCGACCTGTTCCGCCGCACCATGTGGGTGCTGGGCACCAACGCGCTGGCGCGCGGCATCACCGACACCGCGATCGCCTGCGGCGCGGCGGCGGCGCTGATCTACGGCGCGGCGCGGGTCGAGGCCGGCGCGATGGCGCTCACCTGCCCTGCTGATCATCCTGATGCTGGGCGTCGAAATCTTCCGGCCGATGCGCGAGCTGCGCACCGTGCTGCACCAGGGCATGGTCGGCCTCTCGGCCGCGCAGGGCATCTACCGCATCCTCGACGACAAGCCGGCGGTCGCCGATGCGCCGCCGGCGCCGCTCGACAAGGCGCTGGCGCCGACCATCGCCTTCGAGGACGTGCGCTTCTCCTATCCCGGCACGCGCCGCACCGTGCATGACGGCCTCACCTTCCGCGCCGAGGCCGGCGAGCGGCTGGGGCTGGTCGGCCCGTCGGGCGGCGGCAAGTCGTCGATCGTGCGCCTGCTGCTGCGCTTCTACGATCCCGACCGCGGCCGCATCACTGCTGGGCGGCCACGACCTGCGCACGCTGCCGTTCGCGCAGATCCGCTCGCTGATCTCGGTGGTGAACCAGGACACCTTCCTGTTCCACGGCACGGTCGAGGAGAACATCCGGCTGGGCCGGCCCGACGCCTCGCAGCGACGAGCTCGAGGACGCCGCGCGCGCGGCCAACATCCACGACTTCATCCTGACCCTGCCGCAGGGCTACGCCACGATCGATCGGCGAGAAGGGCATCAAGCTCTCCGGCGGCCAGCGCCAGCGCGTCGCCATCGCCCGCGCGCTGCTGCGCGACACGCCGATCCTGGTGCTCGACGAGGCGCTGTCGCGCCGTCGATGCCGAGAACGAGGCGGTGATCCAGGAGGCGCTCGACCGGCTGATGCAGGGCCGCACGACGCTGATCCTCGCCCATCGCCTGTCGAGCGTGATCGACTGCGACCGCATCCTGGTGCTCGACGGCGGCAAGGTCGCCGAGCAGGGCCGCCACGACGACGCTGATGGCGCGGGGCGGCGTCTATGCCGGGCTGATGGCCGAGCAGGCGCGCGAGCAGCGACGGCGCCGGCGCTCGACGACCTGATCGCGGCGCCGGCACGCGCCGAGAGCGTCGCCGACACGCCGGGCGGCGCGGTGAAGCCCGTGACCGAAGGCATCATCAAGGCCGAGGGCCTCGACCTGGTACCAGGTCGTGGCCGCGCTGATGAAGGTGATCCTGCCGTGGAAGGGCAAGCTCACCGCGCACCTTCACCCTGGGCGTGCTGCGCGTCATCGCCTTCATCGGCGTCGGCGTGCTGTCGGCGCTGATCGTGCTGGCGCTGAAGAACCACGCAGCCCATGGCGCGACCTACGCCATCGCGCTCGCGCGTCGATCGCGCCGCTGTCGGGCGTGCTGCACTGGCTCGAATCCTGGATGGCGCACGACATGGCCTTCCGCCTGCTGGCCGAGATGCGCATCGACGCCTTCCGCAAGCTCGATGCGCTGGCGCCGGCCTATCTGGTGCGCCGCCGCACCGGCGATCTGATGGCGCTCGCCACCCACGACATCGAGCTGGTCGAGTATTTCTTCGCCCACACCGTGGCGCCGGCCTTCGTCGCCATCCTGGTGCCGGCGGCCGTGGTCGCGGTGCCTGGCCTGGGCCAACGGCTGGCTCGCGCTGGCGCTGCTGCCGTTCCTGCTCGCCGTCGGGCTTGAGCCCGTTCCTGATGCGCAAGCGGGTCGACCGGCTGGGCAGCCAGGCGCGCGAGGCGGCCGGCGAGCTCGGCGCCTTCGCCGTCGATTCGGTGCAGGGCCTGGGCGAGATCGTCGCCTTCCAGCAGGAGAGACCGCGCGCGGCAGCAAGCTCGACCAGCTGTCGCAGCGCCACATCGCGCTGCGCCTGCCCTTCTTCCGCGAGCTCACCGCTGCAGCACGCCATGCTCGAGGTGCTGACCGGCCTGGGCGGCCTCGCCGTCGTCGTGACGGGCGCGGCGCTGCGTCCAGCAGGGCGCGATCGATCCCGGCCTGCTGCCGCTGCTCACCATCCTCGCCATGGCGGCCTTCCTGCCGGTGTCGGAGATCGCCCAGATCGGCCGCCAGCTCGCCGACACGCTGGGCGCCACGCGGCGCGTCTATGCGCTGGCCAACGAGCCGATCCCGGTGCGCGACGGCCCGGGCGTGCCGGCCGCGCAAGGGCGCCGCGGCGCTGGCGCTCGAGAGGCGTGAGCTTCACCTATCCCGGCCAGACGCGGCGCGCGCTCACCGACGTCAGCTTCGCGATCCCGGCCGGCAAGACGGTGGCGCTGGTCGGCACCTCGGGCGCCGGCAAGACCACGACGGCGCAGCTGCTGATGCGCTTCTGGGATCCCGATGCCGGCCGCATCACGCTGAACGGCGCCGACCTGCGCGACTACAAGCTCGACGAGCTGCGCCGCCTGATCGCGCTGGTCGCGCAGGACACCTATCTGTTCAACGACAGCCTGCGCGCCAACATCCTGATCGCCCGGCCCGAGGCGTCCGGAAGCCGAGCTGCAGGCCGCGATCCAGCACGCCTCGCTCAGCGAGCTGGTCGCCGCCCTGCCCGACGGGCCTCGACTCGCCGGTCGGCGAGCGCGGCACCAGCCTGTCGCGGCGGCCAGCGCCAGCGCGTCGCCATCGCCCGCGCCTTCCTGAAGGACGCGCCCGATCCTGATCCTCGACGAGGCGACCTCGCATCTCGACGCGGTGAACGAGCAGGCGGTGCGCCGCGCGCTCGACCTGCTGCAGGCCGACCGCACCACCATCGTCATCGCCCATCGCCTGTCGACGGTGCGCGACGCCGACCTGATCGTGGTGCTGGACGAGGGCCGCGTCGCCGAGACCGGCACGCACGCCTCACTGCTGGCGCAGGGCGGCCTCTACGCCCGGCTGGTCTCGCGCCAGCTTGCATCGGCCTACGCGCCTGCGGCATCTGATCTGAAGTGTCCCGCGCGCGTAGAATCGGAGGCCGTGAGCTTCATCCTCTTTCGGCGCTCGCTGCTCGTCGCAGCGCCCGCGCTTGCTCGCCCCCGCTGTCGCGCGCGCAAAGCGCGCTCCCCGAGCGGGGCATTCAGCGTCATGGTCGGCTTCCAGGCCAATGGCGGCACCGACATCATCGCCCGGCTGATCGCGACCCAGCTGCAGCGCCGCGCCTGGCGCCGCGTCGTGGTCGAGAACAAGGCCGGCAGACTCAGGCGCCGATTCCGGGCGAGCTGCTCAGAAGGGATCGACCGACGGCTCGTCGCTCGCCTATCCTCGCCTCGACCACGCTGGTGTCGCGGCTCGGCCAGCGCGACTTCCCGTTCGATCCGCTGGTCGACCTCGCGCCGATCTCGCTCGCCGGCAACTGGCCGATCGGGCTGGCGGTGTCGCCCAGGCTCGGCATCTCGACCTTCGAGGAGTACCTCAAGTGGCGTGAAGTCGGGCGATGCGCGCCGACCGCCACAAGCTCGGCAACACCGCGAGCGACGCCTTCATCCGAGGTCCTCAACCTGATGTTCTCCAACGCGCTCGGCGTCACCATGAAGGCCGCCACCTATCGCGGCGCCGCTGCCGATGGTGAACGACCTCGCCGAGGGCCGCATGCCGGCCGCCGTGTCGGGCATCGTCTCGCTGCTGCAGCATCATCGCGGCGGCCGGATCTGAAGCTGCTGATGACCACCGGCGCCAAGCGCCTGGCCGTCGCGCAAGGACGATCCCGACGGCGCGCGAGCTGGGCTACGCCGGCCTCGAGGTCGAGCGAATGGTTCGCCTATTTCGTCAAGGCCGGGACGGCGGCACAGATGATCGACGCCTGGAACGACCAGCATCCGCTTCGTGCTCGACGATCGCGGCCTGCAGGCCGAGCTCGCGCAGCTCGGGCTCGACGTCCAGACCTCGACGCCGCAGGAGGTCGCCGCGCGTCATGCCGAGCACCAGAAGGCGTGGAAGGCCCGCATGCTGTCAGTCGGCATCGAGCCGGTGATCTGAGCGGGGAGCATAGAAGTGACGGAGGGGAAATCATGTTCAGCCACGTCACGGTCGGCAGCAACGACATCGCCAGCGCCAAGGCCTTCTATGACGGCGTCGGCGGAGCGCTCGGCCTGGTGCGCGCATCATGGAGTTCCCGACGGCGTCGGCTACGGCCGCCGGGCGGCCGGCCGCAGCTCTGGATCGTGCTGCCGCTCGACAAGCAGGCGGCCACGCGTCGGCAACGGCATCACCATCGGCCTGGAAGCCGACACGCGCGCTGCCGTCGATGCCGCATACGCGGCAGGCATGGCGGCGGGCGGCAAGGACGAGGGCAAGCCCGGGCTGCGCACGCACTATCATCCCAACTACTACGGCGCCTATCGTCCGCGATCCCGGACGGCAACAAGGTCTCGCATCGTTTGCCACAAGCCGGCGTGAGGCGTAGCATCCAGCCTGTTCATGGAGTACGCATGGAACCGTTCAAGGTGTTCCTGGCAGCCCGGTTGAACCAGCTGTCTGAGACTCAAAGAGTTTCTATCGGTCCGTGGGATCGACTTCGTTTCAGTCAATGTTCTTGAGGACCCGACCGGCCTCGCCGAGCTGCAGCAGCTTGGCGTGCGCTCGGTGCCGGTGCTGTCGCGCGGCGACAAGTTCACCTTCGGCCAGAGCACCAAGCAGATCGTCGACTTCCTCGGCCTCAACGAGAAGTCCGGGCCCGAGCTCTCGACCGACGAGCTGGCGGCGCGGGTCGACAAGTTCATGGGCGCGGCGCTCGAGCTGATCCCGCTGATGCCGGCACGACCGCCTCGACACCCATGTGCCGGGCCGGCCGCGCAGCTACCGCACGCTCGCCTTCCATCTGTTCCGCGTGGTCGACGCCTTCCTCGACGCCAACGAGGGCGTCACCCTGGTCCAGGCGGCGTTCCGCGAGGAGCCCGCGCGCCGACGCCGACACCGCCGCGCTGGTCGCCTACGGCACAGCGGTGCGCCAGCGCTTCCGCGACTGGTGGGCCAAGGGCGACACCGCGCCGCGCCAAGGCGCTGCCGACCTATTACGGGCCGCAGAGCCTGCACGAGCTGATGGAGCGCACGACCTGGCACTCGCGGCCAGCACGTGCGGCAATACATGATGCTGCTCGAGAAGGAGGGCGTCAGCCATCACCGGCCGCTGGTCGCCGCCGACTTCGCCAAGCTGCCGATGCCGCAGAACGTCTGGGACGGCTAGACCGCAAGCAGACACGCCTCCTGAGGCCTTCGGCCGCGGCTGGCGTTTACTGGGCAGAATTCACCCCCGCAGCCCGGAGGGAACGATCGATGCGCGCCAACGGTACCGCCCATGCCCTGCCGAGCAAGGATCTGGTCAAGGAAATCAACGCCCTGAAGGCGCAGCTCAAGAAGCTGTCGGCATGGCCATGGAGGCCGACGCCACATGACGGCGTGAGCCGCGCCGTCGGTGCGATCGAGGCCAAGAGCAAGGAGGCGATCGACGGCGCGATCGAGGCGGCGCAGGACTTCATCGACGAATATGCCGACAGCGCCAAGGACGACCGCCGCGGCGCTGGCCAAGAAGTCGGCGCAGATGCGCGACAGCGCCGCCGACTCGCTGGTCGAGACCGTGCAGGCCCGCCCGTTCGGCACCCTGGCCGCGGTGATCGGCATCGGCTTCCTTGCGGGTACCTTTGTCGTCGGAGCTGAGCCGACGCCGGCGCGCAAGCCGCGGCTCGGCCCAGGCGAGCGACGCCCGCGCCGCAGTGTTGCCCGCCATGATCGGGCTCGCTGCTCAAGCTCGCGGCCGCTGCCGGCGATGGCGCGCACCGATGCAACCGCCGTCGGCCGACAACTCGGCGACGCCTCGGCGCCTTCGCCGTCCTGTCCGGCGCCGTCGGCCTGTTCTGCTTCAGCCGCGCCAGCCTCACGCTGCTGGAACGCCACATGGATCCAGCCGAGGCATGGGCCGTGCTGGGCGGCGTTCTATGGCGTGCTGGGCGGCGTCCTCTACTTCGCCGCGACCAGGCGCCGCCGCGGCTGACGCCGCCTCGCGCGGCCGCGACCGCTGCGCCCGCGACGCCAGCGGCGGCTTGACGGCGAGACGCGCTCGCTCGACCGGCCGGTCGTCGGACAGCAGCACTTCCAGCCAGCGCAGCGACGGCAGGTGCGCGGCGACGGTGCTGAGCAGGATCAAGCAGCGGCACCGCCACGATGGCGCCGATGGCGCCCCACATCCAGCCGAGCAGCGCGATGGTGACGAACACCGCCACGGTGTTGAGCGCGCAGCGCCGGCTCACGAAGGCCGGCGTGACGAACTGCGATTCGGCGAAGTGGATGACCGCGAGCGTGGCCGGCGCCGGCCGACGATGCGCAGCCAGTCGTCGAAGCGTGATCAGGCCGACCAGCGCCACCAGGCCGATCGTCACCGGCGGCGCCGACGAACGGCACGAAGGAGGCCAGCCCCATGACGACGCCCCACATGATGGCGTTGGGAAAGCCGAGCAGCGCCAGTGCCATGGCCGACACCACGGCCACGCAGCGAATAGATGACCGCCAGCGCGAACAGGTAGTGGCCGACACGGTCGTTGATGTCGCGCATCATGCGGGCCAGGCCGCACGCGCGTCGCCCAGGTCGCGGGAATGCGCAGCATCTGGCGGCGATGGGTGTTGCGATGGGCCAGCAGCATGAAGGCCAGCACGCCGGCATAGCCGATCTGCAGGATCACGACCGGGCGTCGTGCTGGCAAGCTCAGCCGAGCATGCGACTTCTCGCGCACCACGACCTTCTCGGGGGCTGGGGCCGCTGGACTGGCCGGCGTCGCGGTCGTCGCCTGCTCGACCTTGTCCGACACCTGCTTGACGAAGGCCAGCGACGATGCGAAGACCCTCGAGCTTGCGCTCGAGCGTGTAGCGTCAGGTACGGCGCCTGCTCGGCCCACGATCGAGATCGACGGAATGGCGACCGCCAGCAGCCCGGCGAACAGCCAACGCCAGCAGCGAGCACCGAGACGCCGCGGCGGCGGGCGTCGGCGGCAGGCGCAGCGCGCTCCAGCGTATTGGCGACCGGCGTCAGCATGAGCGCCAGCACGATCGCGCCGGCGGTCGGAATGAGGAAGTCGCGCGCGCACGTAGCCCGACGCGCGGCGACGCGCGCAGACCGCGCAGGATGATCAGCGGCCGGCGGATCGCGGAGCCGTCCGCGCAATGAACAGTCGAACGCTGAGCGACTCGGCTTCTGACCACCGACATAGCTCTCTCCGTGATCCGTGAAACGAGCCGCGCCGGCGACGCGGTTGCCGTCGCGGCCTCCAGCCGCGACGCGAAAACATTCTGTTTGACTCGTGGCGAAACTGGTGCGGAAGCGCCGCGTTCTCCCGAGAACAAACGCTCCTAGGGGTGCGTTGTCGTGGCCCGCTTCGGCAAGCTCGTCGCCTGTGCATTGGCCATCGGTCGCGATGGCCCGCGCCGGCAGCGGGCGCAGGTTCCCGAGCAGCAGGGTTTCTTCGGCCACATCGACGGCCGCTGGATGTGGCTGGGCGGCGACCGTCATCACCCGTCGGCACGGCACTCGCGCCGGTCACCGACGGCCCGGGCGGGCAGATGCTGATCGGCTACAAGCTCGACCCGCACTGGGACGTCGCGCTGGCCGGCGACGTGCAGGGCCTGCTGTCGCACTATCACCCAAGTTCCAGAACGGCACGCTGTCGGTCGACACCAACCACCAGCATTTCGACCTCAGCTCGGCTACAGCAGCGACTGGTGGCGGCTGAGCGGCGGCAACAATACGTAACC
>ERZ1370068.6723-contig-569_pt1 | contig 26360 bp, 46 predicted proteins | sample MGYA00561227_ERZ1370068 | MGnify/ENA primary metagenome ERZ1370068 (study PRJEB38410, sample SAMEA6850437) | metagenome | study: Metagenomic assessment of the ecological functions of the soil: analysis of the soil microbiota associated with the...
GATGTGCTTCGTTCAGTTACGTATTGCTGGACAGTCGCCGCCTCGCGATGCTGCTCGCGTCTGAGGAAGGTCGGGGCATCAACGGCCAGGCGATTAATGTCGATGGCGGCTCGGTACTGTTCTGGCTGATTTTGATTCAGTGCCACTTGACCAATGGCTTTCGAATTCATCAATCCGGAAACACTCGGCGCCCCGCGCGGTTACTCGAACGGCGTGTTGACTAGCGGCGGGCGATCGAGCTGCTTTTCGTCGCCGGACAGATTGCCTCGGGATGAAACACAAAAGAAGATTGTCGGTAGCAGACTTTGTAGAGCAGTTCGATCGGGCGTTGGCAAACGTGATCGCTGGTGGTCACCGCGGCGGGCGGGCGGCCGGGACAGCTTGCGCGGCTGGCCATCTACGTCGCCGACAAAGCCGAGATATCGCCAGGCATACTCAGGGCATCGGCGAACGCTACCGTTCCTCAATGGGTCGTCACTTTCCGCAAGTAATGCGGTCACCGGTGGAGGTAAAAGGACTGCTGGATGGGCAGGCGAAAGTGGAAATCGAGGCCATCGCCGTCCTCTAAGAATCATATGATCAAACCCCACGCTCTCTACGATGCGCGATGGCGTGGCGACGATTGCCTGGTGAATCGCCCCGAGCGGCTAAACGCGCCTCACCTTGCAGTCTATCGTGAGTTGACAGACACCTTTGTGGCGTTGCGCGATCAGAAAGACGTGCGCGTCGTTGCGATTACCGGAGCCGGTCGCGCTTTCTGCTCTGGCGGCGACGTGCACGACATCATCGGCAAACTATTCGCGAAAGACATGGCCGGTCTGCTCGAGTTCACCCGAATGACCTGCGATCTGATTCGCAGCATCCGAGCCCGCCGAAGCCGGTAATCGCCAGTCTGAACGGGACTACCGCCGGAGCGGGTGCCGTGCATAGCTCTGGCGGCGGACACTGGCTGGCCAGTGAAGAGGCAAAGATTGCCTTCCTTTTTTGTGAAGGTTGGTTTGGCCCGGAACAGATATGGGTGCCTCGTATCTATTGCCGCGTGTCGTGGGACTGGCCAGAGGCGACCGAGATGTTTTTACACGGGTGATTTCGCTTTGGCGGCCGAGGCTGAACGGATAGGTCTGTACCAACCGAGTCGTGCCTCTTGATCAACCGCTCAGGTAACTGCTGAATTCTGCCGCACGCCTGGCACGCGGTCCGGCGTTCGCTCTGGCAAAGACAAAAGAAATGCTGAACCGCGAGCTGCACATGGACCTGGCGTCCGCGTTCGAATGCGAGGCAAGCCCAGGCGCTCTGCATGTCCAACATCCGGATTTTCGTGAAGCGTATGATGCTTTCACTTGAGAAGAGAAAGCCGAATTTTGAATGAGCAGGTTAGGACTTGGGTCTCTGATCTTTGTACTTTGCACTTTGTCCTTGGTTCGTTGAATCAAAGACGTTGCTGTTGACGATCATGGAGAGGTCCGTCAAAGTCCAAAGATCAAAGTCCAAAGACCAAGTTCTAAACCCAAGATCACAAATCTGAAATCCAGGGGTTTACCAATGACTCGCTTTATCGAACAAACTCCCTTCTTCATACTCCCCCAGAGCACCGCAACCTCGCCGCACAGTCTGACTGGCTTTTGTGCAGCGCGAGATTGAACACCGCGGCCGCCGGCGAGCTGATGCTGATGCGTCCAGGTGGAGTATGTGAAACTGCTGGCCTCGGCCGGTAGTTCGCCTCATGCGCAGTCGGGAACCCGGAGACTCGGCTTGATGTCCGGGCACTGTGTCTGGTCCGCGAAGCATTAGTTATTCCTCGCCTGCTTCCGCAGCGATCTTGCATTTGTCATGCAGGGTGTTGCGAACCTATGCAATTAGCCAGGGAGCTCCCGAGCACGACGCTGTTCTGGCTCGCCCGGCGCGCGATGGCAAGTCGATAGCGGCATTTGCCCTGACGTGAGGCGGAAGCCGGTTCGGATGTGGCTGCCATCCGAGCCAACAGCGCGTGCGTGAAGGTGATGCTTACCCGATCAATGGTCGCAAACGCTTTATTTCGAACGCCGGGATCGTGGATCTTTACACCGTTTCTGCGCGAACCAAAACGGGTGAGGACGGTCGTGCAGATTATCCGCGTTCGTCGTGGGTGCAAAGATGCCCGGCTTTAGCGTGGATCAGCGCACGCCGCTGCTCTCATCATCCCATCCGGTGAAATCGAATTCAAAGACGTCGCGTAGCATGCTGATGAGATGGTCGGCGCGGCGGAGGATGGATCCGCATGGCGATGCAAACTCGATGTCTTTCGTTCAGGTGTCGGAGCTGCGGCTCGCAGCATGGACGCGCCGGGCGCTGGACGAAGCCCTGCGGTACAGCCACACGCAGGCAATTCGGTCGCCTGCTTTCCGACGATCGGCTGGTCAAGCCAAGAAGCTCGCCGATATGGCTCACCGAGCTTGATGCCTCACGATTGCTGGTCTACCGTGCTGCCTGGCTGAAAGATTCAGGAGCCGAGCGCGTCACCCGGGCTGCCAGCGAGGCTAAGCTGTTTGCTACGGCGGCCGGGCCGCATCATCGACCAGGCAGTGCAGATTCACGGAGGCGCAGGCCTGGTGCGGGAAGCGTCGTCGAGCGTCTTTATCGGCGACGTCCGGGCGCTGCATCTACGAGGGAACCTCGAGATTCAGAAGTTGGTGATCCCAGCCAGTTGTTGAAGGAGTAATCAACCTTCCCAATCAACCTGAACTGAGCACGTTCAATCCCGTCCTTTGCCAGGATCAAAATGAAGATCAAGATCATCGGCGGGTGCAGGCCCGGCAGGATTGACTTCGCGATCCTGATGAAGAAGGGCAAATCCGGCGCACGAGATCACCGTCTCAGAGCGCAATGGACCTTCCGATACGTTCGGCTGGGGTGTGGTTTTCAGGCAGGACACTGGCGAATTTGAAAGCAGCCGACGCCGAGTCGCACGCCCGCATCCAGCAATCCTTCCAATGTTGGGATAACGTTGATGTGGTCCATCGCGATCAAAAGATCACGATTCCGCGGCAATAGCTTTTCGGGAATCGCGCGACTTGATCTGCTCCAGATTCTGCACCAACGTTGCCGGAGCTGGATATCGAGGTGGCGTTTTGCCGGGAGATTTCAGCTCGCCGAAATCAAGAACAACCTCAGCAGCTTTTGATCGGTGCGGACGGCGTCAATAGTACTGTTCGGGAACAATTCGAGGATCGCTTTCAGCCATCGCTGAGCATTCGTCCCAACAGATATATCTGGTACGGCACGCATCAATTGTTTCACGGACTAACCCCGGACCTTTCGCGAGCACGATGCCGGGAGTATTCGCCGCACACCCTACAAGTTCAACCAAAACACCAGCACGTTCATCGTCGAATGCGATGAGCAGACCTGGCACGATCAGGTTTCGCCGGGATGACCGATGACGAAACACGGGCCTTATTGGCCGAGGTTTTCGCACCCGATCTGAACGGCCATTCACTGTTGTCAAACAATTCCAAATGGCTCAACTTCGTCAATGTGAAGAACACGCGCTGGGCCACGGTGGTATCGCCTTACTCGGTGACGCGCTGCACACCGCGCCACTTCGATTGGCTCAGGAACCAAGCTCTGCCCTGGAAGATGCGATCGCGCTGAAGCAATGCTTTTGAACCGTGCTAGCCAGGTGGAGGCAGCCCTGGCATTTTTCGAAAAAGCACGAAAACCGATCATCGAAGAGTATCAGGCGGCGGCACGGGAAAGTTGCGAGCGGTGGTTCGAGAACGCGCGCCATGTTTCATGCATCTCAGTCCCTTGCAGCTGGCCTATCGCTGATGACCAGGAGCATGCGCGTGGATCTGCGAGAAGTTGCGAAAGAGTGATCCGGAATTCATTACCGCTTACGAAGAAGAAGTTTCCCGCAGACGCAAAGGCGCCAAGTTTAGAATAGTTGGCAAATACCGAGAGCAACGGCTAGACCTTCCATTCTGGGGCCAGCAATCTTCTGCGGCCGTCGTCAATCAGGGCAACTCCGGGCTCAGCCAGGTCAACTCGATCCCATAATCCTGCAAGTTACCGGACGGTGCGGCCTGGTCCAGGGCCTCACAATAGTTCGTGTAATTGCAGCGCCGAATCTGATCGCCCTGTCCCAGCTTCACCTTCAGAAACCAGTCCGGATCGGCGAGCGCCTGCCGCGCGAAGCCGGCAATGTCACGCCTGACCTCGCTGCAGTATTGCTTCAGCCTGTTCAAAGTTGTCAGCGCCCCCGGTATTACCTCAGGGTGTCGCATGGCCGGCCTCGATCAACGCGCGCTTGATCGCCGCGACCAGCGGCAGGCTGCGACCGAAAGGTCCAGTCTCGTCGGACAGAGTCAAGTCGGCATACATTCGTAACGCCCGCTCTGGCCGGTACGGATAAACCGCCTGACCCACCCTTAGGCTGTTGCGCATCTTCGAATTTCCCTCCTTTCGAGATCGAAAGAAAGTCAAACCCGGCCCGGCGAACTGGCGGACACCGAAATAGTCTCCGCATCGTCAATCCGGTTGCCGCCGGAGATCGCTTCGTCGCCCAGAAAGCGAACGCCAACAACATAATCGTCGCCGACACGCTGGCGCACGGCACGATAAACCTCCAAAGGCAATCGCACCCGGCTCTCTCGAACACCGCCATAACCATCCGTACGATCGTTTAGCGCACTCAAGAAGCCGGCCATGGTGTAGGCGTGTGCGTAATGCAACTCAACGCCGTCAAAACCAGCATCACGCGCCCGCCGCGCCGCCTCTCAGCAAAGATTCCGGGCAGCGCCTGGGGCAGCGTGCGAACGTGATCCAGGTGTGTGTCCGTCACTCGCTCACGATAGCCAAAGCGCAGGGCTTCCAGCTCTCGCCGGTCCAGCACTTGTCGAGTATTTCGTTGGACGCTTGTTTCAGAAAGGCCCGGATGTGCGGCTCGTCCTCTTCCAGCCAACGCTGGTCGTTAAGTCAGTTCGGCCAGCGACGTTGCGATGTCGCGCGGTTAGTGGCAGGAAGCGCTCGAAAACTTTTCCAGGGTCAGGCCGCTTTTGACTGCCAGAGAAATCGATGATCTGAATGAACAATCGAGTGCGACCGCAGCTCGCCTCGCGCACGGTTTGGACAAGTTGGCGCAGACCGGGAACGAAACGATCGTCCCCGATTCGCAGCAATGGCCCACTGGGAATATCGCGCACGCCAGTGGCCTCGACCACCAGCGCGCCGGGTTGTCCGCGGGCAAATCGACGGTACCAGTCAAGATTAGCCGCGGTGACAAAACCGTCGTCAGTGGCCCGCCAGGGCACCATCGCAGGCACCCAGGTGCGGCTCGAGCGTCAGTGGGCCAATGCTGATCGGTTGGAACAACAGCGAGCTCGTCGCCTCAGCAGCGCTGGGCCAACGAGTGAGCGGGATCGTGAGTGCTTGATGGGATTCTTGAATTTCCACATCTGGAATAACTGTACCACTACTAGAAAAAAGCGGGGTGCAAGCCCTTCCAAACCTCGAGAACTATCGTGTCCCCCGGTTTCCTCGGAGAGTAAGGGCCTTCAAACTACAAATCTACTCTCAAGGTGAATCAGCTCAGGGTCGGGAAGGGCGGCTTGCCCCCGCCCAAGGTTGGGTAGCGACTGCCTTACGCTTACTCTCTGTGATAAATTGACCTTAGCTTTTCAGACCGCATCGGCGCTTCAAATTAAGTGAACGACGAACTACTCAAATGGCGCAGCGAGTTTCCCATCCTGGATCAGACTGTCTACCTGATATCGCACAGTCTCGGTGCCATGCCCAGGAAGACTTTCGCGCGGCTGAACGATTACGCGGACACCTGGGCCACGCGTGGTGTGCGAGCCTGGGCTGAAGGCTGGTGGGAGATGCCGGTCACGGTCGGCAATGAAGTGGGGCGCATCATCGGCGCCGATCCAGACTCGGTGGTCATGCATCAGAACGTCTCGATCTGCCAGTCGCTGATTCTTTCCTGCTTTTGATCCCACGCCCAGGCGGAACAAGATCGTCTATTCCGAGCTTAACTTTCCTTCTGTGATGTATGTTTATGAAGCGCACGCCCGGGAAGGCAGGCTGAGGATCGAGACCGTCAAGTCCGATGACGGAATCACTGTGCCGTTGGAGCCGGATGCTGGCGGCGATTGACGAAGAGACGTTGCTGGTGCCCTTCTCGCATGTGCTGTTCAAGAGCGCATTCCTGCAGGATGCCAGGGCCATCACCGAGCGAGCGCATGAAGTGGGAGCGATGGTGGTGCTGGATACTTATCAATCGGCAGGCACGGTGCCGTTCAGCGTCCGCGACCTGAACGTCGATTTCGCCACTGGTGGTTCGGTGAAATGGCTGTGTGGCGGGCCGGGCGCGGGCTATCTCTACGTACGGCCGGATCTGCAGCAGAAACTGGAGCCGAAAACAACGCGGCTGGATGGCCCACGAATCGCCTTTCGCGTTCGATACCGAACTTCGTTATGCGCCCAACATCGCGCGCTTTCTGCACGGCTCGCCGGCGATTCCCGCTTTGTACGCCGCCCAGTCTGGCTATCGAGATCATCAATCAGATCGGCGTTGAAGCGATTCGCACGAAGAGCACCAGGCAAACTTCGCAGCCTGATTGAGCTCGCCGAAGAAGCGAGGCTTCCAGGTTACCAGCCCCAAAGATCCTTCACGACGCGGCGGCACAATTACCATTGGCCACGAGCAGGCCGGGGCGATCACGAAAGAGTTGATTCGCCGAGAGTTCATTGTCGACTATCGTCCCGGTGCCGGGCGTGCGCCTGTCGCCACACTTTTATACCAAAGATGAAGAGTTGGAATTGGTGGTCGGCGAGATGAAGAAAAATTCGCGACGAGCAGAGTTTTCAAGCCACTGAGAAAGTCGGCGCGGCGTTCTAGCAGGCCTGCTGAAAAATGAGGGTGTCGATCAAGGAGCGATCCGATCCACGAAATCACACGAAAGGAACACGAAATATCACCAATAAAAACCGAGTCTTTTCGTGTGGCTTCGTGCTGCTTCGTGTCATTTCGTGGATCGTTATCATTTTTCAGCAACCTGCTGGAACTCAGATATCATCTGCTTTCAGCGCGATGAGTGAATTCGTCAGAGACTTCTATAAAAGTAACATTCGGACTCGGAGAAGTCGGGCGCGTGAGATTCCGCGTGGTCTGGACAGAGCTGGACAGTGTGCCGGGGAAATCGGGAGTTAAATACAAGACTCGGTTAGAGACGATTGAGCTCAAATGCGCTCAAAGGCGCTTCAGGCGTTATGGATATGACGTTGCTCGATGTCGAAGACAAGCCCGTCTACTCGGTCACTGGCAAACCAACAGAGGAGTGGGGAAGCACCGGAAGACCAAGAGCCTGATGTCCCGAGTCTTTGACCCGGCCTGCGCGTTACTCGACGAGAAGCGACACAAACCCGCGGTAGAGTCCGCACCCTAACGGTTAACATTCTTTATGCCCAACGACTACGGCCAAAAGCCGCTGCTCTCTTATAACAAATATCTAAGAGTTCCCGATCTGATCAATTTGCAGGATTGTCTCTCCGATCCCGTGCATCACGACCGAGCTGCTGTTCATCACGATTCATCAGGCGTACGAACTGGCTGGTTCAAGATGATCCTGCACGAAATAGATGCGGCCGTGCGGCTGGATGAACGAAGACCGCGCAGGCGCGGCCCAGCGCGCAATGCACCGGGTGGTGGAAATTGAGAAGGTGTTGCTGAGTCGAAATCCACATCCTCGAAACCATGTCGCCGATCGAGTTTCTCGAGTTTTCGCGACCAACTGAATCCGGCCAAGCGGCTTTTCAGTCGATGCAGTTTCGCGAGATCGAATTCCGTCTCCGGCCTCAAAGACGAACACATTCTGCATGAGTTTCGTGAAGACAAAAGTTTGCCTACCAGCGCCTCAGTGCTCGCTTTGGAGCAAGCTACGCTCGAGACGCCTTTATGATCTGCTGCGCCGTCGCGGTTTCGACGCGCCGGCGGACAACGAGAGCTTTGACCGGGAATCACGTCAGAAAGGTTATGGCAGGCGGACTCGCGCGGTGCTTGAACTGCTCACTCATTTCGAAAAGCACTACGCTGAGTACAATCTTTCGGAAGCGTTACTGGAACATGACGAATTCTTTCCCTGTGGCGCTCTCATCACATCAAGATGGTGGAACGAATGGTGGGTGCCAAACGCGGTACCGGTGGCTCGGAAGGAATTGATATTTGCGCACCACGCTCGACAAGAAGTTCTTTCCTGAGCTGTGGGAGGCGCGTACTTATCTCGATCCAAAACACGGCGAAGGTGGTTGTCCCTTTGCCTCTCCACGAAACGACGGAGCTGAAACCGAAGAGAATTAGCCGCGGACATACGCGGATGTACGCGGATTTAGAAACAACGTGAATCACATTGCTGTTTTTGATCTCGCGAAGATCCGCGTTTATCCGCGGCTGATCACCAGAATGGGCCAAACTAACTTGACTCCCGGGAAATTTCAGACAGCCAATGATGCTCGCAGGGTTCCGCATGCGCTTACTCTCAATGGTTGCAGCGCTGGCTGCTGTTTTTTCCTCATCTGCGCTGGTCTTGGCTACGCCGGCATTGAACGCTACCAGCCACGGACCATTCCTGACTCACAGATACGGCTGTCTATTTTCGGCTGGTGGCGGGTGAGGGAGGTCCAGGGCCGGGATATGCGCTTCCGGATTCTCGTGCCCTACGTTGCCCGGCCGTTCTATCTAATAGGCAAAGTTTTTCGCAGACGAACGCTCCAGATCTCTTGCGTTTTTGCTCATAGCGAATGCGATCTTCTGTGCGACGACTGCTTGTATGCTGGTCAGTGTCGCGATTCGTTTGACGGGCAACGCTGCACTGGCGCTGCTGGCAGCTCAGCCTTTATCTGCTCAATTTCTCGATTGCCAATTTGCAACTGGCCGGAATGATCGACGCCGGAGAGGCCTTTTCTGATGATGGCCCTCACCTGGTCATGTGCTGTTTGATCGTTGGTGGTTGTTGCCGGTGTGGGGACTGTTTGGCGCTCCGCTAAAGAGACCTTCGTGCCGCTCTGGTTTTGTCTTCGCCCTTGCCTGGCGGCTGTCGACCCGACGAAAGGCAAGCGATCGAGGGACAAGACTAGCTCTGGGCGACCGCCATGCTTGTCATTGGGGTAATGGTGATTGTCGTATCGCGCATATCGATCACGACCAGTCCGGGAATGGAGGCCGGCACTAATGGATATTCATGGTGGCCGGGGTCTCTCGAGCGCCGGACTGCAGTTTCAAAGCGGTGGACCAGGTTATCTGTCTCGTCTTATCAACACTTTCTCGCCGAACTTTCTGGTACGTCTTCGTCTGCTGCTGCCGCTGGGAGTGGTTGGCTTGAAACGATTGCCACGAGCCTGGGTGATCCGCAGCCATCACGGGCGCCGTTGTGGCGTTGGTGCTCGGACTTCCAGGGAAACATCACGAGGGCAACGTCGCCAGACCACTTTCGATGTGATCTGGCTCCATGCTCAGTCTCGCCGCCGCAATTGCTGGCTGAGCGCGCCGCTCGGCGCTCGCGACTCTTACGGGTCGACTAGCATTCGGCTACTTCAAGATATCCAGGTTTACGTATGCAATATGACACCTGAGAAGCTCCGCGAATCAGAGTAAACCTGCCGGCGCGTTGGGAGGGGTGCTCGAACAGCGTGACGCCACCGTCACCAGTCTCAGCCTTAATGGTTGTTTTCTGCTGAGTGGAGGTGTAGTGAAATCCAAAGAGCTGCTCAGGCTGGAAATCGAGTTGACCGACGGCGAGCCTGTATACCTGTTGGGGTGAAGTAGTAGATCAGGCCTTACGAAATTGCGTCGGTGGTGCGCTTCAATGCGTTGGAGGCGGCGGAGCACGAACGGCTCGCTAACTACATTTCAATCCACCTCGATCCGGCGTAAATTGCCCGGCTGCGACTGTTACAACTTGAATGATGAGGCGCGCAACCTTGAAATAGTGTCAGTCGCTTTTTGCAGTGTCAATCACAAACTCGCCTTAACCTGCCGCATCAGGCAAACCGAGATGTCTTTGATAATTGTTGAGTAGGAGATATGCGATAGTACGAGAGAAGAAGGGCTCTACGAGTAAACGTAAACCTACCCAGCACGTTGGGAGGGTGCGATCGAGCGGAAGCGAAGCAACCGTTACCAGCCTCAGCGTCGGCAGCGGTTGCTTTTTGCTTAGCGGCGGAAAGGTTGAGCCCAAAGAGTTGCTCAGGGTTGAGATCCACTTCCCGGACGAAGATCCTCTTACGCCTGGGGAGAAGTCGTGGACCACGCCGACGAAATCGGTTTTGCGGTGCAATTCACTTTGATCGAAGAAGATCCGGCTCGACTCGACGCCTACATCCAGCGTTGCCTCTAGCCGATTGCCAATATCTTACCGGCAGCACCGATGACCCTCCAATTCCCAGGAACGCTTTAACATGTCGGAATACTTCCTCTATCACAATCTGGAGGCCGGGCCGGGAGCACAAGGTTTGTCTCTATTTCAAAGATCAGACCTGACCTACGGCGAGACCGCGCGGCTGTCCAATCGCACCGGCAATGTCTTGCGAGAGCTGGGAGTGGAGCTCGAAGATCGGGTGCTGATTGTGCTGCCGGACTGTCCGGAGTTTGTCTGGTCCTGGTTTGCCGCAGCGCGTATTGGAGCGGTGATCGCGATGGTCAATCCGTTGCTGCCGGTCGCCGATTACAAATACTATCTCCGACTACACCCGCGCGCGCCTGGCAGTCATCGATCACTCGTTGCTGAACACCTTTGCTGAGGCGGCGGCAGATTCGCGCTATCTGCGTTCCGCGTGCTGGTGGTGGGCGAAGATCCAGGGCAAGCCATCACGTTGCTGAATGAAGCCAGTGACGAAGCTGGCTCCGTGACCCAGGCAAAGCGCCGCTGTGATCTGCGCAGCTCCTCGGTCTCCTGGTCTGCCTTCGGTGAGGCGGTTCGTTCTGCCCCGGAGGAATGTGTTCCTGCCGACACGCATCGCGACGACCTGGCCATCTGGCTGTTTACATCGGGTTCAACCGGACATCCAAAGGGAGCCGTGCACCTGCAACATGACCTGCCGTACAACACCGAGGTCTATGCGAAACAAACGCTCGGGTGTAAACGCTGAGGACCTTGACAGTTTCCGGTGCCTAAACTCTTCTTTGGCTACGCCACCGGGCACGAACCTGCTTTTCCCTTCGCCGTCGGCGGCGCAACTGCGCTTTTCGACGAACGCTCTACCGCGGAAAGGATTTTTGAGGTTATCGAACGGTATCGACCCACGATTCTTACCACCGTGCCGACCATGATCAACTCCATGCTCAATCCTCGAGGGGCGGGCGCCGTGATCTTGTCGAGTCTGCGCTTCTGTTATTCCGCGGGCGAAGCCTTGCCGCCGGAGTTATACAGTCGCTGGAAGGAGACGTTTGACGTGGAAATCTATGACGGCATCGGCTCGGCAGAGATGTTTCACATCTACATCTACGAATCGGCCCGGCGACGTAAAGCCGGGCAGCCTGGGCACGAATCGTTGACGGTTACGAAGCAAAGATCGTCGATGCAGAGGGCGCAGGAACTGCGCCGCCGGTGAAATGGGCACGCTGAAGATCAAAGGCGACTCCGCGGCACTTTGTTACTGGAATGCTCACGAAAAATCAAAGGAGACATTTGCCGGCGACTGGTGCACGACCGGCGACCAATTTCACGTCGACGAGCAAGGTTATTACTGGTACCACGGCCGCACCGACGCCATGCTGAAGGTCTCAGGCGTTTTTCGTGGCGCCGGCCGAAATCGAGAATTGCCTGCTGCAACACCAGGCGGTGTTGGAGTGCGCCGTCATCGGCCACGAAGCGGGCGACGGACTCGTGAAACCCAAGGCCTTCATCGTGCTGCGCGACGGCTACGACTCCAGCGAGAATCTGGCGAACGAGATTAAGGAGTTCGTGAAGACGCGTCTCGCGCTCTACAAGTATCCGCGCTGGATCGAGTTCGTCCCGTCGCTGCCAAAGAATGATCGCGGCAAAATTGATCGAAGAGAACTGATCGGTAGCGATGAATCGCGACGGTTTTCTTAGGGCCAAACCCGATAGAAATCGACCGCTTACTTGCCAGGGCGTTTGCTGAATGCGGCTTGACCGGTTGAGCGACAATATGTTAGGAATCGCTCGAAAGTAGCGCGTGAGTCTGGAGCAAACTGTCCCGCCACTTGAGCGCTTCGGCCCCGTCCAAATCTTTTGATGTCTCAGCTCATAAGGAGTTCAATAATGCGACGCTGGCTCTATCCCTCGGGGGTTTTCCTTGCACTGGTTGGCGACCGCCATTCTTCTCAGTGATAACCAACAAATCCGACGCGGCAGACAAGGGGCGCCGACACAAGCAGAAGGAAACGCAGGTCCAGGCAAAGGATCCAGCAAAGGAGCAGTTCTCGGTTAAGGTCGAACCCTGGGGCCCCACGCAGGAGCAGATCGACGAGACAATCAGCAATCTCACTAAAGACTCGGCACTGCAAAGGCTTCTTAGTAACACCCAGAATCGACTGATCTCGATCGAGTCTATCGACCCGGACAACAAGAGAGGCAGCGAACTGCCCCCCGACCACTACCGCGCCACCTTTTACGATTACACCAACGGACGCTCTGTCTTTGCGCTTGGCAGTTTCGAGCGGCCGGGAGTATTGCAGGTCTGGGAATCCCAATATCAACCGCTGCCGAGCCCGGAAGAGTTTGAGGCTGCCCCGTCGATCCTGGAGAATGATCCGCAAATCGGTTTCGCACTCCGCGAAAGAAGCTGGCCGCGTACTCCACCGATGCCGCTCTCTACTTCGCACCGCTGAATAAAGGGCGCACTGAGCGAGTGGATCAACGTTGGATTGAAAGCGACCACGGCAAACGATCCGGCGTTGGAGCGTGAAGACGAAGTTGTCGCTGTGAACATGTCACGTCTTTCAGTGCAGCGCTTCGCCGGCGGGGCGCCACCGACTCATCGGCGGCGCCGGCTGCCGACTGTTCACCGCCGCCTGGCTCGGGGAGCTCGACCGGACGCGGACTCGCGGGTCAATATCAGTTCGCAATCAACGCTCAGGACGGCACGCCCTTTGTGGACCTTTGTGGCTATCAGGCCGTCAGCATCATCAGGCGAGAACGGCTCTGCCATCGAGCTGGTGGACGTGAAATACAAAAGCAAATCGGTTCTTAAACGCGCTAACGTGCCGATTCTCAACATTCTTTATGACGGCAATACCTGCGGCCCCTACCGCGATTGGCAGTACGCCGAAAGCCAATTCAACGCCGATCCGAGCAAACGGAACCAACGTCGCCGCCGGCGTGCGCTCGTGCACCGTTCCTGCTACTACAGTAATGGAGAGCAATGTCGATTCGGTAATCATCAGGGCATCGCCTACTACACCGAAGGCGACGCAGTGGTGCTTGTCAGCGAGATGTCGGCGGGCTGGTATCGTTACGTCAGCGAGTGGCGCTTTCATGCCAACGGCACGATTCAGCCGCGCTTTGGGATGGGTGCCGTACAAAACGGCTGTACCTGCAATGGGCATGTCCACCACGCTCTACTGGCGCTTCGACTTTGACATTGACACTCCTGCACCGAACCGGATCCTGGAGACGTTCGGACATGACTTCAATGCTTTCGCAATCCCCTTTGAGTCAAAGCGGTATCGTAATGTAAAGCTCGCGCACGAAACGTGGATCGTGGATAACCCCAAGACTGGCGATAGCTATAAGATTGTTTCCGGAGCAACGATGGCACGGCCAATGGCGACGCATACGCGCGGGGCGATCTTTGGTTCCTGGCCTACAGCGCGTCAGAGATGGACGATGCCTCAGTGCACACCAACACCCAGGCCAACATTGATGCTTTCGTCAGCAATCAAAAACTCAACAACGGTGATGTGGTAGTGTGGTATGCGGGACACATCAACCACAATCGAGGGATGTTCAATCGCCTTCACCCGCACAGCATCAGTGGCGCGCTCGTTACCGGTCCGGATCTGATAGCCAACCGCTGGTAACTTGTGGGAACGGCTACTGGACAATCGGTTATCCTGGGGATCACGTAACAACACGACGAAAGGAACTCTGCTAGTTTTGTTCGTGTTCTTTCCCGGTCGATGTGCGACGTTTTTGGGAACGCCACGCAGATCCCGTTTCGCGTTTTACATTGTTGTTAGCCAACTGCGGAATGCTACGGCGCTGACAAATCTGTTTGCAAGCTTCCTCAATTGCAGACGAACCCTCCAAGGCTCTGGTCCCTTTCTGGAAGAAGCTTCACATCGAGCGTTTATGAGGATCAATAGATTCTCGACAGATTCTCGACAGGGAGTGGTAAACCGTTGAAAAATTTCTTTCTATGTTTGATCGCTTTAGTGGTGCTGGGTATTCCGGTCACTGCTCTTGCCGATACATTCACGTTCAATGCTCCGAGTACGGCCCCCAATGATGGAAACGGCGGCTCGCACCAGTTTAATCTTTGATCATCACGAAGCTTACACGTGGCGCCTCGACGGCATAAACCTGGCCGGCCAGACGATCACTGGAGCTACACTAACCTTTACGAACATCAGTAACTGGGATTCCAATCCCAACATGCTGTTCATTCACCTGCTGGACACGGCAAAGAATGCCGGGGTCGCTTCGTTTATTGATGCACCACTCAACCAGACTCCCGTAACCAGCATTGCCGACAATTTTGCAGGCACACTCTTCAACAGCAATCCGCTCGTGGCTTTGGGAACAGCGAACACGTTATTGACGGCGCATAGCTTTACTACAACGCCGACAACTTACGTTTACACTTTCACTGCGGCCCAGTTGCAGGCATTAAATGCTTACTTCCTAAACGGCAACAACATAGCCTTCGGGCTTGACCCGGATTGTCACTTTTGGAACAACGGCATCACGTTCAACTTCCAGACGGCTCCGGCCTCGGTGCCCGAGCCTGCTACGCTCGCGTTGCTGGGGACAGGAATTGCCAGTCTTTATCTAAAGCGACGGCGCAAGCAGCAATTACGAACAGGGAGCGATGGCGACCTGATCAGCTAGCAGCAAGCTTTCAGGAACAAAGGGCCAGGAGCCAGGAGCAAAGTTTGCTCGCCAGCTCCCGGCCCTTTTCTCTTGCCCCTTTACTCAAATGCTGCCGCGGTGCTCCAGATTGTAATCACGCAGACGACGGTAGAGAGTGGACGGCGAAATACCCAACAGTTCTGCGGTCTTGCCGCGATGCCAGCCTGTCTGCTCCAGCGCCGAAAGGATTTGCTGGCGTTCGACTTCGCGAAGCGACACCGGGACGGAATTCACCTGAGTCCTTTCGGGGAGTACTCCGCCGGACTGCACAGGGACGCTTGGCGGCGGCGCGACGAAGGGCGCACGAACGACTTCCGGGGGCAGTTCGCTGACGGTAATCAAACCGTTGTTGGCCAGGATTACCCCGCGCTCCAGACAATTCCTTAGCTGTCGCACGTTTCCCGGCCAATGATAGGCACGCAGGGCCTGACATCGCGTCGGACTGGATCTCGGTGGATTGGTGCCACCCACCAGCTTAAGGAGATGAGGCGCGCCAGCGGCTCGATGTCTTCTGGTCGCTCACGCAGTGGCTTCAGATCGATTTGAAAACCGTTGATGCGATACAACAGGTCCGAACGAAAAGAGCCGTCGGTGACCACTGAATCCAGATTGCGATTTGTGGCCGCGATGATGCGCACATTGACTTCAACCTTGCGCACGCCACCCACCCGGAAGAAAGTCCGCGTCTCGATTGCTCGCAAAAGTTTCGCTTGTAATTGAGCGGGCAATTCCGTCACTTCGTCCAGGAACAGCGAGCCACCATCGGCAAGCTCAACCAGCCCGAGCTTTCTCGACTTGGCACCCGAGAACGCGCCTGCTTCGTAGCCGAATAACTCTGATTCAAGGAGCGACTCCTGGAAAGCAGCGCAATTCAAATCGATGAAGGATCCTCTGCCCGGCTCGACAGGCGATGAATTGCCTGGGCCACCAGTTCCTTTCCGGTGCCTGACTCGCCGGTGATTAGAACCGATGTCTCCGAAGGCGCCACGCGTGAGATCAACCTGACGGATTCCTTCATAGCATCGGATACAGAGACAATCTCCGGCAATGCCGATTGTCGCGCCAGTTGTTCACGCAAACGGTGATTATCGACACGCAGTCGCCGCTTCTCCGCGGCCTGCTGCACGCGCACATCAAGTTCGGTGATACTGTATGGCTTGGTTAGATAGTCATAGGCGCCCAGCTTCATCGCCTCGACCGCCGTTTCGACGGTGGCCTGGCCCGTGAGCATGATTACTTCCGGCGGGTTCGGTCTCTCATGTACGCGCCGCAGCAGTTCCATGCCGTCCATGCGCGGCATGTTGATGTCACAGAGCAGCACGTCGACGTTGCTCTCTTCGAGCTTGCGCAGGCCGCTTCGCCGTCCGGAGCCACCTGAACGCGGTAACCGTGCCGCTCCAGTTCCTTCTGCAACACCAGGCGCAGATTAGCTTCGTCTCTCCGCTACCAGTATTCGTGCAGCTTGTGGCTCGCTCAAAAAGTTCCACTCGTTGTCTCATTGCGTTGACGTTCATCCAGCGCCGGAAGCGTAATGGTAAATGTCGTGCCCGCGCCTACTGTGGATTGCACATCGAGGCGGCCGCCGTGCTCAGTTAAGATACCATAACAGACGGCGAGGCCAAGACCGGTGCCGTCGCCGACTTCCTTTCGTAGTAAAGAACGGCTCGAAGATCTTCGGCAGATTTTCCGGAGCAATGCCACGACCGGTGTCGCTGACCTCGATGAGCACGCGCTTTTCGTCGTTGCCCGCAGAAAGCGTTAGCACGCCCCCGCTGGGCATGGCGTCGATGGCATTCGTGGCCAGAGCGATCACCGCTTGCTGTAATTGTCCCGCGTCTCCGGATACGAGCACGAGATACTCGGCGCGCCTCAACCTTGATCTCGATTCCCGAACCCCGCTGTTGGTGAGACAACAAGCGGGCAGCCGATGAGATGATATCAGCCACGCTTACCGGCCTGTACTGCACCGCCCTGGTGCGGCTGAAATCGAGCAGACCCGTGGTGATGTTCTTGCAGCGAAAGGCCTCGCTGCGAATCAGTCCCAGATACTCGCGCAGATCGTCCTGGGCCTGGGAACCGGCGAAAGCGCCTTCGCGACAGCCGGGACTCGAGCGCTTCAGCGCACGCCGAGATGGTGGCCAGGGGATTGTTTATCTCGTGCACTACACCGGCCGCCAGTCGTCCGACCGCAGCCAGCTTTTCGGCACGGGCCACTCCGCGATTGGCTTCGACCCGGGCGGTGATATCTTCGCCGACCGTGATCACGTGCGTTACGTCGTCGCCGCCATCAGCCCACATCGGAATCTTGCTGATTAGCCAGTGACGCGTTGAACCATCGGCCGTGATTGTCTCCTGCTCGATCCGCTCAATCTCGCCCTTCTCGAACACATGCGCAAATTCCAGCTCGAGCAGTTCGCGCCTTTGGCGCGTGAGTACCTTGAAGATGTTCTTGCCCAGCACCGAATCGCGTGGTATTCCCAGTTCCCCAACTCTCGATTACGATTCCAGGCGGCAATTTTGTAGTCTTCGATCAATCGCATAGAGCGAGAGCGGCAGACTGTCCAGAATGGCATCGGTGAAACGCCGTTGGGCTTCGGCTTCGGCGGTCCGCTGGTCAACCTGCAGCGCCAGACTGGCAGATGCGTGCCGAGCCTCCAGATAAAGCGATGAGATGTGGGCTGCCAGCGCCGCCTGCTGGGCGGCGGCATCGACCAGGCGGCACTCTGTTTCACCGCAACTCTCTGGAGCATCGAAGGCTACTATCAACGCTCCTTTAGTTCGCCCGCCAAATCGCAACGGCGCAGCATACTCGACTTTGTGAATATCATCGCGCAGGAAAATGTTTGCGGCTCACTAAGCAATGCCGGCGTGATCGTTGCATCAGTGAGCCACGGATCCAGGCGATCGAGATCAAGCAGCGCTTCGCTCTCGGCGCTGCCCTCGCGATCGAAGACACAACCGGCTCGCGCGCCCTCTCCGAGGTCTACAAAGGCAGCACACAACACGGCGCCGGTTCCGTCATAGGTGGCGCCGTGCTACTCGCCGTACCAGTTGTTCCGGCTCCAGGGCGCGCAACAAACCGCGGACCAAGGTCGGACAGGAACCGTAACTCGCGATTGCTGCCCAGCAGTGCCCATTCTCGCTGGGCCGCCCGCAGGTGAGTGCTGACTCGCGAGAGCAGCTCTCCGGGCGTTGAGGGCTTGATAATGTAATCGTCGACGCCTGCGTCAAAGGCTTCAACCTGTCGAGTCTCGTCGTCGTTGCCGGAAAACGCGATTACCGGGATCTTACTCGTCGCGTCCTGGGCCCGCAGCAAACGGCAAAGCGCGACGCCGTCCACCCCGGCATTTCCAGATCGAGCACAATCAAATCGCACTGCTCCTTGTGCAACGCGCGCAGAGCCGACGGTGCATCAGCCGCAGTCACCGTGCGATACCCGGCATCCTCGAAAATCTCGCGCAGGACGTCGCGAATCAGCTCGTCATCATCTACCACCAGAATATTGGCGTTGTTGTTTATCAAAAGAGACGAAGCGGACATGCCGGCGTTCCAGGAGAATGATTGTTTGGTCAGGGAGTCAGGAATTCTTCGCGAGCCTTGGGGGCATGTGGATCTGGGCCGACGAGACCCATTAACGATTGAAAGCGATGCGGGATATTATGTCCAAGACTACGAAGAACACGAATGATCACGACTTTACGAAATGTCGCCCAATCAAAGAGCGCCGATTCGGCGCCCATATTCGCACGGAGAAGGCTCGGCCGAGCGTGGTATCGGCGGCGTTTGGGAAGTGAGCGGTCTACAAAGCCGGGGGCAGAAGGGAGGGGATTTGCTCAGTCGAGTACAGCGTGGTTTTCTGCTGAATCTTTGGTTAAGGTCCGACGCCAGTTGCGACTAACCTCATGTCCTTAAACACAAAAGGAAGGCTCGTCACTCCGCACCAACCCGTCTCTCATCGCCTACCATCCGTTGATGGCGACCTAGGTTCACTGAACCAGAAGCGAGTAGGTCTTCCCTGAGTCTCAGCGGCTGTCGCCGCGGTGCCGCCGGCGTGGGTTGGTGATTGAATTTGTGATCCGATTTCACCCGGTACATTGCCTGATCGGCAACGATCAGGAGCTGGTCAAGGTGTCGCCGTCGATATCAAACGTGGCCGTGCCTACGCTGATCCCGACCTCGCGCGCGTTGGTCGCCGCGGACGTGCATGGAAAGCGCGATACGCTGCTGCTTCGATGCGCGAACGTAGATCGTCTACCTGAGTACCTTCGACCTCCTGCACAATGGCCACGAACTCGTCGCCGCGTAACGCGCCAGGAAATCATACTCGCGCAGTTGATCCTGAATGATGCGGGCAACCTCACGCAACATTTTGTCGCCGACCTTATGGCCTGTATGTATCGTTCACCAGCTTGAAATCATCCAGGTCAATCATGACCACCTGAAGGGCCGGTTCGTGCGGCGCGCGCGCGCCGCTTCCTGCTCAAAACGCAGCGACATGTAGCGCGGGTTTGGCAGACCAGTCAACGGATCAGTTAGCGCGTTGGATTCCGTTTCCGCGTGACGCATAGCGTTTGCCAGAGCGTCAGATGCCAGCCGGGTGACCGTTTCCAGCATGCGCAGGTGATCGTCTGTGTATTGCTCCAAGTCCAATGAATAGACCGAAAGCGCTCCGATCAGCACGTCGCCTTTGAATAATGGCAAGGCCGCCATCGAACGATATTTCACTCCCGGCAGATCGAAGCCCACAAAGTCCAGTGCCGGATTGAGGCGGCTGACGGTACTGCGTGTCGTCAGGGCAAACCCCGTTACGCCGTCGCCGGGAGCCACACATTTGATCTAATGATTTCAGAATGCTGACCGGTTACGTGCGCGACCGTCGCGAAACCTCTTCAGCTCGTCATAAAGATAGACGGCGCAAGTGTCCAGTGGGACCAGGTGGCCCACCTTTTCCACCAGGCTGGCCAGGGTAGCGTTGATTTGCAGGAGGAGCCGAACGTTTGCGCGATTTCATAGAGGGCATAGCCCTCAACGTGTGCGTTCTTGATTTGGTCGTAAGCGACGTAGCAACCTCTTTCCCGGCTTTGCGCAATGTCCACTTCGAACATTTTGAGCGGTTCCAGCCACTCCGGACCCTCTTGCGGCCGCAATCCTCGGATGGCAATCTGTCTCTCGAAATGCGGCAGGTTTTTGATGAACTGATCAACCACAAATGGATCGAAGTGGGTGCGGCCCCCGCGCCGCAATAGAGCGATCGCTTCCTCGCTGGTCATGCTGCGTCGAAACGGACGGTCCTCTCGCACCTGAGTCGAAGCAATCGACCACCGAGAAAATGCGCGCGGTGAGCGGATCTGCTCGCCCGCTCAAACCGTCCGGATAGCCCTGTCCATTCCACTGCTCGTGATGATGCCGCACGATGGGGACCACCGGATAAGGAAAGTCGACCCGGCTCAGAATCTGGGCGCCGACGGTCGGATGAATTTTCATCTTTTCGAATTCCGCGGGAGTGAGTTTGCCGGGCTTATTGAGAATGTGAGCAGGTACCGCCAGCTTGCCAATGTCGTGCAGCAAGGCCCCGCTCTTCAGGGCTGCGATTTCCTCTTCTGAAAGCCTCAAAACACCGCGCCCATACCCGCGGCATAGACCTGTACTCGACGCACGTGACAATGCGTTGTTTGGTCCTTCGCGTCGATGGCGGTGGCTAAAGCCTCTGCGGTAGCGAGGTGCACGCGGCCAGTCCTCAGCGCTTTTCGCCTGGGCGCGGAGCCTGTCGAGTATGATCTTTCGCGAGGTGTAGGTGAGGCGAAACCAACGATAATGAAGCGCGGCAAAAACTGCAACCAGCGAACAGCGGCAAGAGTTGGTGAGTAAAAAATCCAGGAGGTCAACACCACGATGATGACGGCAGCAAACCAGTAGAGCCTTCCAGCTCGGTTGCGATCAGACATGTCGAGTATGTCCCTTGGTTCTCGGTTTACTCAAACTAAAGACAATTTCAAGTCCACCACATACTCCAGTGCGGTACGGCTCAGCCTCTACCGATTTCATCGTTACCTCAATTCAGAGGAGTTGCACCTCCGCGCGTGGCTGTCGAGGTACCAGCCCTCGCCGGGAAGAATTGAAAGAACTCGTACCGGTAAGGCCGAGCCCCAGCGCACTGTCAGAAACATTCGCACTTTTGAGTACTGAGGTCGTCATCGCAAACACTCACCAGAAGCGAATGCTGGGAGCAATTTCAGCATTCGCCTCCGGCCGAGGACTGGGCAAGAGTGACGAGGAGACCATGTTTGCTCCAATTTCAATGCTCTGCGCCTGACAACGTCAGAATTCTTCAGTCAAAGATGTCATGCTCATCAAGCATTGCTGTAAGAACTGGCTGAGCACCCGGACCCCAGTGCGGAGGCCCGGGAAGCACACAGACGCTCTTACAGCCGCGTCGCTCATGATTACCGAGACATGCGCGCCGCTCGCCAGGTATTAGCCGCGCAGGCTGCAAAAGAAACACCGTAAACGCTTCGTGTTTCGTAGCAGTTTGGCGACAGTGCGTAGTCCTGGCAAAAGCGATTCATCAAGGCAAAACCGGAATTCGGTCATCCTGTGGAAACTTCGGTCAGACTGGTGATCCGACCGCTGGAGCCGACAAGGCTCGCCACGACAAGGCAAACCCCAGACTCCAGTCTGACAAAATTCGTGGCACCGACAAACGACCAACCCCGAAAGGTTTGCATCGGATTCGAGCGCGAGACGCCTTTGGCAGCATCGATAAGAAAACTGTGAAGCACACGGGCCCGTCGGCTACCTCGAGCTCCTGCGGGAAATCGCAATTTTCGCAATCTGTGGCTGGGCCAGGTAGTCAGCCAGATGGGCGACTGGTTCGACACCATCGCGCTCTACACGATAATTCTGAACCTGACCGGCTCGGGTCGAAACGTCGGTCTCTTGATGGTGGCGCGCTTTGTTCCCAGCTTTTGTCTTTAGACCTCTGTCGGGAGTGGTCGGCCGATCGTTTCAGCCGGCGCACGATCATGATTCGTTTCTGATCTGCTGCGCGCGCTGTGGTATGTGCTGGGCTTCCTGCTTGTTCAGACGCCCGGACCAGCTTGTGGATTATCTATGTCATCACGGTGCTGCAGCTTGATCTTCTCGACTTTCTTCGAGGCCGGCAAGAACTGCGGCGTTGCCGTCGATCGTTCCTGACCGCGAGCTGGTTCCCGCCAACGCCATTTCTTCGGTAACCTGGTCGGCCGATGCTGACGCTGGGAGCGGCAATCGGCGGCGTGGTCACCGGACTTGTTTCGGCTAACCGCCGGCGTTTATCCTTGATTCATTGTCGTTCTTGCCTCGCTGCCGCGTTCATCGTGCCAGCGTCCGATTTCCCGAAGCGGCCGCCGCGCCCGAAAACGGAACTCTCAGTCGGCAAAGTCCTGGGACTCAGGGACACTGTGGAAGGGATGCAAGTACGTAAAGCATCGTCCGCGAGTGCTGGCGTTTCTGCTCGTCAAACCTGCCTGGGGACTGGGCGGCGGCATCCTGACTTTGCTTGCCGTTTTTGGCGAAAAGATCTTTCCGGTCGGACACAGCGCGGCCACCGGCATCGGCGTGCTGTTCGCAGCCCGCGGCATCGGCACCGCCATCGGCCCAATAGTCGCTCGCCGGATGGCGGGCGAAGGCCGGCGCGCATGCAGACATCAATCGGCATCGCCTTTCTGATCGGCGGGCTCCTTCTATATCGCGTTTGGCACTGCCGGTAGTTTCTTAATTCGCTTTGCTGGTGCTGGGTCTTGCGCATACGGGCGGAAGCAGTATTCTTTGGGTGTTCTCGACGGTGCTGTTGCAGCGCGACGTCGAAGATGGCTTCCGGCGGGCGCGTCGTTCGCCGCTGAGCTGGCGCTGCTGACCCTGACGATGGCGACGTCGAATTACTTGACGGGCGAGATGCTGGATCGCTTTGGCTGGTCGCCGCGTACTGTTACCGTGGGCATCGGGACACTTCTTTCTGACTGCCAGGTCTCCTCTGGCTTGTAACCCAGCGCTGGTGGGACAGGGATTCTGACAAAGAGCTACCGGCAACGAGCGAAGAGCGCGGAATTGTCTGAAGCGGCGAGATTGAGAGGGTTTGGGCTTTGGGCTTTGGACCATTTGGACTTTGGACTTTGGTCTTTGGACTTTGGTCTTGGGCTTTGGGCTGTATCTTTGTAATTTGGAATCTGAAATCTGAGATTTTGAATGTAATCGGCTCCGTGCTGTTGATTTACTTGGGGGCCAGTGACAAACTGCAGCAACAGAATTTCCAAAGACCACAAGGCCTCAAAGCACCTAAAGACCTATAAGACAAAGCCAAGATCCAGAGACAAGTCAAAGTCCAAAGTCATAAAACGCTGAAGATCAAAGTTGGCGTGATGGGTTCAGCCGGCGAAGCGCGCTGGCAGCGACCAGGACGCGCTGCGCGGCAAAGCGGCAGTCGCTGGCCGCAGGCGATCGCCGCGCGGGACGTGGTGCTGACCGGGGCCACTACCGGAGTCGTTGTACACGGTCGGCAAGGGGCGCCACGATGCGGGAGCGTTCCATGTGGGCATCTCACCGGCCAGCAACGAAGGCGGATCACCGCGAGCGCTACAGCCTCGCCGACCGATGCGTGTGACGTGTTGATCTATACCGGCTTTCGGTTTGAAAGGTCGCAACGTGGTGCTGACTGTGCGCTCGTGCGACATCGTGCTGTTTATTGCCGGAGCGATGGGCTCGTTGAACGAGATTCACGATCGCGCATGACGAAGGCAAAGTAATCGGCTGCCTGACCTGAAACTGGGCGGTGTGGCGGATGAAGTCAGTATCCTGCTGGAAAAGTTTTCCAAGCCCACTGGTGCTCAGGTGTCTCTGAATACTGACCCGGGCATCTGTTGGCCGCATGCCTTGATTCAGCGATAAACCAATAACGGCCAGGAATATCGGAGACGATAGATGGATTTAGGCATCAAGGATCGAGTGGCGCTGGTGGCTGCAGCAAGCAAAGGCCTCGGATTCGCGGCGGCACTTGAACTGGCGCGTGAAGGAGCTCGCGTCTTTGTCCACTCTGTTCGCGACGAGGAACGCGCAAGCGCGGCGGCGGACGCAAATCACACAGCGGAAACGGGCGCCCTGGTCGCCGGCATCTGCCGCGGATGTAACCGACAACGAAGCTATCGAGCGTTTTGTCAGGCCTGGCTCGCGAGCAGGCTGGACACATCGACATCCTGGTAACGAACGCCGGCGGCCCGCCCACTTCCAGCGGTGGCGGACGCGGAGCTCGATATGTTTCGCGAGCCTTTGAGCTAAACGCCATGTCAGCGTGCGCCTGGCCAGGCTCGTGCTGCCGCAGATGCGCGCGCAGAAAGTGGGGACGCATCATCAACATCACTTCGATCTCGCGGCCAAACAGCCGGTCGATGGTTGCTGTTTTCAAACATGATGCAGGCCGGGCTTGACCGGCTGGGCCGAGACAGTTTCCAACGGAAGTCGCTGCCGACGAGTAACCGTGAACAACGTAGCGCCCGGCTACACATTGACCGAGAGACAGGACGAGCTGGCGCGGCGCGCAGCTCAGGCGTTGGGAAAAACCAAAGGAGAGATGATCGCGCTATGGGCTCACGGAGTCGCCCAGTCGCGCCACTCGTCAGACCGGAAGAGATCGCCGCGGCGATTGCCTTTCTCGCTTCCAGACGCGCGTCGTACGATTACGGGGTGACGCTGCAGGTTGATGGCGGCTGGGCGAAGGGAGTCTGCTCTAGTGAGCCAAGCCGAAACAATTGAGGGCAGATACCATACATTGTAGCACGCTGATCTCGCAAACTCGCGTGAGCTGCTAACCAGTCCGACGACGGGGAGTGAACCGGCGTCCCCGGCAGCGATCACGATCGCAGTTACTGGTCTGGCGCTTCAGCCCCCATCGGCTTACCGCCATGCAGAGGCGCGACTGATCTGGACCGGCAGAAACTCACTCATGTGCGTCACTTCGTGTGCAGATCAGACCGAGCCGCTGGTGGTCAGTGGCCGGGCCAGCCCCGCAAACTGCCAACAGCAAGACACATCGGCCTGTGGGATGCGCGACGTCCGAGCAGGATGGCTTTCCTCGCGCCCGATTCGACAGCGCCCGAGCGTTACCTGGAGTTTGAGGCCGCGCCGGTGACTGGCGGAGTGGATCGATTCTCGCGGTCACATCCACGCCGGATAGACGCGAAACTGATTGGGAGTTTCATTTTCCGGGCATGACAGCCGCGGCGCGCGTCGAAGGGGAGCGGGTCGTGATCGCGATGCGGCATGCCGTGGGATGGGTGGGGTCTACAAGCCGCAAAAAGGGAGGCGCTGGCGAGCTAATCTGTTTCGCTGTGTCGGCGATGGAGACTACGCGCGGCTATCTGGCGTGGCAGCCCGCTCCGCACTCCGGAACCGGCGTTCCATGTACCGCAAGCGTTTGGCTGGCTGCGATTCGCCTGACGGATCACTTGTGTGAAAGTTGCCGCGCGAGAATTCTACGTGATGGGCGCTTGGTCTTCCTGTCCCCGGCACTGCAGCTGATGCGTCGTACCGACTATCAGCCGCTGCCCTGGTCGGGCTCGGCGAAGCTATCGTGGCAGACAGCCACGGTATGCATCTCAATCAGTTTGGGTCGGTAATTGTAGTTCGACCCGCAGGGGACAGCGAGCCTCACCGGCGAAATGATGGTCGCCAATCCGTATCGCCGGTGAGATCAAGGCCACTCCATCAGAGTTTCAACATCGCGAGTGTAACCTTTCAATCGAAGGTACGGCTCGATTTCCGATTGGCCGTGATGTTTGGTTTCGCAAACTCGACCTGACAGGAAAGCTCCGCACTGGGCGTATCGCCTCGCGCAGCGGCGGTCGCGAAGCTACCCGCGTAAGCGGGCGAGTTATGCGCTACGGACTAACTCCGGCATTTCGACTTACACTCCACGCCGCCAGCAACAAAGCAATCGCGGTCGAGGAGGGCGAGAACAGCTTCCGCTTTGCCCTTCGATTCTATGTAATCGATGGGCAGGGACACGCTAATAGCAAATCCCTATTCCGGAGGTGGTTTGAAGGGTTTTCCGCCGGCGTCGCTGCTCCTGACGCCTGCGCTGGTCCATGAAAAACGAGAGGACACCGAGGCTGCGGCCGTACTGTGCGGGTTCAGCCCCGGCGCTGAAGGATTTGCCGTCTTTAGCCAGCTCGATTATGAAATGTAGATAGCCCGTTGATTCGGTGCCTTCAAGGTCCTTTGGCAGCAGTCCTCATCGGAAGATCAGCGTCGGCAGCGTAACTT
>ERZ1370068.6485-contig-5466_pt1 | contig 26354 bp, 38 predicted proteins | sample MGYA00561227_ERZ1370068 | MGnify/ENA primary metagenome ERZ1370068 (study PRJEB38410, sample SAMEA6850437) | metagenome | study: Metagenomic assessment of the ecological functions of the soil: analysis of the soil microbiota associated with the...
GGTATTACTTCGTTCAGTTACGTATTGCTAAACCGCTCCTCTACGCCGGTAAACGGCCAGTTAATCTTTGGGTCGGAATTCAGGCGCTGCTGTTGCACCCGGACATCAGCCGCGACATCGACGCCGAGGCGCTCCATCACTATCTCGCTTCATGTGCGTGCCCGGCGCCGCTGACCGCCTACCGCGCAATCAGAAAGCTGGAACCCGGGACACAGCCTGCGCTGGCGTAGCGGGCGAAATAAAGATCGAACGCTACTGGCAGCCCGACTTCTCAAAGAAACTCGACATCAGCGAGCAGGAGGCGGGCGAGCGGACCATCGAGATTCTGCGCGACGCGGTGAAAGTGCGCTTGATGTCGGAAGTGCCGCTGGGCGCGTTTCTCTCCGGCGGCATTGACTCGAGCGCCGTCGTGGCGTTGATGAGCGAAGAGTCAAGCGCGCCGGTCAAGACATTTTCGATTGGCTTTGAAGAACAGGACTTCAGCGAGTTGCATCACGCGCGCCGGGTAGCCGAACACGTCGGCGCCGATCATCACGAGTTCATAGTTCGGCCCGGATGCGCTGGAAGTTTTGCCGTTACTGGTCGAACACTACGGCGAGCCTTACGCGGATTCCTCAGCCATTCCGACTTACTACGTGGCGCGCGAAACGCGAAAGCATGTGACGGTCGCTTTGAACGGCGACGGCGGCGACGAGTCGTTTGCCGGTTACGAGCGCTACGCGGCGATGCGACTGGCAGAGCGGTATCATCGCATACCGGCGCTGTTGCGCGAGTCGGTAGTGCGACAGGCGATCGAGCTAATGCCGTCGTCGGAAACGAAGCGCGGCCGCATTCGCGACGTGAAGCGTTTTATTCAAGCCGCATCGTTGCCGAAGGTCGAACGTTACTCTTCGCTGGGTCAGCGTCTTCGATGCCGAGGCGAAGCAGGATTTGTACACGACGGAAGTTCGCGGCAACAAACGCAGAGCGGTCTCGGCTGCCAGCCTGCTCGATCCATGGTTTGCGCAGCGCCAACGGTTCAGGCATTGTCGACGCCGCGCTGCTGACAGACATCATGACCTATCTGCCGAACGATCTGCTGGTGAAGGTCGACATCGCGACCATGGCAAACTCGCTCGAAGCGCGCTCGCCGTTTCTCGATCATCACGTGATCGAGTTTGCGGCGAGCTTGCCGGAGACAGTTCAAGTTGCGCGGACTGACCACCAAGTATTTGTTGAAGCGGATGCTGAAGACAGCTGCTTGCCGGCGGAAAATCTTGACCGGCGCAAGATGGGTTTTGGCGTGCCGATTGGCCACTGGTTGCGCGGCAAGCTGCAACCATTTCTGCGCGAAACGCTGCTTGCCGGAGACGTCGTTGAATCGTGGACTCTTTCAGACCGGAAGCGGTCAGACGTCTGGTTGAGCTGCACACGCGCGGCGAGCGAGACTATTCCCCATCAGCTTTGGACGTTGCTGATGCTTGGAGCTGTGGTTTCAAAGGTTTATTGATTAGGAAGTGGTTTGGTCTGTTGTACTTTGAGACTGAGTGCTAGTCTCAGGTTCGCTACTCGAGATTGGCGTTACGCGAAGTTCGAAGCTCAAACGCGACCAACTAGACTCACAGGCCAAACAGACCAAGACTAAAGACCACCGACAATTCTGGAGGTGACATGAGTGAAAGGCGTAGTCTTAGCAGGCGGATTGGGATCGCGATTGCGGCCGCTGACCGCGGTGACCAACAAGCACCTGCTGCCCGTTTATGATCGGCCGATGATCTACTACCCGATCCAAACGCTGGTGAACGCGGGCATCACCGACATCATGATCGTCACCGGCGGCAATTCGGCCGGCGACTTTCTCAAGCTTGCTGGGAAACGGCAAAGCGTTCGGTCTCAAACATCTCAACTACACCTACCAGGAAGGCGAGGGCGGCATCGCCGGAGGCGCTGTCGCTGGTGCGAACACTTTGCGGCCAAAGAACCGGTCTGCGTCGTTCTGGGCGACAACATCATCGAGGGCAACGTCGCCGCCGCGGTGCGCGCGTATCGCGAGCAGGGCAGGGGCGCGAAGATCATTCTGAAGAAGGTTCCCGACCCGGAGCGCTTTGGCGTTCCCGAACTGAGCGGCGGCAGCGTGTTGCGCATCGAAGAGAAGCCCGCCGCGCCAAAGTCAGACTACGCGGTGATCGGAATCTACATGTACGACGGCGAGGTGTTTGACATCATTCGCACCCTGAAGCCTTCCGGGCGCGGCGAACTGGAAATCACCGACGTCAACAACGCCTACATCCAACGCGAAGAGATGACCTGGGAAGAACTCGACGGTTGGTGGACCGACGCCGGCACGTTTGAGAGTCTGCTGCGCGCTTCGAATCTGGTGGCCGAGACGGGCGCTAACAAGATGGAGCTGAGTCAGGAAGCCGAGATCAGCGCCAACGCCTGAGGCCTCATAATCGCTCCCAAGATGAAGATAGTTCGCGTCATCGCCCGCCTCAACGTGGGTGGGCCGGCCAAGCACGTCGTTTGGCTCACCCGAGGTACTGCAAACCGCAGATTGTGAAGTCGCTGCTGGTCGCCGGAACAGTCCCGCCGGGCGAAGATGACATGGGTTACTTCGCCACCGAGCAGGGCGTGACGCCGCTCTTTCGTTCCGGAAATGAGCCGCGAGATTTCCCTGAAAGACGCGCTCACCGTCATGCAAGCTCTTACCAGCTCTTCCGCCGCGAACAACCTGACATCGTTCATACCCACACGGCGAAAGCCGGCACCGTTGGTCGAGTGGCAGGCCTTTGCTATCGTTGGTTAACGCCAAACACACTGTTAGGTCGCCCACGAGCCTGCCGCTTCGTACACACCTATCACGGACACATTTTTCACAGCTACTATGGCCCTCAAGACGCGCGTCTTTCTCCTGATTGAGAAGGCGCTGGCGCGGTTCATTACCGATCGCATCGTGGTCGTCAGCGAACAACAGCGGCGCGAGATCCATGAAGAGTTTGGCGTGGGACGCGCGAGGCCAGTTTTGTGTAATCCCGCTGGGGTTGGACCTGGGCGTTTTTGCCAGCTGGCGAGCAAGCGGGCCGTCGTTTCGTGAAGAGCTGCGACTACGGCCGGACGATATCCTGGTGGGAATTGTCGGACGCCTCACCGAGATCAAGAATCACGAACTATTTCTGCGGGCGGCGGCCCAGATTCAAGAGCGACTTCGCCGCGTCGGAAAAGTTATCAGGCGCGCGCGTTCGTTTCTGGTTATCGGCGACGGCGCTCTGCGAAACGCGCTCGAGGAGCAGGCTCGCTCGCTGGGGCTGCAGGCGGATGTGATCTTCACTGGCAGTCGACGTGACCTCGAGAGCGTCTATCCGGCGCTGGATATGGTGGCTTTGACGTCGCGAAACGAGGGCACCCCGCTGACACTGATTGAAGCAATGGCCAATGCTCGTCAGTGATCTCGACGGCGGTCGGCGGCGTCGTTGATTTGCTCGGTCCGGCGGTCACTACGGCAGTTTCACCTCAGTCCGGAGAGCGGTTCGAAATCTGCGCCCGCGGCATCAGCGTGCCGCCCAATGACGCCGGCAGCCTTCGCCGCCGGTCTGGCGCGGCTGGCGGCAGACGCTCCTGCTACGTCGTGAAACCGGCGAGCGTGGTTTACAATTCGTGACCGCGCAGTATTCCAGGGAACGTCTGCTTCAGGACATCAAGAGCTTGTACGGAGAGTTGTTGCCAGACCATTGAACCGAGATTTTGTCGAACTAAATTTGAATCGAACTAAATAAGGAGCGCAACATTTTGCGTGTACTCATCACCGGCGGCGCCGGTTTCATCGGATCTCATCTGGCCGACGCTTATTTGCAGCGCGGCGACGAGGTCCTGGTCATTGACGATCTTTCAACCGGTACGATTGAAAACATTCGCCACCTCAAGACTAATCCGCGTTTTAGTTACACGATCGATTCCGTTCACAACCATCCGGTAACCGCCGAGTTGGTGGACCAGAGCGACATTGTGATTCACCTGGCCGCTGCGGTCGGGGTGAAGTTGATTGTCGAGAGTCCGGTCCGGACGATTGAAACCAATGTGCGCGGTACGGAAGTCGTTCTGGAGCTGGCCAACAAGAAACAGAAACGAGTCCTGATCGCGTCAACGTCTGAAGTCTATGGCCTAAGCACCGATGTGCCGTTCCGGGAGGATGGCAATCTGGTGATGGGCGCAACGACCAAAGGGCGCTGGAGCTATGCCTGCTCGAAGGCGATCGATGAGTTTCTGGCTCTGGCGTATTGGCGCGAGAGAAAATTGCCGACCACGATCGTCCGCCTCTTCAATACTGTGGGGCCGCGCCAAACCGGCCGCTACGGTATGGTCATTCCCACTTTCGTCAGACAAGCGCTCGCCGGTCGTCCCATCACTGTCTATGGTAACGGCAAGCAGACACGCTGTTTCGGTTATGTCGGTGACGTGGTCGGCGCTTTGATCAAACTGATGGACCACTCGGATTCGGTCGGCCAGGTTTTCAACATCGGCTCGACAGAAGAAATCTCGATCCTTCAGCTCGCGGAAAAGGTAAAGGCGTTGACCAATTCTGCTTCGGAGATCGTCTTCGTGCCTTACGACGAAGCTTATGAAGAAGGCTTCGAAGACATGCCGCGCCGCGTGCCGGACACCTCAAAAATCCAAGCCAACTCGTCGGCTTCAAAGCTGAGATGACACTGGACGGTATTCTGCAAAGCGTCATCAGTTTTCACCGCGGCCGCTCGGCGTCTGCTGACTAGGAAAGTTGGGAACTTGAGGTCCGACCGAACAGCCGGCACCGCCGAAAAGTGAGCACGCGCCGCGCTGTCCTGGCTGGCAGTCGCGGCGACAAGTTCCGTCTCCCCACAGGGAAAACTGCGGATTGATCGCAGACGAGCCCGCCGCTACGGATTCAGCTTTGCGATCCTTTTCGACGGCCTTCTGAAACTTCCGGCTCACCCTGTTGGCCAGGCCACGAGCGGATTTGGTTCCACTCGCATCCGCAAAATTGCCGGGATCGAAACTGGCGGACCAAAGCTTACGGTTTTGGCGGGAATCGAGACGAAAGACCAGCTTCTCAGTAGCGACGACCTTCAAGCTTCTCTTCAGGCCGCGGCTCGCCGAACGCCTCGTCATGTCTGATCGACGCTCTTGGTGCCGCGCTTGATGCTGACGCTGAGTACCGCATCAGCTTCATCGGCCGTCTCGGCAATCATGATGCGGTTTGACTTGGCGAAGTTCGTTGATTATTTCCGTCCGCAGGATCTTTGACTTGTCTGTTTGACCCATGTCGGCCACGTAAATGGCTCTAATTTCCACGCAACCGCTCAATCGCGTTTCGTTGTTCTGAGGCCGGCGCGGGAGTAAAACAGAGCACCGCGATGGCTGGAATTAGTCTTAGCATGTGATCTCCTTTCGGGTACGTTTCGGAGCCCCTGCCGCTTTCAAGTCCGGATGTAGACCCGCCGCAGAAAGCTATGCAGGCTGGCATGTCACCATTGACCCGGCCATGATATACCCCGGCATTTGGAGAGACGCAAGCGCAATTCTCACCGTGTCAACTCAAATCTCGGTGTCCGGCCCATCCCGCTGCTGCCCACTTGATTTGCTTTCCGCTATCCATTAGCTTTCGAGTTACACTCAACCAGTCCAAAGTTTCCCGAGTCCTTTCTTGCAGTTATGCAATTTAGCTCGCTCAATTTCCTGGCTGTAGCCGCGTCGGCCACCCTGGCGCTGGGTCTGACGCCCGCCGTGCGCGCGCATCGCGCGGCGTAAGGGAATGGTGGCCAGGCCCAAGACCGATCCGGTGGCACAAGCAGCCCACTGCAATGTTTGGCGGGCTGGCGATCTGGTTGGCGGTCGTGGTCAGTTACCTCGTGTTCATTCGTCCAAACACGCCGCCGGGTTGGGCCGGACACTTTCCCGGATCGTTTCTGGACGTGGTGATGGGCGCGAGCACTTTCCTGTTTCTGGTCGGGCTCGCTGACGACTTATTCAACACCAAGCCTTACCAAAAGCTGATCGGCCAGGTAATGGGTTCGGCTTTCGTCATCTATTACGGGCTGACGCTGCCGTGGACCGGTTACTCGGCGCTGAATGTCGCGTTGACGATTTTCTGGTTAATCGGAATCACCAACGCCGTAAACCTGCTTGACAACATGGACGGCCTGGCGTCCGGGATCGCGATCATCGCTTCAGGCTTTCTGGCGCTGAGCTTTCTCGCGACGGGGCAACGTGTTGGAAGCGCTGATGCTCGTCACCTTTGCCGGCCGCCTTGCTCGGGTTTCTGGTTTACAACTCGAGCCCCGCATCCATCTTCATGGGCGATTGCGGTTCGATGTTCATCGGTTTCTTCCTGGCCAGCGCGGCGCTGGTGAATGTTTCAGGCGGTCGCTCGCGCAGCCTGCTGCCGGTGCTGGCGGTGCCGATTCTCGTTTTGTTCATCCCCATCTTTGACACCACGTTCGTCACCATTCTCAGAAAACTTTCCGGGCGCGCAGCTTCGCAGGGCGGACGAGATCACACTCCCATCGACTGGTCGCGCTCGGGCATGTCGGAGCGCCACGCGGTCTGGATGCTTTACGGCCTGGCGGCGCTGTCAGGTTTTCTGGCGCTGCTGGTCCAACAGGTCAAGCTCGATGTGAGTTTGGCCCTGATTGCCGGTTTCACGATCTTGCTGACGCTGCTGGGCGTTTATCTGGCAGGGTGAAGGTCTACGACGAAACTGAGGAGGCCCTGGCCGCCGGCGACAATTCGCTGTATGCCTTTCTGATCGATCTCTCCTACAAGCGGCGCATCTTCGAAGTCTTGCTGGATGTAATTCTGATCCTGCTGGCTTATTGGGGCGCCTACGCGGTGAAGTTTGGTGCGCTTTCGGGCAGCAATGGCCTGGAAACTCTTTCTGCGACACGCTGCCGGTCCTGGTTTTCTTCAAGATGGCTTCGTTTCTGGTGGTGGGCGTATACCGCGGTCTCTGGCGCTACACCGGTCTCGATGATTTGATCGTTTTCGCCAAAGCCGTGGTGCTCAGCTCGGTGCTCAGTGTGATGGCGGTGCTTTTTGCGTTTCGCTTCGAAGGATTCTCGCGCACAGTCTTCATCATCGACGGCATTTTGATGTTTATGTTTCTGGCCGGCAGTCGCCTGGCGTTTCGCTTGTTCCGGCAGAGTGATTCCGGTGGCCAAAAACATCGAAGGACGGCGCGTATTGATTTACGGAGCCGGCGATGGCGGGGAGCTGGTGCTAAGGGAGCTGCTGAATAATCGCGGGCTGAAGTATTCGCCGGTGGGATTTCTTGATGACGATCCGGCCAAGAGCGGGAAGTTGATCCATGGTCTTAAGGTTTACGGCGGCAATGGTGATTTGAACTCGGTTTGCGAGCAACAACAGGTAGACGAGATCCTGATTTCAAGTTCCAGAATGACCGACGAACGGCTTCAGGAGATTTTGAGGCTTTTGCCGGGCGCAAAATATCAAGGTGAAGCGCATGCGTATCAGCATCGAGGATTTGACGGACACCGACAACGCGGCGCAGTCGAAATTTTATGCCTGAACAATTAATGCAAAGTGAAAGCAAGCGCGCCCGTGAAAACCGTGGCGACGTTGACTGTCCTGCTCGTTTTGTTCTCTTCCTGGTTTGTGGTTCGTTGGTACATTGGGAACACGGTCGCCGAGTATTTCCACCCCGAAGACCATCGGCTGGAAACCGCGCAAATGGCCGTCGGCCTGGCGCCCAACGATCCTTTGCCCCACTGGCGGCTTGGGCAATCTTGCCCAGAAAGAGCTTCCTCCCGATCAAATCTCCATCGCCGTATCTGAGTATGAAAAGGCCGTCAGCTTGTCGCCCAGCGATTACCGTCTGTGGATGGAATATGGCGTTGCCCTGGAACAGGCGGGCGATTTTGATCGAGGCGAGAAAGCGTTGCGCGAGTGTTTGAAGCTGGCCCCGTCGTATGCGTATCCGCATTGGTACTTCCGGGAATCTGCTAATTCGCACGGACCGCTACGCCGAAGGATTTGCGGAGCTGCAACGCGCCAGCGAAGCGAACGAACAATTTCAGCCGCAGTTATTCAACCTTGCCTGGCAGCTTAATAAGGATGACTTTGAAGCGCTCAAAGCCGCAGTCGGAGACTCGCCGGGCACCCGCGCGATGTTCGCCAAGTATCTGGTCGAACGAGGACGCTACGACGAGGGTTTGAGACTTTGGAATGCCTTAGCTGAGCCTGAAAGAAGCAGAACCGAGTCGCAGCTGATCCGATGATCGCCAGTCTGATTTCGGCGCAGCGATTATCACACGGCCATGGACATCTGGAATCAGGTCGCGCCCGGCGCGGCTTACTACGCCGAGTCAGGCCACATTCTCGATCGAGGTTTTGAAGACAATCTGGCGCATGGACCCGGCGCGGTATTTGGCTGGCAAGTGAAATCAAATACGCAAACGCAAATCGGGATCGACACGGCCCAGGGCCACACGGGCAACCGGAGCCTGCGAGTTTATTTCCAGGTCCGTTCGCACATCAGCGAGATCAACGTGTCACAACTGGTGCCGGTTCAGCCGAACACCGAGTATGATTTTGAGTGTTACGTGAAAACGGAGAGACTCGACAGCGCGGAGACTCCGGTGGTGGTGATCGCCAATGCGGCCGACGAGTCGTGGCTGGTAGAGTCTCACGCGCGCACCCAGCGGCAACAACAATTGGCAACGCATCAGTCTGTCGTTCAAAACTGGCCCGCAACATGGAGGCTGTGAAAGTGAAGATGATGCGGAATTCCTGTCCGGATAGTCCGGTGTGCCCAATCTTCGGAACTGCCTGGTATGACGACTTCGATCTTAAGCCCAGAAAATGAGGCCCTGGTTGCCGCGGACGTTCAGGCGCCCGTAGTTCAACCTGCGTACACGACCTATCGCATCAGGCATACGCTGGCGAGCCGTTTCGCATTCCTCATCGTCTGCGTAGCAATCGTGCTTTCCGGCGCTCGCCTACGGCGCGGTTCACTATTGGTCTCTTGCCGTCTTTTTCCTCGGCGGCGTTTCGATAATGGTTCTCTGGCTGATTGATGGTTGGAACCTCGGCTCATTTCGGATCAGCCGAAATGTCTTGCAGCTACCGCTTATCGGCATGTTCTTGCTTGGCGTGTTTCAGCTTCTGCCGTTGCGACATCCGGAAGACGCCGGCGCCCACACCATTCCGCTGGTCAGCAGCCTGTCGTTTGACCCCTACTCAACCAGGTTTATTTTGGTGCTGGTCGCGGCGTTGCTGATTTATTTTGCCGCCGTCCTGGTTATTCACCGATACGCCCAAGCGCCTCAGGATATTGGTGCGGACCATCATGGCTTTTGAGTTCTTCCTGGCAATCTTCGGGACTGACGCAGTCGTTCACGCAGTCCCGACAAGGTTTACTGGATGCGCGAGATTCCTCAGGCGCAGGCCTTTCGGTCCATTTATTAATCGCCACCACTTTGCGGCTTACATGGAGATGGCCCTCGCGCTGCCGCTGGGACTGCGTGTTTACCGGTTCGGTGGAGAAGAGAAGAAATTCATTTATCTTTTCGCCGCGGGCCTGATGGGTGTGGCGCTGGTCATGACAAACTCGCGCGGCGGCATCATCAGCCTGGTGGCGAGAAATACTCTTCCTGGTCGCCACCATGGGACTCAGGCGGCGCCGTCACAAGCACCGGCGAGTCGGAGGAGCGACCAGCCGCGGTTCAAGAGCGCGGCGATGAAAGCCGGGCTGGCGTTGGCGTTGATCGTGGCAATGTTTGGCAGCGTGGTCCTGTTAGGCGGCGAAGAGGCGCTGAGCCGCTTTGTCGGGTACGGTCAACACCGATGACCCTACCACCGGTCGCGCGCACTTCTGGAGTGTCACGGTTGACATCATCAGGAATCATCCCTTGATCGGGACCGGACTGGGCGCGTTTTGGCGTGGTCTACACCGGCTACGATTCGCGCAACGGTGCCTATCGATTAGAGCAGGCCCACAACGATTATCTGCAGGTTTTGTCTGACGGTGGCATCGTCGGGGCGGTGATTGGTTTGTTTTTCTCGTCAGTTTGTTTCGTATGGGTTTTGCTCGGCGAGAGTCGCGTGATGACTTTCAGACGAGGTGTCGCTACCGGCGCTCTCGCCGGCTGCTTCGCGGTACTCATCCACAGCTTTTTGATTTCACGCTCGCATACGCCCGCGAACGCTCTGCTTTTCCTGATGCTGGCCGCGCTGGCAACGATGAACGGACGGGTTGAGGACGTGCAATCGCGCCGGAAAAAACGTCGCTCCGCATAAGGGTTGCCTTACTAATGCGAGTCGGTTCCGAAGTGGTAGCCGTTTCGCTCCTGTCAGAGCTTGGCATATGATACCGAGCCTTCTGGCGTAGTTAGTTCGTCGCTGAGTGTCCCCGAGACTCCATAACGCTCGCTGGGATGAGGCGCGGCGCTGTGAATTGCGTCGGCCGATTCAACAACTGATCGGGAGGCGCCACAACGTGGCTTCAAGCGGCTTCGGCCAAATTGGAAAGAGAGAGCCCGAAAGCTTCTTCGGTGCCGGGCCTCTTGCTTGCTGCCGCCGCTAGAACATGGCAAGCGAGACGCGCTCAACCACAAAATCGGCGGCGAGTGGATCAACATCTCGGCTGAAACGTTTGTTGAGCGTGTGCGAAACGTTGCGCTCGGGCTCGCTGAGTTGGGGATCAAGCCCGGCGATCGCATCGCGTTGCTGTCCGAGAACCGGCCCGAATGGTCGATCGCCGATCTCGCGATTCTTAGTCTCGGCGCGATTAACGTTCCTATCTACACGACTCAAGCGGTCGATCAAATCCGCTACATCCTTACTGACTCCGGCACGCGTGCGATCTTCGTTTCCAACACGTAAACTTTTCAGACACGCACAAAAAGCGCTGGAGGGTCTCGAGTTTCTCGAGCGAATTATCTTCTTTGACGATCCCGACGGCGACGACATCGAAAGATCGACCACGCTCGAGTCGTTGGAAGAGATCGGCCTCGAGCGCGCTAACAGATCATCCGGCGGCGTTCGAGCGCTTATCTCAAGGCGATCCGGCCCGACGATCTGGCGACGATCATTTACACCTCGGGCACAACTGGCGAACCCGAAAGGCGTGATGTTGACGCACGCGAATTTCGTGTCGAACGTGCAGTCGATTGTCGGTGGCCTGCCGATTTCGTCGACCGACATCGCCTTGTCGGTGCTGCCGCTGTCGCACATTTTCGAGCGTACCGGCTTTTACATTTTCTGTTACGCCGGCGTCTCGGTGTATTACACGGCTTCCTTCGATCAGGTCGCGGAAAACCTGCGAGAAGTAAGGCCGACAGTGATGACTGCCGTGCCGCGTCTGTTCGAGAAGGTTTACCACAAGATAGTTAAGAAAGGTTTCGCCGAGAAGGGCTGGAAGCGCAAGGTGTTTGTGCGTTCGCTCGACGTGGGTCAGCGCTACGCGGAAGCAAAGGACAAGCGCAAGTTGGTGGGGCCGGCGCTGGGGCTTCAGCAAAGATGGCGAATCGTCTGGTGTTTTCTAAGTGGCGCGAGGAGTTGGCGGTCGCCTGCGGTATTTCGTTTCCGGCGGCGCGCCACTGTCGCCGGCTCTCTCTTACGCGTTTCTCGCCGCCGGAATTCCGATTCTGCAGGGCTACGGCGCGACCGAAAGCTGCATCGTTTCGGCAAATCGTCCCGACAACAATCAAGTGGGTTCCGTTGGACTACCGTTTGACGGAATCGAAGTCTCACATCGCGGACGACGGTGAAATTCTACTGCGCGGGCCCAAACATTATGCGCGGCTATTACGGTCACCCTGAAGAGACAGCTGCGGTATTGCAGCGCAGAATGGTTTGCCACCGGTGATGTCGGCCACGTCGATAAGGAGGGCCACCTCTACATCACCGATCGCAAGAAGGATCTATTCAAACTCTCAAACGGAAAATACGTCGCGCCGCAACAGATTGAGAGCTTGCTGAAGCAGAGCGAGTTTGTCAGTCAGGTAGTCGTGGTCGGAACCGGACGCAAACAGCCCGCAGCGCTGGTCGTTCCGGAGTGGGAGGCGGTCAGGCAAGCCCTGACTGCGGCCGGCGAACAGTTTCCCGACTGATCGAGCCGAGCTGGCCGCCTTTGCCCGCGGCGATTAAGTTGGTGCAAAGCGACGTGGCGGGCCTCACACGCGAACTCGCAGATTATCAACGCATCCGTCGCATTGCCCTGCTGCCGGAAGAATTCTCGATTGACCGTGGCGAGCTGACCCCGACACTCAAAGTCAAACGGCGTGTCATCGATGAGAAGTTTGGCGATCTGATCGAGGAACTCTATTCGTAGCTGTTAGTGAGAGCAGCAGAAGCAGAAACCTCTGGCGCGGTCCCCGCAGGCATTTCCAGCCTCATTCATCTCCGTGAGAATCTATCCATCGACAGAGTTTTACTTTCCGACCGATTGATTGTGCGGCGGAACCTTCGAACCATCGTCGACGATCCTCGCTGAACTGGTCGTGTCCGAGGATTGACTCCGCCAAAACTCTCAAGTTGATCGGCAAATCGGGAGCGCGAGCTTCACCCTTGAGTGGTTGCGTGTAAAACGCCAACAGGGGAATCTCGCAGTAGCAGAAATCACAAACTGGCCAGATGATGTTTGACGAGGAAATTGATTTCCGGTGCCAGGGCCTGGTTCTGAAACGAGAGCAGGAGACTTGAAGATGGACAAGCCAGCTTTTGCTAAATGACTTTGCTCTCGCGGCTCTCATGATGTGCCCCCGGCTTTGCAACAGGCGACCAGCTTAGTTGATCAGAGTCAGAAAAACAGTTCCGCTTGAGGGATTGAGGATGGCAAAAGGGGCAAAGTTTGCTTATCAGCCTCAACCAAAAACCCACAGAGTCGTTCCACTTGTTCAAGAACTTAATAGCACCTAATTGCTCCCAAGTTCCACAACTTTGTCACCTCTGCCACCTACCTTTGTACTCTGGAATCAATAACTTGGCCGAAATGTAAAAACATGTTGCTCATTCTTGTGAATGTTGCTAAGATGCTCGCCGTTAAGTCAGGGAGCGCCTGCTTCCTGAGTGCTCGTTCCAGGGCCAGCCCACCTGTATTCTCAAGATTACTCGGGCAAATTCCAGAATGACTAGCCAGCAAATAAGCGCATAGGCTAAAAACCAAACAATTTCTCCAGAACCAGACCTCTAGTTGTTGCTAACTAAGCTCAATGTCGCCACTGCACAGCTGAGATTGCTCCAGATTTCTCCGACGTTGAAGTTCGACCAGACGCCGCAGATGTCCAAAACTTTCCAGGCCAGGGTGAAATCCCATCAACTCCGTAACCCAAAGAACAATCCTTGTGAAATCTCTAAGTCACGAAGTCGAAAAGAAGAGCTGACGCCAGTTAGCCAGGAGCCGCAAACTGCGCGCGCCAAACGCACTGCGGAGCGGATGGCGAAAAGCGGCAAGTGGGTGAGAGCCTGCGCCAGTCCGACGTCAACCGACTTTGGTCGGAACTGCATCGCATCGTTTCGCACCATCCGTTGGTACGAGCCTCGCGAAGCGCCGGCTTGTTGGTAGAGGAAGGCGCCACCACCGCTTACACCGACCTCACTCAGGAACTCTTCGTCCAACTGCTAAGCAAGAATCGCTTTGAGCATTATCTCGAAGCGGAAATGACCGACTACGAAATCGAATGCGAGATTGGCCAGATTGAACTCACCAATCTACTCACAGCCGAACTACGAAAGCGTCATCCGGAAAGCTATCGCCTCGCCCGACGAATTTCTACCCTGATTCAATCAAGCGCAAACTTCCGTCGCTTTGACTCGAGCGGCACCGGGAGACGAACCTCATCGCCGCCTGGCGGACCGAATCTATGGGCTCAGTGAATGGGCTGACGGCAAGCGCCGCCGCGATTCACACGAAGTTGAGCAGCGCGTTCACATCATTGCGGTTCGCGCTCGCGATACTCGAATGGTGGGATGCACCGGCGATTCTCAGGTGGTAATCAGCAATTCAGATCTGGAAGACCTCATCGTTTCGGTTTTGGACGCGGTCGATTCACCCGTTGATGTGCGGGCCTTGCGCAGTCTGGTTATGTCACGGCTGCCGGTGATGGACATTTATCTGGTGCCACTCGACGGTGATGACAACGACGGCGAGGGCAATCATTTTCAGCCGGTGGACAAGGGTGAAGACCCCGAACAGGGCCTCTTGCGGCGCGAGTCGGAAGACGAAGCCGCTGGGTTTGTCGATCACTTTCTTGGCCACCTGAACGGCACTGTCCGCGGCAAGGTCAAGCAGTACAACCGCATCCTTGGGGTCTTGTGGCATTGTTATTTGAGCCCACAGCATTCCACTCAGCTTGAGGTCGCGGCTGTCCTGGGCGTTTCCGATTCGCTCGTTTCGGATTATCGCAGGCGAATTGAACAGGAATTACGTGCTCTTTCGTTCTCTGAGGTAGAAGAGGCCCGCAGATTCGAAGGCGCCTTACGCGAGCGCGTGAGAGAACTGGTACTGGTCGTCGACCAAAGCGAGGTGGCAGTCTAGTTTGCCGGTAGGTTTCAAACGACGGTACTTAACTGCAAGTCGAGGCTGCGGCGCGTTGAGCGCAGCGGCTTCTTTTGCTTTTTGGAGGCACTTGACGGGCGTCCGGGAGCGAACGGGTACGACGAGTCGAAGAGAAACTCGAGGATAGCGTATGTGTGGGATTGCCGGCATCGCCGGAGAACCTGAACAGACTCAGGCCGGCCCAGCGCGGTCGGCAGAATGATTCGGACGTTGGCCCGTCGTGGTCCTGACGGTGAGGGCGTCGAGGTCTGGAATACTGCTGCGCCTGGGTCATCGTCGACTGGCTGTCTTCGATCTCAGTCCAGCCGGACGACAGCCGATGCTTTCACCCAACGGCTCGATTGGAATTGTCTTCAACGGAGCCATCTATAACTTTCGCCGCGTGCGGAGTGATCTTGAAGGCCTCGGCTACCGGTTCAAAAGTCACACGGACACGGAAGTGCTCGTGCACGGCTACCGCGAGTGGGGCATCGCCGGACTCGTCTCGAGAATTGAGGGAATGTTCGCGTTTGGCATTTGGGACGACGTTGCGCGCAAAGTTGTTCCTGGTGCGTGACCGGCTCGGCGTCAAGCCGCTCGTCTTTGCGGTAAGAGGTCAGCGGCTGGCTTTCGCGTCCACTGTCAGCGCGCTCCGGGCCGCTGGTTTTGCAGATGAGATTGACGAGCAGGCGATTGCCGACTATCTCGAGTTTGGTTTCGTCACGGAAGCGCGCACGATTTACTCGAACGTCGCGCGTGTCCCGGCAGCGTCCATTCTGGAATGGTCAGAACGCGGGACTAAGATCACACAATATTGGCAGCCTCCTTCAGCTTCGTCGACTTGCACCGTCGCACCAACTTTTGACGAGACGGTCGAAGTAAGCGGAAAGACTGCTGCTGAGGGCGGTTGAAAAGCGACTCTTCGCGGATGTGCCCGTCGGCGCTTTGTTAAGTGGCGGCGTCGATTCCAGCTTGGTTTGCTGGGCGCTGTCTGAACTCGGCGCGGACATCAAGGCCTACACCATAGGCACTCCACTCGACCCGGCGGATGAAACTGCGGACGCGCGTGCGACCGCGGTTCAACTCGGCATACGTCACCAAACGATCGATATCTCAGCGACTGACAATCCCGGCGTCTCTGATTTGGTGACGGCGTATGCGGAACCATTTGCCTGCGCGTCGGCGCTGGGCATGTTGCGAGTTTCGCGCGCGGTTGCCGGAGAAGCGACGGTGCTCTTAACCGGCGACGGCGGCGACGATGTCTTTCTGGGTTATCCGGAGCACCGGCACCTTTGGTTCGCAGAAAGGTTGGCGCGCTCTTCACCGCGAATGGCTGCGGAACTCTGGCGACGTTGGCGCGAAAAGTTTCCCAGAGGCGAGCGACGCGGGAAGTCCGGGCAATTTCGCCGGCTTGCTTCATTTCTTGATTACGCCTCCGGCGGACTTGGCTCAGTCACCAGGGCGCATGATGGACTGCCGGCTTACCGGCAGCAGGGTGTGCTCGGTGAGCGTTTACAGAATTACACCGTTGACCAAAGAACGATCGCCGGGTCACCTGAATCCGGCCGCCAGGTGCTCAGCGATTATCTGAACCACGATCGGCAAACGCGCTTCGTGTCTGAATTCCTGACTAAGGTCGACGGTGCGACGATGCACTACGGTCTCGAAGCGCGCTCACCATTTCTTGATCGGGACCTTTGGGAGTTTGCCGCGGCTCTCCCGTTTCAAGTTCGCCTCCGTCACGGCCGGTTGAAGGCGGTGCTGCGCGAATTGGCTCGTCGCAAGTTGGGCGAGCGCGTGGCCAATGGGCGCAAGCGCGGTTTCACAATTCCGGTCGAGCGGTGGATCACTGGCCGCTGGCGGGCTGAAGTTGAAGACATGTTTCGCAATTCAATACTTGAAAGGGAAGGTTGGATCCGATCTGCACCAGCACTGAAGTGGCTCGAGCAGTCAGCGCAAAACGGCTGCGCTCCGAAACAGCTCTGGTACCTGTTTGTTCTCGAAGCCTGGCTGAGGAACAAAGAGACTGCTGTTTTAGACACGATTGAAACGCAAGGCGACCTTCTGACAGTGGGCGTCTTTGCAGCTTAGAGTGGGCCGAACTTCAGGTGAGCGACAGTTGGATCGCGAGAATGAACGTGAGACGGACTACAGCAGAACCAGATCGTGAGCTGGAGCTGACCAGAGGCTTACTCGAGTCGGCTACCGATCGAGTCTGAGTACGAAGGTGTACGACCTTCGTCGCAGGCGCGAGCGGCTGGTGGGAGTCTGACTCCTTCCTCTGCCACGGCAGGCGTTGGCAGGTTTCCCACTCCAACAGGCCCAGCGACAGACAAGAATGACTCTCACACGAAAAGCAATTCGAAGGAATAGGAACGACCCTTCGCAGGCAAAGCAAGCGGAGTCAACAGCGAAACCGCAAGCAAAAGGCAAATGGAATTTGAAGCGCGGCCACGCGTTATCTTATGCCGGAGTTTTTCTCTTCACCATCGTGCTCTACGCGCGTCCGGCTGAATTTTATCCGTCGCGGTTGACGGCGTCGCTGGCGCTCATGATCGCCCTGGCCACCCTGTCCTTTTATTCCCACGCAACTCTCGCTGGAAGGAACACTCACGGCGCGTCCAGCCGAAGTGAATCTTCTCCTGCTGCTTTTGCGTGACCGGCTTGCTGTCAATTCCGCTCGCGGTAAATCCACCCATCGCCTGGCAGGAATTTAGCGGCACATTCATCCGCTGCGTCATCATGTTCGTGGTGATCGTGAACGTGGTGCGGACTAAGACGCGACTTAAGGGGCTGCTGTTTCTGGCGCTCGGGGCCAGCCTCTGGCTGAGTGTCCAGGCAATCAGCGACTATCATCAGGGCCTGATGACGATCGAAGGGTACCGGGCGAGCGGCAGGGGAACGGGCATCTTCGGCAACACAAACGACATGGCCCTGCACGTGGTCACGATATTTCCGATCGCAATTGCGCTGCTGTTTGGCTCAAAGGGGCCATTGGGGAAACTCTTCTACGGTGTCTGCGCCACCGCTGATGCTCGGGGAATTGTTCTCTCTTACTCTCGCGGCGCGTTCATCAGTTTGATCATCGTCGTGGTCTTCATCGCCATGAGGATTGGACCACGCCACCGGCTGGGAATTGTGCATGGCGGTGGTGATGTTGGGTGCGGCGGTGCTTTTGTTTGCGCCGGACAAGTATGGCGGTCGTTTGCTCTCGATCTTCGTTCCCAGTCTCGATCCGGGCGGATCTTCCGACGCCCGTCGCGGCGAACTCATGCGCTCGCTATACCTCGCCATTCGTCATCCGTTGTTGGGAATTGGCATGGGAAACTATCAGCCGGAAATGTCTTACCGGGGCCTGGTTACTCACAACTCCTACACCCAGGTGGCGGCTGAGATGGGTGCCGCCGCGCTCGTTGCCTACACGTTATTCATTGTCACGCCGCTCAGAAAACTCGGCCAGGTGGCACGCGAAACCTTCGAAACACGCAGCAATTCGCACTATTACTACTTAGCGGTCGGCCTGCAGGCGTCGTTGCTGGGTTACATGGTTTCCAGTTTCTTCCTGTCGGTAGCCTACGTTTGGTACGTCTACTACCTGGTCGCTTTTGCAGTCTGCCTGCGCCGTCTTTACGAAGCTGAAACCGGCAGAGAAGTAGTGGTCGAGACGCGCAACCAACGGAAACGAAAGAAAGTGCCCCCTTCATTCGTCAGGGAAGGTCGGACGGTCGCGACGTGAGTTTACGAATCACCGCCGAGGTAATTTTCTGGTTGAGCGCTGCGGCGCTCTGCTACACCTATGCCGGTTATCCGCTCCTGCTCGCCTTGCTCAGCGCCATCCGCCCACGAAGAGTAGAACGCGGCGCCTTCCAGTCAACGGTCAGCGTAATTATTACGGCTTACAACGAGGAGCGCGACCTGGCGGCAAAACTCGAGAACACGCTGGCACTCGACTATCCCGCCGAGCTGCTCGAAATAATAGTTGCCTCGGATGCGTCAAATGATCGAACGGACGAAATCGTTCGTGAGTTTGCGCCGCGCGGCGTCCGGCTTCATCGTCAATCGAAACGATTCGGCAAAACCGCGGCGCAGAACGCGGCAGTTGAGCAGGCGCGTGGGGAAATTATTCTTTTCTGATGCGACCAGTCTCTACCAGCCGCAGACGCTGCGCGCAATCCTGCCAAACTTCGCCGACCCGACGGTAGGCTGCGTCGCCGGTCGGCTAATTTACATCGATCCCGCCGAGTCACGGATTGGCCGGGGCGCGCGTTCGTATTGGGGTTACGAGACGTTTCTGAAGAGACACGAAAGCCGCGTGTGTTCACTAATCGGGGCGTCGGGTTGTCTCTATGCCGTGCGCCGCTCAGCTTACGTGCCGCTTTATCATGAAGCGTGCAGCGATTTCATCATCGCTACCAAAATGGTCGAGCAGGGTTTGCGCGCTGTCTACGAGCCCGACGCGATTTGCACTGAAGAAACAAACCGGCGGAGCGACAACGAGTTGAAGATGCGCGTTCGCATCATCGCGCAGACGTTTACAGATCTTTGGCGGCACGCCGGAATGTTCAATCCCTTCCGGTGCGGCTTCTATGCCGTTCAACTTTTTTCGCACAAGCTTATGCGCTATCTCGTGCCGTTCTTTTTGATCGCAATTTTTGCCGCGAGTGGAGCGCTGACGCGGTCATGGTCGTACCGCCTTGTCTTCACCGCTCAGCTCATTTGTTACGGCGCTGCGGCGCTGGCGTGGCTGCTCGAACGGCTGGGAGTCCGCAGCCGACTGCTGGCGTTGCCCCAATACTTTGTGCTCGCGAACGTGGCTTCGCTGATCGCCATGTACAAGTTTTTCCGCGGCGAGCGCTATGCGAGTTGGGAGCCGATCCGTTAACAGAAATCCTGAAGGTGACTCAGTCAGTGAAACCCAACGTCTTATTCATCGTCGACAGTTTCGAGCAGGGCGGCAGCGAGCGCCAGGCGCTGCAACTGTTACGACAACTTCATGAGAGCGGACAGTGCCGCGTTCACCTCGCGTGTCTGCAGGACCGCGGCTCGCTGCGAGCCGAAGCCGAACAGCTGGGCATCGGCGAAATTCACGAATACCCGCTGACTAGTTTCTACGATCTCAACTTCGCGAAGCAGTTGCGGCGGCTCACGAGTTTCATCAAAGAGAACGAGATCGACGTGGTCCATACGCACTGCTTTTACACGAACATCTTCGGCATGACCGGGGCCTTTCTCGCCGGCGTGCGCGCTCGAGTTACTTCGAAAGGCGAGACTGACGGCTTCCGAACGCCGATGCAGAAACGGGCTGAACGCGTCGCCTTCCGGCTGGCGCATCGAGTCATCGCCAACTGCCTGGTGGTACAGAATCAGTTGATTCGGGAAGGCGTCCGTCCGGGGCGAATTGTGCAGCACTACAACGGTCTTGATCTTGAAAGGCTCAGAGTTTCGCCGCACCTGCAACGTGTGGAGGCCCGCGCGGCGTTTGGTTTACCGGCGCGGCGTTTCGTGACTATCGTTGCGAACCTGCACAACCCGGTAAAGGATCATCCGATGTTCCTCCGAGCCGCCGCGCGAGTGCGCCGGGAAGTGCCGGACGCGGCTTTCGTGATTGCCGGCGAAGGTGATTTGCTGCCGGGCCTGCGCGAACTCGCTGAGCAACTCGGGATCGCGCCCGACGTGTTCTTCATCGGCAGGTGTGAAGATGTGGGCAAGCTGTTGTTTGCGTCGGACATCGGCGTTTTGAGTTCAAAGGCAGAGGGCTTTGCCAACGCGATTCTTGAATACCTGGCCGCCGGGCTGCCGGTGGTGGCGACGGACGCTGGCGGCGTGCGTGAAGCGGTGGTTGAGGGTGAAACCGGTTACGTGGTTTCCTCGGGCGACGATGAGAAGATGGCGGAGGGAATCATCCGGCTGCTCAAGGAACCCGAACGCGCGCGAGCTATGGGCCAACTTGGTCGCTCAAGGGTCGCAGCAAAGTTTTCGTGCGAACATCACCTCAAAAACACACTCGAACTATATGCCGAACTCTTGTCCGCACCCGCAAACGCGCCGGCTCACGTCGGCAGCGAACTGCTGGTGACGCCTAAAGAGAGTTAACAGCGTTCGCGAAGATAACTGCCAGGAAGATTATCGCCATTAGAAGTAACAAAAGTCAGGGCTCTGGCGACGGCTGCTGCTCGTCGCCGTAGTCTGCGCGATGGTGTGGCCGGTGGTTGCCTGGGCCGGCGCAAATTTGCTGATCGTCAAATCTGACTTTGCCGGTGGCCGACGCGATCGTGGTCCTCAGCGGTTCATCAACTTACATCGAAAGAGCGGATTGGGCGGCGCGGCAGTATCGCGCCGGACGCGCGCCGGTTGTGATTCTGACTGACGACAAATTAATTAGCGGCTGGAACAAAGCGGAGGAACGCAACCCTTATTTTTACGAGCTGGCGGCGCGGGAGCTGCAAAAACCGTGGCGTTCCCAGCGAGCGCATACTGGTAATTTCCGAAGCAGCACTGGGAACCTATGATGAGAGCCTGAACATCTGTGAATTCGCGCGCGCTCACCGGCTGGGAAAACTGTTGATTGTTACTTCGGGTTATCATTCGCGGCGCGCGCTGTGGTCGATCCGGCATGCGTGCCCGGGCTATGAGCTCGAGATCTGCGTTGATGGTCCGCCCCCGGGATGGCAGACGCCTTCGCCGTGGTCGTGGTGGCTGCACCGTTGGGGCTGGAAAGTGGTCGCCGGAGAATACGTGAAGATGGTCTATTACTGGCTGCGGTATTAGTTCTCCCCAGCTAAGGAGCTCCCAGCTCCGGTCTTTGATTTTGTCTCAATCGCCTCACGGTAGATCTCAACTAAGGCGTGCACGTACTTCTGAGGTGTGAAGCGGTCGGCGACGAGCGCAGCTGAGTTAGTGGTTAACCGCCGGGCGAGATCCTGGTCGGTTAACACACGCGCTATCGCCGTTGCCAACTTGCCTGGGTCCGCCGGCGGAACCAACAGCGCGGTCTCCGCCGTCTTGCACCACCTCCGGCACGCCGCCAACGGCGGTGGCGACGACTGGGAGTCTCGCGGCCATCGCTTCCAGCAAGACATTGGGCGAACCCTCGCTGTGTGACGGGAGCGCGAACACGTCAGCCGCCCCATAAACGACCCGCACATCACTTAGCTGGCCGGTGAAGATCACACGATCCTTTAGACCCTGGGCGGCAACGGCAGATTCCAGGGGCCTGCGCTCGGGGCCGTCGCCGGCAATTATCAGTTTCGACGAGATAGTCGGATTCGTGTCCTGTAAAAGTTTGTAGGCAGCGAGCAGATCGATGTGGGCTTTTTCGCGAGACAAGCGGCCGATTGTCAGCACGATGCGTTCACCGTTTGCGATTCCCAGACGAGTTCGCAAATCGCGAACTTCGGCGGCCGTCGCCTCAGGTTTCGGCCGAACAGGAATTGTGCTGCACGGAGATCTTCTCGAACGCCACGCCCGTAGTCCTCGCAAGTTCCCGCGCAAAGCCTCGCAAACCGTGACCAGACGATCCGCAGCCGGCAACGACCAACGATCAAGTCGATTGTAGGCACGCATCTTCAGATCGGTGGTGGTGTAACCGTGATGAAATGCCACCCACGGATAGTCGCGCCAGACTCGCGAGCGCCACAGCAGAAAGTGTGATTTGACGGAATGAGTAACCACGACGTCAGGGTTTTGCAGGGCGACGAGGTTTCTGATAGCCGGAATCGTACCGGAGGTCGAAACGCCGGCGTTCGGGAATGACCACAACCTCCAATTCCAACTGGACGCGCCGCCGCGACAAATTCGTTCGGCGGCTGACTGCCGTCGCGGTTGCGTTCAAACGTCGCGACGCACGCGGCGAGACTCGGAAACTCGCGAGACTGTTCGCCCAGTCTCGCGCGCCGCGCGGTGAAACTCCAGCACGTTCTTCGCGACCGCGTTGATGGTCGCCGCTTTCGACGATGGAAAGAATCTTGATCGTCATCGATTCTTTAGGCCCTGGTCAGCATTCACAAAATTAGTATCCGCGGATTTCACAGATTAGTCAGACCGGAAAAGTCACCACCAGAAAACTCTGCCGTGTCGTGCCTGAACGTTATCTGCCTGATCTGTGTAAACTGCGGAAACGTCAGTTATTCTTTCGCGCTCGTCCGAGCCGCAAGTAGTTCATCGTAAGTCTTGAGGAGCGACTCTCCCACCCGCAGCCAATCGTAGCGGCTGGAAATGAGAGCCCGCCCGCCCCTCGCGGAGCTGCCGGCTCACCGCTTCGCTCTCACCACAGTCGCCACTGCTTCGCGGAATTGGTCGTTTGTGTCGGCAATCAGAATATCCTTCGCGTGCCACACTTTGAGGCCTTCCGCGCCGAGAATGGTCGATACAACGGGAACAACCAGCCGCCATTGCTTCGAGAATTTTCAAACGGCTGCCACCCCCAACTCTCAGCGGAACGATCGCGGCCACTGCTTCACGATAGTAGGGCCGCACATCCGGCACAGTGCCGGTAACCTCGATACCGGGCAGCGCTGCAAGTTGGCGAACTTCGGCAGCTGGATCGCGTCCCACAATTGTGAAAACCAACTGCGCATGCCGCTCGCGCAACGCCGGCCACACTTCGCGAGCGAACTCAACGACCCCGTCAATGTTTGCGTGATAGTCCATCGAGCCGACGAAGACGATTCTATTTGCCGATGCGGCGGCTGACTGCCATTGGCGCCGGGGCGTTCGCGCTGAGCCAGCCAGGCCTGTGTGCGGCTTCGATTGCCTGGTCGGAGTAGTGAGTGCTGTCAACTCCGTTTTCAATCACAGATATCGAACTCGTGGGACCAAGTTCCTGCAGCCGCTCGCGATCGCGTTCGCTGACCACCACATGGGCATCGAAGTCGCGCGTCGCCCGTCGTTCCCAGGCCCGCAGCTGCCGCGCTGTTTTTTGGGCATAAATCTGCCGGGGCAAACTCGGTTCGCGTTTACTGTAGCGCTGCATCAGGTCTGATTCGATATTGTGCCAATCGCAAACGACTAGTGACGAGCCCGCCGCCGCGCCGAATCGTGCGCAGGCTAGCCCAGTGAGATGAATGCTCTCAACCTGCACGACATCAAATTGTTGTTCGCTCAAGATCTCGCTGGAGCGCTTGCTTCATCGGCCGCGTGGTGTAGTTGAGCAGGGAAGTGGCGTGCGGCCCAGCGCGCCGCGCAGGGTTTTCCAAAGCGTATAGCCCGGACCGCGCTCGACTGTAACGACTTGTTCGTAGGGATCCTCAAGCTCAGCAGGGCGCGATTCTTCGTGGTTGAAGGCAAGCAGGGTGACGCCGGCGTGCGCCGAAAGCACGCGCGCCAAATGATAGTTTCGCAGCTTAGCGCCGGTGTCGAGCGGCCAGCAGACCCTGGGCGCAAAGTGCAGCACGCGCATGTTCGACCCTTTTGGTAGCGCAAACTCACTAACACCCCACGCGGGCTGCGCCGCGCGGGAACCCCGTTTAGTTTGCGGGTTCTTGATTCGTTGTTAATAACTCGCAAACTGACAGTTTGCGTTACCGCGTTTCGATTCTAACGGCAAAATCCGGCTCTCCTGCAAAAATTCCAGAAAGGTTGCCGATCGGCGGAAATTTCCTGGAGGCGGGGCGCTTTGTTCCTGTATACTACTGGAGGCATTTCGCCACCCTCCTTAAGAGGCCCCGCCGCTAATCCCACGCCGAGAGTTGTCCCGGATGTTGTCGAAAGAAACTTCAAATCAGGAGCAGTTTGCCCGCAACGAGAACCATCATTTCCGGACAGATCATCTAAACGACGATCTGGCGGGACGTTCCGTTCGTGGCGGGGCGGTGACGCTCGGCGCGCAAGTTTTCAAGTTTGTGTTCAGCACCGTCGCCGCGGTGGTGTTGGCGCGCATGCTAACCCCGGACGACTACGGATTGATCGGCATGGTAGCCATCCTGATCAACTTCGTCGGCATGTTTCAGTATCTCGGGCTGTCGACCGCCACCGTCAAATGGGCTGAACTCACTCACCAACAGGTCAGCACCCTCTTCTGGATCAACATGGCACTGAGCGCGACGATCATGCTGGTCACTTTCGCCGGCGCGCCGCTGGTCGCGTGGTTTTACAAAGAGCCGCGCTTGATCGGGATCACGATGGCGTATGGCGTCTCCGTTTTATTGGCTGGACTCGCGATTCAACACGAAGCGATTCTTTCGCGGCAGATGCGGTTCACCGCGATCATGGTGGTTGAAACTCTCGGCTTGTTGGTTGGCTTCGTTGCGGCAATTGTCGCCGCCTGGCGCGGCGCCGGTTATTGGGCGCTCGTGCTCAATCAACTGGTGATGACCGCGGTCACAGTCGCCGGCGTCTGGAGGTGTGTCGCTGGCGACCAGGATTGCCGGGACGTGGACTCGGCGTGCGTTCCATGTTGTCTTACGGCGGCAACCTGACCGGTTTTAACGTGATGACTTTCTTTTCGCGCAACCTCGACAACGCGCTGATTGGAAAATTCTGGGGGCACACCAGCTCGGCGTCTACTCGCGCGCGTACCAAATGCTGTTGTTGCCGATGCAACAGATCAACGCGCCGCTCGCGGCGGTGGCGGTTCCCACTTTGAGTCGGCTGGCCGACACGCCCGATCGCTATCGTGCTGCCTACCTGCGAATCCTCGAAAAGATTGTGATGATCACGATGCCGCTGGGCGCATTGATGATTGCCACTTCCGACTGGATGGTGCTGCTCCTGCTCGGCCCGCAATGGCGCGAGACCGGACGCATCTTCATGCTGCTTGGTATCGCGGCAATTATTCAACCCGTCGCGAAGACTTCGTGGTGGTTATTTTCCACGCAAGGCCGCACCAGAGACTTGTTTCACTGGGGGCTAATTGGCGGCGCAATTGCCGTGAGTTCTATTGTGATTGGCTTGCCCTGGGGGCGATGGGCGTGGCCGCGTCATACGCCGTTTCCGATCTCTGCATCGCGACGCCGCTGTTGTTCTGGTACGTCGGCCGCCGCGGGCCCATCCGGGCCGGCGACTTTTATCGCACCATCGCTCCGTCCGCCGTGGCTGCCCTCGCGTCATTGGCGGTCTTGTTCGCGTGTCGCCCGTGGCTGCAAACGCTGCCGGGACTCATTCCACCTTTGAGCGTCGCTTTTGGAATCACGCTCGCCGTTTCAATGCTTGTCTTCTCAGCTCTGCCCGCCGGCAGGTTGGCGCTCCTAAACCTCAAAGACACCCTACTGCTGCTGGTAAAGCGCGGCGACGAGTCGGTTGCCTGAATTCACTGTTGCTTTCGATCATGTTGAAGACGTTCAAAAAAGCCGCCCTCCAATCTCTCAAGACTACCGGTGTCTCGACGCTGTGGCACAACAGTAGTTGGCGCCGGCAGCGACTCCTGATACTTGCGTATCACGGAATTTCACTTTCCGACGAACACCTCTGGAATGGCTCGCAGTTTCTCGCGCCGGATACGCTGCGCTCGCGATTTGAGTTGCTGAAGAAATCAAACTGCGAGGTCTTGCCTCTCGACGAGGGTGTCGAGCGACTCAACGCCAACGATTTGCCCGAGCGCTCCGTGGTCCTGACCTTCGATGACGGCACCTCCGATTTCCGGCGGCGTGCCTTGCCGTTGCTAAAAGAATTTGACCTTCCGGCCACGCTCTACCTGACGACGTATTACACCGATTACCAGCGGCCTGTGTTCGATTTGATATTGCTCGTACCTGCTCTGGCTGGGACGAAACGAAACGCTCAACTTCAAACACTTCACCGGGCATGACCGCAAAACTGAACTACGAAGCAACGACGCCAGGGAAGCGGCACTAAGCGACTTACAAATCTTCGTCCGCGCGCAGGGAGCAATACGTAACTGAACGAAGTACAA
>ERZ1370068.7144-contig-608_pt1 | contig 26343 bp, 46 predicted proteins | sample MGYA00561227_ERZ1370068 | MGnify/ENA primary metagenome ERZ1370068 (study PRJEB38410, sample SAMEA6850437) | metagenome | study: Metagenomic assessment of the ecological functions of the soil: analysis of the soil microbiota associated with the...
CGCGCGTAGCTCCCCAGACAGTAAACGTCGTCAGCGTCGCGCCAAACGCCGAGATGCACTCCCGGGCGCTCAACTGCCGGTGCGAGTTTGGTCAGAGTGTCTGAGGTGACCGCCAACCTGTTTTCAAAGATCAGAGGCTGGCCCGCCTGTTCAGGCGGCAGAAACGCCAGCGAGATTTTTGGGAAGCGCCCTTCTTCCGGCCGGAAGCTGGCCCAGAACGTGGCATCGATGATCGCTTCGATGGTGCTGCGCGTCGGGAGCGGGGCCAGGTGCAATTCGCCACGGCTGGTGGCCTGAGCGAAGTGACGTGCGAAATGTTCTTCGACAGTGGCGGCTACGGTTCGGGCTGCTCGATACGTCGGTTCGCGATGCATGCTGGCATCTCTAACGGCAGAAGGCGCGAATTTGATACAGGCTACGCACGCCTCTGGCGTGCTGTTAAAGAAACGATCAAGTCAACGTCGGCACGCCAGAGGCGTGCGTACCGATCTGCTCGACCAGATGTTTACGATCGACTCTGGCGGGGAACGGATCAGGCCAAAACTCGATCATCTCTTCGCGATCTTTTCGTCGCGGATGCTGAAGAAACTAATGGCCCGGGCGTGTTGCACTCCATCGCTAACCGCAACGATCGCTGAACGGCCTCGGATTCGCTTCGACAATCCTGTGGACGGGTAACTGGCCAGCGCCGTGCGCCGGGTACTCTTCGTTCATGGTCGCGAAATTGTCGCGCCTGCGATTCTCTCTCTGTTCGACTGTGGCCTACCCAGCACGAAATCATCGCCTTAAGACTGAGCCGACCGATCGAAAGCTGGCTCGGTCATTCATCAATCGCCAAAATTCTTCCGACCAAAAGACAGCGCTACAGGCATTACTTTTGTCCGACTCGATGTCTCGGTCAGACGGCTGCTACATCCCATCGCTCGGAGGCGCGCGACAGAAAGGTAAATTCGAGGTGCCGTATGGTCAAGCGTGCGCGGCTTGCCAGCCGCACGGACGGAAAGACTACGCCTATCCGTGAGTGATCAAAATTAGTCGAGGCTGCGCTCGAAGGGCGGCATAGCCGCAAATCGGTAAGCAGGTGACGGTAAGCCGGAGGCTTACCGCCATGCGCCGCGGCAGAGCCGCGTAAAGCTGCACGCTCGAGATCGCGTAAGGTCTCAACCCATCTGGGCGCGTGCCTGCTCGGCGCGGGCGGCCCCGATCGCGGTCTTCACGTCCTTAACTTCTTCCGGTGGCGGTAGTACAGCCTTCATGCCGAGAGATTCGATCCAAAGCTCTCTGGTCCAACCTTTAGTGTGATAGAGATGCTCGTCCTCTTCGTCCTCGACCTCTTCGTGGGCGGCCTTCAGAGCCCTGGCGTTTTCCCCGGTCAGTTTCTTCGCGGCCTCGCCAATCAAATGCCAGTTCAAATGATCCTTGGTCTCAGCCAGCGACACCGCCTCGCAAGCCACCAGCTGCGCGGCGCCTGCTTCACCTGATTCCAAAGCCATCTCCATAGCTTTAACCAGGGACTCGCCGATATGACGCACGACCTTTCGTCCCGGCGTCTCTTCCTGGGGATCCAGCCCCATCGTTTCCATTGTCTCCTGCACGATTCGCACGTGGTTGCGAGTCTGCTCCGAGATACTTTTCCCATTCTTCCTTCAAGTCTTCGTTTTCAGCGCAGCGCACCGCGGTCGTATAGATCTGAACACCGCCTAACTCGGTTTCCGAGCGCCTGATACAAAAGCTCGTTGAGTTGTTTCTCCTTCATGATTACCCTCCGTGTCAAAATTAGAATGAAGTATTCGTCTGCTTACAGAACACCGTTTGTCATGTTCTGCATCGCGAACGGTCTCAAATTCGCCAATTCTTTGTGAGACATTTGCGAGACGAGCAAACATCAGGCCATGGCACTGATGGGCCTGCCGCTGCTTCCAACAACGCGGTATTCGTGCTAAGACTCTCCGACGTGAATTTGCTTACGGTTAAGAATCTGAGCGTTCGGATTGAAGATAAGCTGATCATCGACGATCTGAACTTCGATCTGGAATCGCGCGAGCGCCTGAGCATTCTGGGTCCAAATGGCGCAGGCAAGACCGTCCTCTTAAAAGCCTTGCTGAATCTGATTCCGTACACCGGCGAGATCGTCTGGGCGCCGGAAGTGCGTCTGGGCTACGTGCCGCAAAAAATTGACGCCGACATCCATCTGCCGCTGACCTTCACAGATCTGTTTCGCGCGAAGTGCCGGACCCTGAAAAGTGCCGCCGGCTGATCTCAACGAAGTCTCGAACAGTATCGGCCTCGACGAGGGAATTGTTAGAGACTCCGGTGGGCCATCTTTCCGGTGGCCAGTTCCAACGTGGTCTGATCGCCTTTGCCGTTAATTGGGAAGCCGAATTTGTTGCTGCTTGATGAACCCACGGCAAGTGTTGATGAGCCCGGGGAAGAGCATATCTACGAACTCATCCATCGATTACAGGATGAGCACAATCTGGCGAGCATAATGGTGTCGCACGATTTGAGCTTTGTGTTTCGCTACGCGACCAATGTGCTTTGCCTGAACCGGCAGAGAGTTTGTTTCGGCGCTCCGCGCGAAGCGCTTTCTGCGGACGTGCTGGAAAAATTATACGGCGAGCCGATGGGCTTCTATCACCACGATCACCTGAAGTCAGAACCACCTGCGGTAGCGGGTGGTTGATCTCCGTATGAAACGAAGTCAAATTCGCCAGAACAGACGGCCCGCTCCAATTCGCTCGTGACAACTTCCGAAACATACTCAGTCATTCTGGTCCTGCTCACGGCGCTGGCCGCCGGGCTCGTAGGTAGCTTCGCGCTCATGAAACGAATGAGCCTGGCCGGCGACGTCGTCTCGCACATCGCCCTGCCGGGGCTGGGCGTGGCGATGTTACTCAAGGTCAATCCGCTCGTGGGCGCAGCCATCGCGTTGCTGCTCGGCACGGTCCTGATTTGGCAGTTGCAAAACAGAGCCACGATGACGACAGATGTCGCCATCGGAGTGATCTTTACTGCCGCGCTGGCCATCGGAACCGTCCTGACACCGAGCGAAGACTTGATCGAGGCCTTGTTCGGTGGGTTCGAAGGTCTGACCTTGCTCTGGTTCGTCATCGGGCTGTTAGCGGTGATAGCTATCGTCCTCTTCGTGCTGGCATTTCCGGTACAAACTGATTCTGTCGTTATTTTCACCAGAGCTCGCCGCCGCAACCGGCGTAAACGTTTCGCGGCTTCAACCTCTATTTCTCTGCTGGTCTTTCAGCCTCACTGTGTTGCTTGGTCTGCGATTCCTGGGGGCGCTCCTGGTGGGCGCGCTGATCATTATCCCGGCTGCGATTGGCCGGCAATTGACCCACACGTTGACTGCTTTCCTGTTGACCTCTTCGATAGCCAGCGTCTTGTCGGTGATCCTCGGGTTTTCGATCAGTCGCTTCTACCCCCATTTGATCATCGGGCACGTCACGCTAAATCTGACGCTGGGGCCGGCGATTATCGCGGTGGCGACAGTCCTGTTCCTGCTGAGCTCTGCTGCGGAAGAAGATTTAGGTCTGCAGACGTTGCAGCCATGGAGTCAGTACCGGGAGCGATAGCGACCGGGTCAACGCTGATGTCAGAGCCGCGAGTTACCCGGTCGCTATCGCTCCCGGTACTGACCTCATCATCACGTTAGGCTACCATCCAATACTCTTGTTTTTGCTGAGACGGATGTCGTATAGTCGAAATCAGGAAGTTCTCAACTTTCTCGCCCCAAACTTCCTGTCAAAAGTCGCCTTAATAACTGTTCGCCCCGAATCCTCTCGAATTTGAAACCCTGAATTGCACTGGCGCGGTCTGCCGGAATGGGGCGCGCACGCGGATTGAGCACTTGTGTTTTCAGTAATGGATAATTCGTCATCATCCGACCTGATGGCCGAAGGCGGCCCACGGCGGCTACGTGCCGGCGCAATTCTGCAGGGCCGGTACCGAATAACCAGGGAACTGGGAGCCGGCGGCATGGGCGCCGTTTACGAAGCGGTCGATCAACGGTTGGAAGCGACGGTAGCTCTCAAAGAAACTCTTTCGACCGATGATCGTTTGCGGCGACAGTTTGAGCAGGAAGCCCGTCTGTTGGCCCAGTTGCATCATCCCTGCCTGCCGCGCGTCAGCGACTACTTCAGCGAATCCGGCCGAGCTTTTCTGGTGATGCAATTCATTTCCGACCGGACCTGGCTCAAATCCTCGCGCAGCAGCCGGCGGCATTCCCGCGCAACGAGGTCATCGCGTGGGCCGATCAGTTGCTGGATGCGCTGATCTATTTACATGAGCGCGATCGGCAGATCATTCATCGCGACATCAAGCCTCACAACTTAAAGTTAATGCCGAACGGCCGGGTGGCCCTGCTTGATTTCGGTCTGGCCAAGACGCACGGCGCAGATCAATCCATGACGAATTCGTCAAATAGCATCTTTGGCTACACGCGTCGCTATTCTCCGCCGGAGCAGATTCGCGATTTAGGTACGACTCCGCAGAGCGACATCTATGCTTTGGGTGCGACCCTCTATCATTTGCTGACCGGGGGTTAAGCCGCCGGATTCTTTGGAGCGCGCAGCCGCGGTGTGGCTAACTCCGAGCAGGATCCGCTCGCGCTCATGTCTGGCGAAGGGCGTTGATTCGGAGCTTTCAGCAGTCCTGCAGTAAAGCGATGGCTTTGCATGCCGCGGGATCGCTTCAAGAGCGCCAGGGAGTTTCGTGAAGCGCTGGGACGGGTCGGCCGGAAAAACCCTGAAGCGATCAAGACGGCAAATGCTCGTACCGAAGTTCACGCCAACCTGCGCCCGGTTCTGGAAGCAGAACAGCACAGTGGACCCGTTTGATAGCTATTCGATTTTGAAGCCGGACGACGGAGCGTTCAGCATTCCGCCCAAAGCGCGTGCGCCGGTGATACTTGCGGTGGCCGCGGCGGTGGGGTTGATCCTGCTGGCGGTGGCGCTCCGGCCCGCGTCGTGAACTCGTTCGGTCGAATGCTGGATTCCTGCGAGGAAATTCGAACGATTCCGCTCACAGACGCTGCGGTCATTCGCCAAAACAAGCCGGAGGCCGCCACCTTGAAGTCACCGCAAAACAAAAACAGTTCGCTCAGTTCTGATCGTCAATTCCTTCGCGCAAAGAAGGATCGGCAAAAGCACAGAGCGCCGCAGTCGTCCGCAACCAAACCGGTCAACGTAAAGCCGCCGCGGTTTTCAATCTCGCCCGAATAACAGTAGGTGCCACGGGCGTCCCGCCCTGTGAATCACGCGCAAGATGCGCGTGCCACAATCGGCTTATTGCAGCGGCCCGTAAAATTTCCAACTCGTCTTATAATCCCGCGTCAATTTCTGATTAGTCAGAACCGCGCGAATCATCTCAATCGGAATCCGGTTCTCGTGCAGCAGCGCATCGTTGAACTGGCGATTCGTCATCTTGTTTCGAATCAACCAGATCACGATGCAGAGAGTATTGCTGCAAACCGCCGATCAAATAAGCAATCTGATAGAGCGGCCCGTAGCTGCCGTCGAATGACCGGCGCACTTCAGCCGTCGCGTTGTCGCGTTCGTGGCCGACGCGATTGACCAGAAGGTCGATGCACTCCTGCGGTGTCATCTTTTCCAGATGGAAGCTGAGCGAGAAGATGATGCGGGCGCAGCGATGCATGCGCCAGAAGAGCGCGCCGATCTTGTCCTCAGGCTTTTGCTGGAATTTCAGGTCCCACAACAGCAGCTCCCAGTAAAGTGCGTTGCCTTCGGACCAGAACGGCGTACTGAATAATCCTCGATAAGGTTTGTACCGAGCCGCCATGAATCCCTGCAGATGATGGCCCGGTATGAGTTCGTGAAAGACCGTGGCCCGAGAGAAGGAAGGATTGTTGCCGCGCATGCTCATCATTTTCTGTTCATGCGACATCGTGTTCGTCGGATAAGAAACCAGAATCGTTTCGCCGCCGAGAAAGAATGGACTCACCAGTTGCCGCTCGGGAGTCATCATTTCCATCCGCCAGGTATCGCGCGCCAGTTGGGGCACGGTCACGAGATCGTTATCGTCAACGAACTTGATTGCTTCGATCGCCAGGTCCCGTAATCATCTGCGGTTGCTTGCCGGGTTCGACGTAAGTGTTCTTCACGTGCTCGAGGGCTTTCTTCCAGTCGTCGCCGTAGCCCAGTTCGCGCGAGGCCTTCTTCATTTCGTTCTCGCACCAGGCCAGCTCTTTCTGGGCGATGGCAATCAACTCTTCCGGCGTGTAGGGAATCATTTCTGACTGCAACTCGCTCATGAGCGCGTCGTGACCGATGGGATCGCCAATAATGTCGCTGGTGTCTCCCGGGCGTGCGGTCACACCTGAGCCCGGCCGTTGGAAACCCTGAGTGCCGCCTCCACCGCCGCCCGGCGGCGCTCCGGTGCCACCGGCCCCACCCCACCGCCGCGCTGGCCACCCTGCTGGTCCGGTTTGACCGGGACCGGCTGCGGCTACGCAAACCCACCACGCGCTCACTGATGAATGCTGAGTAGCCCGCCAAAGACTCATCGAGTTCCCGGTACGGCTGTTCATTCCACCAGGTGAAGACCGGGTCGTAGCCGTTGTAGAACGTGTACCAGTTGCGCAGGTTGCCGCGCAGTGCGTTGATGGCATTGACGCCGCGGAAGGCGACAGTCTTCTTGACCTTGATGGCTTCGGGATCGGAGCCTCTCAGCCCTGCCTCAACCAGCCGGCGCGTGTCGTCAACCTGTTTTTTCAGTGCGGTTAAGGTGACGGCGACTTTCGCGGAATCGATTGGTTCCATTCGTCGGCGGGTTTCTTCCAACTCGACAATCGTCCTGGCAAAACGGCATCAACGGCGCAACCTCGGCAAGCTGTTTTTCTTCAATATCAAGTTGCCGCAGTTCGTGCTCCAGGTGGGTGCGAAACAGGATGTAGTCAACTTTGCCTTCCTGGCTCATTGCCATCAAAGTTGAGTTTCTGGATGCGCTCCAGCGCGTCGGAATAGAATTTTCGAAAGCGTTCGCGCCGGGCCGGGGAATTGGCCACCGGAAAGTGAGCGCTGCAGGCTGCCGCGATCGACGACGTAGTATTCGAGGATCGGCCGCATCTCGCTGGGAGCGAGATCATCGACGGCGCTGGTGTCGGCAGATGCTTTGCTGGCGCTGCTCGCAGCCTCTGGTTTTTGAGCTGAGCTTTTGAAAAGAAATCCGGCCAGGATAGCGACGGCGAAAACGAGTTACAAAGGTGGACCAATGGCGGAATCGGATCATTTCGGGCTCCTCGTGCCTGGGGTTTCGGAAAGCGACGGCGCGATATACTAACTCAGAAGCCCGACCGTAAGGGAGGGCAATTCTTGTTTGAGTTCCGCGTTCACGCGGCGGTCTTTCGGCCGCCTAAAGGCGGAACTACCAAGCCGCATTGCCCGGGAATAGATCGTCCGCGTAACAGTCGGTCACCGCGGCTTGACGCTACAGCTTGTCGGACATGGCTTGCGCGCGATCCAAAGCCTTTGTTATGATTCGACTCTCGTTTTGATACGAAAGATGAGCAAGACTGCTTGTCTGATTCGAATTTTTGATAGAAGCTCCGGAAGACCTTCGCATGAATCGAACTACGACACGATTCACTTTTTGATTGCCGTCCCGATTAGTCGGGATGGCTGCGAAGGCGCTCCTATCGAATCCGATCATTTGTAGTTAGTAAATCGTGAATCGCAAATCGTGATAGGGAGCGCCGAGTCTCCGGTGTTCCTGCGGCTCTGCCGCTGATGCGGAAAGCTCTGCCTTTCCGACGGCATGTCAATTGATTGAGGCTATGTCAGCGCGAGGCGCAGCCTTCGCGCACAGTAAAGGCAGAGTGCTACCGGAACAGACATCAGTGCGGCGCCGCGAGTGACGAATCGTTGTCAGTGATGAGCGAGATCAACGTACAAATCAACGATGGACGCCGGCGGCGCAAATAGCCGCGCCGGTAACCGTCGGCGAAGCTTTAAAAAAGCTCGATCGCGACGCGGCCAAACAGGCTCTGGCTGCCCGCGTCAACGGCCGTGAGGTCGATCTTGCGCACTCGCTCGATGCGCGGAGCTAACGGCGACGCGATCAAGATTGAACCGGTGCTGCCGCAAACGCTCGCGGGCCTCGACGTGTCTCCGGCACTCAACTGCGCACCTGCTGGCGGCCGCGGTGCTCGATCTGTTTCCGGGCACGAAGCTCGGAATCGGGCCGGCGCTGCTTGACGATCCGCGATATGGATTTTTCTACGACGTGATTGCGCCGCGGGCTTTGACTGAAGCGGATCTTCCGTTGATCGAAAAGAAGATGCGCGACATTGCCGAAGCGCAACATGCCCTACCGGCGCGACGAAATTCCGAAGGCCGAGGCGCTGCGTCATCTTTCAACGAGCGTGAAGAGCCTTTGAAATGCGAACTGATCGACGAAAAGGCCGGCGAGACGGTCAGCGTCTATTACATCGACGGTTCACCGTTCATCGATTTCTGTCTCGGCCCGCACGTGCCGAACACGAATCGCCTGAAAGCCTTCAAGCTGCTTGTCGCTCGCTGGCGCGTATTGGAAAGGGTGACGCTGAACGGCCGCAGATGCAGCGCATCTACGGCACCGCCTTCTTCACTCAGGAAGAGCTCGATGCCTGGTTGAAGCAACGCGAAGAGGCCGAGAAGCGCGATCATCGGCGGCTCGGCCGCGAGCTGGATCTGTTTTCGATTCAGGAAGACTACGGACAGGGACTCGGTGCTGTGGCATCCGAAGGGCGGCGCTATTCGCAGTCAAATGGAGAACTACCTGCGCGAAGAGCTTGAGCGGCGTGGTTATGGATTGGTCTTTACTCCACACATCGCCAAGCGCGAGTTGTGGCGCGTTAGTGGCCACGAAGAGAACTATGCCGACGTGATGTTTGCGCCGACAGAGTTGGAAGAGACCGGAGTTTCGTCTGAAGCCGATGAATTGTCCCTTCCATATCGGGATATACAAATCGCATCAGCATTCGTATCGTGATCTGCCACTTCGCTATGCCGAGCTGGGAACCTGTTACCGGGCAGAACTATCTGGAACTCTGCATGGCTTGATGAGGGTCAGGGGCTTTACTCAGGACGACGCGCACATTTTCTGCACTCTGGAGCAGGTGCGCAGCGAGATCGTCAGTTGCGTTCACTTTGCTTTCGCTTTGCTGGGCGCGTTCGGCTTTGACGAATTCAAGATCGAACTATCGGTCAGGGGTTCTGACTCAACCAAAAAGTATCTCGGTTCAGATGAAGAATGGGAGAGCGCGGAGCGCGCTCTGGTCGAGGCGTTGGACGAACAAAATCTTCCTTATGAACGCATGGAAGATGAAGCTGCTTCTATGGACCGAAGATTGATATCAAGGTTAAGGATTCGATCGGCCGTTTGTGGCAATTGACGACGGTGCAGTTCGATTTCAACTTGCCGAAACGTTTTCGGCTGGAGTACATCGGAGAGGACAACACGCCACATCAGCCAATCATGATTCATCGCGCCTTGTTCGGATCTATGGAACGGTTCTTCGGCGTCCTGATCGAGCATTACGCCGGCGCGTTTCCGATGTGGCTGGCGCCCGTGCAGGTTGCGGTGCTGCCGATTACCGATCGGATTAATGAGTATGCTGAGCAGGTCGCGCAGCGAATTGCGCGCGGCCGGGCTGCGGGTGGAAGTGAATGTCCGCAGCGACAAGATTGGCGCGAAGATTCGCGACGCGCAAATGCAGAAAATTCCGTTCATGCTGGTGCTCGGAGATCGCGAGATGGAGCAGGGCCAGGTCGCGGTTCGCGAGCGTCCAAAGGCGACATCGGCGCGATGCCGCTGGATGAGTTTAAGCAGATGGCGCAGCGTTTGGTTGCAGACGCGAGCGCTGAAAACGAATAAGTTTCGAGTTTCGAGTTTCGAGTTTCGGCGTCTAGTCAACTCGAAACTTCAAACTCGAAACTCGAAACCCTAACCTAGGAGGTGCTGCAATAGCTACAGGTTTTCGCGGCCGCGGTCGTCCCGATTTTCGGCGAGCGCCGGTAACTCGAATTAACGAACGGATCCGCGTGCCCCAGGTGCGCGTGGTTGGCGATGACGGTGAACAGTTTGGAGTGATGGATACGCGCGAGGCGATTCGCACCGCGCGTGAACGAGGAATGGATTTGGTCGAGGTGGCGCCAAATGCCGATCCGCCCGTTTGCAAGATCATTGACTTCGGAAAGTTTCAGTACGAACAGAAGAAGAAAGCGAACGAGGCGAAGAAGAAACAGGTCGTCATCACGGTCAAGGAAGTTAAGTTTCGCCCGGGCACCGACGATCACGACTACAGCTATCGCATGAAGCATGCCCGCGAGTGGCTGACCGAAGGCGATAAGGTGAAAGCGACGATCTGGTTTCGCGGGCGCGAAATGACGCACCGTGAATTAGGCGCACGTATCCTGGAGCGACTTGAAAAGGATCTGGCGGACATCAGCGAGGTCGAGATGCGGCCGCAGGATGGAAGGCAACCAGATGTTCACCATCTTCGGGCCCAAGAGACATAAAGGCGGCCGGAAGCCGGAAGTTAAGAGTCAGCCGCCCGGAGAAAAGCTCGAAGCAACAAGTCCGGCACCCGGCGCAGCGTCAGCAGTAGCGAGTCGGTATCGGTCTGTTTCGTTCCGAACTCTGCCCCGGGTTGTTGCTCAATTAGGCGACAGGTTTACCCGTTTTGATTTTTTTGAGATCTCAAATTTGAGATCTGAGATTTTAGATTTTGGATAAGGAGTAATCATGCCAAAACTAAAAACACATAAGGGAGCGGCCAAGCGATTTCGCATGACCGCGACCGGCAAGATCAAGCGCGGCCATTCGCATGCGCGCCACATCCTGACCAAGAAGACCAACAAGCGAAAGCGGTATTTGGATGTTGACGTCGCTGGTCGCTGATGGCGATCTCGAGCGGGTCGAGCGGATGCTGCCGTACGGCAGAGATTGAATTGATTGACATCAGACTTTAGCTCATTGAACTCGAGTTGATCACAGACTGAAGTCAATGTGCCACAGATTTTACGGAGGTTGTTATGCCAAGAGCAAAACGTGGAAATAAGCGCCTCGAACGGCGCAAGAAGATTCTGAAATTAGCCAAAGGTTATCGCGGGACCAAGTCTAAACTTTATCGATCGGCGAAAGAGTCCGTCGAACGCGGACTGAACTTCGCTTATACCGGACGCAAACTGAAGAAGCGAGATTTTCGTTCGCTGTGGATTGTCCGCATCGGCGCTGCGGCGCGCGTCTGAACGGCCTGAACTATTCGCAGTTCATGCACGGTTTGAAACTCGCCGGCATCGAACTCGATCGCAAGATTCTCGCGGATTTTGCCGCCAAGCAGCCTGGAAGCGTTCACGGAACTCGCAACGCAGGCGAAGACCGCTCTGGAGAATAAGACGCCGGAGCCGCGCGGCTGCATAATTCACCTGGGAGGAAGAGTCATGAACTGCTTGTCGAATCAGCCAGCGTCTAGCTGAAGTTCTTGTGCTTCGGCGATTCTGTTTGTTACCGTCGTCGCTGACGGTAATGGCTCAGGCGACAGAACCCGGGCGCAGATCAGTTCGTCGGTCATTACAAAGGCACTGGTGAAACGGGCGTCGGGCCAGACGGATGTCACCATCGATATTAAGTGCGGCTGACGGCAAGTTCTCAGGCCGGGCGGTCGACCGCCGAGGGTGAGTATCCGATCTCGTCCGGAGAAATCGCCGGCGGGAAACTGACGCTCAAGTTTGCAGCTCCGGCGGAAGGTGCGTCGCTGACCTTGCAGAAGGGCGAGGACAAGCTCACTCGGTGATTGGGTACGCGGCTGCTGAGAAGGGCACCGTCGAATTAAAGAAGGCGGCGGCTGGAGGCGTCGACCGCCGAGATGCTAGACGGCGAGTGGGACGCCGTCGGCCGACGCGCAGGGCCAGCCGTTTCCTTTCACTGCTTACGCTGAAAGTTGATGGTGAGAAAGTGACCGGCTCCAGCAGTTCGCAATTGGGGACTTCGCCCATTACGAGCGGAACCTGGAAGGACGGCAAGCTCGCGATTGTGCTCGAAGGCAGGACGCTGGCCAGATTGCGATGATGGCGACGATGATCGAAGGAAAGCTTTCAGGCGAGTTATGATTTTGCCGGACAGTTGTCGGGCAAGTGGGTGGCGATCAAAAAGAAATGACGGACCAGGTCAACGATCCGGTCACAAGAGGTTGAGTCTGCCCGCGAAGCGTTCGAACGAGAGTTCGAGCGCTTTGCGCGCTTTACGAGCGAGCCGGGCACAACCATCGTCTTCGTTAAAGGAGGCCGAGGCTGAACTGCGCGGCCTGGCCGACTTGCGGGTTCGAGCACACCGGCAAGAAGAGCGCGATCGCGGCCGGCAAGAAATTGATCGGCCGCGTTCCGGCCGAACAACGAGCGTCGTTTGGTCAACTGGTGCAGAGCGACCGAAGCTCACATCAACCGAGTCCATTGAGACACGCCGAGCTAGCGCTGAAGACTTTCATCGAAACCGCGCGCACCGCGCGCGAGAGCATCGACGTGACCGATTCCCGGCCGTCGCCCGCGCGCCGGACACCTGCATCCGATCACTTTGATGCGGCAGCGGATCGACGACATCTTTGTTTCGCTGGGCTATGCCGTCGAAGACGATCGCGAAATTGAAACTGATTTCTATAACTTCGACGCGCTGAATATTCCCGAAGGCCATCCGGCCCGCGATCCGCAGGACACGTTTCTACACGACTCAGGGCTTTGCCCTGCGCTCGCAAACTTCGACCGTGCAAATTCACGCGATGCAGAGGCGCGGCGCGCCGGTGCGCATGATTGCGCCCGGACGCGTATTCCGGCGCGACACGCCTGATCCGACACACAACCCGATGTTCTATCAGGTGGAAGGGCTGTGCGTGGATCGTGGGATCACCATGGCGCACCTGAAAGGAACGCTGGCGGAATTTGTTCATCGACTGTTCGGCCCGGAGACCAGGACCCGTTTTCGGCCCTCGTACTTTCCGTTCACCGAGCCCAGCGCCGAGGTCGATTACAGCTGCTTCAACTGCGGCGGCGACGGCTGTCGCATCTGCAAATGGTCAGGCTGGATTGAGCTGGGCGGCTCGGGCATGGTGCATCCAAACGTCCTGCGCGCCGCCAATGTCGATCCTGAGGAGTTCACCGGATTTGCTTCGGTCTCGGCATCGATCGCACCTGCGCGCGCATTTACGAGCTCGATGATATTCCGGCTGTTGTTCGAGAACGATGTCAGGTTTCTTGAGCAGTTTCGATAGATCCGAAGTTGTCAGTGGTCAGTAGTCTTAAGAATGGCTACTTAGCGATGGCTTTGCTACTCTGATGCGCGGCTAAGTCTCCGACGTGCCGACGAGCCTTATCTGTTCACTTGCGGTCGTAGACGCGTTTAAGTAAGCTTGCCGGTTAGTCATGAGCGCGCATGGCGTGGCAGAGCCATAAACGCGACTAGAGGTCGACCAGTGACAAAGCACAACAGATCAAAGATCGATGTTTATTAGTTACAACTGGCTGCGTGAACTTACCGGCACCAAGCTGAGTCCTGAAGAGATTCGGGACCGGCTGACCAATGTTGGTCTGGCGGTCGATGCGGTCGAGGCGCGCGGCGACGACTCGGTGATCGACGTCGAGGTGCCGTCAAATCGCGGTGACTGCCTTTCGCATCGTCGGGATTGCGCGCGAACTCGCGGTCATTGAAAAGTCCAAAGTCGAAAGTCCAAAGTCCAAAGTCGAGCCAGACGGCAGGCAAGACAAATGAGTTGGCGTCGGTTGAGATTCTCGATCCTGATCTGTGTCCGCGTTACTCAGCGCGAATTGTTCGCGGCGTGAAGATTGCTCCGTCGCCTGAGTGGCTGGTGAAAAAGCTCGAGGCCATCGGCCAGCGACCAATCAACAACGTCGCCGACATCACGAACTATGTTCTGCATGAGTTTGGTCAGCCGTTGCATGCGTTTGATCTGGCCAAGCTCGCCGAGAAATCCATTGTCGTTCGGCGCGCAACTGGCGGGAAATGCTGAAGACTCTGGATGGTGTCGAGCGAAAGCTCGATCCGGAAATGCTGGTCATCGCCGATGCCGGGCGCGCCAGTTGCTGTCGGCGGCGTGATGGGCGGTGAAGATTCGGAAATCTCAAACTCGACGACTGATGTTTTGATTGAGAGTGCTTACTTCAATCGCGTCCTCGGTAGCGTCGCACGGCGAAACTAGCTCGGCCTGCACACAGAGGCGTCGCATCGTTTCGAGCGCGGCACGAATCCCGAAGGCGTCTTAGACGCACTCGAATCGCTGCGTCGCTCTGATTTGCGAGCTGGCCGGCGGCGTGGCGACCGAGGACGCGATTGATGTCTATCCGAATCCTGTCGATGACCCGTTCGGTTAGTCTCCGGCCTCACCGAGTGGAAGCGATTACGAGCCTGCGGGTTGAAGAGAACGAAGCAAAACGCATCCTGACCGCGCTGGGATTCAATTCTGCTTGTCGAACATGATGCCGCTGCTGACCTTTGAGGTCCCCGCCTGGCGTCATGACGTCTCAATCGAAGAAGATTTGGTCGAAGAAGTTGCGCGGCACACCGGTTACGACAAAATCAAAACGGCTCTGCCGCCGGCGCAGTTTTGCGGGTGAGTATCATTCCAGCTGAAAAGCGTAAGCGCGCCTCTGAGGCTGGCGTTGAAGGCCTGATGGATTCAATGAAGCGATCAGCTTGAGCTTTGTTGAGCTGACACAATGATTTTGAGTTAATCCCGCGCGTTTGCCAATCAAAGCGACCAGGTCACCTTAACGAATCCGATTATCGAAGAGGCGTCGCGCATGCGGCAGACGCTTCTGCCGGGTCTGCTTGAATGCCGTTCGGCATAACCTGAACCACGGAATGCGCGACGTTTGTTTGTTCGAGACGGGCCAGGGTCTTCACCGGCTCGTGCCGACAGATTCAGCAACTTCCCTGACGAACGCGAGGCGCTGGCGCTGGTGGCGACCGGTGGAGCGCTGGAGGCGGATCGCGCTCAGGCCGCGCGCGACTTGGATTTCTTTGATGTTGAAAGGCGCCCTCGAATCAGCCGATTGAGGCGATGAATTTGCCGCCCAGCGAATTTTTCAGCTGGCTAACGCGGAAGCACCTGCGACCCGGACAGTCGGCCGCGATCCGCGCGAACGGAGCAGCCGGTTGGGTCGATCGGGCAGTTTGGCGGAAAGCGGTCGCAGCCAACTACAAGTTCCGCCAGACCGTGTATTCGTGGCTGAATTGGATCTCGACAGCGCTGCTCGAGACGCAATGAGCAGCCGGTGCTCTACTCGCCCTTGCCGCGCTTTCCTTCCATAGTCCGCGACGTTTCTTTGCTGGTGGACCGGCAGGTGTCGCTAGGCGACTTGATGACTCGACTGCCGAAGAATCAAAAGCGGCGACACACTTCGTGGCCGCGAGTTTTGTCGGCACCTACGAAGGTGAGGGCATCGCCGATAACAAGCGTTCGGTGACTCTACGCTTCGAATATCGCGCGCCCGATCGAACCCTGCGCGACGAAGAGATCGACGGCGTCCATTGGGCCATCGTCAAAGCCCTCGCAGGAAAAATTCGCAGCTGAGGCTAGATAAGCCTTCGCCACGCGAACATGATCGCGGCCCTGAAGAGCATTTTGCAGAGCTTGTTTTCTCGCACATGTCTTAACGTTGTAATGGCTTCATCAAGGACAACTCAGATGGTAGAAAGCTTGAGACAAAACCATGTTCATCACTACCACATTCACGATCGAAGGGTTTCAAATCACGGACTACAAGGGCCTGGTTCGTGGCATCATTGTTCGCTCACTAACTATCGTTCAGGGACTTGTTGGCGGCCTGAAGAACATCATCGGAGGCAGAATCGGAGCGTACACAGAGATAGCGCGAACAGGCGCGCCAGCAAGCTTACGACTCGATGCTTGAGCACGCGCGGGCGTTGGGAGCCAATGCGATTGTCGGCGTGAGATACGACGCCTCTGAGGTAGTCAGTAGAGATTCCGCGACACCGGAGGTGCTGTGCTACGCACAGCAGTCATCATCAAAAAGTCGTAGGTAGATCCCGTCGCCGGGTCAACTCTGATGCTCCGAGCCCTTCGCTTTGTCAGGACGTTGAGTAGCGACCAGCCAAGGCGCGAACTTGTGCGAATGATCCTGTCGCTACCGCCCGGGTTCTGACACGGGAGGGCCGCGGGTTCGCTGCAGTCAAACCTGCTCGGCGACGGGATGATGTGAATCATCGCCGCAAACGATTGCAAAAAGAGAACACTGACTCAGAGGCTCTGATGTCCAACCTTCATGAGCTGCAGTATCGCGCCTGGAACTGCTGCCGGCGTAGTTCCATAATGCAAGCTCTAAACCTGTCCGGGATAGCTTCTGCTGGATAATCAGGACTTGCTCTCATGCGGCCCTCTCCTCCCGCTGAGCACGCTCGATGAGTGGAAGCGTGTTCGTGAAGAGTACTTTGCGTGACCCCCTCCCACCCTGAATTTCAGTTCTCTTCGATGATTTTCATCGTACCTTCTTACCACCTGAAGACAGTTCAGAAAGCGGACTCGGTAAGCGTCGGGTGGGCACTGGACTCGCTGGCAGCTGTACCCGGCGTGGATGCCACAGTTCTTTCGCCTGCTGGGCATCGATCTCGAGAAGCTCCGTGGGTTATCCAGTTCTCGAATGATCCAGACGCAACGGCCAGGAGATTCAGAGTGTTGGTATTCTCAGTCCGGCGATCTTATGACCCGACCCACCCGCGGCGCCATCACTTGGAGAAGAAGCGCTGGCCAGGCTTGACCTCGGCATGGGCCGCCGTTACCTCACCTAATCCTTCAAAGCTGGGTGACATTTCTGGCGGCGGAAAACCGGCCCATTGCCTTTCTGGAGCGAAGTATCCAATGGCTCATGTACCGCCTCCCCGGATGTGGGGACCGGGTTGAGCGCCATGCAAAATGCAGTTACTGGAATTGGTTCCCGAGCAAGCGGACCGTCCGCCGTTAGAGTAATCGGATATACCATGGCCCGAACCATTGACTGGTTGGACTGGGCAGGCGCTGATCAGTTACTCGGCTGGCTCAAAAGTTTAGAGCACCGTCCCTATCGCATCCGCTGATTTCGCTTGCCAGGAAACGGGGCGAAGGCGAGGGAAACTGAGGTCCACCTCAACCGATATCGGCAGAAGTGTCTCAGACGGAGAAGCCAATTTTGTGGCCCTGAACGGAATTGATGATTGTGGCAGGGGCGGAATCCATCTCGATTCCACACTGCAGACCGGGTCTGGTTTCAGCGGAATGGTGTGATCATCGAAGATCACTGCCTGCCAGGACAAGACGATCCGTGCCAACTCAACCGGCAGGAGTCGGAATTGACAGGTGGTGAACTATGAAATCGAGATATTGCGGATTTCTGCTAACCCTGACGATTGGTATCGTGAGTTGCGTGGCCAAAGCGCAGTCGCGTCCCGGCGTGGCTGAGATGCTGAACCGAAGATCGTGACGCTATTTTCTCGTGAACACGAAGGCCCGGTGAAGCGGGTTATGGCAAATCCGCGTTTAGCTTTAAGCACGGCGTAAGAAGCGATGTCGGCGAGCGAAGCGACACGCACAACTACGACCTGCTGTACGGCGGCTTTAACTTAAACGGGGATCGTGATTGGTCTCGGAGTGATCATGGTGGTCGGACGATTGCAGTCGCATCAAAGATTTTGGGTGAGTCTGAACTGGTCTCAGAAGTTTCTGAGGCCTCTCCTTATTTCGCCGCGAGCGATGTGCTGCCGCAGAGAGGTATCAGGCTCCCCATCGACGATTGGCGAAACCTTCGAGGCTTGCGCCGCCAGTGAAGAACCCAGCAAAGTTTCCGAAGAGTCGTTTCGAACGGGCAGCAAGTTGTCGCACCGGGCACATGTGATGCGTTTTGCATTCCAGAGACACTGACCTTTCGACTTCTCTATACTTTGCTTTCAAGGCGTGGAGAAGCTTGTCCCGGGTGACGAGGTGACAATCTCCCTGGAAGGCAGTGCCATCGCCTGCGCAAGCAAAAACTAAGATTGCGCGACAAGACCGCAGCGTGTCAGAGGCCCGACCGTAAGGGAGGGCCTCGTTGGCAGAGGAGGCCCTTGCCGACGCGGGGGCTTCGACACGACCGAGCCGTTGGTCACTGCACGACCAGAGGAATCTGCCCAGCCACTCTGCATATCCATCAGCGCATACAGCCGCCGGTCGATCTGCGAAAGAACAGCGCGGCCTTCTTACCGGGAATAGTTTTTCCACGAGCGGAATGTACTTCTGGCGTGTCTGTGCCTGGCGCACCTGGATCTCTGCCCAACGCTTGATCATGCTGCTGGCCTGCGCATCGGTGATCGTTTTTTGATTGGCCGCATAATCCTTGATGACCCCATAAAACTCATCATAGACTTTGGTCATCTCGGCGACGTACTCGTCATAAACCGGCCAGAATTTGGCGGCTTCGTCTGCGGTCAGCGGCAGGTTGGCCGCAATGAGTCTTCTTTTGTCTGCCCGAATGTCACGACGCAGCAGGGCCAAGATCTTTTTCCACCTCGACGCCGTTGGCGGTTTCCCTCTGCGCGAAAGCACTACTCTGCGATACCGTGAGAGCCAGGATCATCACCAGAAATGTAAAGAATACTTTCATCTTAGTCTCCTTTTGTGACTGGCTGAGGAAGCCCTGTAGATCGTCCACCAGTCTTTGATCGGGCGCATCATATTTGGCGCTCTGGCTGTGTGGCACCTGTAAGAATTGACAGGTTGGCTGTCAGGAGGGAAGCGGTAGCCAGGGATCAAAAGCGCAAAGTTGAGTGATGATCCTGTCGCTACCGAGGGTGTGTCAGAACCGCGAGCGGTAGCGACCGGATCAGGAAGTCTCCTCGAATCAAAAACGAAACCTCGCGGAAAAGGATTACAGCGAACCGGGCCGAGATGAATTTCGCGGCTCTTCCTGATCCGGTCGCTACCGCTCGCGGTTCTGACACACCCTGTACCGCTCGGGGTTCTGGACATCATAATACTGACTCTTACGGGCACAAATCTCTTTGCGCTCCCGACCCGCGAAAGACGGATAATCGGCCCGGATTGAGCCGGATCTAATTCATGCGTTGGAGGAACCAGATGGCCGCGACCAACGGACTGGAAAAATTCTCACACCTCGAAGACAAAATCTATCGCACGATCGAGCTGACCAAGGCTTTGCGCCAGGAGAAGGATGATCTCGAGCGGCAGTTAGCCACGGCGCGCAGCGGCGCTAAGCAGGATCGGACTGCGGAAATCGATCAACTGCTCGCTGAACGCGAGGCCATTCGAACGAAAGTGCAGAGAATGCTGGAGGCGATTGCGGCTGCCGACCCTGAAATCGCGGAGGCGATAAATCGATGAGCGCGGATGGACTCAACTTCTGACCGAACGCGAACGTAGCGGAATCACCAACCATCAAGGTTGAGATTTACGATCAGGCTTACACAGTTCGTTCCGACGGCGACCCGGAATACCTCAAACAACTTGCCGAGTATGTCGACCAGCGCATGCGCGAGATCTCATCCGGCACCTTTGACGGTTGATTCGCGCAAGGTGGCGATTCTCGCAGCTCTCTACATCGCGGACGAGCTTCATCAATTGCGGAAAGCGCACGAGCAGAACGACGAACAGCTGGCGACCCGCAGCGTTGAATGCTCGGAGATGCTCGACCGATTACTGAAGGTCCCGCGCAGCCTCGACCGGCCGGTGGCCTCAACTTCGTAAATCCGCAGATTACGCAGATTACGCAGATAAATACTCAAACAGCAGGACCCTCTCGTGGTGTGTTTTGTTTGCTTATTCGCGAATCTGCGAAATCTGCGGATAAAATCCTCCGCTAACGAGCGTGCGCGTTTTGTGTTACTATCCCCGCGGCAGAGGGAGGCATTCTGCCGGGTTCGCCACCGATTACGATGGTTGAGCCAACGTCGTTCACAAGGGAGGCCGACATCGCGAGCTAGTGCTTTTCTTCATCGTTAAGAAGAGCCGACAGCCTGCGGTGAAAAAAGGCCACCCACCTGATTACTCAGGTTCAATTACGACTTCGGAGCGGCCAGGCGGTTTTCCCTCTGTCAGTACAAAGCCGTAATCGTAGTCGTGAACCGCCTGCGGTAGCGGGCGGTTTCTTATTTACGATTCCGTACGATCTACTGATTTGCAGTGTTAACCGTCCGCTACCGCAGTTACGGTTCTGACACTCTTATGAAGCTTCTGCTAATCGGCGACGTGGTGGGCAAGCCCGGGCGGTCAGCCCTGCTCGATCGTTTGCAGGATTTGAAAGAGCAGCACGCGATCGATTTCACGGTGATGAATGCCGAGAACGTCGCCGGCGGTTTTTCGATCACCGCGGCGATCGCCGAGCTTCTGTTCTCGTCCGGTATCGACGTGATGACTTCAGGCAATCATATCTTTGACAAGCATGAGGTCATCGAATACATCCAGAAGCAGCCGCGCCTGCTGCGTCCCGCAAACTATCCGCCCGCACACGCCCGGAAACGGAATGTGGGTGGGCGAGGCCAAAGGCGTTCGCATTGCGGTGATTAATCTGCTGGGCGGCGTTTTCATGCAGCCGGCGGATGATCCGTTTCGCATTGTGAACGAATTGATCTAGTCGCTTCCTGATGACGTCAAGGTTCGCATCGTGGACATGCACGCCGAGGCGACGTCTGAAAAGGCGGCGATGGGTTGGTATCTCGACGGCCGGGTCTCGGCAGTTGTATGGCACGTCATACACATGCAGACCGCCGACGAGCGCCTATTGCACGAAGGCACGGCTTACATCACTGATCTGGGAATGACCGGAAGTTACGGCGGCGTAATTGGGATGAAGAAAGGCGACATCATCAATCGCTTCACCTCGCCCATCCATCGCAAACCGGATCACTCGAAGAGCCGAGGTCCGCATCTGCGGCGTGGTGGTGGATGTCGATGAAGAAACTGGATCGAGCTCGATCGATTGAGCGGATCAATCTGAGTCATGAGAGTTAGTGGGCGGTGGGCAGTGCGTAGTGGGCGGTGGGCAGTGGGCAGTGGGCAGGTGAGCAGTGTGGGTGAGATAGTTTATTATTCTTCCAATCTCCGGAAAAAGGAGACTCCACATGAAAGTAAGAAACTACCAAGAATTGATTGCCTGGCAGAGGGCGATGGACCTCGTCGAAGACGTCTACAGAGCCTCAAAAGACTTTCCGCGTGAAGAGTTTTACGCTTTGACTAGCCAGATTCGTCGAGCGGCGGTCTCAGTCCCATCAAATATTGCAGAGGGTCAAGGAAGGAGATCGACAGCGACTTTCTTCACTTGTCAATCGCTTACGGATCTCTGCGAGAAGCTGGAAACGCAAATTCTAATCTCGAAAAGACTGGAATACATCAATTGTGTTTTGGGCTTGACGAAGTCATGAACCGAGCAGGTGAAGTTGGTCGCTTACTTAACGGCTTGATGGCACCGGATCGATAAGCTGCTGAATACCGTGGCCTTCCAATGCGCACTGTTGCGCGTCATGGTTTCCGCTGCACACTGCCCACCGCTCACGGGCTAAGGGGGCGCTCCATCTATCCGGGAACCCGCTGGCCTGCATTTTCTGAATTAATCGGGGAAGAGCAGTAACTCTTGCAAATCCCCGTGGGAATGAGCGGGACGCGCCCGCCCGCATCCGTTACGACATGTCCTGCTTCACCTTCGGCGATGACCACGCCATCAGCCTCGCGCAATATCTCATAACCAAAGCGAAGCGAACGACGGCGCAGCTCGGTGATGCGAGTTCGCACCAACAGCACATCATCGTAATAAGCCGGCGCCTTGTAGCGGCAATAGCACTCGGCCACCACCAGAAAGGCGCTCTCGCTTCTTCCATATCGCGGTAAGAGAATGCCGCGAGCACGGCAGTATTCCGTGCGGCCAATCTCGAACCAGATTAGATAGTTCGCATGATAGACCATGCCCATCTTATCGGTTTCGGCGTAACGCACCCGATCAGGGTTTCAGTCCGGTTCGTCCATAACGTCGTCATCGTGAAGGTTCATTGGCATCTTCTGTTATCGGCCATCCTGACTCCGACAAACATCCCCAACTTTGGGAGAAGAGCACGGCCGTTGGCTTCGACACTTGATATTCACTAAACTGTAAGCGTTTTAGCGGACTATAAGAGGAAACATGAGGATGTCAAAACAAATTGAGGTCAGAGCCTTCGCGAGTGCGCAGATATCCCGCCGTGGTCTCTGCTGATTTTGCTGAGTTTGGGCGCGTGTTCTGCTGGTTCCGGGTGGCGCCGCCAAACGCGTCGGCCAGAGAGCCGGCGACAACCACTGCAGCGCGCGCAACGCAGCGCTGATCGCGGCCACACAGGAAGTACTGAAAGAAACCAGCGACGTCAGACAGCTCTCGATCATTCGACCGGTCCAAAGCTCGACGCAGTCGCGCGCAGAGATTGAGCGCGCTGATCATGAAAAATCTTGACGACGAGATTACGCCGGCGGATATGCACGCCAGCGGAAGTTACTCTGAAGAAGCTGGGCCTGGCGCCGCCTGATTTTCAATATCGCGCTTTGATGATTCGGCTCCTGACGGAGCAGGTGGCCGGCTATTACGAACCGAAAACGCGGCAGTTTTATCTGGCCGACTGGATCGACATTGACGGTCAGAAACCCATCATGGCGCATGAGCTAACGCACGCGCTGCAGGATCAGCATTTCAACTTGCGCCGGCTTTGATCACTGGCCCAAAGGCGATTCGACGCCGAGCTGGCCGCCCACGCTCTGATAGAAGGCGACGCGACGTTGACGATGGCCCTGTATGTGGCGAGCAATCCACTCCGCGCGCTCGCGCTTCCTGAAGTCCATGGGGGCAATGAGTATTGCTACCGAAGAACTGGACAAGGCGCCCCGGGCATGTGCGCGAGACTCTGCTGTTTCCGTATCAGGAAGGAATGAACTGGACGCGAGTGCTGTACAAGCAAGGCGGTTGGTCCAAGGTTTCCGAAGCCTTTACCGACGCTGCCGCAATCGACTGAGCAAGTGCTGCATGCGGACAAATATTTCGCGCACGAGGCGCCGGTGAAAGGTGACGCTGCCGGACGTGACAAGCTTGTTGAATGGCGGAGCTCAGAGGTCAGGAGGTCAGAGGTCAGAGGTCGGCGTCGTCCTATGGTCTCACGGCCCCGGTCTCGTGGAAGAAGCTTGCTTCCGATGTTAACGGCGAGTGGGGTTTCTACTTAATTCTCGATCAGTTCTTGAAGTCGCCCGTCGGAATCTCATCGCGCGGCGGCGGGCTGGGCCGGTGATCGGACCGCAGTCTATGAAAGCTCGAAAGGCCAGGTGCTCTACGTATCTCTTTCGACCTGGGACACCGAGAACGATGCGCGCGAGTTTTTTGATGCTTATGTGAAGCGGACGCAGATTCGCTATCCGGATGGCGAGCCGGTGACGCACTTCTCAGAGTAGTATGGGCCGGGTTGCAGATGTTTCGCACCATTGAGGGCGCCACGGCAATCGATCTTCGTGGCTCGCGAGTACTGATAGTCGAGGGCCTTCCGGACGAGCAAAAACCGAGGCGTTGCTTGAAGGCGTTTCGACAAGGCAATTGAGAACAACAACTTAACTGTGGTATTTTCGCTCGGCATAGCACCAGCTCAATAACCCGATTAAGAGCCAAGTGAGCAGCGAAGTGACTTCCAGGTCTCGAAGCATGCAGGCATCAAAATTCACAGTCAGGCCTCTGTCTAAAGTCTCCACGCCGCCAAAAGCTGAGTTGCCAACTGAGTCGTCACCCAGGGTTGCGAGTGGGCGCCTCGGCGAGTTGACGACTGAGTTGCGCGCGCTGGAAGAGAAGCTGCGTGCCGGCGGCGGACCTGAGAAAATCGAGCGGCAGCATCAACAGGGAAAGCTCACGGCCCGTGAGCGAATCCAACTCCTGCTGGACAAAGAATCGTCGCAACAGGAAATCGGCTTGCTGGTCGCCTACGATCAGTATGACGGCGGAGCGCCCGCAGCCGGAGTCGTTACGACGGTTGGACGGGTTAAGGGCAGGGAAGTCGTCGTCGTCGCGAACGATGCGACCGTTAAAGCCGGCTCGTGGTGGCCGGAAACAATCAGGAAGATTCTGCGCGCGCAGGAAATCGCCATGCGCTCGCGCGTGCCGATTATCTATCTGGTTGATTCCGCCGGAGTGAATCTGCCGTACCAGGGTGGAGTGTTTCCCGGGCAATACGGCGCCTCAAGAATTTTCTATTACAACTCGATCATGCGGCGATATCTGAAAGTGCCCCAGATTTCAGCGGTGATGGGGCCCTGCATTGCCGGCGGCGCGTACCTGCCGGCGCTTTCAGACATCATTATCATGGTCGAAGGCACTTCTGTTCATGGGATTGGGTGGCGCAAATTTGGTGAAAGGCGCAACCGGTCAGTCGATCGATAACGAAACGCCTGGCGGCGCGCGCACGCACAACGAACTGTCCGGGGTCGCCCACTATCGAGTTAAGAATGACGAAGAAGCGATTACGAAAATCAGAGAATTCCTTTCTGAGTTGCCGGCGCAGGCTGGCGGTCGCCGGGTGGACCCATCAGCAAACAAAGCTGGAAGCCTGCGTACCGGCGGTGCTCCCGCGGAAAAGATCTACGAAATAATTCCCGAAGGTCACCGGCAGCCTTATAATATGCGCGAGCTTTTGGACTGTATTCTCGACGACGGTCACCTGGATGAATTTCAGGCGGATTATGCGCGCGAGATCATTACCGGCCATGCTCGCCTGCGAGGAATTCAGGTTGGCGTGATTGCCAACGCGCGCGGAATGTTTCGCGATCCGGCAGGTGGTCCACCGCGATTTGGCGGCATCATTTATACTGAGTCTGCTGAAAAGGTCGCTTACTTTATCGACACCTGCAACCGGCATCAGACGCCTTTGCTGTTCGTCCAGGATGTTTCCGGCTTCATGGTTGGGTCTGAAGCCGAGCACTCAGGAATCATTCGGGCCGGTGCGCGTTTTGTCGAAGCCATGGCGACCGCGACCGTGCCGAAGATTGTGCTGACCGTGAACCATGCTTCGGGAGCAGGTTATTACGCCATGGCCGGACAGGGTTTTGATCCTGACTTCATTTTTAGCTGGCCCACCGGACGAATGGGAGTGATGGAGGGCGAGTCGGCTGTTCAAGCGGTATTTGGAAGTCAGCTCGAGAAATTGAGAAAAACGGCCAGCAACCGGATGAAGAGCTGATCTCGGAAATGGATCAAGTGCGGGCGACTTACGACCGGGACCTGGATGCGAAATACGCTGCGGCCCGCGGATTTGTCGATGCGGTGATTGCGCCAGAGCAAACCCGGGACACTTTAGAGCTTGCATTATCTCTCAGTTTGAATTATTCAGGAGCCACATCTGGGCCAGTTTGTTTTGCCCCCGACGCTCTCGTAAGGGATTTGGCTGAGGACGCTAGGACTTGATTTGACGCTTTCCTGCACCGGTTTCGGGTGCACTGCATTTGAATTTGCGCGGTTTTCGGGGAGAGTCTTACTTCATCCCTGAGAAGTTTTTTTACTCGCTCTGAGTGAATACACAGAAGGAGAAGGAAAAGTGAGAAAGAGCACCATCTATCTTTTTAACATGGCGTTAGCGGTCGTGATCTTAACGACGCTCGCTAAGCGTGGGTGTGTACGCCCAGCGTTGCGATCCGATGAAGCAGGAGCAGGCAGACCTGTCCGGAACCTACACTGGTAAGGTCCGCCACGGCAAGGAACCCGCCATGGATGCGACGCTGACGATCACCGGCAACAATTTCACTATGACCGCCGGGTCCGAAACGAATTCAGGACGGATCACAGCCGTTACCACCTGTGGCTACACCGGTGTCACCATGATGATGGGTGACCTGACGCCGCCAACGCCGAGCCCAAATCCGCCGGCCGCGCTTCCGGCCATGTCATTGCGCGCGCAAGAAGGTTGGCAACAGCTTGACGTTAACCAGCGTTCCCGGCGAACCGAAGCAGGTTTGGTTCAGCAGCACCGGCGGCGGCGGCGGGAAGCCAAAGGCGAGAAAACATAAAGCCAAGGCGAAGACCGACGCTACGGCGCCGGCCAAGACGACTCCTTAAGGTCGTCAGGTTTAGTCATTAACACGGACACGGGGCCGTGACGAGACAGCTCGAACGATTGTTCCTTCTGTCCGTTCGGTTCCCCGTGTCTTATCATGTTTAGAGAATGAAACAGAAGATTCGAATAGGTGCGGGTCAGGGCTTCTGGGGCGATCTTCCCGATGCGCCAGTGCGGCAGGTTGAAGCCGGGCCAATCGATTATTTGATGCTCGACTAGCAATACGTAACTGAACGAAGTACA
>ERZ1370068.5824-contig-4830_pt1 | contig 26338 bp, 34 predicted proteins | sample MGYA00561227_ERZ1370068 | MGnify/ENA primary metagenome ERZ1370068 (study PRJEB38410, sample SAMEA6850437) | metagenome | study: Metagenomic assessment of the ecological functions of the soil: analysis of the soil microbiota associated with the...
GTCGTTCCACACCGACGTCGAGCCGCGCCCGTCGAGGACGTAGATCATCTCCTCGTACAGCTGCCGCTGCGGCGCGAGCTCGCTGCCCGGGCGGAATCTCGCAGACGTAGCAGTCGTTCGACGTGCGCGACGCGTCGTGATTGAGGAAGACGCCGCGTCCGCCGCGCCGCGCCCATGGCTTCAGCTCGACGGTGTGGAGGTCGGGCACGTAGAAGGAGCTGATGATGTCCAGCCCTTCGACCGCACCCACCGCGTGTACGGCGTCTCCTTCTCGGTCGCGAACTTCTGAGCGAGATCCTCCGAGACGAGCGGCGTCCTTGGCCATGTGCTCGCCTCAGCGGCCGACCGTGGCGCGCGTGCCGCGCAGATAGCGCGTCGATCACGCTCGCGCGTCAGCACGACCGCCGGATCGTATTCGGGCGCGTCCTCGATCTGCTCGAGGTCGTTCAGCCCGCAGTGCCTTGAAGATCCGGTTGATCGACCGAGATCAGCCGCACCGGCTTGTCCGGGCTCGCGTTGAAGTGCTGGTGGATGGTGTTGGGCGGAATGTAGATCACGTCGCCCGCCTCCCACTCGTAGCGCTTCACCTCGTCCTGCGGCTTCCAGTGGTAGGTGTCGGTGATCTCGACGTCGCAGTCCTGGTGCAGGTCGTAGCCCTGCCCCTCGAGCACGTAGAGGCACTCCTCGGCGAGGTGGCGGTGCTTGCCCGAGCGGCTGCCCGGCGGAATGATCTGCATGTAGGCGTCGACCGTCTCCATGCGCGTGTTCATCGCCTCGTTCAGCAGGTGCTTCAGCAGCCCCTGGCGCGCCATCTCCCACGGCATGTCCTCGGGATGCACGATCTTCTTGCGCTTCGCGTTCCGCGCCGGCGCGTCGATCGCGTCGTCGAGCAGCGCCTGGTAGAGCTTCTGGTTCGCCGTGCCCCTCATCCACGCTTTCGATTCGCTCCAGGCCATGGTCGATCCTCTACTCGTCGTGGTTGAAGTTCTGTCTCGAACTCGCGAGCCTGGAACCCTTCGCGCGCCGGGAGCGGGCGTCGGTCGGGCCGCGGCTCGACCATCTTCTGGAACAGCATGTTCATGAACATGAACATCGGCTTGGTCTTCATGCACGAGCGCGCGCGCCGGCTTGGTCGCGGCTCGGCGTTGAAGTGCTGGTGCACGCAGTTGTTGTGGACGATCGCGACGTCGCCCGCTTTCCAGTCGTAGCGCACGCCGTCGTGGATCTCGTAGCCTTCGCCGTCGAGGATGTAGAACGCCGCCTCGTTGACGTGGCCGTGCTTCTGCGACTGGCCGCCCGGCGCGTATTCCTCGAGGTGGATGTGGAACATCTGCGTGATGCCGTCCTTCGGCTCGATGTAATGCCGGCTGTAGCGTCTGCGGGCCGTCGTTGAACCGGATCAGGCGTCCCTTCCGCACGCGCGGCATCGCGCGCAGGCGCGCGAGCTCGTCTTTCAGGTTGTAGGGCCCGGCGATCGCGCGCACGAAGATGCGGTCCTTCTTGCTGTGGTAGTGCGACTCGCTGACGATCACTTCGTCGGCAACCGCCGCGCCTTTCACTTCTTTGGCCATGGTCAGGTCTCCCTGTCGGACCTACGTAAGGTCCGACGCCGCGATATCGAATTACACCATACTTGTCAACCGAAGCTTGCCAGCGCTCCGGCACAACTCGCGGTTCAATTCCGCCTGTGGCAGCGCGATTCCGGCGTCCTCCGCCATCGACTGGATGATGTCCAGGTCGTCGTCGGCCCACGCCATCGTGCTCGTGCCCCAGTTCCGCAGGACGCCGTTGTCGGCACCGGTCTTCAGGAGCGCCGTGCGGAGCAATTCCACGTCGACGCCGAACCGCTGCGCGAGCGCCAGAGCCTCATGATTGGCAATAAGGCAGGCCCACATCAAGAGGTTGTTGGCGGCCTTGGCGGCCTGGGCGGTTCCGACCGCGCCAGTGTAGACGATGTCGGTGGAATAGGCGGAAACCACCGGTTTCAGCCGTTCGACGACCGTCCGGATCGCCTGCGACAAACGACAGCATGCGTGCCGGCGTCCGCGGCCCGTGCCGCCGCGGCACATGGTCGCATCGACGACAGCGACACCCTGAGTGTCCAGCGATCTCCTCGAGCTCCTGCACCGTGCGCGGGCTGACAGTCGACAGCACGACGACGACTGGCGCCGGCGGATACGCTCATCGATCAGACCCTCGTCCATCAGCGCCCGCAGCTCGCGGTCGTAGCCGACGCAGATGAGAATCGCCTCGCGCGTCGCGCGCCAGCTCGGCGAGTTCAGCCCACTGCGCGCGCCATGCTTTCTACCGCCTCCTGCTTTGAGCCGTCGTCGACGTCGTTGGCGACCACCACGAATCCTTTGCGCACGAGGTGGCCGATGATCGGCTGTCCGATGCGGCCGGCGCCGATCGACGCCGACGCGCTGGTCCGAGTCGCGCGATCGCACCTCACGCCGAGCTGAAGACACGGCACTTCTCCGGGTTGATGTGCACGAAGATCGCGCCGCCGACCGGCGTGCGCAGCGTGGGATGCTGGCGCGATAACAGCGACCGCGAGCCGACGGCGACGCGGAAGTCGATCGCCTCGCCGAGAAACACCTTCTGCTCCACGGCTCCCCTGCCAGACGTTCTCACCCGGACAGGTCACTCTCGCTCAGCTCGACATCCTCGGGCCGAATCGAGATCGCCACGCGCTCGTCCGGCCTCAGCGGCCGCGGACGCTCTCACGCTGATCTCGCCGATATCGGTGCCGGACAACGCGCGCGATCCGGCGTCGTCCTGGCGCGACGACGGTGCCGTCGAGGAAGTTGGTGTTGCCGACGAAGTCGGCGACGAACTGATTCGACGGATTGCTCGTAGATGTCGCGCGGCCTGCCGATCTGCTGGATGCGCCCCTGGTTCATCACCGCGATCTCGTGCGACAGCGCGAGCGCTTCGCTCTGGTCGTGCGTCACGTAGACCGTGGTGATCTTCAGCTCGCGCTGCAGGCGTTTGAGCTCGAACCGCATTTTCTCGCGCAGCTTCGCGTCCAGGTTCGAGAGCGGCTCGTCGAGCAGCAGCAGCGCCGGCTCCATCACGAGCGCGCGCGCGAGCGCGAGGCGCTGCTGCTGGCCGCCCGAGAGCCTGGTCGCCTCGCGGTCGGCCAGCTCGTCGAGCTGCACGGCCGTCGAGCACGCGCATCACGTTGTCGCGGATCTGGCTGCGCGAATACCTGCGGTCGCCCACCTGCAGCGGAAACGCGGCGTTCTCGAACACCGTCATGTGCGGCCAGATCGCGTACGACTGGAACACCATGCCGAAGCCGCGGCGGTTCGGCGCGACGAACACGCCTTGCGACGACGAGATACACGACGCGGCCGTTGACCGAAATCTCGCCGGCGCGCGGCCGCTCGAGCCCGGCGATCGATCGCAGCGTCGTCGTCTTGCCGCAGCCGCTTGGACCGAGCAGCGTGAACAGCCGCCCCTCGTCAACCGTGAAGCTGACGTCCTGCGCGGCCTTGACGATTTCGCCACGGTCGTTCGGATATTCGGTGAAGAGACCCTCGACTTTCAGCACGTTGCTGATCCTGACCTTGACTCCCTATTCCTTGATGCCGTATTCCTGACCGACCCACCGCGCGAGCAGCACGAGCACGAACAGCGACAGGATGAACAGCACGCCGAGCGCCGACAGCTCGACGTACTGACCGTTCTCCCACAGCTCCCAGATCACGATCGAGACGACGCGCGTGTCCGGGCTGTAGAGCAGGATCGACGTCGACAGCTCGCGGATCGAGACGATCATCACGTAGATCCAACCGGCGACCAGGCCCGGCTTCAGCAGCGGCAGCACGATGCGGCGGAACGTCGTCGTCCACGAGGCGCCGCACATCGCCGCCGACTCCTCGAGCTCCTGGTGGATCTGCAGCATCGACGTCGGTGTTGTAGCGCAGGCCCGCATGGCATGAAGCGCGTGATGTAGGCGATGAACATGATCCAGATCGTGCCGTAGATGCCGATGTCGACGTTCAGGTAGAAGATCATGATCGCCAGGCCGAGCACGATGCCCGGGAACACCAGCGGCAGCGACGCGACGTTGTCGAGCAGCCAGCGCCCGGGCAGCTTCGTCTTCACGACGATCCAGCAGATCACCGACGTCACCAGCATCACGATCGTCGCGCGTGCCGAACGACAGCAGCAGGCTGTTCCACACCGTGCTCGCGAGGTCGGGATAGCTGAAGATGAAGCGGTACGGGTCGAGCGTCAGGTTCTGCAGCGCCTCCATCGACGGCACCGTGTAGAACCGCTGGAACGACGACCACAGCAGCACCGAGGAACGGCAGCACGACGATCAGCACGAAGTAGACGACGAAGATCGCGGCCGTGAGCCATCGCCACGCGCCGAGATCGATCTGCCGCGGCCGGAAGCCCTTGCCGGTCATCGTCGCGTACTTCGATCCCCTGCCCGACAGCCGCGACACGGCATAGACGCCGACGGTCGTGATGGCGAGCAGCGCCACGCGCGTACGCCGATGCGAGACCGACCTGGCTCGGATAGCGATGCACCGCCGTGTAGATCGACGAGGTGAACACCTCGATGCCGACCGGGAGCCCGAGCAGCGCCGGCACCTCGAACGATTCGATCGACGCGCACGAACAGGATCAGGATCGTCGCGAAGATCGCCGGCCACGTCAGCTTGAGCGTGATGCGCCACGCCACCTGCCAGACGTTCGCGCCGCTCATCGTCGCCGACTCCTCGAGCGACGGGATCCATCGCGCGGAACGCCGCGCTCATCAGCAGGAACGCCATCGGCGAGTAGTGCAGCCCGTCGACCCAGATCATGCCGCCCAGCGAATAGATGTCGAACGGCGGCTGCTCGAGGCCGAACCACCTCTGCAGCAACAGGTTGATGATGCCGATCTGCGGGCTGGCGAGCAGGATCCAGGCGACGGTGAAGAGGATCGACGGGATGACGAGCGGAATGAGCGAGAGCGCGAAGAACAACGACTTGAACGGCGTGTTGGTGCGCTCGTTCATCCACGCGAGCGCGGTGCCGACCAGGAACGCAAAGAGCGACGCGCCGAAGGCGAACCGGATCGACGTCCCAGAACAGCCGGCAGCGTCTCGCTGCGTGCCGTACGCCGCGGCGTAGTTGCCGAGCGTCCACACCGCCGGCGTTGCGGCCGTCTGCGGCGTGCGGAAGCTCTGCCACAGCAGAAACGCGAGCGGGATCACGGCGATGTACACCGTGAACGCGACGCACGCGCCGATCACGACCCACTTCCACTCGAAGTCGCGGCGTCCGCGCTGACCCGAGCGGCTCGGCAGCGCTGCTGTGAGCCGGGTCGAGCGTCGCTCGGGTCGCATGATCGTGGTCGTGGTGGTGGTGATGGTGACCTCGTGTGATGCTGCCGTGGCGTGATGATGGTGCGCATGAGGAATTCGCGGATCCTCGCTGAAGACCAGCGACTTGATCGTCACCGGCACCGTGAACGACGGCATGCGGACGCGCCCGAGATCGATGTAGTCGAAATCCCAGAGCGCGATCCCGTCGAGCGCCAGCACTTCGGACGCGACGCCCAGCTCCTCCTTCAACAGCGCGCCGAGCGTCTGCGCGATGTCGCCGTCGAGAATGACGAACAGCGGCTTCGCCGCGGCAATCGTGCGCGGCAGCGCCTCGACGATGCCGCGCGCGAGCCCGGCGAGGCGCGCGATACGCAGGCGCGCCGCGCCAGCGGAACGCGAGCGCGACTTCCGCACTCGCCTTCGACGAGATCGAAGCGCTCGAAGTGGTCGCGGATCGCGGCGGCGACCGCCGTCGGATCGACGACGTCGCCCAGCGCAACGGGCGGCTGGATGACCTGCAGGTTCTTGCGCGGCAGGAGGTCGCCGGGCTCGAGAGATAAATGGTGTTGCCGGACAGCTGCACGCTGTATTCCGACGCGCCGAGCGCGGTCGCGCGGATGCACTCGCCCGCGGGCAGCAGCGGAAACGGAAGGCGGCCCGCCTCGAGCCGCTCGCGAATGGCGTGGCCGAGGCGGCGGCCGAGATCGCCGAAGTCGCGCGTCTCGCGGCCGTAGACGTACTCGCCGACGCCGCCCGAGAACATCGCGCCGGCGATGCCGCCGACGACGCCGAGCGGTTCGGTCAGCCACAGCTCCTCGACTTGCGCAGGCGGCACGGCTCCGCGTCAGCGCCGCGACCAGCGCGTCGGCCATCCATGTCGTCACGCGCTCGATGTCGTGCTTCGCTCACCGTGTCGCCGAGCTTCCACGTCGCAGCCGGCGAGCGCGGCGAGGCGCTGCCCGCGCGGATCGAGGCGCGTCAGCCGCGCCTTCGCGCGTCGAAGACCGCGAGACGGCCGCCGAGATGAATCGCCGCGGTGTGCACGACGTTGCCGCGCTCGACCAGCGCCAGCTTCGTCGTGCCGCCGCCGATGTCGATGTTGAGCAGCGGATCGCCGCGATCGTGCGACGCCTTGGCGGCGCCCGAGCCGTAGGCGGCGAGCATCGACTCCATGTGGTGGCCCGCGGCGGCGCAGACGAATTCACCGCCCATCTCGGCGAGCACGTCCGCGATCGCTTTCGCGTTCTCGCGGCGCAGCGCCTCGCCGGTCAGGATCACGGCGCCGGTGTCGACGTTGTCGGGATGCACGCCGGCGGACTCGTACGCCGCGTCGATGATGTCCGCCGATCGCCTGCGTCGTCGATGCGCTCCTCGCTGATATACGGCGTGAGCGCGACCGGCGACTGATAGACGGTCTCGCGATTGACGACGAAGTAGCGGCTGGTAAGGTCCTCCGAGAGCCGGCGCAGCTGCACGCGCGAGAAGATCACCTGCGTTCCCGCCGACCCGATGTCGATGCCCACCGAGAGCAGCGTGATGTTGTCCTGCGCCCAGAGGCTGGACGTCGTCGGGTCGTACTCGCCGCCGAGATCGTCGTGATCGTGGTCGTGGTCCGCCTCGCCGTCCTCGTGCGAGTGCAGCGGATCGAGGCCGAGAAGATGATCTTCGAGCGTGTGCTTCTTAATGGGGTCGGAGGTCATTTCTTGAGGACACTCGTTCGGCGCATGGTTTTCGCAAATGAAATGTCCTCAAGAAATGACCTCCGACCCCATTAAATGAACGTCGACATCATAAGGTGAATCGTCGCGACAGCGACTTCAGCCATCATATGGACGGCATGGATCGTCCGATGCTCAAGACCGCGCTCGTCACGCGCGGCCACACGAAGGCGCTGAAAGACGGCACGGTGAAGCCGCGCTCGTTCGATTTCGAGTTCGAGGAGGTGCCGACCATCATCAACGCGTTCCGCCGCATGGTGCGCGGCCTCGAGTTCGACATCTCAGAGATGGCCATCACGACCTACCTGTGCGCGCGCGCATATGGCAAAGCATTTACCGCGATACCGGTCTTCCCGATGCGCGCCTTCCACCATGGCGCCATCCTGCACAACGTGAAGGCGGGCATCCGCAGCCCAAAGGATCTCGAGGGCCAGCGGGTGGGGGTGAACCGAGGGTATACCGTGACCACGGGTGTCTGGGCGCGCAGCATACTTCAGCATCAGTACGGCGTGGATCTCAACCGGATTACCTGGGTGTTGTCGGGCGATGAGCACGTCGCCGAATACCAGCCGCCGGCCAATGTTGTCCCGATTGAAAAGGGCAAGAAGATGGAAGACATGCTGGTCACCGGCGAGATTCCGGCGGCGATTGGCGTCCAGGTCGATTCACCCGACGTGAAGCCGCTGATCGAGAATGCCCGCGAAGCCGGCTTCGACGCGCTGCGCGAGCGTGGACTCTATCCAATCAATCACACGGTCGTGGTGAGCAATGACGTGCTCGCCGCACATCCCGGACGTCGCCTCTGATCTGTTCAATGCGTTTGCCGACGCGAAGCGCCTCTACATCGCGCGCCTCGAGGCGGGTGTCACCGAGAACGCAGACGATGAGTTCTTCAAGCGCGTGATGGATGTCATCGGCGATCCGCTGCCGTACGGGATCGAGCCGAACCGCGGGATGCTCGAAGCCATCATCGGTCACGCCGTCGAGCAAGGAATCATTCCGCGCCGCGTCGCGCGTGGAGGAACTATTTTTGCCGTGTAGGGCGGGCCTTACGGCCCGCCAGAACGGTCCAGAAATTCCAGCAACCGGCGCGGCACCGTTTCCTCCGTCTGATCGTCCACGGCGACATCCCAGTATTCCGCGCGCGGCAGACACTCCTCGAGATACCGCGCGGCCGACGTCGCGTGCGACTTGTCGCGGCCGGGCACGACGAGCGCCGGAACGTCCACGCGAAACAAGTCTTCCGGCTCGGCGCCCGGAGAGGTGTCGCGGTCGAACAGCGTGTCGCGCGTCGCGATGACGAGCGAAGTGTAGTGCTCGACATTGAGACGCATATAGTCCGCAGCGAATACGGGATCCCGGCGGATGACCGAGGCCCACAGACCTCCGCGCGGATCCTGGTTGTATGTCTTGCCTTCCGCGCTTACGAGCGAGACAACGCCATGGAGCCCGTGCTGCTCCACATAGGCGAGATGCTCCGCGATCCGCGCGTGACCGTTGATGCGATAGTGCGCCCCGCCGACGGGCCAGTAGAGCACGAGGCTCGCGGTCGCGTCCGGATGCGCGACGCCGAACGCCATCGCCGGCGAGCACCCCATGCAGGCGCCCATGATGTGCGCGCGATCGATTTTCAGATGGTCGAGCAACCCTTTCGCCTGCGCGACGTACTGCGGCCAGGTGATGGGCTCGACGCGGCCGCCCGACTCGCCGCTTTCGCGGCGGTCATACGACGATACAGGTGTAGCTTGCGTGGCAGATGATCGAGCAGCTTGAGGCGCGTGTAGACACCCTGCGTCCGCCACTTTTCAATCGTCGCGTCGAAGCCGCCAGGCGACATCAGCAGCAGCGGCGAACCGGAGCCGATGAGGTCGTAGCGTGTGGTGATGCCGTCGATGATCGGCAGTCGGTCACTACGTCCTCCGGCGGGTCCGCCTTCGCCTGGCACCTTGCTCGGCGGGACCCGCCCGCGTCCCACCTTGCCGGCGGACTCGCCCTACTTTCCCTCGCACCTGGCGTCCCGCGCGGACGTCATCCGCGTAGGTCGTGATGGCGTCGAGCGCCACGCGCGCGACGTTCGCGTACCGATCGGCGGTGTCGTCGAGTGCGGCGGCCGTGTAGCCGACCGCATTCACCACGGCGCGAACGCGGCCGTCGAGCCATGGCCCTCCGCCGAGCCCGCCGATTACGGGTATCGACACCGCACTCGTCACCGCCACTCCCGCGATTGGACCTGAATGCCTGAAGTCGAGCAGCGAGGCGCCCGCCTCCTCGAGCACGCGTGGCTTCACCTACAGCGCCTCACGTCATGCCCGCTGCCCGCTGCAGCTGCCCGCCGGATCGCAGCTGCGCCCACACGGCGATTCCGGCGCGCGCGATCGCGCGTATCGCTTCCGGCCGGCCTCGACCTTCACCATATCCGCGCCGCCCTCGCTTGCGAGCACGCGAGCCGCGGCCGACCACATCGTCAATGCCGCCAGGCAGGTCGCAGCTGACGAGCGCGCGCGTCACGCCTCGTCGAACCGCCTTGCACACCAGCAGCATCTGATCGAGCGTGACCTCGCGCTCGCTATCGTGTCCCCACATGTTCATGCCGACGGAATCGCCCACTGACACGATGTCCACACCCGCGCGATCGACGATCTGCGCCATCTGGTAGTCGTACACGACGACGCCGACGATCTTGCGTCCGTCGCGCTTCATCTGCTGGAGTCCAGCGATCGTGATCTTGTCCGTCATCGGCAGGCCGCCGTCGCCGCTTCCGCCTTCGCGCCCTGCACTTCAGCGGACATATCGCGGCTTCGGCGAGCCAAGCAATACTATGCGGGATGTCTCAGACGCCGCGCCTCAATAGTGTGATCCGCGCCCTCGAGCAGGGACAAATCCCGATCACGACGTTCTCTCTCCATCGGTCGACAGCGCCATCGCGCTCTCGACGCGGCGTATGACGGCGTGGTGTTCGAGGCGGAGCACAACCCATACGACATCGGCACGCTGCGCGACTGCCTGCAGTACATGCTGAACCGCCGGCAGATTCTCGATCGCGGCTCGCTCTCGCCTGCCGTCACGCCCATCATCCGCATTCCGGCCAACGGCGGCGAGATGAACCAGTGGCTCGCCAAGCAGGTGCTCGACATCGGCGCCTACGGCCTCGTCTGTCCACGCGTGAGCACCGTCGAGCAGGCGTATAACGCCGTCGCGTCGTGCCGCTACCCCGACCGAAGACTGCGGCACGCGTACGAGCCCGCGGGCCTGCGCGGGGATCAGCCTGTCCACGCCGCGCGCTACTGGGGCATCACGCCGCAGGAGTGCTACGCGAAGGCCGACGTCTGGCCGCTCGTGCCCGCACGGCGAGGTTCTCGTCATCATCATGTGCGAGGACGTGAGCGCGATTGACAACCTCCCGCGCATCCTCGAGGACGTGCCGGGCATCGGCGTCGTGCTGATCGGTGAAGGCGACCTCTCGCAAAACCTCGGCTACCCGCGCCACTACGATCACCCGCCGTCGTCGAGGCGATGACCGCCATCCGCCGGATCTGCGGCGAGCATGGCGTCCCGTGCGGGCATCCGCACGTCGACGCCCAGAATGCGCAGCGAGTGATCGACGAGGGCTACAGATTCCTGATGGCGGCGCCGGTCCGCACGTTCGCCGGACTCGACGCGTGCCGGAAGATTACCGGAAGGAGCTGAGAATATCGTCCACGTAGTCGTCATCTGTTGACGACGACGACCATCAGCGACCAGGGGCGCACCTGCGCGAGTGTCTTCGACAGCGGCTTCGTCGGTTGCCGACGCCGCCCGCACGATGACCGTGTGCGTCATGACGCGCCTGGCGCTGCACGCCTCGCCGATGGTTGCGGCCGCCTCCGCGTTGCCGCCGGCGCTGACCAGCATCAGCATGAGGTCTGCGCCGTCAATCTCGGCGATCAACCGCTTGATGTCGCGATCGGTCGCGGAGTCGAGATCGATCACCTTGACCGCGCGATTCGTGTCCGGCGGCGTCTGGATACGGAAGCGCGCTTCCGCTGCCGTACTCATCCGGCGGATTCAGATTGCATGCGCGTGGAAATCCCAAATCCCAGGTCAAATCCCAAATCCCAACCCTCGAGGGTGATCGGTCGTGGCCCATCGGACGCTTGGGATTTGGATTTTGGGACGGATTTGGGATTTTCATACAGATGCCGGCGCGACGCCCGGATGGGCGATCGAGCGCTTCGCGCGCGGCGTCCTTGAACGGTTGATCCGGCGGCAGCACGCACGGCGGCGGAACGCACCCGCTGATGATCGAGGTCGACGCCCGGGGGACCACGCCGTCCTCGGTGAACGCCTTGACGGCGCGGAGCAGCCGCTGGCGCGCCAGGATGATGCCGCTGTCGGTCGAGACGAGCGTCTCTTTGGTGCGATCGACGATCGGTCCCATGCTCTCCTGCAGCGACGCGTCCTGCATCGCGAACCCTTCGATGCCGCTGTAGGTCCGGCCCGCCTTCTGCGCGGCGCGATCCATCAGGTAGTCGTTGTCCTTGTTCGCGAGCGGACGATAGGTTCCGGGCACGACTTCGCGTGGATGCCCTTGCCGTCGCGCATCGCCGACAACTCCGCCTCCGTCAAGTCGCGCGTCGGGTGGTAGTCGAAGCTCCACGCCCAGCAGTTCTCGTCGTCGATCGGAATCCAGAAGTGGCCGTGGACCGAGTGATTGCCGCGCGGCGGGATCATCGTGAACGACGGCATCACCCACTGCGTGATGCGCCAGTAGTAGTCGCCGTTCTCCGCGTTGCGGCGCGCGCCGATGTAGAGACCGCCGGCGCTTTCGACGACCTCGAACACCGGACGCAGCGTCGCCGAGGTTGTACTGGTTGCCCTTGGCGCCCTTGAACAGCGGGTCGGTAGTGGAGATCGCCGCGATGCAGGAACGAGACGTGGCTCGAATCGATGCCGCCTTCCATCGCCTGCAGCCAGTTGCACTCCTGCCAGTCGCTTCGACGTGAACGTCTGCGCGGCGCGGCACCGTGGCGAATTCCTATTCCGGCAGCGGCGGCTGCGTCTCGGGCGGTCCCATGTACGTCCAGAGCACGCCGCCGCGCTCGACGAGCGGATACGACTTCAGCTTGACCTTCTTCGCGAACGCCGAATGCCTCCGGCTCGTTCGGCATGTCGACGCACTGGCCGGTGACGTCGTATTTCCAGCCGTGATACGGGCAGCGCAGCCCGCACTCCTCGTTGCGGCCGAACCAGAGCGAGATGCCGCGGTGGGCGCAGAACTCGTCCATCAGCCCGTAGCGTCCGTCGGTATCGCGGAAGGCGATCAGGCGCTCGGACAGCAGCTTCAGCCGGACGGGCGGGCAATCGTTCTCCGGCAGCTCTTCGGCCAGCAGCGCCGGAATCCAGTAGCAGCGGAACATCCGTCCCAGCGGCGTCTCCGGGGCCTGTCTGCGTGAGTAGATCGTTCTGTTCCTTCCTTAGCATCTTATTGGACCGTATCAACAGCTGGTGATGAGATCACGCCTGGTCTTCGATGCCGATTCTGCGGGCCGTTACAACGGAACGGCCCGTTCTGCAGCGCGAGCAACCGAGCCACGATGTGGTAGTTTACCGCTCCGAGGTGCTGTCACCATGATGCGCAAATCCACTCACATCGCAGCGGTTCTCGTAGGTATCGGGCTGGTTTGGGCGGGCCTGTCGACCCAGGCGCCGCACGCGCAGGCACCCGCCGGCGGTGTCGTGGCGCTCACCGGTGCACGTGTCATCGATGGAACGGGGCGGCGCCGCTTGAAGGCGCGACGATTCTCATTTCGGATGGCCGCATCCAGGCGGTCGGAAAGACGGTCACGATTCCCGCCGGGGCGACCGGGTGGACCTCACCGGCAAGACCGTTGTTCCTGGCTCATCAGCGCGCACGGTCACCTCGGCGCTGACACGTCGAAACGGCCGGCGCGCGAGCGCGCTCGCAGGGCAGCTGCGGATGCATGCGGACTACGGCGTCACCACGGTGCAGGTCCTTGGCCTCGGCCTCGACGATGTCCCGAGGCGCTGAAGCTGCGGGACGAATCACGGCCGGGCGCCGGTGCAGTCGACCGTGCGCGCGTGCTCATCGCCGCGGCGAGTCTGCGCAACCTCAAGACGGAGCAGGAGGCGCGCGACTGGGCGAACAAGTGCGCCGACATGAAGGTGGACATCATCAAGATGCACATCACCGGTGGCCCGATGGACATGACGCCGGCGGTCTACGGCGCGCTGATCGATCAGGCCCACAAGCGTGGCCTGCGAACGGCGGCGCACCTGTTCTACCTGCGCGACGCGAAGGGGTTGCTCGATAAGGGCATCGACGTGATCGCGCACAGCATCCGCGACCTGCCGGTGGATCCGCCGACGATTGCGGCAATCAAGGCGCGCGACGTCGAGTACATCCCGACGCTCACGCGCGACATCGCGACGTTCGTGTACGAGGAACGCCGCCGTAGCTTCAACGATCCGTTCTTCACGCGCCACATCCCGAACTCGTACTACCGCGACGAGATGGCGAAGCTGAAGGATCCGGCCAACCAGGAAAGATCAAAAAAGACAAGACGGCGCAGGACACCAAGCCGGCGCTCGCGCAGGGCCGGAAGAACCTGAAAACACTGTCCGACGCGGGCGTGACGATCGCGCTCGGCACCGACACGGGCACGAATGAAGGCCAGTGGCAGGGTTACTTCGAGCACATGGAGCTCGAGGAGATGGTGAAGTCGGGGCTGACGCCGATGCAGGCGCTGGTCGCGGGAACCAGCGGCGCGGCGAAAGCGGCCAACATCCAGCAGCAGCTCGGCACGATCGCGGCCGGCAAGCAGGCGGACCTGCTCGTGCTGACGGCGAATCCGCTCACCGACATACGAAACACGCGGCAAATCGACTCCGTCTGGATTGCCGGACGGCGTCTAACCACCACGACCGCCACGCGATAAGGCATCATCCTCCGATCCAGGAGTTGCACCGCCGTGCGTGCAAGCTCCTGTCGATTCCCCATTGACACCGGGACGAGACAGGTGTCTCTTAAGGGGCCTGAAAGACACCCCACCCTAGTAACCCATCGGCTGTCGCGGAAAGAGAGGCAAACATGCTGCGTCGTCGGGTATGCCTCGTTGTCGTCGGAGCCCTTCTCGCGCTCGTCCCGATCACACCCTGTTCGCACAGGGAGCGCTCTCTGAAGTCAACGGAACCGCTGCGGATCAATCCGGCGCTGTGCTTCCGGGCGTCGCCGTCACGCTGACCGAGGAAACGACCGGTCTCACGCGCACCGTGGTCGCCAATGAAACAGGCCGTTGGGTCATCCCGGCACTGCAACCAGGTCGGCTACACGGTCAGGGCCGAGCTCTCCGGCTTTCAGACCCAGAATCGTACGGGCGTCGTCGTCAACGTCGGTCAGGCGGTCACGCTCAATCTGGCGTTGCCCGTTGGCGGACTGTCCGATCAAGTGACGGTGACGGGCGAGGCTCCCTGGTCGAGGTGACCCAGACACAGGTGGGCACCAACATCACGGGACAGAACATCGACGCGCTGCCGACCGCCGGACGGCAGCAGTACGCGCTGCTGCAGCTGGTTCCCGGACTGACGCCCACGCTCGCGGCGGGATCGTTCGAGGGCGCACAGTACAGCGCGGGCGGGCAGAGCACTCGAACAACGTGTTCATGGTGGACGGCGCCTATAACAATGACGATCGCACGCAATCCGGACCCGGCATGCAGACCCGCATGACGGTCGACACCACGGCCGAATACCAGGTGCTGGTGCACGATTTCGGCGCGGAATACGGAGGCGCCGCCGGCGCGGTCATCAACGCCGTGACCAAGGGCGGCAGCAACCAGTTCCACGGCCGCGCCGCGCACTATCTGCAGGACAGCAAGCTGGACGCGACCAACTATTTCCTGAAGCTCGCCGGCAGCACGCCGGCCAAGAGCGGCGTGAAGACGATGCTCGCGAACATCGGCGGGCCGATCATCCAGAACAAGATGTTCTTCTTCGCCAATGTCGAGCGCCTGCGGATCCGGCAGGCAGCCGATCTGCTCTATCCCAAGGATGCCGCGCCCCTCGCGGTGTCGTATTCGACATTCCTCCCGGTCGGCTCGGAGAACTATTTCGGCCGCCTGGACTATCAGATCAACCAGTCGAACAACGTGAGCGTCCGCGCCGTGTTCGACGTCAACCGGGTGAATGGCCAGGACCACGTGGTCCAGTTGCGCACCATCCAGGCGATGCGGATCGAGCGCGTGCCGAGGCCCGGGAGACGTTCATCAACGGGCAGTGGCTCAGGGTGATGGGCAACCGGATGGTCAACGAGTTCCGGATGCACCGCGTCAATGAAAACCTCCAGGTCGGCGACCAGAGGATGTTCGACAACGTCGGCTCGAACACGATCTTCAAGGACAACCAGTTCCTGGGACTCAAGGGCGACCAGCTCGACTTCGGCAACGGCCAGGCGCACCCTGATTACGTGACCGGGCCGTATGCCAGCCCGGGCGGGGCGAACGTCACGACCACGTTGTTCACCGAACAGTTGACGTTTACGCCGACCAAGCTATCACGTTGAAGCTCGGCGTGGGCGCGAGCAAGAACGGCGGCGTCAATATCGTCGGGACCAACTACATCGGGTTGTTCTCGTTTGCCGGGAACGCCGCGTTCGACCCGGCCAATCCCTCGACCTATCCGAATCGCTTTTGCGATGCAGCTCGGCGAGCTGTTTCGTCCGATGAAGGACTGGCGCATGAATTACTACGTGTCGGACAAGTGGCAGGCCACGCGCATGCTCACCCTGAGCCTGGGGGTCCGATACGACTATCAGCATGAAGTGCCGCTGACGAAGAATGCGTACTCGCCGCGGCTCGGCATGGCGCTCGCTCCCAACGAGCGGACGCTAATCCGGGCGGGCGCCGGCAAGTTCTATCAGTATCAGTCGACCGCCATCCCCGCGAACCTGTTTGCGGGCGCGGTGAATTCGCCGGTCTTCGCCTTCGATACCGGTCAGGACAACAATCCCGCGGCCGGACGGCTGCCGACCCGAGACGTCTGCCTGCTGCCGGTGAACAACGGCGGCCAGGCGGAGATCAGCCCCGCGTGCCGGCGCAGCTGGCTGCGACGCGCAGCCTGGTCGGCTCGCCCGGCTTCGTCAACACCGAGCCGGTGCTCGACGGCAACCGCCGCCTGCCGTATCTGTGGTCCTACGACGTCGGGGTCCAGCGCGAAATCTTCACGGGCATGGCGGTGACGGTCGATGTGGTCGCGACGCGCGGCTACGATCAGCTGGGACGCATCGACATCAACGAGCCGCGGCTGCTGGCCAATGGCACGATCGGTCGTCCCGGACCCGCGGTGTTCGATCCGAGCGGCACGCTGATCCCCGCCTCGGCGCGGAACGCGGCGTTCCAGCGCGTGCTGCAGTATCAGTCGAACCCTGCGTTCAATTTCGACTCCAAGGCACTCGAGGTGAGCCTGAACCGGAGGATGGCCAACCGCTGGTCCGGACGCGCCGCCTACACGCTGTCAAAGGCGAGGGACGTCGGGACCGGGGTTCGAGGCGAGGCACGCGTCGTGAACGACCTCGATCCGCGGACGGACTACGGCTTGTCGGACTTCGACAACCGGCACGCGTTGACCGCCGGCGGCAACTGGGACGCGTGGCGAGGGCTCAGCGCCGGCGGAACGTTCCGGTTCTATTCCGGCAACCCGGTCAACGAAACGATCGGCCTCGATGCCAACGGCGACCGCGACAACACGGATCGTCCCGTCAAGGGCATCAACGATCTGACCAAACCGATCCTTTCACCGGTGGACGCCAGTGGCGTCGCCATCCGGAACGGCATTCCCGGCTCGCACAAGACGCTGCTCGACCTGCGGTTCCAGTACGTCGTCAGGTTGCAGGACGCAGCGGACCGCGGGATTCTTCTGGGAGGTCTACAACGCCCTGAATCACGTCAACTTCAACAACGTGATCGGGAACCGCAATGCGTCGAGCTTCGGCCAGTCGGTCGTGGCCGACACCGCGCGGTCGATGCAGCTGGGGGTGCGCTACACGTTCTGAGCGGAAGGCGGGTAGGTCGGGTGAGGCGGGTGGGATAGTAAAATCCCACCCGACCCCTGCCACGCACACCTGATACCTTCGCCATCTGGACCGATTCCTGTTAGCCGGCGTCATGGGCTGGCCGGTGATGCACTCGCGCTCGCCGGTGCTCCACAACTATTTCTTCAAACACTACGGGCTGGCCGGAACCTACGTTCCGCTGGCGATCAAACCGGACGACCTCGAGGCCGCACTGCGCGCGCTGGCGCCGCTCGGCTTCGCGGGATGCAACCTGACGATTCCGCACAAGGAGCGCGCGCTCGCGATCGTCGACGAGATCGATGATCTCGCGCGCCGCATCGGCGCCATCAGCTGCGTCGTCGTGCGGCCGGATGGATCGCTCGCCGGGACGAACAACGACGTGCACGGCTTCGCGCGCAACATCCTGCAGCAGCAGCCGGCCTGGCGCGCGGACGCGGGACCGGCGGTCGTCATCGGCGCCGGCGGCGGCGCGCGCGCGGTCGTATACAGCCTTGCCGACCGAGGCGCGCGCGAGATCCGCGTGGCCAATCGGACGCGTGCGCGCGCGGAGGCACTCGCGCGCGACTTCGGCCCGTCGGTCACGCCGATTGACTGGGACGATCGTCATCGCGCGCTCGACGGCGCGGCCATGCTCGTCAACACGACGAGCCAGGGGATGGTCGGGCAACCGCCGCTCGATCTCGAACTCGCGCGCTTCCGGCGAGCGCCCTGGTCGCCGACATCGTTTATGTTCCGCTCGAAACGCCGCTGCTTGCCGCGGCGCGCCACCGCGGCAACCGCACCGTCGACGGCCTCGGGATGCTGCTTCACCAGGCGTGCATCGCCTGGAAGCTCTGGTTCGGACTCGAGCCGGAGGTCACGCCGCAGCTGCGCTCCGCCGTTGAAGCGACGCTGCCGCATCAACCGAACGTAGAGGCCGACCTTTAGGTCGGCCCTGAGCAACGTAGAGGCCGACCTTCAGGTCGGCCTTCAATGACCACATGTCACGACTGACGCTGTCCATCGCCACCACCGACTACGACCATTTCCGCGACTTCCGGCTCGGTGTCGTCAGCGCCGAAGGGATTGACCACACATGGCTCGACCTCGGCCACCACGAGTGCTTCGCGCGCTTCACCGCGAACCGCGAGTTCGATCGTGTCGGAGCTGTCGTTCGCGAAGTTCGCGGCGCAGGTGAGCCGCGAGCATGCCGACATCATCGGGCTGCCGGTGATCTGCTCGCGCCTGTTCCGCTTCATCGTCGTTCTATGTGAACAGGAAGAGCGGCATCAAGACGGTCGAGGATCTGAAGGGCAAGAAGGTCGGTTCGCCCGAGTGGGCGCACTCGGCGGCGGTCTACATGCGCGGCTGGATGCACAACGACATGGGCGTGAAGCTCACCGACGTGCACTGGTATCAGGCGGGCGCGAACGCGCCCGGTCGCGAGGAGAAGGTCGAGCTCGAACCTTCCCGAGGGCGTGAAGCTCACGCGCGTCGCGGACAGGAGTCGCTGACGCGAGCTGCTCGCCGCGCACGAGATCGATTGCGCCATTATCGCGCGCCCGCCGACCTGTTTTCTCGAGGGCCATCCCGACGTGGTCCGCCTGTTCCCGGACTACCTCGAGATGGAAGAGGCGTACTACGCGCGCACGAAGGTCTGGCCGATCATGCACATCATCGCGATGAGGCGAGCGATCGTCGACGAGCACCCGTGGGCCGCGCGCAATCTCTACAACGCCTTCCTCGAGTCGAAGCGCACGATCCATCGAGCGCATTGCTCGACCCGGCGGTCTCGCGCTATCCGCGTCGCCGTGGCTCGTCGACCTACGCGCGGAGGATGCGCGACATGCTTCGGCGGCGATCCTTTCCGCTACGGCATCGAGGAGAACCGCCCGACCTGGGAGCAGATGGCGCTCTACACGCACCAGCAGGGCATCGCGCACCGCCGCATGAAGCCCGAGGAGTTCTTCCCGCGGGGCATCATGACGAAGGTCGTCATCTAGGAGCCGCTGGAGACTTTTGTCGGCCGGAACGGGGGAAGGGAGAGGGGAAGGGCTGGTCTGAGAAGAGCCGGAAGCCATGAGGGACTGGCCCAATCCCTCTTTCCTTTTGCCTTTGCCTCGAGCCCTTCTGCCCTTCCCCTCTCCCCTTCTCTTTGGGTTTCTGGCACCAATCTCGCTATGTCGTTTCACCCCTGTGAAGAAGGTCGTGGCGGCACTGCTCTGACTGCGGTTCCGCAGGATTCAGCACCGATACGAGTCCCTGCGTTCAACTGGCCGGCAGGAATCGTGGCTCCCGTCGAAACCGAGCATGATCCGCGAAGTGAGCGACGGCATCGCAACGCAGCAACTGGCAGTGCTTCGCATGACGCACCGCATGCGAGTGTCACCGCATCCCGAGGGGCTCCTGGTCGAGTTCGATAATCAGAAAGCCATTGCCGCAGCCGGTGATATGACCGATGCGTTAGGCGCTGCCTGCCGCCATGGTGGGTTCCACGAATCATCCGTCAGCCCCGACGGTCACGTTCTTCGAATCGAGCAGACTGACCGCATACAGGAGCTGGTCGGCCAGATGTATGAACCGCTCGCGAAGGGAAACCACCGCGCAGTCTCCGGCAGCATTGAAAGAGCTCTTGACGATCATGGCGTCTGGCGCCGGCCTGCGATCGCTGGTGCAGGATGACTGGGATCATCTTGTTCGGGAAATGGAACGGTGTTCCGCTCGACTCAGATCCTGTGGAGTCCACTGCCGTGTCGTCAGTGCTCAACGGAATCGCGCTGCGGTCCACGGTAAGACGGCAGATGATTGACCGCGCATCGTGTGTTCGGGAAGACGCGGTGATCGAGCGTGCTCCACATTTGAATCGCGATCAGCCATCGAGCCGGAATCACTTGCCGTCCTGCAGAACTACCTTCGCCTGGCGCTGCAGACGCTGGCGTCCGAATCACCGGTTCCGAGAAGGTGGAGCGCGTCACTCTCGAAATCGGAACGATGCTGCCGCACGAAGCGATCTTGAGCCGCACCCTGCAGAGCACTGAGCCGAGCTGAGCGGACGCACGCTATCAACCGAAAATCTCCAGCGGCGAACAGTTCGCTTCACCTACGTGAAGGCGCAGTAACTATCTGCGTCGGCACTCACTCGGCGATATAACACTGGAGACCGTGCCGATCTTTTGATCTGGGGATAAAAGCGACCCATGAAGTTGAAATGGCATTTCAGCTTCGCGCCTCCGTCATAGACAGCATCGATCAGTGACTTCCATCAGCCGAACACCGTTCCACACGGCTGCAGCCGAGTCGCCTTGCAAGATGAAAGTCACCGGAGTCAAGTGCGTCGATCCGAGTTCAGGTACGCCACGGCTGCGGCTGCCTCCGATCGTTCAGTGGCTGCTTTCTGTGAATCGATGAACACATCGTTCGTGATCGACGCGACAATCGGGCGATCACCGCTGTTCTGTATGTTGACGATAGCCGTCAACCGCGTCGTGTCCCTGTCATAACTGACCGATATTGGTCCCGCAACCAATTCCGGGCCGTCGTTCCCGGCCAGAAATACCAAACTCCTGCGGTCGCCACGACTCCGGCAAGCGCGAGAACGGTGCGCTGGAGCTTGGGCATCCTGAAAAGCGTAGGGTATCTCGTTCTTGACATGAATCCTCCCTGGGTGTACGAAGCACACGCCAGTAAGGTGTTGCCAACCCGGAGGTCGAGATGAGGAAACGACTCGAAGTGCTCGGTGTCGTCGGGGTGATCCTCGCCGTCATCGTCCTGCTGAAGGTGGCGCCGGCCGGAAGCGCGACGCAGACCCCGGGTCCAAAACCGCCTGGGGCGACCCGGACCTCCAGGGCATCTGGACCGACGATTATCAGACGCCGCTGCAACGGGCTGCCAGATACGCCAACAAGGAACAGTTCACCGAAGAAGAGCGCGCGGAACTGGACCAGCAGCGTGCGGCGATCCTGCGGCGAAACCAGCGCGTGGAGGTCGGCACCGAACGCGACGTGGCTGGCGCCTACAACGCGGTGTTCCAGTCGATCAAGCACACGGGCAAGCGAACGTCGCTCATCGTCGATCCGCCTGACGGACGCATTCCGCCGATGACGGTCGAGGCAAAGCAGCGAGCCGACATGGACCGCGAGTTCCGGCTGGCGCTGCTGCAGGCCAGTGAAACCTGCAAGAACAGCGATGCGGCCTGCGCGGGAGGCAAGCTACGGACCACCCTCGCCGCGCTACAAGGAACAGCCTCCCTTCTACAACACCGGACGACTCAATCGCGCCAACGGTCCCGAGGACCGCAGCGTGATGGAGCGATGCATGGCCGCGGTGTTGCCTGACTTCACCGGCTACCGTCGGATCATGCAGGCGCCCGGAACCGTGTCGATCTTCTATGACGTGGGCCAGGGCCAGGGATGGCAGCGCGTCATCACCCTGGACCAGGTTCCGCATCTTCCGCAGTCCGTCCATCAGCGGTTCGGCGACTCGCGCGGCCACTGGGAAGGCAACACGCTCGTCGTCGACGTCACGAATTTCTCTCCCAAGAGCGATTTCATGGGCGCGCGCGACAACCTGCATCTCGTCGAGCGCTGGACGCGCGCCGACGCAAAGACGCTCGAGTACACGGTGACGATCGAGGATCCGACGACCTGGACCAAACCGTGGACCATCAAGCAGGAGATGAACAGGCAGGACGAGCAGGCCAACCGGATCTACTACGAGCCGCGATGCCACGAAGGCAACTACGGCCTTGCCGGCGCTGCTGTCAGGGCACCCGCGCCGAAGAGGCGGCCTTCGCGGCGGGGAAAGGTCCCGATCCGGCGACGAAGGACTCGGCCACGGATTTTCGGCACCGAGGGCGGCGTGGACGCTCTGACTGGAGGTGGCTAATGTCGACACGTACGCTCGTCGCGGCCATCATGGCCACCGCCTTCGTCACGGCCGATCGTCAGTGTGTCGATGACACGGCTCACCGGCCAGAGCTCGCGCCCGGCACGCACCGCTGACGGCAAGCCGAACTTCAGCTGGCGTCTGGCAGGCTGCATCAACGAGGCGAACTGGGACCTGCAGGCGCACGAGGCGCGTCCGGGCGCTGGTGACGCAGCCGGGCGTCTATCCGTACGTATGCGCGAGGTGCCCGCAGCGCCGGTGCTCGCGCTCGGCGCTGCCGCCGGCGTGCCCGGGCTCGCTCGGCGTCGTGCAGGGCGACGGCGCAGATTCCCACAACCGGCGGCCGCGGCGATGCAGAAGGCGACAACGCGGCGCACTGGATCGACCGCGATCCGGAGCTCGAAGTGCTACCTCCCGGGCATTCCGCGCGCGACCTACATGCCGCTATCCGTTTCAGATCGTCCAGAGCGTCGAACAAGATCCAGATGGTCTACATTCTCGGAACGCGGCCCGCACGATTCATCTGGACAAGGTCGAGGGCCGCCGCGACGACACCTGGATGGGCCACTCGGTCGGCCGCTGGGAAGGCGACACGCTGGTCGTCGACGTGACGAACTTCAACGACAAGACCTGGTCTCGACCGAGCCGGGCAATTTCCACAGCGACGCCCTGCACGTCGTCGAACGCTTCACGCCGATCACCGCCGGACGCGCTCCGCTACGAAGCGACGATCGAGGATCCGAAGGTCTTCACGCGCCCGTGGACGATTGCGATGCCGATTTATCGCCGGCTGGAGCCGAACATCCAGCTCCTCGACTACCCTGCATCGAGTTCACGGAAGAGTTCGCATGCGGCAATCTCCGCAAGCAGCAGCTGGTCAAGCACTGGGAAGGCGAGACGATTGCCGTCGACATCACGCGAAAGGTTCCGCCAGGCGAGCGACCTCGTTTGATGGCAGTAAGGCGAACTACGCGTGGGGAGTGCAAGCAATGATGCCGATCGAAGCTCGACGGTTGTCGTGATCGATGGCTTGGTCTATGCGTCTGCCGGCTTCAGCGGTGTCGCTGCGAGGCATCACGCGTTTGCCGCCGAGTTCGACGCCAACAAGCCGCGTCCACTTCAGAGGGCACAATCACCCAAGATGGAGTGGATCAATCCCCACGTGTGGCTCCACATGGACGTGAAGAAGCCGGACGGCAGCAGTGGAGAACTGGGCGTTCGAGGCCGGCACCCACCGAACGTCCTGTTCCGGCGCGTGGTTCACCAAAGCAGTCGCTGCTGCCGGGACACGAGAGTCGTCGTCGACGGTTATCAGGCGAAGAACGGCTGAGAGAGGCGAACGGTCGCGACCCACCTTCCCGACGGACGCAAGACTGACTCTCGGCCCTTCAGGCACCGGGCGCGCCGTCACGAGTTGACGCCGAACGACCAGAAGGTCCAGCCGAAGAAATAGACTCAGCGGCGTTCCCGATCGACGCGCCGGGCCAGCTCGCGGCACGCGAGGGCTTCGAGCCCGGCGCGACCGGTTCGCGATCGCTGGTGATCGACCTTTGCTGCCCCCTCAGGATGATCGGTGAAGTCCTCGAGCGTCGGCTGCCGTCAGCTCGCCAACGCACGTGGCGATCCAGCGCTCGATCGAGCCTGAAGGACGCGAGCTCTCGTCACGCCCAGTCGCGATCCGCGGTCGCAGATCGCTCGACAACGACGTTCTCGACGCAGCTGGCACGCGTGTGGCCGCCCTCCTCGCAGGCTCCATGCCGCCAGAACGGCAGCCACTGACCACGATGGCTGTCGCCCGACTCCATGCGCGGCGCTCAGTCACGCGCGAATACGATGGCCCATGACCGATATACGCCAGGTGGCGCTGGCGGGGCGCCAGCGATCGGCCGCGAAGCTGCCCGGGTCAGGCCTGCAGCAGTTTCGACCGCGCCGCGCGGTCGATCAGAGCTTGATCGAGCAGGTTCAGGACAGGAACCTGCAGAAGCTTGTCGTAGAAAGTCGGCAGTCCCATGTGTCGCAACAGCAACGAATACAACGCGATCGTGCTGAGTCCGTAGAGCGCGCCGAAGATGATGCGTCCCAGCTCGGTGCGTGGCGACGTAGGTGATGGATCGGTGAAGAGGAGGTGCATGCCGAGGAAGACGGCAATCGGGACGTGCATGAATCGTAGAAAAAGTAAATGCCCGTCGCCGCGTAGTACAGCAGTCCGAACAGGTAGGTCGTTACCACCGCCGACATCGTCATCGACGGTGCACGCCGAAGAAGAACTGTCCCGGCAGGCCGATCAGAAACAGCATCAGATACATGTGCGGCGGATAGAACTGCGTCGCTCGCGATGTCCTGGCCCCACGTGAGATCGCTCTGGCCCGTGAGGAGATCAGGCGAGCGAAAACACGGCGAGCGGAAATGACGATGGGTTGAAGCATGGACGCGCCGGCCTTCTTATCCCAGCGGATCAGTTCCTTCACGGCGAAGCCGAGCTGCCACCATGAGGAACTGGAGGTAGAACCAATCCGGCTTGAACCAGAGGAACAGGTTGATGCTGAAGATCACAGGGAAGGGACCGAATCCCAGCACGTAGGCGTCACGTCGCGACCAGGTGAGGAGCATGTCGAACGCATAGGCAAAGAGCAGCTGCGCGGCGATGAGGTGAGCCGAGTCGCACACCTGACGCCAGCACCAGCCCCAATACAGGAGAACCGAGCCCTGCGCGCACGCCTGAAGGTAGTGCTGCTCCGGAGGACGACCTCCACCGCCACAGCGTGTGCCGCTGCGCACGGCTGACGTTCAGCAGCATCGCATTCCACACGACAGCAATGACGCGGCGCCCGCAAACGTCCGCACGAGCCGTCGCATTCTGTCTGACGGGATCGATGAACGTAAAATGCGGCGAGCCCCAGCGCGAAGGGCAGAGGGATGGCGCGCGCGCGCCGGTGCCGAGCGGATGGGCCGACCTCAAGGCCGGCCTCTACGACAGCTTCGACCGGTAGTGATCCCATGTCTTTCCTTGAACAGGCTCGCCGTCATAGCCTTTTCGTGCGTCGCGCATCGCCCGATGAAGCCCGAGGCGTTCTTTCTTGCGGGGATCAGCGGACAAAGGTCGTGATTTTAACGAGAACATTAATACTCGCGTCGCGTTCTTTCAACGACCGCGATCGACTGCTGGCATGTCCAATCTGTTGAGGAAAGCTTGAATTGCCGCAAATGCGTGCGTTCGTTGTCCTCACGTGGATAGCCGCCAAGCTTTCCGGCATGGGGATTGTGATCACTTTCTTCCCTTTACGCCCGCATCTTTCAGCGCCCGATGCACCCGGGACAGATTGCGTGTAGGGGAACTGTCGGAGCACCGGCATCGCCGCAGGATCGGAGAGCACCGGGCACGACGCGCCGCGTGAGCGGAACGGAAGTGGGGACAACTGTCGCGCCACTTCCATCGGATTCACCGGCATGTCCGTGACCCAACCCGGCGCGTAGGCCTCGCGATTCGGCCCTTCCAAGACATCGGCGAGATCCCAGTTGCCGCTACCAATTGATCAACAGCCGCGGCCACTTCAAAGTGATTTTCCTCGAGCCTCGGCATGCGTCCTCCCAATCCATCAGGCCGCACGCCGAGGCCTGCGGCAGACAGGCAAACCATCCACCCGACGAGACGAACCTTGAGATCACAATCTTGGTCGTATTATCGAAGTTTGCATCATGCGCCGCTGTGAGCAATCCACCGTAACGCACAGAGGGACTTCTGGAGCGCGGCGGGAGCGAGAGCAAGGTTACACGGGCAATCGATGTTCGACGTTAACCACGTTCCAGCCCCACTCCAGGTATCGAAGCAGATTGAACGTTTGGTCGTCTTTGGAACCGTCAAGCTGAGGGCATCGACCACTGTAGCCACACAAGCGTCGGCCGAGCACTGCTGGTGTCGCCTCGTGGAGTAGATGTCGTGTGGGTTTCGCTTCCCACAGGCCCACCTCTCAAAGCGTTACGTGATGTTCGCGGTATACGCAGATAGGACTCAGAGACGCCGCGTGAGTATCCTTGCGCCAGGGTCGCGGGATTGCCAGTGGAGAGGAGCAACACGCCACCCAGCAACGATGCTCACTTGTTCTGTAGATGTGGTCTCCTTCACCATGTGCCCCTCCCGAGTCTGCGGTGCCGCGTCGCCGCAGCGATCGTTGCTCGGGCCAGATTTCCTCGATGTCTCGACGCCTCGATGGAGCGCTAGGATACCGCACCAAAAAGAACGGTTTCGGGGTAGTTCGAATGCTTCGAGAACTTTCGTGTTCTTTGTGGCTAAAAAACGTCGTCTTCGTGGCCTTCGCGTGGCTAATCGGGCAGCTTGAGGCAATACGTAACTGAACGAAGCACAA